>Ga0247727_10002913_pt1 | contig 38546 bp, 35 predicted proteins | sample WisWelCaveWW1625_FD_202498 | JGI IMG/M metagenome (GOLD analysis project Ga0247727, IMG submission 202498) | Biofilm microbial communities from Wishing Well Cave, Virginia, United States - WW16-25 | ecosystem: Environmental > Aquatic > Deep subsurface > Groundwater > Cave microbial mat | place...
GGGGTGCCGGCACAACCTTCACTAAAAGTGAACTTTGTGCCGGAGCCCTCCAAACCGCTCCGACCCCTGCAAACAAAAGATGAATCCAATAAACCATCACGTCACTCACGCATTTTTGAGGTTTTAACGATTTTGCATTTCAACGAAAGTCCGACGCCATGTATCGCAAAATTCTAGTCGCTCTGGAAAACAGCCGGGCTGACGAAAGCCTGTTGCCCCACATCACCGAACTGGCCAAACGACTTGGTTCGGAACTGTTGCTCGTCCACGTCGCGGATGGCTGGGCGGCACGGAATTTCGATCAACTCAAGCTCGCCGAGTCCGATGAAATGAAGGAAGACCGCGCGTATCTGGAAAGCGTGGCGGGCAAGCTTCGTGCTCAGGGGTTGACGGTCACGGCGCGATTGGCACTCGGCGATCCGCCCGGCGAGATTTTGAAAACCGCCGAAGCTGAGCGTTGCAACCTGATCGCGATGACCAGCCACGGCCATCGTCTGATTGGCGACATCATTCACGGCAGCACCATCAACGAAGTCCGCCACAAGAGCACGATCCCTGTCCTGCTCGTGCGCGCGGAGAAGAAGTAAGGCGGGCGTAGTCCCCTTTTTGCCCCCTTTCTCACTTTCCCACCTGCCTGATGGCTGCGCGGCAGCGCCAATTACGAAACCGAGCAGAATCCGGCGATCGCGTTGCCTTTACGTACCTGAATCCGGGGACAAGGATCATTGATGGCTGCGGTCTTCCTGTCGTTCGAGACGGCGAAGTTTGAGATAGATGGCGATCATCACTAATCCCATGAGCACAATGCTCGTGAGCAGGCCGAGTTGACGGAGCCGAAATTCTGATTTGGCATCGTCAACCAATGTGGAAATGCTCTGCATCGCCTGGTTTCCGGGGGCCGCGACCTGGTCGAAGCTGTTTTTGCTGAAGGAATGAACATGGGCGCGCGCCTGCTTAACGGTATCGGCCAATTCATTCAACTTGTCGTGGATTGGGTCAACGTCCAGGCCTTTCATGGCCAGTTGTTCGGCGATGACGCCAAAACGATTCCAAGACTCGTCCAGGTGCGTTATCGAAGCATAAAAATAATCGGCCGTGGCAGTGCACTCGGGATTGTCTTTGGCGTATTGCTGATGACATTCCGTGCACAAGGATCGCGGCCCGCCGCTTAACATCGCATCGTGCGTTTTAGATATGCCGTGATTCCCGTGGCATTTTGCGCACTGCGGCCATTTGTGCTCCTCGAAGGCCTGCTTGTGTTTGCTGCCGTCAAACAGGCTGGCGTTGCCCGCGTGACAGAGTCCGCAACTCTGGCTGACGCTCGACAGGCCAACCGGCATGGCGGCGTGATTGCCATGACAGTTGTTGCACGCCGGTGCGCCCAAATCGCCACGCTCGAGCAGCGCGCGACCGTGTACGCTGGTCCGGTATTCCGCCAGTTGACTGGTGGGCAACGGCGAACCATCTGGCAGTTTGAAGCCAGCCATCGTTTCAGCGTTGGCGTGACAGGCCCCGCAGGTTTCGTGGACACGTTTGGGGTAAACCTTCGAGAGCGGATTCTTGGCGCTGCGAATGCCGTGAACGCCATGGCAGCTTACGCAGTGAGGGGCGCGCGGGTCTTTGGTCTCCAGCAGCAACTTGCCGTGCGGGCTTTCTTTGTACTTTGCCAACTGGTCGGTGGGCAAAGCGGGATTGAACCGATTCATGAACGTTGGGTCGGAATGGCAGCGGGCGCAGAAAGAAAGAACCCAACCGCGATCCTTGTCACGGCCAGTGCCCGGCCATTCCTTGACAAAAGAATGTTCGAGCTTGTCGCTGGCCGGATCACCACCGTGGCAACCGGCGCAGGACAGTCCGCGACGAAAATGAGCGTCATCAACAAAATCGCGCAGATTCAGGTGGTGTGCGGGAGAATTGGTTGACTCCTGAGAAAGAGGAAAAAACGTTTCGGGCTTCTGGACTTCGGGGTCCGTGTGACACAGGACGCAATTGTCTTGCAGGAAAACCTCCATCTTTTGCGGGCGCAACCCCAGCGCCAGAATGGAACCCAAGTGGTCGGCCCGCGTGATGATGTCCGCATCCACCGCTTTGGTCAGGAGTGCCTTGAGGTGATCGTTGAGGCCGTCAAAGTAGGTTCGTTGTTCCGGACTGAGGACTGGTTTGCCATCCGGCCCTGCGGCGGCGAGCAAGCCCGTCAATTTTGCGGAACTAGCCAGGGGGTTTTCTTCCGCGGCAACGGCCGTCGCGAAGATGCACACGAGCGGGCACAGTGCTAATGAAAAGATTCTCACCGTGAACCTCCCGCGTTTGCCTGGCGTCTGCGGTCGCGGAAAATGCAGGCGGTCACAACACCCACCGCCAGGATTGCTGCGATGGCGCCTGCAACCAGATAGGAAAGTCCCAGCAACCCGTGCAACACCACGTGGAGCAAAGCTGCTCCCGTGAAGAAAAACCAACGATGATGGTGAACCCAGAAACGGACCCCAACGATTACCACGCCCGCGGCGATAGTCCACCAGGCGCAGATCCAGGATATGGCTTTCAAGGAAGCCGGCGACGTGGCAGGTCCACTGGCGCCAATGTCCCAGGCCTTTAGCGTCAGAAAGGTCAAAAAGAGGATGGCGCCCCAACCGAAGTCACTGAAGCCCGGCGAGGGCTGGTCGCGCCGTGCCTGGCGATCCAGCCACGGGATGATGGCCCAGATGCCCAGGAGAACGGTGACGACCAGCAAACACAACTGCGGCCCTTCCAGGCCGAACAGGTGCGGAGGAAATTCCTTGAGCAGTTGATACTCCCACAAGAAATACCACTCCGGTTTGATGCCCGGAAAAGCCGGCGCCAGCGGGTCGGCTTTTTCACCCAGTTCCCAGTCCATGCCCGGAATCCCCGGACCGTAGGGGAGGAACACCGCCAGGACCAGCAGGACCATGAAGCAGAACAACCACAAAAGCAGGTCACGCAAAGCGAAGCTTGGGAAGAACTTCATTCCTCGAGGTGCGACCTTGGCGCCAAGAGGCGGGGCCATGCCCTGGCGTTGAACAAACAAAAGATGAACGCCAATCAACGCCACAAATGCCAGCGGCAGGATAACCACGTGCAAACCGAAGAAGCGATACAAAGTATTCGCGGTCACATCCGGCCCGCCGCGCAACACCTGCAACATCCAGTTGCCAACCAGCGGCACGGATTTCACCAGGTCGGTGCCCACCGAAGTCGCGAAGAAAGCCAGTTTGTTCCACGGCAGCAGATAGCCGGAAAAGCCGAAGCCTAACGTGAGCGCAAACAGGATGTAACCAGTCACCCACGTTAACTCCCGGGGCGGGCGGTAGGCTTTCAACATCATGGTGCTGAACATGTGCGCCACCAACGAGATAATCATCAGATGCGCGCTCCAGCAGTGGATCGAACGCATCAGCCAGCCAAACGGCACCTTGGTCGTCAGGTAGCGAATGCTTTCGTAAGCCGTGGCTTCGCCCGGTTGGTAATACATCAAGAGGAGTACTCCCGTGAGGATTTGCACCACGAAAAAAAACATGGTCGTCCCACCCAGATAATACCAAAACATCGAGTGCGGCCCTTTGGGGACTTCCTTGTGACGAAGGAATTCGATCAGCGGCGTGATTTGGTAACGGCTATCAAGCCAGCGACGCCATCCCCGCCCGCGGTCGAGATCACTCACTTTGCCTCCGCTCCGCAACGATTAGAATTCCACCATCTTCCTGACGCTCTGCGGCGTACTTGGGAAGGGGCCGTGGGGGTGGACCGGACAACACCCGGCCATCGAGGTCAAAGCGGGCATTGTGGCAGGCGCACCAAATGGCCGACTCGGCAGGCAAAAACTGAACGGTGCAACCTTCGTGGGTACATTTCGCATCCACGGCCAGGACTTCCTGAGCGGCATTCTGGAGTACCAGAACCCGCCTGCCACTGACCGGGACAATGACGAAACGCTCCTTCTCCAGTTTGGCCAGTTCCTCTTTCGTCAGACGAGTGGGACCGATCGCGCCGGCACGATCGAGCGGTTTGAGGTATCGAATCACGGGATACAAAAGGCTTCCCAACCAGGCCACGCTGCTTGCGCCCAGGAGGAAGTCAAAAAAACCTCGCCGTGTAGATTTCTGATTCGATGTGTTACCAGCCATTGGACGCTCGCGAGGAAAAATTAACAGTCCATGTGTCCAACCAAACGGCCAAAAACCTCGTCAGTGCTGCGGCTTGGCGCGGCCTGCCCGCGATGCGCTGGCCATCCGCTGGCCTGCGAGTGCGCGGACGGAATCACTTCTTCAACCCGCGAACAAACGCTACGAGGGCTTTTATCTCTTCATCGGAAAGAGTGCCACCGAACGCCTTCATTTTCTCTTTGCCGTTCTTGTCCTTCATGCCCTCTTTAATTTGCTTGAACATCTGCTCGTCAGTGAAGGTGGCCTGGTACTTGGGATCGGTCAGATCCTTTACGTCAGCTTTCCTGCCGGCTTTGGTGTCCCCCTTGCCGTCTTTGCCGTGACAGGAACCACAATGCTTCGTCCAGTTCTCTGCCCCATCCGCGGCGTGGCAGGCTCCCACAAAAGCTCCGAGAGCGATAATCACGGCAAGCACTCTGTTTTTACTGATCATAGTTTCGAGGGTTATGTGGTTTGCGTGACTTCGAATTCTGTTCCAGGGCCTGACTCAAAACCGATACTGCACACTCGAATGAACCAGATGCGCGTGGTAATTGTTATGTCCACCGGAGGTCGCGTCGTCAAAGTCAAAGAATCCGTACTTGAGCGTCCACCGCAACCGGGGCGTGAGCAGGCGGCTGAGGGCCACGGTCAGCCCATGCTCGCGGGCTTCGTCGCCGTAGGCCGTGCTGACGGTGGAGTTGTTGATGTAATTGTCGGATTGGTAGTAGGAGTACTGTGCCTGCAAATCGGTTCTGTCATCCAGCGCAATCCCCACCAGACCGCTCGCGTTCCAATACCCGTTACGTGACTTCGTCACCAGATTGGCCGCAGCGCCGGGCTGACTGGTGGCCGGCGTGTCCAGTTCATCGAACGCGTACGTGCCGTTGGCTTGCAGATAAATCCAACTCCACGGCGATACCGTAATGCCCTGGCTGAAAATGTGGCTGACCATTTCTCCGCTTTGCACGTGGCTGAGTTGGTCAGCGGTCGTGTCAATCGTCGAGAGTTGAAAATCGTAGCGGCTGACGGAGTTGAAAAATCGGCAAGGCCGCCAGGTGATGCGAAAGTTCACGTCGTCGGTCTTGAAGTCCTGCGCGACGAGGAACGCCGGATAACGATTCCCGCTGGGCGGCGCGTTCGGCGTCGAATCCACGTTGTGATCGTAATCGTTCTCGCGCTCCTTGTGATAGTACTGCGCGGCCATGTTCACGCGGCGATGGGGATACCAGTTGACGCCGAGGACGTATTTTTGCGTGAACCGCTTCGAATCCGTGTCGCGCATGATGGTCGCCGCCGGCGGCTCGGTGTCCGTCTCGGCCTGCGTTTCGATCTGGTCGCCCTGGCCCTGCAACCACTCACCGCGCAAGTAAAACACCCAGTTCGTCACACCCGTGCAACGCAACTCCAGCGCTTCGGACACATCCGTGAAACTCCGCTCGTGCCGGTTCACGAAATCTTCTTCCACAGTCGTGAATGCCGGTCCGGCGAGCACCTCAGTCTCGGTGAAACTGGCGAAGCCGTCCTGGTCCGAATGCTCAATGCGGAGCGACGGCACGAGGGTCAGATGATCGCACGGCGTGATCATCAGGTTCACGTTGCCCACGTATTGCTTCCACTGCGCTCCGCCGCTCAGATTGAAGAAGCCTTCATCGCGTTGCTGACGCCGGGCAAACAACGGGTCATAAACCGCGTCATAGTCCGCGCCGTAAATGCGGCTGCCGGAGATGTCCGTGTCCATCGTGGTGAACGAGCCGCCGGTCGTGAAGAGGACTTTCTCGCTGAGGCGCGACTCGGTGAACCCATGGACGTTGAACAGGTCCGCATCCATGCCTTCGCGTTGCGTGACGAAACGGTCAATGCTCGTTCCCGGTCCCAGCACGGTTGTTCCGGTTTCGTTGGGTCGCCGACGCTCGTTGCGCGAATTGTCTTGTTCGAGCAGATCAATGCGCCCACCCACGCCGAAGTCGGTATTGCCAATGGCGTGTTTGACATCGAGCTCGAAAATGTCGCGGCGCTCGTCAATATCCCAGAAGGAGGGCACGATTCCCCGCGTGCCCAATCCACCGGTCAGACTGCTGTCGCCCCAGACCGTCGAGCCCTTTTTGCCGTCACGAAACTGGTGGCTGTACCGGAAGAGCACCGTAGGAATGTCCGGCAGTGTCAACCCCGCCTCGAACCACGCCTCGCCGCGATCCAAGGCCAGTTCGTCATCGAAGACGTGAAACCACTGTCCGTTCGGCGGGAAGAAACCGCCGCTGCCGTCAGACCACGTGCGGAATTCGCGGTAGCCGAAGCGCACGAAACCTTTGTCCGGGTGCGACAGGCCAAGGGTCAGCGAATAGTCGTGATTGTCGAAGATGCCCCGGCCATCAATCGTGAAGAGTCCTTTCTTTTGAACCGGCGTTTCCCAATGAAAATCTTCCACCCCTCCGAACAAGCCGGCTGGTCGCTGATGACGTTGTTGGAACTGCGCTTTGTCACCCGAGACAAAAAAATTTCCAACCGACAATTCCAGCCAGTTGTTGTATTCGCCCGGTTCGAGAGGTTTGTACTCGGTCGCGGGCTTTTTTTCTTCAACCGTCGTAGTTGTGTTTGTCTGCGCGCTCGCGAAAAGTACGCCGCCAATCCAAACTCCTGCCAGTGCGACAACATTCAAAATCCGAATCGTTGCCGGGCCTCGACTCTGGTTTCTGGTTTTCATAATGGCGCGGGTTAGAAACGCAGTGACGAACCAATCTGCGAACCATGCACGGCCTCATGGCAGCCGGCGCTCCAGCAGGTTCCTCGTCCCAAACGGCCAGCCGAGCCGTGGTTCGAGCCGCCGATCACAATCCCATTCGGCGTTTGCTGCTGGAAATGGCACTTGAGACAAAGATTTGCGTTCCTGGTCACGAGCATCTTTTCGTTGACCGTCCCGTGCGGATCGTGACAGGTGGTGCAACCCTCGCGCACCGCCTCATGCTCGAAGACAAACGGCCCGCGCTGCGCAGTGTGGCACTGGCCGCACGTATCGTGTTCGGTGGCCAGAGCCGTGCCGCCACCCCGAACCGCCGGGCCTTTGTGCGGGTCATGACAATCGCTGCAACTTACCTTGCCATCCATTACCGGATGGCTGTGGGCCAGTTGGAACTGCCCGCGTTTGTCGAGGTGGCATTGGAAACAAATTTCGGGCGATTTCTTGGGATTGATGATCGAATGATGTGCGCCGCCACTCTGGATGTGAACACTGCCGGGACCGTGGCACGATTCGCAGCCGATGTCTTTCGCGTTGTCACCCTCCGCTTTCAGACGCGTGTGCGTGGCAGTCTTGAAATCGCGCACGATCTCGGCGTGACATTCCGAGCAACTCTTCGAGCCGGCGAACTCCGCGCCCGGAATTTGCGGCGGCGCGACCACAACGCGGTTCAAGGTGCTACAGGAAATGACGACCACGCCCACCAACAGACCGGCCACGGCCAGCGCGCCCCGCCGCCTCACAACACGGCCCCACCACAACGAACGACTTGCGGCTGGCTCGAATCCAGAGCTGCTTTGGTCTTTCATACAGGTTGGCTTTCGCTCGTTTACTACTGTGCTCATTTTCTCGCAAGCATTATTTTCCAACTTGATGGCGGGTTGCCAGTTTGGGCTCACGCGGCCAACTCCTGTTTGAACGGGCCGTTGGCCGACCGAAACAGGGCGAGCGTTTCGATACGGCGAATGTAGGCGCGCGGATTGGCTTGAAACGCTTCCACACACAGAGGGCAGCATAGTGCCACCAGCCAGTCGCCATGTCGGATGCGCGCGAACCAATCGCCCCCGGTAATGGCCTTGTCGCAAACAGCGCACTGCACGTTTCCGCAATCCGCGTTACTGGTGTCGAAGTTGATCATATAAGCTTTGCAAAAGTGTTTCTGATCGGCGTGGCGGGTTCACTCGTTAATGCCTCCGTGGTGGAAAGATTCGACCTGCGACAGAATTTCCCCCAGCACTACGGTAATAGTTGTTGCGCGGGCAGCGAGATTTAGCTCGAAGCACTCACACCGCCCGACGGGCGCCGACAACTGCCGCCGCTCCGCTGGGTTTCGATTGGGAAGCAGTTTAGCTGCGCTTCGTTGTTGAGTGGGCCATTGAAAAGTGTCGGCGTTCATGGCAAGAAGAGTTTTCCTCCGCGCCCCCTTTTATGGCTGCACAGTTTTTGGCAATTGCTAACCCTCTTTTGCCAAGAGCCATGGCTGTATTTCAGCCCCAGGTGGGAATGGCTAAGAAAACGGGAGCGGCGAACCTGCCCGGGGAGCAAGACGCCTAGGGCCATCGCACTCGTTGCAGGGTCGTCTCACTTTTTTCAAGAAACCAGTTGACGCGTCATAAATCGGTTATATCATCCTATCCTGATACGTCAATATGACATTTTAACTTAGCAACACCGCCACATTCATGAGCAAGAACTTCATCTTTTCCTCCGAGTCCGTCGGCGAGGGCCATCCGGACAAGGTTTGCGACACAATCTCCGACGCCGTGCTGGACGCGTGCCTCGCCCAAGACCCGCGCAGCCGCGTCGCTTGCGAAACCTACGCCAAGAGCAACCTCGTCGTGGTCGGCGGTGAAATCACCACCAAGGCCAGACTCGATTTCAGCCAGATCGCCCGCGAAGCCATCCGCGAGATCGGCTACACGCACGACGACGACGTTTTCCACGCCGATCGCGTGCTGATCATGAACGCAATCACCTCGCAATCGCCGGACATCGCGCAAGGCGTGGACGCGCGCGCCGCCGAAGGCAAGGACACCGCCGAACAGGGCGCGGGCGACCAGGGCCTGATGTTTGGCTACGCCTGCAACGAGACGCCAGAGTTGATGCCGGCGCCGATCATGTATGCGCACCAGCTTGGCCGCGAACTCACCCGTATCCGCAAGACCAGCAAAGTGAAGTGGCTGCGCCCCGACGCGAAGAGTCAGGTTTCCGTCCGTTACGAGAACGACCAGCCCGTCGAAATCATTAACGTCGTCATCTCCACCCAGCATGCGCACGACGTGGACCACAAGACCATCAAGGAATTCTGCATCGAGGAGGTCATCAAGAAGACTTTGCCCAAGAATCTGCTCACGAAGAACACCACCTTCCTCATCAACCCCACGGGCCGCTTCGTCGTCGGCGGGCCGCAGGGCGACACGGGTTTGACCGGACGCAAAATCATCGTGGACAGCTACGGCGGCATGGGCCGTCACGGCGGCGGCGCATTCAGCGGCAAGGACCCGTCCAAAGTGGACCGTAGCGCGGCTTACATGGGTCGTTACGTTGCGAAGAACATCGTGGCCGCCGGTATTGCCACGAGCGCGGAGATTCAGTTCGCCTATGCCATCGGTTATCCCGAGCCGGTCAGCGTGTGCGTCAACACCTTCGGCACGGCACTGGACGGCATCACCGACGATCAAATCGAGAAGGCCGTGCGCGAAGTGTTCAGCTTCAAGCCCGCGAACATCATCAAACAACTCAACCTGCTCCGCCCGATTTACTCGAAGACGACCAACTATGGTCACTTCGGCAAAACCGATCCCGACATCACGTGGGAAAAGGCGGACAAGATGGGCGACCTCAAACGCGCGCTCGGCCTGGACTCGCGCACGAGCGCCAAGGCAACGAAATCCACTCAAAGATTTGCGACCACAGCAGCCTGACTGCGTTGATGAAAGACCGCGCTTAAGGTACATTCACGCCATGAAACGCATCACCTCCATACAACCGCTGCCGGAATACAAGCTGAAGCTCCGTTTTGACGACGGCGTGGAAGGCGTGGTGGATTTGTCGGCAGAAGTCGGCAAAGGCGTGTTCGCGGCGTGGAAGGATGTGGAGCATTTCAAGCGGGTGCGGATCGGTGAATTCGGCGGGCCGGTTTGGGACGGAGAGATTGATCTCTGCCCCGACGCCCTCTACTTGGAAGTCACCGGCAAAACCGTGGACGAACTTTTCCCGAACTGGAAGCGGGAGGATGTAAATGCCTGAAGTGAGCCGGTTCTTCGGCATCCGCATCGTGTTCTTTTTCAACGACCATAATCCGCCGCATTTCCACGCCATTTACGAAGAGCGCAAAGCTGTGTTTGACATCCGTTCACTCCAAATGACCGAAGGCGCTTTGCCACCGCGCATTCGTGGCTTCATTGTTGAATGGGCCGCGCTGCATCAACAGGAGTTGACATCGGCGTGGGACGCCGTTCGCGCCGGACAAAATCCCGGCAAGATCGCTCCGCTCGAATAAATTTAGCAACTGACAACCAAACTAAACTAACTCTCAACGCTCAACTCTCAACTAAAATGTCCGCAATCAAACTCTCTCCCCCACGCTCGAAAACCGTGAAAGCCACCCTCGGCAACGGAAACGGAAAGGCCAAACAGGATTTTTGTGTGAAGGATCTCTCGCTCGCCGAATGGGGACGCAAAACTATTTCGGTCTGCGAACACGAAATGCCCGGCCTCATGTCCATCCGCAAAAAGTATGGCGTGTCGAAGCCGCTCAAAGGCGTGCGCATCACCGGGTCATTGCACATGACCATCGAGACGGCAATCCTCATCGAGACGCTCGCCGAACTCGGCGCGTCAGTGCGCTGGGCAAGCTGCAACATTTTCTCGACGCAGGACCACGCCGCCGCCGCTGTCGCGAAGGCCGGCATTCCAGTGTTCGCGCACAAGGGCGAAACGCTTGAGGAATACTGGAACTTCACCCTTGCCGCGCTGACGCATCTCGGCAACAAAGGCCCGCAACTCATCGTGGACGACGGCGGCGACGCCACGCTCCTGATCCACAAAGGCTACGAACTCGAAAACGGCGACAACTGGGTCAACACGCCCAGCGACAATCACGAAGTTGCCGTCATCAAAGCGCTCTTGAAGAAAGTCGCGAAGGAACGCCCCGGTTTCTGGCACGAAGTCGTGAAGGATTGGAAAGGCGTTTCCGAAGAGACGACCACGGGCGTGCATCGCCTCTACCAAATGCTTGAGCAGGGCAAACTTCTTGTGCCCGCCATCAACGTCAACGATTCCGTCACCAAGTCCAAGTTCGACAATCTTTACGGCTGCCGCGAATCGCTCGCGGACGGCATCAAGCGCGCCACCGACGTGATGATTGCCGGCAAGGTCGCGGTCGTCGCGGGCTACGGCGACGTCGGCAAGGGCAGCGCGCATTCGCTCCGCGGATTCGGCGCGCGCGTCATCGTCACCGAGATTGACCCCATCAACGCGCTGCAAGCCGCGATGGAAGGTTTTGAAGTCACGACGCTCGAAGACACGCTCGGCACGGGCGACATCTACGTGACGACCACCGGCAATTGCGACGTCATCACGTTGGATCACATCCTCAAGATGAAGGACCAGGCGATCGTGTGTAACATCGGCCACTTCGACAACGAAATTCAGGTGGACAAGCTCAACACGTTGAAAGGCGTGAAGCGCATCAACGTGAAGCCGCAGTATGACAAATACGTGTTGCCGAACGGCCGCACGATTTATCTGCTCGCCGAAGGCCGCCTCGTGAATCTTGGTTGCGCCACCGGCCATCCGAGCTTCGTGATGAGCAACAGCTTCACCAACCAATGCCTCGCGCAACTCGACCTCTGGAAGAACCGCGACACGAACAAAGTCGGCGTCTATCGTCTGCCGAAGCACCTCGACGAAGAAGTCGCCCGTCTACACCTCGAACGCATCGGTGTGAAGCTGACCAAGCTCACCAAGAAACAAGCCGACTACCTCGGCGTGCCGCCGGAAGGGCCATACAAGCCGGAGCATTACCGCTACTGAGCGAATTCAAATCTGAAAACACGAAAGGCGAACGGGAAACCGTTCGCCTTTCTGTTTTGACGTCATCCTCGACGCTTCCGCACCGCAGCCACCCAATTCTCCAACTGTTTGATGTCGGCTTGGAGTTCTGCTGGCGCGGGCACGGGCTGGTTGATTGCAGCGGCTTGGTCGTGACCTCGAAAATGCATTGAGCACTTTTCCATCGCCGTCTCAATCATCTGAATGTCAGCGGATGCGATGTCGGTGATTTTGTTAAGCCGCTGCGTTTCAATGCCGCGACGAAATCGCACGACTGCACCGTTCAGCAAAACTTCCTCGACAGCGCGCTCCCAAGTTTCGCGCAACCGACCATACAATTCCTTTGCTTGTGCCTCATAAACAATTGGCCCTTCAGTGCGCTGGAGTTTTTCGGCCAGTTGCCACTGCGCTTTGAGTGCGCCAATTCGACTTTTTACAGGCATCGCAAGCCACGGCGGACCTTCGCTGCAAACGCCGCTGCCTTCGGCATTGCGTATCAGATGAGCCTGAGCGACCGCCACGTTCGCTTTCTCGGCCTGTTCAATCAGCAGGAGGAGAAAGACGAGGTCGTGCGTAAAGACCACTACTTGTCTATCTTTTGCTTCGACAACCAAGCGTCGCGCCACCGCTTCTCGCCAGACGTGGTCGAGCGATGACACGGGGTCATCAAAGACGAGCGCGGACTTGTGAGTGGCTGTTGCCAATTCAGCCAAGAAACTCGCCAGCGCGACGCACCGGTGTTCTCCCTCGCTTGCGATGTCTTGAACGCTGACGTTTTTCTTCCCCTGCAACTCGACGCGGTGATACATGACGCCGCGCTCACTGCCCGCTGGCACAAGCTCGACGCGCAGGTGTGCCAGTCCAAGACCGTTTAGTTCCGTCTTGAACCGGTCACAAATCGCTTTCGTGACCCGCGACTTTGTGAGTTCGGTGCTCTTCCGGCTTGTCGCGGTCGTGTCCACATCTCGCAGACACGCAGCCAGGGCGTTCAAGCGTTTCAGACGCGCAATCTCGGCCAGGACGTCCGCTTTTCGTTGTCCGAGTTTTTGCCGTGCGAGCAATTGGTCGCGCTCGGCCTTGAGTTCCGCGAGCTTCTCCGGCGCTTTGGCGCGCTCGAACTCGGCCGCCTTGGCGCTCAAGTCTGTGACGATAGTTGCAATGTCCGTCGCGGGGCAATCGCTCAACGAGCGGATGGCCGACCAATCATTTGTCGTGACTGCGTTGGAGACATCCGCTCTTCGCTTGCCGGCGCTATCGAGAAACGAACGAATCTTGGCAGCACAGACTTGGTGCGTCAGCTCCAACTGATTCAACAAATCTTCCGGCGCGGTCAAATCCTCAGTTTGGTCCTCGAATTTTTCGTGCAGTTTGTCGAAGTGTTCCTTGGCAGCTTTGGCCGCTTTCTGAGTTTCCGCTTTCACAAACGCCTCGAAGCGCAACAGCCTTGGCGCTGCGTCAGGCTCATGCGTCAAGAGTTGCTGGCACAGGACGCAACGCGCCCCTGCGGTCACGACCGGAAAGGGTGGACCGGGATAAGCCTCCAGTTCAGAGTATCGGCGCGCTGCTTCCCAAAGTTCTTTCCATGTTTCACTGGTGACCCCGTTGAGCGGTGGCGCTTCATTTTTGAACGCTGACTCCGCGGCGAGTTTGGCTGCCGCCGCTGTCAAGTTTGCGAGCGCAAGTGCTGCTTTAAGGACTTGGATTGCGTCATCCGAAAGAGCGGTTTGAATTTCGTTGAGTCGAGTCCGCATCGCCTCAATGCCAGTCGCACGCCCTTTCAGTTCCCTCGCGCGAACTGCCGGGTCTTCAGCTTCAATCTGCGCGACTTGCCGTTTGAGATTATCCAGCTTTTCGGATTCTTCCGGCGACAGGTTGGCCAGCTTTTCGATATCTGCTGGCGTTGTTTTCGCACTTAAAGTCTCAATGAGCTTGCCAACGTCCGTCGGCCCTTTCAAATCGCTGAAGTCTCTGACGGCGGCCGAGAGCGACGCGCGTTCTTGGTCAAACCCTCTTTTCAAATGCGTGCAAGCGGAGGCGAGCTTGTCCAACAAGTCCAACCCGAATGGGCGAAAGGCTACGTTGTTGGCCTCCTCGACGTAATGCAGAGCACAGGCGGAATCAAAGACGCTGACCAAAGCCAGCGGTGACTGGATGTTCTCCCCGTCTTGCCAATCGTGAGAACCGTCTTGGTTGGCAAATTTGAATTTGATGATCGCGCTGGCGACATCGAGTGTCGTTGCGCCGAACACATTTGGTAGAATTCGTTTCGGGCGAGAACGGGCGCGGCAAGCACACTTGAGGATTCGCGCGTAGCCGGATTTGCCGGACGCGTTGTCACCATATACAACAGTCAAGCCGGTCGAACCGAAAACCAAAGGCTGTTTGCAGGCAAGCGCGTTGACGTGTTGAATATCCTCAATTGCCGTGAGGGCGACGGCTTGGTTGCTATGAACGTCCGGCGGCAAATGTTCTTCGGACAACGGCTGGGTGGCTGGAGGTTGGGTTTCGGCCGGCAACAAGCCGTACGGCGATTGGCAAACCAGCGTCAATTCGTTCAAGTCCTTCGTCGAAAGCGTTCCGTTCTGAACCAACCGTCGGAGCGCATCGCGCTGCCATGCCGGACTGGATTTCGACCAACTCAAGATTTCTTTGAGCACGGACATCGTGCCTGAGACTCTACCAGAAGCTCGGTGATGCAGCATGAAAAAACCCTCGCTTGAATTCGCCTCGCGCTGTAGCGTTGCGTCATGCGCAACGATCCAGCCGTCAGGAAAATCCACCAGACCGATGCGCGGTCGTTCATGGGCGAATTGCCGGACGCGTCGGTTGACTTGATTGTTTGCGACGGGCCTTACGCGGTCACGTCGCATGAGTGGGACAACGTGCCGGACATCCAACATTTCAATCTCGAACTGCTGAAATCGTTTTCGCACCTGCTCAAGCCCGGTGGCGCGGCTTACCTGTTCGGCAAACCGGACTGCGTTGATTTCATTGATTACCGGCCATCCCTCACGTTGCAGTCGAGGCTGGTGTGGTATCAGCCGAGCCGGCTGGCGCAGGGGCGCGTTTCCTACACGAACAATTACGACGTGATCTGCTACTTTACCAAGGGCAAGGCGAAGACGTTCAATCTCGACGCGATTCGCGTGCCGCAACTGGTGGAGCTTGAGCACCGGCTGCGTTGCGAGCGCGTGCCGTCCGTGCGCAACGGCAAGTTTGGCAAGACGGCGTTCCATCCCGACGGCAAAAATCCCGGCGACGTGTGGGGCGACATCAAGCAACTCACCTACAAGTCGAAGGAACTGGTCAGCCGCGAATTGCTGAACACGATTCAGAAGCCGGAGAAGCTGATGGAGCGGATCATCAAGGCGAGTTCCAATCCGGGTGACCTAGTTTTCGACCCGTTCTGCGGGGCAGGCACAGTGCCGGTGGTTTGCGAGCGGCTGGGCCGCCGTTTTGTGGCGTGCGAAATCAATCCTGATTATTGCCGGATTGCGGAAGAGCGAATGGCCAAGGCAATCAGCGGTGACGAAGCAGCGGAGAACCTCTTTGAGTTTTCAACCGTCGGCGGAAACGGGCAGGCAGTCGCTTCTCAAGTTTGTTTGGTGTGAACGACCTTGCCGTGTTGTTGTGCCCACTTGATGGTGAAGCCAACGTGGGAGATTTCGTTCCGGCTCGCGTCGAGTTGCCGCTCGGCTTCGCGCAACATCACATCCACCGGGACTTCGTAAATGGTGATGACATCCAGCGGACTTTCTTCATCAAAGACCGCGCAGCAGATCGCGGTGTTGCGCGTGATGCGTTCCAGTGACTTCGCCCGCTTGTCGGTTGGTGACTTAAACATGCGGTCGAGTTGGAAAGTCCCGCCCTCAAAGCAGGAGAGATATTCAAACTTCCGATCCGGGTTGGCCGGGTCGAAAGCGTCGGGTTCGTGTTTGGTCCGGTGAACTTCGTGACCCAGAATGTCGGCAACCACCAGTTCCTTGACGAGTCCCGGCTGAAGCAAATTCTTGAAGCCGTGTTCCGCCGCGATCTCCTGTGCCTTGCGAACGTAGTTGATTATTTGGCGGATGTAGCTCACGAATTGGCGGCGACAATATCCATCCCGGCTCAAGTTGTCGAGCGTGCCATTGTTTCCAGTGACGGAAGTATCATTTTGAACGAACCGGCGGTTGGGATTGAATTCATTTTGCCGAACGAGCGGAAAGTTTTCCCCAAAGTTGCATCATTGAAATCATCCAGTCACCATGCTCGAAGACACGCTCGGCACGGGCGACATCTACGTGACGACCACCGGCAATTGCGACGTCATCACGCTCGACCACATCCTCAAGATGAAGGACCAGGCGATCGTGTGTAACATCGGCCACTTCGACAACGAGATTTACCCCGTGAGATAAATGCCGCCATCTCACGGGGTGAAGGTGGACAAGCTCACTTGTCGCGTCGAAGTCAGACGCAGACGGCACACGCTCAAAGGCGTGAAGCGCATCAACGTGAAGCCGCAGTATGACAAATACGTGTTGCCGAACGGCCGCACGATTTATCTGCTGGCCGAAGGCCGCCTCGAGAACCTCGGTTGCGCCACCGGCCATCCCAGCTTCGTGATGAGCAACAGCCGCCAATGCCTCGCGCAACTCGACCTCTGGAAGAACCGCGACACGAATAAAGTCGGCGTCTATCGCCTGCCCAAGAAACTGGACGAAGAAGTCGCCCGGCTGCACCTCGACCGCATCGGCGTGAAGCTCACCAAACTCACTAAGAAACAAGCCGACTACCTCGGCGTGCCGCCCGAAGGCCCATACAAGCCGGAGCATTATCGGTATTGAACGAAATCAAATATCAAAACACGAAAGGCGAACGGGAAACCGTTCGCCTTTTTCAGTTCAACTCAAATGGCAATCGTCACGCTTCCGACTCCGGCCCGTTCTCCAGCGATTTCTTCTGCTCCGCCTTGAGCCGCTTCTTTTCCCGGCTCTCGACTTTATTGATGCTCTCGGCCACGGGCAGATTCTCCGGCATCGTGCCGCCCAGCTCGTGAATCGTCTTGCGGACTTTGCGGCCGACTTCGTTGTGAATCCGGTTGGCTTGGTCTTTGTTCCGCACATTTTCGCGGCGTAGCTTTTCCTCGGTCTGTGTGGCGCGGAACAGGTTGGCCGCCAGCTCCGTACTGCCCATGTGGTCGAGGATATGTTCCTTGGGTTTGAGCCGCTTGCGCTCGCGGATGTCGCGCATTCCCAGCCCACCGTAAAGCCCGCGATAGCCGTGATCCAGGAAGATCGCGTAATCCACGGGCTGAATGACGCCCGCCTGTTTGGCCGCGCCAGCCAGATGTTTATTATGTTTCGTCATTTCCTGCCGGAGCAGGAGACGCTTCTGCTCTTCCTTGAGGGCTTCATCTTCCGCCAATTCCTGTCGCCGTGTTTGCACCGCGAAATAACTTTGCCCCAGCGCCACGAGCGGTTTGCTTGGATCGGCGTTCTGGATGACGAGATAACAGGCGTAACGGGAAAGCTTCCAATCTTCGACCGGACGCTGTGCGCCCGAACCGATGCTAACCATTTCGAGGATTTGCTCGAAATGGTCTTCGACGCGGTGGGCGCTGTTCAAACAGGCTTCCCGGGCTTTTTCGATGACGGGCAAAAAGTGGCGAAACTCGGAGTATTCGAGCACGCGGGCAAGTTCGCGCGCAGACCAAAATTCCGCACCGGCGAGATTGACGCGCTTGATACGCTCGAAAGTGTTGCTGGCGGCGGGGACTGGAAGTTGATCGCTCAGGCGAATCCTTTCGCTCAATCGCCGTTCTCGGCGGCGAAAAATTCCGCCGTCTTCAGGAGAAAGTCTGCCTTCAATGACGAAGCCAGGCCGAGCTTGCGAATTCCATTCAGTTTTTCGGTGAAGTTCCCAAAACCAAGAAAGCCACAAATTTCGGCCAAAGGCTTTTCTTTCAGTGAAAAAGTCGGGCGCAAGATTTCCTGCTTCACTTTTTCCCGACGCTCATCTGGAGCAACGAGGAAAAGATTGATTTCAATGTTCGGCTGAAGCGCGAGCAGATCGCTCATGCGAAGCAGGCCGGAGTAAACGCTCGTGGTGCATTCAACCTCGAAAGCGGCGACGATTGAGTTTCCCTTCAGCCACAGCACGTCAATTAATTCGATGGTGCGATTCGTAGCCTCGTTGAATTGGGTCGGCAACGCGTCAATCACTCGCAGAAGTTCGCCGAGCGTTTTTCCGTTCCAGTTTCGTGACCGATCGTTGCGAGCAATCCAGATGTCAAAACCCATTTCCGCGCCGAGAGTCGCCAGCAGATACTGAATCTCGGTGTGGCGGGTCGAAGCGGTTCTCGCCTCTGCTTTGCTGATTAGCTCCTGCTGCTCGAAGCTTTCTGTCTCTTCCGATTCGGGAACGGTGACGACAGTCGAAATCGTCTCTTTGCCTTTCCGACGTTCGGCTTTGAAAAACGGTTTGCGGGCCAATTTCTTTGCATCTACCGGGCGAGAGACCGGAGACCGTTCGGCCTGACGCAGGAGGCGGACAATCAAGTCGCCATCTTCTTTTGCACGGAAGCGGGATGGACTCCCACGCACAAACCCTTTGAATTTTCCGCTGTCGGCCGGGGACTGAAAGAACTGAACTTTTCCCTGAAGTTCGCTCATTGGAACTCCGTTTTCCGGCGAGAGCATCACCACCGGCTTGACCTTCAGCCGCGATGGAAATTCTGCGTCTTTCCATATGCGCGTCTTGTCATCGCTCTGACCAATAACTTCGAGTGCGCCTACCCAACGCATCACTCCGGTCAGGTAGCACAGGAGTATGTCTCCGGGCTGGATGCTCTGAACCGTCTTCCGCATTCGATGGCTGAAACCAGACACGGAAGCGCCCGACTTTTGAAACTCCTCCCAAGTCGTTCCTGTGAAAAGGTCAAGCCAGTAGTTCATGGCGGAAAGCTATCAATTCAAAACTTCGCCGCCAAGATAATCTCCTCCTCCGATTTCTTCTGTTGGAAAGATCAGTTTTCGTCAGCGTCAATCAGCGGTTAAAGTTTTTACGTTCCATGTGTTCTTTTCCGCCTCCATCAGATTTCGGCGCGACGGGTGCGGCAATTCATTTCGCCCGCGCGTTTGATTTGATTCGCACGACGCGTCCGCCTTCGCTCGCTCCGGCGCGACAGGTTGGTTGCGTTGACGGAAGTTTTCTTTGAACGAACCGGCGGTTGGGATTGAATTCATTTTGCCGAACGAGCGGAGAGTTTCCCCCAAAGTTGGCATCGTTGACATCATCGGGTTGTCACGTTCGAAAACACGCAAGTCGGGACTTGACGCCGGGGGCCAACGGGCTTATGAACGCAACATGGCCCACAGTCTGAACAACCACGGAGGACAAAAAATGAAAACCGCACACACCCGTCGTGAATTCCTCGCTGATGTCGGCCGCGGCATGTTGGTCGCCAGCGTCGGCTACGGCACGGCAACCGAACTCGGACTTGCGCCCGCTTTCGCCGCTGACGTGAGCGACACGCTTGACTTCGGCCCGCTCGAATCGCTCGTCCGTCTCATGCAAGAGACGCCCGCGAACAAACTTTTGCCCGCGCTCGCGAACAAACTCAAGTCCGGCACTGAACTCAGCCGCCTCGTCGCTGCCGGCGCCCTCGCCAATGCCCGCACCTTCGGCGGTGAAGACTACGTCGGCTTCCACACGATGATGGCGCTGGCGCCGTCGTTGCACATGGCGCGCGAACTTCCTGACGCGCTTCAGCCGTTGCCGGTTTTCAAGGTCCTTTACCGAAACACCAATCGCATCCAGGAACGCGGCGGGCGCAAAGAAGAAGTCCTTCACCCGGTCAAACCCGCCACATTGCCCGAGGGCAGCGCTGGCGGCGACGTCTTGCGCGAAGCTGTCCGCCGAAAGAACTGCGACGAAGCGGAGCGAACCTTCGCCGCGTTGTCGCAACGTTCCGCCGATGACGCGCTGAACCACCTCCTTTTCGCCGTGCAGGATGACACCGAAGTCCACCGTGTCGTCCTGCCGTATCGCGCGTGGGACTTGCTCGATCTCATCGGCAAGGAGCAGGCCCACACGCTCCTTCGTCAATCCGTGCGCTATTGCCTAAAGAGCGAATCGGGGCAGCGCTCCGCTGCCTGGGACGAGCCGCGCACGCTCCTGCCGAAGATGCTCGAACAGCACAAACTTCTCGGTCGCACGCCCGGCACGCGCGCCGCCGAAGACAAGTGGGTTGATGAACTCAGCCAGACCTTTTTCAAGTCCACACCCGAACAAGCCGCCGAAGCCGCAGCCGCCGCGCTGGCGGAAGGCTTTGCGCCCGCCGCGATTGGCGAAGCGATTTCCCTCACGGCGAATCAACTCGTTCTCCGTGACCACGGCCGGCCGCCAAACGCCGAGTCAGCGGGCAAACCGGTCGGCAGCGTTCACGGCGACAGCATCGGCGTGCATGCCAGCGATTCCGCATGCGCCTGGCGCAATCTCGCCCGCGTGAGCAACGCCCGGAACACGTTCGCCTGCCTCATTCTCGGCGCGTATCAAGTTGCGCTCGACCGCATCGCGCGCGGCGGTGATTTCCTGAACTGGCCGCCGGTGCCGGTGAAGTGGCATCTCGACCAGATCAAATCCACCGAGGCCGAGGCGCTCCTGCGCGACGCCGATGACGCGATCCGCCAAAACCTCCAGGCCCACGCCGCCGCCGTCGTGAGCCGCTACGGCGAACTCGGCCATGCGCCGCGTCCCGTGTTCGACGTGATGTTGCGTTACGCCGTGAGCGAAGACGGCGCGCTCCACGCCGAGAAATACTACCGCACCGTGACCGAAGAATTCGCCGCCACGCGCCCGGCGTTTCGCTGGCGGCAACTGGTGGCGCTCGCCCGCGTCACGGCCAGCGAATACGGCCGCCCCGCGCCGGGCATGGCAGAGGCGAGGGAGAGGTTAAAGGTTTGAGGTGGAGATCCGCGCCCCGTTGTTCCGAAGCCATCTTCGCCCAATACGAGCGCGTCTATCTCCTAGTTAAGCAGGAGGCAAGCTTCGCCACCGATATTGAAACCTGGGTGGACACGATGCAATCCTCCGCCTTGAAGGTGACCGTTCAAACTGCGCAAGCCGGTCTGCCGCGATCATCACGATGACCGGCTCATCGTGATCGGTCTTGATCGGTCTTGATCGGGCACCATCGTCACGGGCTATTCACGGCGTCACCATCCTGCCGGTCGGAAAACTCATCTCGCGCAAAAAACGATTAACTTTGGCCAAGCTTTGTGGAGTCGGTTGGCCAGGTTTGGCGCATCGTTGCAGCATGACTGTCCGGATGACGCGCGCCGTTATTGGGTCCGTGCTGGGGTGCTGGCTTCTAACCCCGGCTAAGGCGGGTCTCCAGGATGGCGATTGCCTGGAGTGCCACTCGGACAAGTCGCTCACGAAGACGGATGCCGCCGGAAAGGAGATCTCGTTGTTCGTGGAGACGTCCCGGCTCGCCGCCTCGGCACACAAAACCAACTCCTGTATCAGTTGCCACTCCGATCTCACCGACAGGCATCCCGACGACAATGTTCCGGCCCGGCCGGTAAATTGCCGGCAGTGTCACGAACGCCAGAGCGAAAGTTATGGCGCAAGTGTGCACGGGCTTGCGCTCAAAGCCGGTCGTGCGGATTCCGCGATCTGCCAGGACTGTCATGATTCTCATGACGTGGTGCCACCCAGTTCGTCGGCGTCGCCGCTTCATTTTTCACGGCAGGCGGCCACGTGCGGGACGTGCCACGAGCCGGAGGCGCGGGACCTGGCGATGAGCGTTCACGGCAAGGCCGCCGCCGCCGGCGCACGCGATGCACCCACCTGCACCGATTGTCACGCCGAGCACAAAATCGAAGCGCTGACCGAGGGCGCGTCGCGCAAAATCTCAGGGGACGTGTGCAGCCGGTGTCACGCTTCCGAGCGGCTCAACACCCGCTACAATCTGCCAGCGGACCGGGTGAAGACATTCTTCGACAGCTACCATGGGCTGGCGGCGCAATACGGTTCGACGGTCGCCGCTAATTGCGGAAGTTGCCATGGTTATCACAAAGTCCTCCCGTCGTCGGATACCAACTCGACGGTCCACAAGAGCCACCTGGTCGAGACGTGCGGAAAATGTCATCCGGGCGCTAACGAAAAATTCGCCTTAAGCAAGGTGCATGTGGACATCGCGGCGGCGCATAGCGCGCCCGATCTGGGCAGCCAGATCAACTGGTGGGTGCGGCGAATTTACCTGGTGCTGATCTTCGGGGTGGTCGGCGCGATGGTCCTTCACAACGCCCTGCTGTTCTGCAAAAAGGTGGCGGCGCATTTGCGGTCCAGCGGAAGGCCGGTCCTGCGGATGAATCTGACGCAACGCTGGCAACACGCCGTGCTGGCGCTGAGTTTCATCGTGCTCGCGGTCACCGGATTCGCGCTGAAGTTCCCTGACTCATGGGTCGCCATGTTGCTGGGGTCGAGCGAACCGGTGCGGCGATGGCTGCATCGCGGCGCGGGAGTGGTGCTGCTCCTGGTCGGCGTGTACCACATCGTTTACCTCATGGCGTTCAAAGATGGCCGCCGGCTGGTGAAAGACCTGTTCCCGGTGAAGAAGGACCTGAGGGACGTCTGGTTGTCCGCGCGATACCTGACCGGTGTGCGTTCGGAAAAACCGCGGGCCGGCCGGTTCGGTTACGCTGAGAAGATGGAGTATTGGGCCGTGGTGTGGGGCACCGTCATCATGGGCGTCACCGGTTTGGCGATCTGGTTCAAGATGGATGTCACACACTGGCTGCCGCGCTGGGCGGTGGACGTGGCGCTGACGATTCACTACTACGAAGCCGTGCTGGCGTGCCTGGCGATCCTGGTCTGGCATTTCTATCACGTGATCTTCGATCCAGACGTGTATCCCTTGAACATGGCGTGCTGGGACGGGCGGGTGTCGGAACAGTGGCAGGCGGAGGAACATCCATTGGAAGGGCGCGGTCCGGTCGCAACCGCACCTGTCGCTCCCGCGATGCGGCAACCGGCGGTGGGTGAAACCGCTTCAATCGGCAGCGGTGGGCTGGCGGGGCGCACGAATGGGAATGGCCACGATTCGGTGACACCGCCACGGAAGGAGATCGTGTGAACGAAACGCCACAAACAACGCCCAATTGTGAAACCGACCTCGAACTGTCGCCGGCTGCGACCTTCAACCCTGATACGCTGCCATGTCGAAAGTGGTGCGTCGAGATTTTGACCCCTGGCGGGCGCGATCTTCATCCGGAGGCTGCCTGGGTGGAACTGGCCACGGTGGACGGCCAGATCGGCGTCATGCCTGGACACGAACGGCTGTTTACAGCACTGGACGTTGGCGAGTTGGTGATCCACAACGGAAAGCAACGGGAGACGTATCTGGTGGGCGGGGGCTTTGCCAGAATCCAACCGTGGCGGCTTTCGGTCCTGGCATTTTCATTGGATCGAGCGACGGACGGCGGCGCTTGGGAACGCTGCCGGGCCCGGCGACGGGAGATTCTTGGAGGCGGCGAAGAAGATTCGGACTCCGAGGCCTCCGCGCCATGAATCGGCAGGTCGCGAGTGGACATTTGATCACGAAGCCGGGAGTTGCGCAGTCGCCCGGTTGACGCCATGTTGCGAACGGAAAGTTTGGGCCATGAAAACGACCACACAAAAAATAAATCAGCAATTCACGTTCAAAGCTCCGGCGGCCGGGACCGTATTGCTGGCCGGAGATTTCACGGGCTGGCAGAAAAACGCCATCCCGCTCAAGCCGCGAGGCGACGGCCTTTGGCAAGTCACGACCTCGCTCAGTCCGGGTACGCACCACTATCGCTTCATCGTGGACGGCGAGTGGAGGGACGATCCCGATTGCGTCGTCCGGGTGCCGAATCCATTCGGCACTGCGAACGCCATCCGCGTCGTGCCGGTGTCCGCGTAGCAGCGACGATGCTTTGCCGCGGAGATGGTCGAGGTGGGATGAGGGCGCAACCATGTCTCCCACGGGCTGCACTCTCTCCATGATGTGGCCGCTCCTCATGATCGGCTACATGTGCAATCCGCCGTTCACGTGCAGCACCTGGCCCGTAATGTAGCGGGCCGCGGATGAACAAAGAAACAAAACCGGCCCGACAATGTCCTCGATGTCTCCGAGCCGGCCCAGCGGAATTTGTGCGTGATACTGCCGCGCGACCTCCGGCGGGATGTCGCGAATGATTTCGGTCTGCACGACGCCCGGTGCGATGGCGTTGACGGTGATTTGGCGGCGCGCCAATTCACGCGCCGCGACTTTGGTGAGCGCAATCAGGCCGGCCTTGCTGGCGGCGTAATTCGCCTGGCCGAACGAACCGACCATCGCGCTCACCGAGGCAATGTTCACCACGCGCCCACCGGGCTTCAGCAGTGGCGACGCTTGTTGCAGGCAGTTGAACGCCCCGGTCAGATTCACCCGCAGCACGCTGTCCCATTCGGACGCGGACATTTTCTGGATGGTTCGATCGCGGACGATCCCCGCGTTGTTGACAAGAATGTCCAGTCCGCCAAACCGGGTCTGAACGCCGGCCATCATTGCCGCGATCTGCTGCGGGTCGCCCACGTCGCATTGAATCACGCGGGAGCCGGGCAGCGCGGCGGCAAGGCGCTCGGCGTCGGTCTGATTCCGTCCGGCGTCATCGGCCACGTAGTTGACCATGCATCGCGCCCCGCGTTGGCCGAGCGCGGCCAGAATCCCGGCGCCGATGCCGCGTGAACTTCCCGTGACCAACGCGGTCTTGTCGGTGAAATCCAAGTCGTTGTTCATTTGTACGCTCCATGAGTTGAGAGTGAGTCAGCCATCGGCGCGCTTTGCCGGCTCTCGTGTTGGCTTTCGTGGCGCACCCTAGCGGATTCCCTGCGCGAGGCAAGCGACGCCCTGATTTCTTTCCGACAGCGGCGCTTCCCGGGCGGCCGCCAGCGCACGCGGCTTATCGGCTCCATTAACCAGACCTAAAACGTGAAAAACTTCACAAAGCCACTTGCGGTGATTGCAACACCAGCTAAAAATTGTCTCGGACAGGTAAAGAAATGCTTATCGGCACAGGATGACCTTCGACGCAGGCGCAGAAAACATTTGACGGTGGTTGCGGTTTTTCAACAATCCCGTCTCCTGTCGAACCAAACGGCGCGCGGTATTTGCGCCGCGCGATTGCGGCGGACCTTGAGAGCGACTGGCGATGTCAGCGATTTTCCCCAAGTGGACCAATCGGCTGCCTCTGATGATCATCATCGGGGGCGGGCTGCTGGCGACCGGCGTAACGGCGGGCGTCTGGTATTATTTCACGCCCAAGTATGTCCGCGTCGGCTATCAGCCAATCCAGCCGGTTGCCTTTTCGCACGCCACACACAATGGCCAGCTCGGGATTGATTGCCGATACTGCCACAGCATGGTGGAGAAATCCTGGTTCTCGAACATTCCATCCAGTTCCACCTGCATGAACTGCCACAATCAGGTGCTCAAGGATGATCCCCGCCTCGCGTTGGTGCGGGAGAGCGCCGCCAGCGGCCAGCCGATCCCCTGGGTCCAGATTCACCGAATGCCCGACTTCGTCTATTTCAACCATTCGGTTCACGTCAATCGCGGCATCAGTTGTGTCGAGTGCCACGGACAGATCAACCAGATGGAAGAAGTTTATCACGCCCAACCCTTGAGCATGTCGTTCTGCCTCGATTGTCATCGCGACCCGGCGGCGAAAATTCGGCCCCCGGAGAAAATCACTGATTTGAATTGGAAGTGGAGCGACGATCCGGCCGTGGCCGCGCAGCAGCAGAAAGCGCAGGGCCAGAAATTCGTCCACGACTGGCGCGTGGAATCTCTCCAGAACTGCTCCGCCTGCCACCGATGAAGACGCTTTCCACCACAGCCGCTTTGACGGGCAACAGCCGACGTGAGGCGACGAACCCCGCGGCGGCGACGGGTCGCCATTACTGGCGCGGCTTGGATGAACTGGCCGCGACGCCGGAGTTCCGCCAATTCCTCGAGCGGGAGTTTCCAGAAGGCGCAAGTGAAATGACCGACGAGGTCTCGCGCCGGCATTTCGTCAAGATCATGTCCGCCTCCTTCCTGTTGGCGGGCGTTGGCCTGGCCGGCAGCGGTTGCCGCAAGCCGGAAGACAAGATCATGCCGTTCGGCAAGGCGGCGGAGAACTACGTCCACGGCACGTCGCAGTATTTCGCCACCGCCATGCCGACACGCGGCGGCGCCATCCCGCTTCTGGCGAAGTCCTACGAAGGCCGGCCCGTCAAGCTCGAGGGTAACCCACTCTTCCCGGGTGGCAACGGCGGTACGGATCGCTACGCACAAGCCTCGATCTTGAACCTCTACGACCCGGATCGCGCGACGCGCTTTGCCAGGCGCGACGCCGGCGGCGTGTTGCGGGCAACGAGCCGTCAGGCGGCGCTCGATGCGCTCGCGGAGTTGGCGAGGCAATTCGCGGCGAATCAGGGCGAGGGAGTGGCGTTGCTCGCCGAGCGCACCCATTCCCCGTCCCGCCGCCGGTTGCACCAGCTGATTGCAGAAACACTTCCGAAGGCCCGGTGGTTCTTGCACGACGCGATTGACGCGGAGGTGCATCAGCGCGCGGCGACGAAAGCATTCGGCAAATCCGTCAAGCCTGCGTTTCACTTCGACAAGGCCAGGGCCATTCTTTCGCTCGACTGCGATTTCATCGGCGCCGAGGAAGACTCGCACAACAACATTCGCCGTTTCGCGCAGGGCCGGAGAATCGGGAAGCCCACAGACACGATGAGCCGGCTTTACGCCGTCGAATCCCTGTTTACGCTCACCGGTGCGAGCGCCGACCATCGCCTGCGCGTTCCGGCGAGTTCGGTTATTCAAGTGGCTCAATCCATCGCCTTGGAACTCGGCGTCCCCGCCGCGGCGAAGGCGCCGATCGTGACCGAATGGATCACCGAATGCGCAAAGGACTTGAAGGCCAGCGGCAGCGCGGCGCTCGTGGTTGCGGGCAATCGCCAACCGCTGGCGGTTCATCTCCTCGCTCACGCCATCAACAACGCTCTCGGCAGCGTCGGCAACACCGTCCAACTGCTTGAGGCACCCGGACGGATCTCCGGCGACCTGCCCGAGCTTGCGGATGCGCTCAACACCGGGAGAGTGGAGACGCTCGCCATCATTGGCGCCAACCCGTTTCATTGCGCCCCGGCAGATCTAAACTGGGCCGCTGCGCAGCGCAAGGCGAAGACGGTGATCCGCCTTGGCCACTCCGAGGACGAGACCGCGGCGCACTGCGACTGGCACTTCCCGCTCGCGCATTATTTGGAATCGTGGGGCGACGCGCGCACGAGCGACGGCACGCTTGTGGCGATCCAGCCGCTGATTGCGCCGCTTTTCGGGGGCTTGACTGACCTCGAATTTCTCGCCCGGCTTTGCGGGCTGGCGGAGACCAACCCCATCAGAATCGTTCGCGAGACCTTTGCCGCGCTCATCGGCAGCGCCTCGGACGCAACCTGGAACAAGTTTTTGCATGACGGATTTGCTCCCACGACCGCGGCCAAGACCGTCTCTGCGACGCTCGATTCCTCCGCGGCTGTGGAGGCGCTGGCTTCTGCAACGCCCGCCAACCCCGGGAAAACGAGCCTCGAAGTCGTTCTCTACCGCGACGCGAAGCTCGATGACGGACGGCACGCGAACAACGGCTGGTTGCAGGAGTTTCCCGATCCGATCACGAAGATCGTCTGGGACAACGCCGTGCTCGTGAGCCGCAAAACCGCCCGCGAGTTGGATGTCGTGAACGGCGACGTCGTGGAGATCAGTCTCGGGAGCGCCAAGATCGAAGGACCGATCTGGACGCAGCCGGGCATGGCGGACTATTCGCTGGGGCTGGCTCTGGGTTACGGGAGAACCGCCGCGGGTCGTGTCGGCAGCGGCGTCGGCTTCAATGCTTATCCGCTCCTGACCACCAAGTCCGGCCACATCGCCACCGGCGCGACGGTGCGAAAGACGCGACGGAAATACACGATTGCCTGCACGCAGGATCATTGGTCCATGGAAGGGCGTGCCATCGTGCGGGAGGGAAATCTGGATCAGTTCGCGAAGCATCCGGATTTCGCCGAAAGGATGAACGCGCCCGAAGCGCCCGTGGAGGCGCCGATGTATCCCAATCCGTTCGACGAGGCGAAAAAGACGGCGCTGCACCAATGGGGAATGTCCATTGACCTGAGCGCGTGTGTCGGTTGCGGCACGTGCGTCCTCGCCTGTCAGAGCGAGAACAACATTCCGATTGTCGGCAAGGACCAGGTAAAGCGGGGCCGCGAAATGCACTGGATGCGCATTGACCGTTACTACGCCTCGAACCCGGCGAAACGCCAGTTCGGCCAGACGTTCCGCAAAGAGGAATCGCAGCAGTTCGATGAGTGGATTGACGACGTTCAAGCGGTCAACCAGCCGATGCTCTGCCAACATTGCGAGGCCGCGCCGTGCGAGAACGTCTGCCCGGTCAATGCCACGGTGCATGATCACGAGGGGCTGAACGTGATGGTCTATAACCGTTGCGTCGGCACGCGGTACTGTTCGAACAACTGCCCCTACAAGGTCCGCCGGTTCAATTATCTCGACTACCACAAGCGGCCATTGAGCGAACTCAAAGGGCCGTTCTACGCCAGCCCGATCACGCATCGCACGGGCGGCGAATGGGATTTGTTGCGCTGGTGGAAAGACCAGGACAGCGGCATGAGGGCCGACGACGAGTGGGACTTGATCCGCATGATCAAGAATCCCGAGGTCACGGTCCGGATGCGCGGGGTGATGGAAAAGTGCACCTATTGCGTGCAGCGGATTGAAGGGGCGAAGATCGCGCAAAAGGTCAAGGCCGGCGCGTCGGGCGACGTCGTTGTTCCCGACGGCACGATCCAGACCGCCTGTCAGCAAGCCTGTCCCGCGGGCGCAATCGTGTTTGGCAACGTCGCCGATCCCGAGAGCCGCGTGTCGAAGCTGAAGCAACAGCAGCGCGACTACTCGGTGCTGGAGTTTCTGGCCACCAAGCCCCGCACGACGTACCTGGCGCGGGTGCGCAATCCAAACCCGGCAATGCCCGATTACACCGCATGGCCTCTGTCCTTCGGTGAATTCGAGAGGGAGAATGGAGAGGTCAATTTTGGATCGCGCCACGGCCATGAACCTGCCGCGGAGAAAGGAGGGCACTGATGCGAAATCCGAATACCGAAATCCGAAATCCGAAAGCAGCCCGAAATCCGAAGGCCGGATGGGGTGCTGCTTCTGTTTCGGGAATTCGGGCTTCGGATTTCTTTCGGATTTCGGATTTCGGATTTCGGATTTTCACGCGGGAGGGTTTTAATGTCTGAAGTTTCAACTCAATTGAGAGTCCCCGTGCCCCCGACTCCACGGGAGTTGCAGCGCATTCCGCTCGTTCAGAACAACCGGAGCTTCGCCTGGATCTCTGATCGCGTCGCCGCGATCACCGAGGGCAAAGCCCCGAAGTGGTGGTGGGCGGCGTTCATTCCGAGCTTTTCCTGCTTGTGCCTCTTGGGCGCCATGCTGACCTATCAGGTTTCCACGGGAGTCGGTGTGTGGGGCAATCAACACCCGGTCATGTGGGGCTGGGACATCATCAATTTCGTGTGGTGGATCGGCATCGGCCACGCCGGCACCTTGATCTCGGCCATCCTTTTCCTGCTTCGCCAGCGCTGGCGCACCGCGGTCAACCGCGCCGCGGAGGCCATGACCATTTTCGCCGTCATGTGCGCCGGCATCTTCCCGGCGATGCACGTCGGGCGCGTCTGGTTTGATTGGTGGCTCTTCCCCATCCCGACCTCTCAGGGGCTATGGCCGCAATTCCGTTCCCCGCTGATGTGGGACGTGTTCGCCGTCTCGACCTACTTCACGGTGTCGGTGCTGTTCTGGTACACGGGTCTGATCCCTGACGTGGCGACGCTGCGCGACCGCGCGAAGACGAAGGCGCGCCAGTTCATCTACGGCCTCATGGCGCTGGGCTGGACCGGTTCGAACCGCCACTGGAGCAATTACGAGAAGGCTTACCTGATCCTGGCCGGTCTCTCGACGCCGCTGGTGCTCTCGGTGCATTCAATCGTGTCGTTGGACTTCGCCGTGTCACAGGTCCCCGGCTGGCACACCACGATCTTCCCGCCGTATTTCGTCGCCGGCGCGATCTTCTCGGGCTTCGGCATGGTGCTCACGCTGCTGATTCCGCTGCGCACGATGTGCCACCTGGAGGACATCATCACGATGCGGCACATAGACGTGATGTGCAAAGTGACGCTGGCGACGGGCAGCATCGTCGGCTACGCCTATGGCATGGAGTTTTTCATCGCGTGGTACAGCGGCAACCTGTTCGAGCGGTTCGCCTTCATCAACCGCGCGCTCGGTCCTTACTGGTGGGGTTACTGGACGATGATCCTTTGCAACGTCGTCGTCCCGCAACTTTTCTGGTTCAAACGCATCCGCCACCACCTCGTGATCGTGTTTATCCTCTCCATCCTCGTCAACGTGGGCATGTGGTTCGAGCGGTTCGTGATCGTGGTGATCTCGCTGCACCGCGAATTCCTGCCTGCCAACTGGGGTTATTTCAAACCGACCTGGGTGGACATCTGCACCTACCTCGGCACGTTCGGTCTGTTCTTCACCTGCTTCCTGTTGTTCATCCGCTTTCTGCCGATGATCGCCGTGTCCGAGGTCAAAGGTGTCACGCCGCAGGCTGACCCGCATCATCCGCTGGCAAAATGAGATCCGAAACCCGAAATCCGAAACCCGAAAGAATGCCGAAATCCGAAGCCCGAAGGCTCGTGTTTGGAAATGACGGGCCGGTCCTGCGCCATTCGGATTTCGACCTTCGGATTTCTTTCGGTATTCGGATCTCGGATTTCGGATTTGTCCCAGCAAGAGATCGCCATGGCTGACGCAACTTCAAAACCCTACGGCCTCATCGCCGAGTTCACGAACACGGCGGAGGTGCTGCACGCCGCGGAAAAGGTCCGCGACGCGGGCTTCCGCCGGTGGGACGTTTACATGCCCTTCCCGATCCACGGCATGGACAAGGCCATGGGTTTGAAAAACTCCAAGGTCGGCTGGTTTTCGTTCCTCGGCGGCGCGACCGGCTACACGACCGGCATGTTGATGATCTGGTGGATGAACGCGGTGGATTACAAGATTCTCGTTGGCGGCAAGCCGATGTTCAGTCCCTACGGCGCGTTCCCGCCGTCCTACGAACTCACCATCCTCTTCGGCGCCTTCGGCGCGCTGTTCGGCATGTTGTTCCTGAACCGCCTGCCGCGCCTGCATCATCCGCTCCTGAAACACCGGCGGTTCGCGCTGGCGACGCACGACCGCTTTTACGTCGTGATCGAAACTGCCGACCCGAAGTATTCCGAGTCTGAAACGCGCAAGCTGCTGGAAGCCGCCGGCAGCCAGCACATCGAAATGGTGGAGGAATGATGCGCTACTTCCTGCTCCTCTTCGCGGTCGTGGCCCTGGTGGTTGTCGGCGTGGCCGGCCGTCGCGGCGACATGTCGCGGAAGCCGCCGTTGCAAATCTTCCCGGACATGAAGCGGCAACTCAAACTGCGCCCGCAAACGCCCAATGGCTTTTTCGCCAACGGCGTCAGTTCGCAACTGCCCCCGGATGGAACCGTGGCGCAGTCCAGACCGCTGATCGTCGCGGGCCGGGAGGTGTATCCATTCGAACACGACGACGCGGTGAATTCGGGACGCGAGACGGGCACGACCAATTTCGTCACGGTCAACCCGTTCCCCGTCACGGAACAACTTCTCGCGCGCGGCCAGCAACGGTTCACGATTTACTGCGCGCCCTGCCATGGCCAGACCGGCGAAGGCAACGGCGTGGTCAAGAAATTCGGCTACGCCACGGTTCGCGGCCTGCACGAACCAGTCATCGTCCGCCAGGGCGACGGTGAAATCTTCGACACGATCGGCCACGGCAAGAACACGATGATGGGTTATGCGGCTCAGATTCCGGTCGAGGACCGCTGGGCCATCGTCGCCTACGTCCGCGCGCTACAACGAAGCCGGCTCGGGTCGGTGGAGGATCTCCCGCCGGACACCCGCGCCAAACTCAAGTAAGAGCGTATGAGCCAGCCAGACGATTTTGACAACGAGGATCCGGTCATGCCGCCGCCGCTGGACTTGTCCCGCTGGCGCAACCTGCCGGGACGGCTCATGGTCGGTGGCGCGTTGATCGCCATCATCGGCCTGTTCGTGAGCTATCTGCGGCACGGCGACCTCCGCGAGTTTGGCTTCGCGTGGCTGTTGGCGTTCATGTTTTATCTGAGCATCGGACTGGGGGCGTTGTTTCTCGTGCTGGCGCATCATCTGTTCGACGCCGGATGGTCGGTTGCCACACGGCGCTTTTGCGAGCACCTCGCCACGCTGCTGTTTCCCTGGCTGGCAATGCTGTTTCTGCCGATCGCCATCCTGGCGCCAAAACTTTATGCCTGGATGACGAGCGATCCGCACGCCGACCACGCGCTTCACGCCAAACTACCGCTGTTCACCTGGACCGGGTTTTACCTGATCTCGGCGGCCTGCTTCGGGGTGTGGGGCTGGCTGACCCACCGGCTGCGCTACTGGTCACTGCGGCAGGATGTCACCGGCGAGGCACGTTGCACGATCATGATGCGCCGCCACGCCTGCTGGGGCATCTGGGCGTTTGCCTTGAGCCTCAGCATCGCTGCGATCATGTGGATGAAGGCGCTGCAACACCAGTGGTTCTCGACGATGTACGGCGTTTATTACTTCGCCGGCAGCATGTGGCTGACGCTGGCCACGGTCTATGTCATCACGATGATCCTGGACCGGCAGCGGATTCTCTCGGACGTGTTGCACGAGCACCAATTTTACTTCATCGGCACGTTGCTTTTCGCGTTCACGGTGTTCTGGGCCTACGTCACCTTCTCGCAATACTTCATCATCTGGAACGCCAACATGCCGGAGGAGACGTTCTGGTATGTCATCCGCGAGAAAGGCTCCTGGTTTTACGTCGGCCTGGTGATCATCTTCGGCCACTTCTTCCTGCCGTTCCTGACGCTGCTGCGGATTGACGTGAAGCACACCTTCCCGATCATGGTCCCGCTCTGCGCCTGGGCCTGGCTGATGCACTTCGTGGATTTGTCCTTCAACATTCTGCCCGTTTACTACGACAAAGGCTTTCCGTTCCTCATGATCTGGCTGCCGCTGGGCATCATGGCGCTGATGGGTGGTTTTCTGGCCGACCGCTTCCTGAAAAAGCTCGCCAGCACCGCGCCGTTCCCGCAGAAGGACCCGCGCCTAATCGAAGCGATGGGCCTGTATCATCCGGTGCCGACACAAATCTCGGGCGGCGAACTCGATCAAGCCGACGACATGCGCGACGCCACCATCCAGCCGAAAGGAGGCCACTGATGGACTCCAACAACGGTCAACGCCGGGTTTGGCCCGGCGCGCTGGCGGCCCTTGGAGCAAGCCTCATCTTTGTCGCCCTGGTCTGGGCGATGAAGTATTACACCACGCCGCCGCCGCTCGGCGCCGAGCGCTCCGCCGAGCGGGCCAAGGCCCTGGCCGAACTGCGCGCCGCCGAAGCCGACGCGCTCTCGAATGCCGGCTGGCTTGACCAGCCCAAGGGCATCGTACGGCTGCCCATCGCGGAGGCGATGAAAGTGACCGCGCGCGAATGGCAGGACCCGGTGCAGGCCCGCTCGAATCTCATCGGGCGCATGGAGAAGGCCACGGCGCCGCCGCCCAAGGCGCCGGAAAAGCCCAGCCCATTTGAATAAGCCGCCCGGCTGTCTGCCTGAATGACTGCGCCACCGTCCAATCCGCCGTCGGCGATTGACGCCTCCTGCCGCCTGCCGCTGTTCGGGCTGTTTGGCGGCGCGGCGGTCTGCCTCGCTCTCGCCTCCGGCTTTGGGTTGATCGCGTCCCTCTCCTTCCACAAGGCGTCGCTCTTCGCCGACTGCGCGATGCTGAGTTATGGGCGTGCGTATCCGGCATGGTCGCACCTGCTGGTGTACGGCTTCTGTGTTCCCGCGGGACTCGGCGCCGGATTGTGGCTGCTCGCGCGGCTGGGCCGCGTCGAAGTCGCGAAGCCCTGGCTAATCGCGTTCGGCGCGAAGCTGTGGAATCTCGGTGTGCTGGTCGGATTGATTGGCATTCTCGCCGGCGACGCCAGCGGTTTTGAATGGTTCGAGATGCCACGCTACGCCGTGATCATTCTGCTGGCCGCGTTCCTGATCATCACGCTCTGTGCGTTCATCACGCATTACGGACGTAGCCGCCGACATGAGGAGGCGGACTCACCTTCAGGTACTGAGGCCCGCTTCGTTACCTCGGAGCCTACACTTTACCCCTCCCAATGGTTTGTCGTCGCGGCGCTGTTTTGGTTTCCGTGGATCTTCACGACAGCGGGTTGGCTTCTCCATTACTTCCAGGTTCGCGGCGTGGTGCAGGTGGCGGTGGGGTGGTGGTATGCCGGCAACCTGCTGAACGTCTGGCTGCCCCTCACCGGCCTTGCGGCCACCTTCTACCTGCTGCCCAAAATCACCGGACGTCCGTTGCAAAGCCAGTATTTGGCGCTGTTCGCGTTCCTGACGCTGGTGGTGTTCGGCACGTGGACCGGAATGCCCGCGCACGCGCCGCTGCCGGCCTGGATGCCCACGTTGAGCGGCGGTGCGAGCCTGCTGGCGCTGGTGCCGGCGCTGGCCGTGGTTGCCAGCGCGATCCTCACCTGCCGCGGCTCGAATGTCGCCTGCTTGGGCGGGCCGCTCTGTTACGCCAAGTTCGGCGTCGTTTCATTTGCCGTCTCTTCGCTGCTCATCGCGCTGACGGCCTGTCCGCTGATCAGCCGCGTCACCGATTTCACCTGGTTCAACCACGGCCACGCAACATTGCGGCTCTACGGTTTCTTCGTGATGACAATGACTGGGGCGGCCTATTACATCCTGCCGCGCGTGTCGGGCATTGAGATTTGCGCGAATCGGGTGCGCGCCAACTTCTGGTTGTTCGTGATCGGCACGTTGCTGTTCACTTTGCCGCTGGTGGCTGGCGGCGTGACTCAGGGAGCGAAGCTGTTGGATCCCAGTATCCTGTTCCTCGACACCGCGAAGCCGGCCATGATGGCTTTCCGCATGAGCACGCTCGGTGAGGTGTTGATCGCCGCCGGGAGCGGGTTGTTTCTCTTCAACGTCCTGGCCGTGATGGCCGCCTGGTATCGCTCCGTTTGCCGGCAGGCGTTCGCGAACGCGACGGCCCGGCTCGAAACCGCGGAGGCGCAATCATGAAATCCAGCGCGCTGGTTTTTCTCACGGCGTTCATGGCGCTCTCCGCGTCATGGGGCGGCTTCGTGCTCGCGCCGCAGATTCAACTGGGCCGCAACGCGCAGGCGAAGACCGTGCCCGCCGGCGATCTGTATCCCGTCGCGCGCCCGGGCCTGGCCAATCAGGGCGCGGACGTGTACCGCGCGCTGGGTTGTGTTCATTGCCACAGCCAGCAAGTCCGGCAGGACGGCGTGAAGTGCGAACTCGTTCTGACCGACGCGGGTACCAACACCACCGCCACGCTCGCCGCGCTCGGGAAATTGAAACCCGGCCTGGCCACGGCAGAAACCCTCTCCGGCCTGCCAAAGACCCTGATGCCGTTGGCGGACATGAACGCAGCGGACCCGTTGCTGAAGGTCATCACCGGCGCTGGCGCAAAGGCAGAAGTACATGTCACGCCCACTGGACCGGACATCGCGCGCCAGTGGGGCCGACGCCACACGGTCGCGCAGGATTACGTTTTCGATTCGCCCGTGCAGCCCGGCACCCGGCGCGCCGGCCCGGACCTCGCCAATGTCGGCGCGCGCTTCCCGGATCGGAACTGGCATCTGCGGCACCTCTACGCGCCGCTGGCAGAGGTGGCGAACTCGACCATGCCGCCCTACCGTTTCCTGTTCGAGAAACGGCCCGTCGGCAGCGGCCCGGTCCCGGATGCGCTCGCGCTGCCGGCCGGGTTTGCCGCGGAGCCGGGATTTGAAATCGTGCCCACGGATGCCGCGCGCGCACTGGCTGCGTACCTGGTGAGTCTGCGTGCCGATTCACCGTTGTTCGAGGCGCCGGTAACCCTGCCGCCGGCGCCCGCCACCACCGCTGCGAAATGAGCAACGGAACCCAAAGCATGTGGAACGCCCTCGACGGCGAGCCGACGGCCACGCTGAAGGCTGTTCCACAGTGGTTGATCGTGGCGATGCTGTTGCTGTTTCTCGGCAGCGCGGTTTACTTCGACGCGCGCGGAGGATGGTTCGAGCCGAAAGTGTACGGGCCATACAATTCGTTGGCCAACGTGGAGAGTTTTCAACCTCCGCCCCCGAGTGGCCCGGACCTTAATCGCGGCAGAAAAGTGTTCGAGGCGACATGCTCGCTGTGTCACAACTCCGACGGCGCGGGCAAGCCCGCCCTCGCACCGCCGCTGGCCGGCTCAGACTGGGTGAACACCGCGGGCGTCAACCGGCTCATCCGCATTCCACTGCTTGGTTTTGCTCCAGGGCCCATCACCGTCAGCGGACAGACGTATGATTTTCCCGCTGGCATGACCGCCTTTGGCAGCCTTTCGGACGATGACATCGCTGCGGTGCTCTCGTATATCCGCAAGCTTTGGGGCAACAACGCGTCTCCCGTGACTGCGGAACAGGTCCACGCCGTGCGAGTCGAGATCGGAAACCGGACGCAGCCGAACACGGTGGAGGAATTGAAGAGCCTTCCGGAGTAGTCCACCGGCCGCTCCCTCACTCAGGCGCGGGTTTGTCGCGTGACTCCATGCGCTCGATGGCCCAGCGCGCGTGATCGGCAATCAGCGGTTCATTGTCCGTCATCGCTTTTCGCAACGCGGGCAAGGCGGTTTCATCCCGGATATTTCCCAAAGCCACACAGACGTTTCGCAACAGCCCGCGCCGCTTGGTCCGGATCAACGGCGTGCCCGCGAACCTGGCCTTGAACCCGGCTTCGTCGAGTTGGAGCAACTCGATCAGGTCCGGAGCGCCCAGGTCACCGCGCGCGTGTGGCTTCATCAGACGGCCCTCCCGGGCGAAACGATTCCACGGACAAACCTCCAGGCAATCGTCGCAGCCGAAAATGTGGTTGCCGACGAGCGGACGCAGCGCGATCGGAATCGGGCCTGTGAGTTCGATGGTCAGGTAGGAGATGCACAGCCGTGCGTCGAGCTGGAACGGGCCGGTGATGGCGCGCGTCGGGCACGCCTCAATGCACCGCGCGCAGGAGCCGCAGCGGTTTTTTTCCGGCGGATCGGGATCGATTTCGAGCGTGGTCAGGATCTCCGCCAGAAAAATCCAGTTGCCCAGCTTGCGACTGATGAGGTTGGTGTGTTTGCCGATGAACCCGATGCCGGCCCGCTCCGCCAGATCGCGTTCGAGCACCGGGCCGGTGTCCACGTACCAGAGCGAGCGCGTGGCCGGGCCGCCGAGATCATTCACGAAGTGGCAAAGAGTTTTTAAACGGCCCGCCAGCACTTCGTGGTAGTCATCGAATCGGGCGTAGCGGGCGACGAGGCCGGGCGTGTTGCGTGTTGAGTGTTGCGTCAAGTGTGGTTTGGCCGCCCGCTCGCGGCTTGACGCAACACGCAACACGGAACTCGTCTCTCCATAACTCGCCGCCAGGCAGACCACACTCTTGGCGCCCGGCAGAACCAGTTGCGGGTCCTGGCGTTTGGCCGCGGTGCGGTCGAGCCAGTGCATGTCGCCCTGGCGACTCTCGGCCAGCCAGCGTTGAAACCTCGCCGCGCTGCCCGGTGGCTCGGCGGTCGTAAAGCGGCAATCATCGAACCCCAGTCCGGCCGCCCGCTGGCGGATGGATTCCTTCATCGTGGCGCCGACTTCACCAACCGGAACTGGTGGACCACTTGTTGGGCGATCTCCTTGAGCGAACGCAATTCGGTGTTCATCAACACGTCGGCCTGGCGGTAATGTGGTTCGCGTTCGGCGAGCAGCGCGCGGATTCTTCCGAGCGGGTCGGGATCGTTCAGCAGCGGCCGATGCGACTGACCCCGAACGTGTTCCCAGATTCTCTCGGGCGACGCCCAGAGGCAGACCACGAGCGAGTGGGTCTTGAGGCTCGCGAGATTCGCCGCGTTGACCGGCAGGCCGCCGCCGGTGGCGATCACCGTTTTTTCGCGCGTGGCCAGTTCCTCGACTAGGTCGCATTCCAGTTCACGGAAGGCGGCCTCGCCGCTCCGCGCGAAGATGTCGGCCACGGGCATGCCCGCGCGGGCGACGATCACCTCGTCCGTGTCGAGAAACGTGAAGCGCAACTGCTCCGCCACGATGCGGCCCACGGTGGATTTGCCCGTGCCCATGAAACCGACCAGGGCGATGTTGTTGAGATTGCGCGCGGCAGCCATTGCCACCGACTGTACGCGTACGCGGGCCGATGGCACGCCGTTTCTCTCGCGCTGAGAGGTGGCGGGTGCATCTTGACACTGCCACCGAAGTAGTGGGGCAGCCGTCTCGGCTGTCATCGTCCCGGCGACCGTCTCGGTTGCCGAAAGTCGCGACGCCCGACACCAACCGAGACGGTCGGTGGGACTTCCGCAGG
>Ga0247727_10002914_pt1 | contig 38545 bp, 33 predicted proteins | sample WisWelCaveWW1625_FD_202498 | JGI IMG/M metagenome (GOLD analysis project Ga0247727, IMG submission 202498) | Biofilm microbial communities from Wishing Well Cave, Virginia, United States - WW16-25 | ecosystem: Environmental > Aquatic > Deep subsurface > Groundwater > Cave microbial mat | place...
CGGCGCGGCGGCCACGCGCTCTTCGATCAGGTCGGGAAGGGTGAGGTCGCCGTCCGGCCGCACCCTGCGCAGAATCGAGTACGTGCGCGTGACGTCGCGCAGAAAGCGCACGTCCTGGCGGGCGCGTTGCAGCAGATTCATGGCCGGTCTCCCTTCGTCGTGACGTGAGCACGCAGCGCGTGATGGAGCTGGGCGCGCAACGGGCGCAGCCGCTCCTGCTCTCGGCGCAGGCGTTCGCGCTCGCCGGCGTCGGGCGTCTCCTGCTCGGTCTGGCGCCGCTCCAGCTCCGCGATGCGGCGGTCGAGCGCGAACAGCTCGTAGCGGGCGTCCTCGACGCGGTCCTGCGCCAACAGCCGCGTCCCGCGCGCCAAGCGCTCCTCGCCGGGAATCTCAGCGACCGGCCAGCGCTGCGACAGATACCTCACCAGCGAGCGCTCGAGCGCGACCTGCTCGGCGGCGGCGGGCTCGAAGGCGGGGCTGCCGCCGCAGCGCGCGCCGAAGCCCTGGTGGTCGAAGGCGTGCAGCGTGCCCCCATGCAGCAGGAACCACGAAGCGCGCTCCACCTCCTCGCTGTGCAGGCCCTCGCGCCACGCGCAGCGCCGGCCCGCGATCACGCCCACCTCGCCGGGCTCGGCGCCCGCCGCCGCAAGATCGAGCGTGCGCCAGGGCTCGCGCTCGACCGACACGACGCGCAGCTCGCTCAGCTCGACCTCGGCGGGCGCGCCCTCGGCGTGGTGCAGCTTCGCGATCAGCACGGCGAGCGAGTCGCCGATGCTGGGCTCGGCCGTCGTGCCGGGCGGGAGCGGCGGCGGCGCCGTCGCACAGGCGAGAGCGAAGCACAGGACGGTCCAGGGCGGGGCGCGCGTCACGGCAAAAGAGTAGGCGAGCCGCCCGCCTCGGAAAATCGCAGGTGATAGCGGTGGAAGGCGCCGTCGCGCGTGTAGCCGAGCGCGGTCTCCTGTGGCGCGCGGCCGGGATGGATCGCAAGCCGGCCCCGGCCGGCGCGCAGCGAGGCGGAGCCGAGCGAAGTCATCGGGTGTGACCTATAGCGAGAGCACGCTGCGGGCGGGTGCGCGCGCCCGATAGCGCGGGTCCCAGGCGGCGAGGTGGGTGTAGCCGCTGGGCAGCGGGAGCTGTCCGAAGCGCGCGAACTGGAGCGCGGCGGCGAGCGTGCAGTCGGCGACGCTCGCGTGCTCGCCCGCCAGGAACGGGCGCCTGTCCGCGAGCACGGCGTCGAGCCGCGCGAGCCCATCGGGCAGCGCAGCGAGTGCGTGCGCTGCGAGCTCGGGCGCCGGCGGCAGGCCGAGCGGCGAGCGCGTGGCGTGCACGGCGCGCGCGATCGGACCCAGCACGGCCAGCTCGGCGATGCGCTCCAGCTCGCGTACGCGCGCGCTCCAGCACCGGCAGCTTGCCGGCCGGGTGGCGCGCCAGGTGCGCGGGTGTCTTCTGCTCGCCGCTGCCCAGGTTCACCTGCAGCTCGCTCACCTCGGGCCGGCCGCCGGCGGCGCGCTTCTCCGCCAGGTAGAGCCGCACCCGCGTCGGGTTCGGCGCGACCGGGAAGACGTAGAGCTTCAGTCCGCTCATCGGGATCCCCCCTCAGTCTGCGTCGGGGCGTTGCAGCTCGACGAAGCGGCGATAGGCGCCGCCGGGCCGCGCCATCAGCTCGTCGTGGCTGCCGCTCTCGATGATCCGGCCGGCTTCGAGGAACGCGATGCGGTCGGCGTGGCGCACGGTCGAGAGCCGGTGCGCGATCACCAGCACGGCTCGCTCGCGGCTGGCCTCGCGCAGGGCCTCCACCAGGCGCTGCTCCGTCTCCGCGTCGAGGGCGCTCGTGGGCTCGTCGAGGATCAGCACGCGCGGATCGCGCAGCAGCGCGCGCGCGATCGCGAGGCGCTGGCGCTGCCCGCCCGAGAGCTTGCCGCCGCTGCGTCCGAGCGGCGTCCGGTAGCCCTCGGGCAGCGCGCGGATGAACTCGTCGGCCCCGGCGTTGCGAGCCGCGCGTCGCAGCTCGGTCTCGCTCGCCCCCGGCTTCGCGAGGCGCAGGTTCTCTTCGACCGTGGCATCGAACAGGGCGGTCTCCTGGAACACGAAGGAGACCTGAGCGCGCAGCGAGGCGCGCGTGGCCGTGCGCACGTCCACGCCGTCGAAGTGGACGCGGCCTGCCTGCGGCTCGAGGAAGCGCGGCAGCAGGTAGGCGAGCGTGGTCTTGCCTGCGCCCGCCGGGCCGACCAGGGCCGTGACCTCCCCGACGCGCAGTGCGAGCGAGACGCCGCGCAGCGCACGCGTGCCGTCGGCGAAGGCGAAGTGCGCGTCTTCGATGCGCACCTCGCTCGCGAGCGGCGCCAGCGTGGCGACGCCCGGCGCCTCCTGCTCCGAGGGCAGGTCCATCAGGAAGAACACGCGCGAGAGGCCGGCCGCGGCCTCCTGCACGCGCAGCCAGAGCGAGCCGAGCTCGACGCAGGCGAAGGCGAGCATCAGGTAGTAGGTGAAGAGCAGGAGGAAGTCGCCGCGCGAAAGCTCGCCTTCGATCACGAGGCCGGCCACGTAGCCGAACACGCGCGTCGCAACCCACAGCGCGGGGCCGAGCGCGGCGAGGAAGATGATCATCCCGAGCCCCACGAGCGCGCGGTGGCTCTGGAACGAGCCCCAGCTGGCGCGGTCGAAGTGCCCGCGCGCGTGCGACTCGGCGCCGAGGCCCTGCACCGCCAGCACGTTGGCGAGCCCCTCTTCGAGCGAGCTGGTGGCCGCGGCGCTCGCGCCGCGTGCGGCCAGGCTGCGCCGGCGCAGCATGCCCGCGAAGGGCAGCGCGACGGCGAAGCCGATGCCGAGCAGCGCCGCGCCCGCCTGCCAGAGCACGGGATGGTCGCCGTAGAGCGAGCGGAGCGTGGCCACCACCGCCAGCGCGAAGGCCCCCGCCGCCACCGGCGTGAGCAGGATGCGGTAGACGGCGCTGGTGATGGCCGGCGTGTCGTAGAGCACGCGGAACACGGCGTCGCCGATGCGCTGATCGTCGAAGGTGGCGAGCGGCAGCGCCTGGATGCGTTCGAACAAGCGGCCGCGATAGTGGTGGTTCACCGCCTGGGTGAGACGGATGGTGAAGCGGAGGTCGAACAGGCCGAGCAGGCCGGAGGTCACGCTGAAGCCGGCGTTGGCCTCGTTGTCGGTGCGCGTGGCCTGGTCCTGGCCGCTCGACAGGTAGGCGTCGGCCGAGTCGCGTTCGCTGCTGCCCGAGCCCGCCGCGCCGAACAGCGCCACCAGCGCGAGCTGGAAGCCGACCACGGCGAGCAGGATCCAGACCGGCTCCTGGCCCACCAGGCCGTCGAGCAGTGCCGCTACCGGCGTCGGGTACGGCCGGGCCTGCGCGCCGATCGGGATGCCCTCGATCACGTGGTCGAGCACGATCTTGGCGGGCCAGGGCAGCACCAGCAGCGGCAGCATCGAGGCCAGCAGCAGCGCGAGCTTCTGCGCGAAGCGACGCCGGAAGGGCGCGACGTAGCGCAGCGCGCGCACGAGCAGGCGCAGGGTGCCGAGGCCGCCCGGGTCGGCGTGGATCGCGGGCGCAGTCGCTGCCGTCATGCGCGGTCCATGGCCGCGGCCAGAGAAGCGTCGCTCGGCTTTGCCGCGCCTTCCTGCCGCGCGAGGCCCGCGTAGACGCTGCCTCGCGCCAGCAGCTGCGCGTGCGTGCCGCTCTCGACGATGCGGCCTTCGCGCAGGACCAAGATCAGATCGGCGTGCCGGATGGTCGAGAGCCGGTGCGTGATCAGGAAGATCAGCCGGCCGCGGCCCCAGGCCGCGACGCGCTCGAGCACGCGCAGCTCGGTCTCGGCGTCGAGCGCCGCGGTGGGCTCGTCGAGGATCAGGATGCGGGCGTCCTTCAGCACGGCGCGCGCGATCGAGAGGCGCTGGCGCTGGCCGGTCGAAAGCTTGGTGCCGCGCTCGCCGAGCAGCGTGTCGTAGCCCTCGGGTAGCGCGGCGATGAAGTCGTCGGCGGCGGCGACGTGGGCGGCCGCGCGCACCGCATCGTCGCTCGCGCCCGGCACCGCGAAGCGGATGTTGTCGCGCACGCTCGCCCCGAACAGCAGGTTCTCCTGCAGCGCCACTGCGATGCCGCTGCGCAGGCTGTCGAGCTGGAGCTGGCGCAGGTCCACGCCGTCGATCGTGATCCGCCCGGCGCCCGGGTCGAAGAGGCGGAGCAGCAGGCTCATCAGCGTGGACTTGCCCGAGCCGGTCGGGCCGATGATCGCCACCACGCTGCCGGCGCGGGCCTCGAAGTCGACGCCCTCGAGCGCGGGCCGATCCGGCTGGTAGCGGAACTGCACGCCCTCGAAGCGGACGACGCGCTCGAGCGGCGGCAGCGGGATCGCGCCCGGCGCCTGCTTCACCTCGGGCTCGAGATCGAGCAGCTCGAAGACGCGGTCGAGGCCGATCGTGACGTCCTGGGCGGCGCCCCAGGTTCGAAAGGCGCGGCGCAGCGATGAGGAGCCATCCCCGAGGCGGAGCTTGAAGTAGTTGAAGAGCCCGAGCGACCAGGCCGCAACGCCCACCGCGCCAAAGGCGTGAAGCGGCTCGCCGCGCGAGGCGAGCAGGGCGGCCGCGGCGGTCCCCAGCACCACGCCGGCGGCCGTCACCCAGAACAGCGCGATGGTGAGCAGGCCGAAGCGCGCCCGCGCGTCGAAGGCCGCGGCGAAGGCGCCGCTGCTGGCGGCCTCGAAGCGCCGCTGCTCGAAGCCCTCGGCGCCGTAGGCCTTGATCACGCGGATACCGGCGAGCGTCTCCTGGATGCGCGAGGTCAGCTCTGCGTTCGTCTCGCGCGCGTGGCGGAAGCCGACGCGCAGCGGCCGCCCGAACAGCGTGGCGATCCCGACGAGCGGCGGCATCAGCGCGAACAGCCCGAGCGCGATGCGCCAGTCGAAGGCCGCCACCACCAAGAGGCCGAAGGCGAAGCGGCCGAGCGCCGCGAGCGGCACCAGGATCAGCACCTCGATCAGCTGCGTCACCATCGCGCTGTCCTGGAGCGTGCGGAACAGCGCGTCGCCGATCTTGCTGTCCGCGTGGAAGCGCAGCGAGAGCTGTTGCAGACGCTCCAGTATCTGCACGCGCAACACCTGATTGAGGCGCTGGAGAATCCAGACCTGGTAGTAGTAGAGGGCCAGTGCCAGCGGCGTCGCCACCAAGCCGAAGCCGAGGCCGACCGCGATCACGCGGGCGAGCACCTGCTGCCGTTCGCTCGGTGTTAGCGCTGGGCCCGCGGCGAACACGGCCGGGTCGAGGCCGAGCAGGCTTGCCTCCAGCTCGAGCAGCGAGTTGCCTTGGAGCGCGCGCGTCCAGAAGGCGTCGTAGAGCAGGATGCCGAGCGGCACGAAGGCGAGCGCGAGCGCGCTGAAGCCCGCGAAGAAGAGCAGCAGATGCCGCCGGATCGGGCGCAGCAGGGAGAGGCAGCGACGCAGCAGCAGGCGAGCGAGCGCGAACGAGAGGCGGTCGCGCGCCCCGCCGCGGCCGAGTGCGGCGAGCGCAGCGCTGGATTCGGCGGGGGTCACGGAGCCTCTCTCGGCGCGGGCGAACGCGGAAGCCTAGCCTCGCGCCGGGCGGTCTGTGAGGGGCGATACGGTCGGCCCCGATCCGTTCGGCGAGAATGTCCGTACTCTGAGGGGGAAGGGTGCACCCATGGAGCGCATGCTCACGGCTTTCGTTTTCTTCGCGGCCTTCGCGCTCGCCATGACCGGCGCCGGCCCGCAGGCGGCGCGGGCCCAGACGGCGCAGGCGCAGCTCGTCGCGAGCGGCCTCACGCAGCCGCTCTTCGTGGCCACACCCGCCGGCGACACACGGCTGTTCGCCGTGGAGCGGGCCGGGCGCATCCGCATCGTGAAGAACGGCGTCACGCAGGCGACGCCGTTCCTGGACATCCAGACGCGCGTCTCGACGGCGGGCGAAGGCGGCCTGCTCGGCCTCGCCTTCCCGGCCGACTACGCGAGCAGCGGCCTGTTCAGCGTCTACTACACCGACTCGAACAGCGACTCGGTGCTGGCGCGTTTCTCGGTCACGGCGAACCCCGACGTGGCCGACCCGAACAGCGAGCAGGAGCTGCTGTTCATCGAGCAGCCGGACGGCAGCGGCTTCCTGAACCACAAGGGCGGCACGCTCCACTACGGGCCCGACGGCTTCCTCTGGTTCGCGAGCGGCGACGGCGGCGGCGGCAACGACCCCTTCGAGAACGCGCAGAATTTCCAGAGCCTGCTCGGCAAGCTGCTGCGCCTCGATGTCGGCCCGGTCTTCGCGGCGGGCTCGATCCCCGTCTCGGGCGAGGTCTACCGGATTCCGGCCGACAACCCCTTCGTCGCGAGCGCGCCGCGCGACGAGATCTGGGCGCTGGGATTTCGCAACCCGTATCGCTGGAGCTTCGACCGCGCGACGGGCGACCTCTGGATCGGCGACGTCGGGCAGGGCGCGATCGAAGAGGTGGACTTCGAGGCCGCGAGCGACCCGGGCGGGCGCAACTACGGCTGGGACGTGATGGAGGGCGGCAACTGCAACGGGAACGATCCGGCTCCGGCGCCGCCCTGCAACGACCCGTCTCTTACCCTGCCTGTCCACCAGTACGGACACGGCAGCGGCGAGTGCTCGATCATCGGCGGCTATGTCTACCGCGGCGACACCTCCGCGCTGAGCGGGCTCTACTTCTTCGGCGACTTCTGCACGGGCCGCGTGTGGAGCTTTGCGCCGAGCACGCTTGCGGTGGTCGATCGCACCGCGCAGCTCGGCGCGGCGGCCGGCGTCGGCTTCACGCTGGTCGGCTTCGGCGAGGACGGCTTCGGGCGCCTGCTGCTCGTGCAGCGCAACGCCGGCACGATCTACCGCATCGTCGCGGCGCCGGGGACCTCGACGGGCTGCGGCATCGGACCGGAGCTCGCGGGTCTCTTGGCGCTGCTCGCGGCTGCGAGGCGGGCGCGCGGCCAGCGCGTCTTGGCAGCCGCGAGGGCGTCCGCTTCCATCCGCGCATGAGACGAGCGCTGCTCGGTACGCTGGCGCTGCTCGCCGTCTCCGTCGGGCTCTTCGCCGAGCCGCGCGCGGAGCCTTCGCCGCTCTACGCGCCGCATCACGGCGCGGACGGCTTCTTCAACCCCTGGGAGCGCTTCGACTGGAGCCTCTCGCGCTTCCTGCGCTGGCAGCTCTCGCGGAACCCCTTCGACAAGAGCGCTGAGCCGGCGATCCCGCGCGTCGCGAACGACGGCGAGCGGCTTCGCCGGCCGCGAGCACTCGGTGACGGTCACCTGGGTGGGGCATGCGACGGTCGCCGTGCACGACGACGCCGACGTGTTCGTGACCGATCCGCACTGGAGCGAGCGCGCGCTGGTGCCGCGACGGGTGGTGCCGCCGGGCGTGCCGATCGAGTCGATCCCGCCGGACGCCTTCGCGCTGATCTCACACAACCACTACGACCATCTCGACGCGGGCACGGTCGAGCGGCTGCCCGACACGCTGGCCTGGTTCGTGCCGCTCGGCCTCGCGGACTGGTTCCGCGCGCGTGGGCGCGAGCGCGTGGTCGAGCTCGACTGGTGGCAGAGCGCGCGGCACGGGCGCTGGACCCTCACGTGCTTGCCGGCGCAGCACTGGTCGCGCCGCATCGAGCAGGGCGTGAACGAATCGCTCTGGTGCTCGTGGCTCGTGGACTCGGGCGAGCGCCGCTACTTCTTTGCCGGCGACAGCGGCTACTTCCCGGGCTTCGCGGAGTTCGGCCGCCGTTTCGGCCCCATCGACGTCGCGTTGCTGCCGATCGGCGCCTACGAGCCGCGCTGGTTCATGCGCTACCAGCACATGAGCCCCGCGGACGCCGTGCAGGCGGCGAGTGACCTCGGCGCGCGCCAGATGGTCGGCATCCACTGGGGCACCTTCGACCTCACCGACGAGCCGCTCGACCTGCCGCCCCGCGCGCTCGCCGAGGCCGTCGCCGAAGCGGGCGCCGACCCGGGGCGCCTCCGCACCCTCGCGATCGGCGAAACCTGGCACGTCCCGGACTCGTGAAACGCCGCGCGCTGCGAGGCGTAGCCGAGCGAAGTCATCAGAGCCTGATGCGCGAGCCCCGGCGGCCGCTCACGACGCCGCGCAGCAGGGAGCCGATCAGCATGCCGAAGGCGAGGATCGAGGCGCCGACGAGCCACTCCACCCAGCGCACCCCGGCCGAGAGCCGCGCGTTGTCGCGCAGCAGGCGCTCGAGCTCGGCGTCGCGCTCGCCGCCGCGCCCTTCGAGCACGCCCGCCGCCGTCTCGAGGCGCCCCTGCTCCGCCTGGCTCGCGGCCAGCTCGCCGCGCAATCGCGCCGTTTCCCGTTCGAGCTGGTCCAGGCGCTTGCGCGGCGGGGCCTCTGTGTCGAGCTGATCCGCGACCACCCAGCCTTCCTGGCCGGCCGCGCTGCGAATGCGCGCCCAGCCCTTTCCCTCCTGCAGCACCTCCACGCGCTCACCGGCCTCGACTTGTCCGAGCACGCGGTACCCGAGCGACGAGCCGCTGCGGATCTCGAGCGGAGCGCCGGTCGCCCACCTCGTCTCGGCACCCGCAGGCGCCGCCGGAGCGCAGAGCACGGCGGCCCAGAGCGCAAGCACCACGGCGCGTCGCTGCACCGACCTCCCCCCGCAACCAGCCCGTCCGCGCGACACCCTAGCCCGCATTTCTCACCACGCCGCGTCGCGAGGCGGTCGAGAGCGCTGCAGATTCGCGGCCCTCGGACTGGAGGGCCCCGAAGGCGTACCTGGCGGTACGTCGAGGGGCCCGGAGGGAGAAGGTCGCGAGGATGCAGCGCTATCGGCCGCCGCATTAGCGGTGTGGTGAGAAATGCGGGCTACCGCAGCGAGGCGGACCCGAGGCGCAGCGTCGGCGGCGAGAACAGCGTGACGGTGAAGGTGCTGCCGCGCCCCGGCTCGCTCTCGACCGAGATCTCGCCGCCATGTGCGCGTACGTTGGCGAGACAGAGCGCGAGGCCGAGGCCGTTGCCCGGCTCGGCTCGGCTGCGGTCGGAGCGGTAGAAGCGTTCGAAGATGCGCGTCCTCTCCTCCGGCGAGATGCCGACGCCCGTGTCCTCGACCGCGAGCCGGACGCGGGATCCCTCCTCGCGGAGCGCGATCGTCACCTGACCGCCGGGCGGCGTGTACTTGAGCGCGTTGTCGAGCAGGTTCGCGATCACGCGCTGCAGGCGCTGGCGGTCCGCGCGCAGCCGGCACTGCGGGGGCAGCTGGCTGATCAGCTTGATGTCCCGGTCCTCGGCGACCGTCTGGAACAGCTCGGCGGCGTCGCGGACGAGTTCGACGAGGTCGATGTCGCCGAGGCGCAGCTCGGCGGCGCCGGATTCCGTCACGGTGATCTCGAGGTTCGTGTTGATCAGCTCGAGCAGCCGGTCGCACTCCTCTGTCGCCGTGGCTGCGAGGGCAAGCTCGGCCGCGTCGGCGCGGCCGTGCGCCTGCGCCATCTCCGCCGCGGTGCGAATGCGCGTGAGCGGGCTGCGCAGGTCGTGCGCGAGGTGGTCGGCCATCTCGCGCAGTCCGACCACGAGCGCCTGGATGCGGTCCAGCATCGCGTTGAAGACCTGTGCAAGTCGCGCCAGCTCGTCGCCCTCGCCCAGCACCGGGACGCGCTGGTCCAGCGCGCCGGCGGCGATCGCAGAGGCGGTTCGCGTGATGTCCTCGACGCCCGAGAGAGCGCGCCGCGCCAGGAACCAGCCGACGGGAAGACCCAGCAGGACGACGCCGATCAGCGGCACCACGAATCCGCGCAGCAGCGCCGCGATGAACTCCTCGTCGTCCTCGACCGACTCCCCGATCTCGAGCAGCAGCTCGGGCGTGATCGCCCCGTAGACCGCGCGCACGGGATGATCGCGCGCCGGCAACTCGAGCGTCTCGAGCGTGGGCTCGGCGGCGCCTGTCGCGAACAGGGACTTCGGCGGCGGCGGAAGCTTCGGGAACGCGTCGAGATCCGTGGCCACGACCAGCCGCCCGTCCAGCGTCCAGATCCGGAAGAAGCTCTTCTCGGCCTCCTCTCCCTTGGTGTCGAGCTGCATCTCGTGCTCGACACGTTCGAGGCCTCCCGAGCGGTACAAGGCGGCGAACTCCGAGACGTCGTCGGCGAGATCCTCGTCGAGCCGATCTCGTACGCTCGCAACGATCAACACGTAGATGAAGGCGAAGGCGAGCGCGGAGCAGGCCGCAAAGATTCCCGAGTACCAGAGCGTCAGGCGCAGCGCGAGGCTGCGGCGCCAGCTAGTCGTCGGCACGCAGGACATATCCCATTCCGCGCACGGTGTGGATCATCGGCGCACCGGTATCCGCCAGCTTCTCGCGCAGCCGGCAGATGCGCGATTCGACGATGTTGGTGTGCGGATCGAAGCTGTAGTCCCAGACGTGCTCGATGATCATCGTCTTCGACACGACGCGTCCAGCGTTGCGCGCGAGGTACTCGAGCAGCGCATACTCGCGCGGCTGAAGGGTGATCCTGCGGCCGGCCAGCGTGACGCTGCGGGCGCGCAAGTCGATGTGCAGATCCCCCACCGTGATCCCCGACGGCTCCGGCGCGTTGGTCGCGCGGCGGATCAGCGCCTGGATGCGCGCCAACAGCTCGGAGAAGGCGAACGGCTTGGTCAGGTAGTCGTCACCGCCCGCTTGCAGGCCTTCGACCCGCTCGGCCACGGACTGCTTGGCGCTCAGGATGATGACCGGCAGCCGGATCCTGCGCTTGCGCAGCTCGTCGATCAGCGCGAGTCCATCCATGCCGGGCAGCATGACGTCGATCACCGCAGCGTCGTACGGCGCGCTCGAGGCGGCCGCCAGACCGCCGACGCCGTCGCCCACGTGATCGACGACGAAGCCCTCCTGCGCGAGGCCCTTCCGGACGAACGCAGCGACTGTCGCATCGTCTTCTACCAGCAAGAGACGCACGTCGCGAGTCTAGGGGACGGAGAGCGACGGGGGCCACGCTCGCCCCGTACGGGCCCATTTTATGACTTGATGATCATGTTGCGGTGAGCGCCCGGTGAGCGGCGGCCACCGACACCGCCCTGCGTCGTCCAGGTTGCCGACTTGCAATGCGCCGACCATCTCTTCCCAACCTTCGCTGCGTAGGGTCTGCACGTCCGGAGGTCCGGACGAACACGACTCATCATCGAACAGGAGACACTCCGATGACCCACCACATGCGAAGGTTCGGAATCGTTGCGACCGCTCTGGCGACGCTGCTCGCGGGATCGACGGCACTTGCGGGTAGCCACGACGAAGGCGGGGACGAGCAGGTCGAGTTCAAGGACGCGCGGCTCAAGATCGAGACGAACGACACGGACGGCGACGCGGGCGTCCAGGTCTTCCTCGACTCGGATCCCTGGCAGTGGATCGAGATCACCGATCCGAACGGGCGGCGCCTGCTCCGTTCCGCCGTGCGCGGGAGCTTCGGCCTGCAGGGCGGAACCGAGCTGTTCATGGAGAGCGGCGAGCCGAGCTTTGCCGAGGTGCCGTTCGCCGAGTTCCTCGCGCGCTTCCCGGAGGGCGAGTATCGCTTCCGCGGCGAGGGCAACGACGACGAGGAGTTCTTCGGCACCGCCACGCTGACCCACGACATCCCCGCCGGCCCGCTGCTGGTGGGCCCGCACGAGGGCGGCCCGCTCGTCGATCCGAACAACGCGGTGGTGAGCTGGCAGCCGGTGGCACCGCCCAACGGCAGCCCGATCATCGGCTATCAGGTGATCGTGGTGCTCGGAGACACCGGCCTCACAGCGCTGCCGAAGATCACGCTCGACGTGATGATGCCGCCGACCGCCACGAGCCTCACAGTGCCGCCGGGCTTCCTGCGCCGGGACACCCTCTACGAGTGGGAGGTGCTCTCGATCGAGGCGGGCGGGAACCAGACGCTTTCCTCATCGTTCTTCCGCACGGCGCCGTAGCGGGCTTCGCTCGGGGCGGCCCCGAAGCGCAGGGCTTCGGGGCCGCCTTCGGCTGGCGCGGAATGGGCAGGGGGTGAGCGAACGGGTCTGTCGATGCCGGGCGCGCGCTGTCGGAGGCCGGCGGGCCTGACCCGGGGCCCCCCCCCGATCCACCCCCTCGAAAGCCTGCTTGCCCCCGCGGCCAGCGACTGCGCATCTCCGCCCACCGGTCGCTGCCCTCGCTCCGCTCCGTGCCGCTCCGCAACCGGGCATCTAGCGCGGGGCCGCTCCAGGGGCGGGCGGCGGCGGCACCGCGGCGCCGGCCCGCACGAACACGGGGATGCGGCCGAGCGGAGCGGCGACGCGAATCGTCGCCGGGCCGGTGTGCCGGCTCGCGCGATCCCAGTAGTCCTCCCACTCGCCCGGCGGCAGCTTCACCTCGCGCTCGCGCTCGCCCACGCGCCAGACCGGCGCCACCAGCAGCGCGTCGCCGAGCAGGTACTCGTCCCACACGTTCCACCAGCTCGGATCCTCGGGGTGGTCGAAGACGACGGCGCGCGCAAGCGGCAAGCCGCTGCGCGCGGCCTCGTCGGCGTGCCGCGCGAGGTAGGGCAGCAGCGCGTGGCGCAGTCGGATCATGTCGCGATAGATCGCGATCAGCTCCTCGTCGCGCCGCGGCTCGCGCGGCATCGCCCACGGCCAGCGCGAGCCGATGCCGCCGATCTCGAACAAGGGCGAGAAGGCGCCCAGCTCGAGCCAACGCGCGAACACCTCGCGCTCTTCGAAGCCGTAGTAGCCGCCGACGTCCGAGCCCCAGAAGGGCTGGCCGAGGAAGCCGCAGCGCAGCATGCCGATCAGGGCGGCGCGCAGCCCGAGCTCGGGGCCGGGCGCGAGGCCGATCAGCTGGCGGCCGGGCAGATCGCCGGCCCACACCTGACCGTGTCGCTGTGCGCCCGTGTAGGTCGCGCGCGCGACCAGCGCGAAGTCGTCGCCCCAGGCTTCGCGCAGGATCTCTTCGTAGAGCGAGAGCTGGAGCAGCGGGTAGGCGTTGCGCAGCTCGCGCCCGCTGCGGCCGTCGGCCCAGCGGTCGTCCGCGCGCGAGGGGATGAACTCCTCGCCCCGGTCGAGCTTGATGCCGCGCACGCCGTGCTCGCGCAGGAAGGCAACGTGCGCGTCCTTCCAGAACGCGCGCGCCTCCTTGTGCGTGAGATCGAGGATCTTGTCGCTGCGGGGCGCGAGCCAGCCGCCCTCGCGCGCGCGGCGGCCGAGATCCGTGCCATCGACGGCGAAGGCCGCCGACCAGACCATCGTTTGCCAGCCCTGCGCGGCGAGCGTCCCCAGCATCGCGCGCGCGTTCGGGAAGCGCTCCGGATCGAAGCGCAGGGGCAGCGCGCCGAAGCCGAACTTGCCCGCCGTCCAAGGTCGATCGAACAGGTAGACGCCCGCGGGCAGCCCGAGCTGCTCGTGCCAGCGCAGGTCGTCGGCCACCTCGGCGTTCATCAGGGCGCCGTGCGCTTCGGAGGCCGCCGCCACGCGGTGCTCGTCGTGCCAGATCCAGTGGCCGAGCGCCCAGTCCGGGGGGCGGCGCGGGCGGCCGGTGAGCGCGGTGTAGGCGGCCACGACCTCGCGCGGGCCGCCGAGGAACAGGAACAGGCGCAGCCGCTGCGGCTCGCCGCTCTCGAAGCGCAGCGAGAGCACGTCGGGCTCCGAGTCGCCGACGTCGAAGCGGCCGGGCCAGCTGCCGTCCACCAGCAGGCCGTAGCCCGCCGAGCTGGTGAAGAAGGGAGCGTAGGCGGCGACCGTGGGCACCACCCACATCGAGACGCTCTCGCCGCGGCGGTCGAGGCCGCCCACTTCGCGCGGCAGCAGGTCGATCAGCGCGGCCTCGGGTCCGAACGGGATCGACCAGCCGTCACGAATGCGCTCCGTCAGGCCCCAGATCGCTTCGCCGGGCGCGAGCGCGAGCCGCGCCTCGAGGAAGCGCACGGGCGCTTTCGGCGGCGGCGCGAACACCAGCTCGAGCGTGCGCTCGCCGAGCCAGCGCGCCGTCAGCTTCGCTTCGTCCGCGGCGAAGAGCGAGAGCGTGTCGCCGTCGCGCTCGGCACGCGGCTCGGCAAACGGCGTGTGCCGCGCTCCGCTCGCGTCGATCCAGGCGAGCCCGCCGGGCAGCAGCTCTGCCGTCGTGCGGCCCGCGGCGTCGGCGAGCGTCAGCTGGAGCGGGGCGCCGTCCGCCCGCAGCGTGCCTCGGAGGCCCGCCAGCTCGGCGGGCTCGGCGAGCGCCGCAGCGGCCAGCACCAGCGCGAGGGTCGGGAGGCAGCGCGAGAGGTCTCGCCGGGTCGATGACACGGCGGCGACCATGGCACGCGCGCGCAGGGCCGCCAAGCTCCGGGCCCCTCGACCTACCGCCAGGTACACCTTCGGAGCCCTCCGGTCCGAGGGCCGCGAATCTGCAACGCTCAGGGCCGCCTCGCGACGCGCTTGTGGTGAGAAATGCGGGCGAGAGCGGCGTCCGGTCGATGAAGCCGGGCTGGGGCGCGATGAGAATCCTCCACTTCGAAGGGACGCCGGCCCGCATGGGCGAGGCCTTCGGCGAGTGCTGCCGCGACGAGATCGCGGCGCTCTACGCGCTGCGCCTCGCGAACGCGCTCGGCAAGGCGCTCGCGGACGGCGGGCGCCAGAGCAGCGAGACGGAGCTGCTGGCGCTCGCCGGGCGCTGCCTCGAGGCGTCGCTGCGCTTCGACCCGGTCGGCCACGCGGAGCTGTGCGGGATCGCCCGCGGCGCAGGCCTCTCGGCCGAGCGGGTGATGGCGATGAACGGCCTCACCGACCTGCGTGACGCGCTCGCGTTCGCGGGGCCTTTCGAGGCCGCGGGCGGCTGCACGGCCTTCGTCGTGCAGCGCGATCGGGCCGCCGACGGCCGCCTCTGGGCCGGGCAGACCTGGGATCTCGGCAGCGACAACCAGCCCTACGTGGTGGCGGTGCAGCGCAAGCCCGCGCAAGGCCCCGAGACCTGGTGCGTGACGACGGTGGGCTGCCTCTCGCTGATGGGCATCAACGCGGAGGGTGTGGCGGTCGGCACCACGAACCTGCGCACGCTCGACGCTGGCCCGGGTGTGCCTTATCTGAGCGTGATCCACCGCGCGCTGGCGGCGACCTCTGCGGCGTCGGCTGCGGCGCTGATCGCGCGCGCGCCGCGGGCCGGCGGGCACGCCTACACCGCCGTGGATCGCAGCGGCGATGCCTTTGCGATCGAATGCACGGCGCGCCGCGCGAGCACGATCGCGGTGCGCGGCGGCTTCCACGTCCACACCAACCACTGCCAGCTGCCCGAGCACCGCGCGCTCGAGGCAAAGCTGCCGTACGCGTCCTCGCACGCGCGGCTCGCTCGCATGCAGGAGCTGCTGCGTACGGCCGAGCCGATCGACGGGCCCTACCTCGAGTCCTGCCTCGCCGACCGCGCGAACGGCGCGCTCGCGATCTGCCGCGACGACTTCGACGGCATCAGCACCAACGCCGCGCTGGTCGTCTGCCCAGAGGGCGGAACGCTGCGTGTCTGCCACGGCCAGCCCGCGCGCGAGCCCTGGCTCGATCTGCTCGGCTGATCAGACGACGTCGGCTTCGAAGGCGGCGCTCTGGCCGGCGGTCTCCTCGACCTCGACGCGCAGGCGGCGGACGGGGGTATTCACCAGCGCGGGTGCCAGCTCGCCCCAGACGTGGCGTGCGAGCGCCTCGATCGTCACGTTCGGCAGCGGCAGCAGCGCGACCTCGTCGCGCGGAAAGCGATAGGGGCGGGCGCCGAGCGTCACCTCGACGGCGTCGTTCCCGACGCGCAGCTCGAGCTGCCGGCCCTTCTCTGGAATCAGGATGCGCTCGTCGAGCGCGGCGCAGATGGCGCGGATGCGGGTCTTCAGCTTCGCCACGGGCAGCAGGAAGCCGTGGTCGTCGAGATCCGCGCCCGAGAGCTCGACCCGCACGCGGTAGTTGTGGCCGTGCAGTCGCTCGGCGGCCCCGTCCGCGAACAGCGTGAAGTGCGCCGCGGAGAAGGCGAAGTCTTCCTTCGCGAGGCGGAGCTGGACGAGCGGGGCTTGCACGGCGCGAGAGTCGCGCGCGCGCCCGCCTGTCGCCAGCCCCGTGACGTGGCGTGCGCCTCGGTTACCGTACGCCGGTCCGCAGGGCAGGGAGGCGACGAGGTGACGGAGCAGCGCTCGGCAACGGGCTCGTGTGCGCGCTGCCAGCGCGGGCTCGACCTCGCATCGGTGAAGCGGGAAGGTGCCTGGTACTGCCGGCCGAGCTGCGCCGCGGGCGTGGCGGCCGAGCGCTCGCGCGTGGCCGAGGTCGCGCTCACCAATCGCCCGCGCCGCTACTGGAAGCAGCGCGCTCCGAAGGAGCTGCGCGAACGGAATTCCCGGTGACGGCAGGGCGCTACGCCGGCAAGGTGGCGCTGATCACCGGGGCCGCCGGCGGCATCGGGCGCGCGACTGCCGAGCGGCTCGCGCAGGAGGGCGCCGCGCTCGTGCTGGCCGATCTCGCCGAGGCGCCGCTGGCCGCCGCCGCGGAGGCCGTGCGCAGCGCAGGCGGGCGCGTGGTCGCGGCGACCGCCGACGTGACGCGCCTGCCGGACTTCGAGGCGCTGGTCGCGCGCGCCGAGCGCGACTTCGGCGGCCTCGACCTGCTCGTCAACAACGCCGGCATCGAGGGCGTGGTGGCGCCGATCGAGAGCTACCCGCTCGAGGTCTTCGACCAGGTGCTCGCCGTGAACGTGCGCGGCGTCTTCCTCGGCATGCGCGCGGCGGCGCCCGCACTGCGCCGCCGTGGCGGAGGCGCGATCGTGAACCTCGCCTCCGTGGCCGGCGTCTCCGGCGACCCCAATCTCAGCGCCTACGTCGCGAGCAAGCACGCCGTGATCGGGCTCACCCGCTCGGGCGCGCTCGCCTTCGGTCCGCAAGGCATCCGCGTGAACGCGGTGGCGCCGTCGCCGGTCGAGACGCGCATGATGCGCTCGATCGAGAGCGGCATGGGCGGCGAGCAGAACGCGCCGGCGGTGAAGAAGCTCGTGACCGAGCGCATCCCCGTCGGCCGCTACGCCGAGCCGGCCGAGGTGGCGGCGCTGATCGCCTTCCTCGGCAGCGACGAGGCGCGCTTCATCAACGGCTCGATCTATACGATCGACGGCGGGATGACGCCCATCTGACCGTCTGTGCGCTCAGACGTCGAGGATGGCGCCGGCGCGGAGCAGGTGTTCGCGCAGTCTGGCGACCTCGAGCGCAGCCGGCGGGATGCCCTTGGCCACGGCCAGCGCGGCCGCCGCCCCTGCGGCCTCGCCGGTCGCGAAGCAGGCGGGGATCTCCTTGGTGGCGTGATGCACGCGGTGGTCCACCGAGATGCAGCGGCCCGCGACGAGCAGGTTGTCGAGCTCGCGCGGCAGCAGTGCGCCGTAGGGGATCCAGTAGAGCGCGCCGTACTTCGTCCAGTGGCCCGTGAGTGCGATCGCGTCCGGCTGGCGCTGGTCCTGCTCGCCGTGCCCGAGCACGTGGCGTCCGAGCAGGCGGCGGCTCTCGGTGATGCCGAGCTGCTCCGCGATCCGGCACAGGTGCGCGTCCGCGAAGCCGGGCTCCTCTCGGCGCAGTCGCTCGAACTCCGCCATCACGCGCTTCCTGCACTCGACCTCGGCGTAGCTCAGATCTTCGGGCGAGGTGGCGTCGATGCGGCGCGCGATCTTCTCGGTCGCGCCCCAGGGCAGCAGCAGCCGGCCTGCGCCGGGCGTGCGGAAGCCGACGCCGCGCGCCGCCGCCGCGGGCGCAGCCTCGACGCCGCCCAGCAGGAACCAGAGCCAGGGCAGCACGTCTTCTCGCTCGCAGGCGCAGCCCGCCGCAGCGAACAGGTCGCCGTCGCCGGTCGCGTCCTACCACGGTCTGCGCGCGCACTGCGAAACGCCCGGCCTTCGACTGAAAGCAGACGGCCTCGACGCGGCGCGACTCGACGAGCGGCTCCGCTGCCTGCGCGTGGAGCAGCAAGCGGACGCCGGCGTCCTCGAGCAGCCCCTGCAGCACGAGCCGCAGCGCCTCGGGGTCGTAGGCGACCGAGTAGCGCACGCGATGCGGTGGGCGTCCCCACACCAGGCCGAAGGAGCGCTCGCGCTCGATCAGCGCCTCGTCCGCGCGTCCCCATTCGCTGGGCGCGGGAAAGTAGGCGGCGCCGCGCGCCGCGAGGCGCTCGGTGATTTCCTGACAGAGCCCGCCCACCACCTGTCGGCCGCGGCCGTCGTCGAGCGTGAGCAGTAGCGTGATCAGGCCGCCGGTCGCGAGACCGCCGAGCGCGTTGCTGCGCTCGACCAGCAGCACGTCCGCGCCGGCCCGCGCGGCGGCGGTGGCGGCCGCGACGCCCGCGGTGCCGCCTCCCACCACCAGCACGTCGGCTGCGTGGCGCACCGGCGTGCGGCGCGCGGGCTCGTCGACGAAGGCGCTGCCATTCATCCCGCCGAGGGTAGGGCGGCGCTGCGCCCCCGGGCCAGCGAGCGCGGCAGGTCGCTCGGCCACCCGCGACACCCGGCCACGCCGCAAGGCCCGCGTCCGCGGGCCGCGCAGCGAGGCGCAGCCGAGCGAACGCCGCGCCAGCGCCCGAGTCACTCGGCAAGGCCCGCGTCCGCGGGCCGCGCAGCGAGGCGATAGCCGAGCGAAGCAAGGGGCTGGCTCCCCGGGCAGGACTCGAACCTGCGACCCAGCGGTTAACAGCCGCTTGCTCTACCGACTGAGCTACCGGGGAGCGAGGGCGGCAGTCTAGAGGCCTGTCCGAAGGCCGCTAGTCGGGGACGGTCACCTCGAGCACGGCTGAGGCCGGGGCCTCGCCCCCGTCCGGGCGCACACCGACGAGCCGATAGCGCTGCGTGCTGCCCGCGCCCGCGTCGCGATCGACGAAGCTCGCGGCCGTCACCCGCGCCACCTCGCCGTCGCCGAAGAAGCCGTCGCGCAGCACGCGCACCGCTGCGAGCTCGCGCTGCACGGCCTCGTCCCAGCGCAGCGTGACACTGCTGCCCTCGATCTCGGCGCGCAGCCCGTAGTCCACGCTCTGTCCCTCGGCGGCGTCCGAGCGCTCGCTCTCGAGGCCGTCCCGGTCGAAGGCGAGCAGCGTGTAGAGGATTCGTTCGCCGGCGCCGACGGCGTCGTCGCTCACGCGGAAGGTCTCCGCGGAAACCTCCGCCACGAGCTCGTCCCGCGCGGCGCCCTCGCGACGCCGGAACACGCGATAGCCGGCGAGGTCGGCCTCGACGTTGCGCTCCCACGCCACGACGTTACGGCCGAGCGCGCGCTCGCTGATGTGTACGTTGATCGGCGGGAGAGGCTCGGGCTTGGTGACGGCGCGCGCCGCGGCGGTCGGATCGCTCGCGCCTCCCGCCGCGTTCCGCGCCGCCACGCGGTAGTAGAACACGCGCAGGTCGCCGAGCTCGCGATCCACCCAGGTGGTGGTGAAGCGGCCCTCGGGGCGCGCCACCGACCGAAAGCTGCCGTTCGCGCTCGGGCTGCGCGTGACCACGTAGCCCGCCACGGTCGGATCGGCAGACGGCTCCCAGGACAACGCAACCTCGCGTGGCAGCTGGCTGTAGGCGCGGAAGCCGGCCGGCGCGGCGGGGCGCGGTGCCGTGGTGCCCGGCTGCGGCGGGGAGACCTGCGCGCCGAGGTGGCCGCGCGAGTCGAAGGGCCGCACCCGGTAGTGGTAGGTATTGCCGTCGCCGAGATCCCCCGCGCTCTCGCGGGCGTTCTGCTTGGCGCCGAGATCCGTACCGCGGTCGGTGTAGGCCGTCTCGAAGCGGCCCATCACCACCGCGATGCGCTGGAAGGGCCCCTCGGCGCCGATCGCACGCTCCACCGCGTAGCCGCCGACGTCCCCGGCCAGCACTGGATCCCAGCGCAGGGGGATCAGGCGCAGCTCGCCCGACAGCGTGCGCAGGCCCTCGACAGCCGCGATGCGCGCGGGCGGCGCCTCGGACAGCACCGGCACCTCGGCGGCCCGCTCGGGCGTGAAGTAGTCGCGCGCGAGCTCGACGTCGAAGGCTGCTGCGCAGCCGAGGCTCAGCGCGACGGCGCTGATGGCGACGGCGCGGCGCATCACGGCCTCGGCCGCGTGCCGACGCGCGGCGGCAAGGGTGCGCCGCGCAGGCGGTCGAGGTTCTCGAGCAGCAGCTCGGCGCGCGCGGCGTACTCGCGCGCCTCCGTGCTGCCGGGCTCGATCAGCAGGGCGCGGCGCCACAGGTCGAGGGCGGCCTGAAGGTCTTCCTGCTGGAACTTGCGACGGCCCGATTCGAGCAGGCCGGGCACTTCCGGCTGCATGCTCGCGCGCAGCGTGGCGAGGTGGCGGCGCGCGCGCGCGTGGCGCGGGTCGGCCCGCAGCGCACGAATGTCCCAGCGAATCGCGTCGAAGCGCTCGTTTTTCTGCTCCGCGGCGAGCGCATTGCGGAACAGGCCTTCGGCGCGGATCTCGGTGTCGCTCGCACGCACCTCCTGCGGATCGGCGCTCAGCTGACGCACGGCAGCCGTCTCACGCTCCTGCTCGCGAATGCGCTCGATGAAGGACAGGTAGCCCTGCGCGGTCTCGTTGTTTGCGTCGAGCTCGAGCGCGGAGCGGAAGGCCAGCTCCGCCGCCACGTGATCGCCCGAGCTGAAGCCACGGCGACCGCGCGCCAGCCGCCGGTCGATCTCCGCGGCCAGCGCCGCCTCGAGCTGCCGCGCGTCGTTCGTGGTCTCGGGCGAGAACGGATCGAGGGTGCGCAGTCGCAAGAGCGCGCCATGCGCGCCGGCCAGGTCGCCCTGCGCGAAGCGTTCGCGCAGCTGTTGGCGTTCGGTTTCGCGCTCGCTGGTCAGGCGCCGCGCGAGGCCCTGCACGTGAGCGAGGGTGGCTGCGTCGTCCTGCTGGAGCTTCAGCGCGAGCCGGTAGTTCATCACCGACTCGGCCAGGCGCCCGCGCTCTTCGTAGTAGACCGCGCGTTTCTTGTAGTAGCGGACCAGCTGGCCGAACTCCTGCTCGACCTCGGCGACGCGGCGCTGGGCCGCTTCGTACTCGAAGGCGTCGTTCTCGATGCCCCGCCAGATCGCAAGCGCGGCGAGCGGTTCGCCCTCGCGATAGCGGCGCTCGCCCAGCTCGAGCGGTGTCGTGCAGCCGAGCAGCGTCGCGCCGACGAGCGCGGCAGCGAGCACTCTCAAGCGGGTAGCTCCACCGCGTAGACGTGGACCGGCTCGACGCGGCCGGAGAGCTGCCGCTCGCCCTCGAAGCGCAGGCGGTGCGTGCCGCGCACGCGCCGCTGCACGGCTTCGGTGACGAGGATCTCGCCCGGCTTCGCGAGCTTCTCGAGCCGGGCCGCCACGTTCACCGCGTCGCCGATCGCCGTGAAGTCGGTGCGCCGATCCGAGCCGATGTTGCCCACGATGACCGGGCCGGTGTGGATGCCGATGCCGAGCTCGGCCGCGTGCTCGCCGGGCTGGAGCGAACGATTGCGGGCGCTGTTCGCGCGCATGATGTCCACCGCGGTGTTCACGGCCTGGATCGCGTGGTCCTCGCTCGGGATCGGCGCGCCGAAGTAGGCCATCACCGAGTCGCCGATGAACTTGTCGAGCGTGCCGCCGCGCTGGAGGATGGCGTCGGAGACGAGCTGGAAGACGTCGTTGAGGAGCGACACGACGTCGCGCGCCTTGAGGCCCTCGGACATGCGCGTGAAGCCGCGTACGTCCACGAACAGCAGCGTCAGCTCGCGCTCGGCGCCCTCGACCTCCGTGCCCTCCGGGCTCTCCAGCAGCGCGTTCAGCACGTAGTCGCTGGCGTAGCGGCCGAAGGCGCGCTGGATGCGCTCCTTCTGTTGCAGCGACTCGCCCATCTCGTTGAAGGCACGCGTCAGCTCACCGACCTCGTCGCTGGAGGTGGGCGGAACGCGCGCGGTCAGGTCGCCCGCGGTCAGCCGCTCCACGCCGGCGCGCAGGCGCCGGATCGGGCCGATCAAGAGCGCCACGAAGCCGACGCCGCAGGCCACACCGAAGCCCATCACCGCCACGGCCACCGCCCCGAGCTGGATCTGCGTCTCGCGCACCACCGGCTCGATCAGGCGGCGCAGGTCGAGCTCCACCTGGGCCTCGCCCACGTGCACGTCGCTGTAGATCACGGCCACCGCGATCAAGAGCCGCGGCTCGCGGCGCTCGGTGCGCACCGGAGAGGTGCCGGCCGTGAGCGCGACGCGCTGCAGGCCGCGCTCTGCGTCGTCGAGCGAGCCCACCACCAGGCCGGAGCGGTCGAGCAGCCGCGCCGCCACCACGCCTTTTTCCCCGCCCGTGGTCTCGACGAGCGCGTCGAGCGCGAGCTGATCGTTCTCGAGCAGCGCGATCTTCGCGTCGCCCGCGAGGTTGCGGCCGAGCGCCACGCCGAAGCGCTCGATTTCGGTCTCGAGCGCGCGCCGCTCGTGGCGCGTGGCGAGCATGGTCAGCACGATCGAGCCGAGCACGAGCAGGCTCACGACCAGGATGCTGAACTTGAACTGAAGTGATCGCACTCTCGCGTCCCGGCCGCTAGGAGACCGACCCAAGAGGGTCGGCTGAGCACGGGCGTCGAGGCGCGCCGCCAACGAGGCGTCGCGACCGAGCCGTAGCTCTCGCTACGGCGCAGGGAGCGCAACGAAGTTGGCGGCGATGCATCGGCGTCCGTGTGACCCGAGCCATCTTGGGTCGGTCTCCTAGGCCAGCTCGAAGCGCACTTCGAGGATCGAAAGCTCGCGCGTGCCCTTCGGCACCCGCACCTGCACGCTCGCGCCTTCTTCGCGCCCCATGATGGCCCGCGCCACCGGCGACGTGACCGAGATCATGCCCTGGTTCACGTCGGCCTCGTCCTCGCCCACGATGGTGTAGGTGATGCGCTCATCGGAATCGACGTCGACCAGCACCACGGTGGCGCCGAAGGTCACGCGCTCGCCCGACTGCTCGCGCGGATCGATCACCTGCGCGCGCGCCAGCCGGTCCTCGAGCTGGCGCAGGCGGCCCTCGATCTGGCCCTGCCGCTCCTTGGCCGCGTGGTACTCGGCGTTCTCCGAGATGTCGCCGTGCGCACGCGCCGCCTCGATCTCGCGCACGATGCGCGGCCGATCCTCGGCGCGCAGACGCCGGAGCTCCTCTTCGAGCAGCGCGTAGCCGCGCGGTGTCATCGGAACGCGATCCACCGGATCTCCGAAACAGAGCGCGACGCCGGCCGGGGTGGGGGCGTCGCGAGCGGTGCAAAGCTAACCAGGGAGGATGCTGGCCGGCAAATCCGATTCCCAAGGGGGTGCCCCTACGATGCTCTCGCTGCGGCTCGTCCTGTCCTTCTATGGCGCGATGCTGGCGCTTGCCGTCGCTTGGCGCTGGGCGGTGGATGGGGTCCTTCCGTGGCAGAACAGCCCCGCTCACGCTGTGCTTCCGCTGCTCTGGCGTGCCGGCGCCGGGCTCGGCGCAGGCGTCCTACTCGTCTGGGTCTCGCGCCTCTGGACCGCCCGGAGCGAAGCGGGGCGCGCGCTCGCCGCCGAGCTCGGCCGGCTGATCGGGCCGATCGGCGCCGGTCGCGCCTGGGCGCTCGCTCTGACCAGTGGTCTCGCCGAAGAGGCGTTCTTTCGCGGCGCACTGCAGCCGCGGGTCGGTCTGGCGGCGGCGACGCTGCTGTTCGCCGCGGTGCACTTCGTGCCCGTGCCGAAGCTGCGCAGCTGGGCGCTCTTTGCGCTGGCCGCCGGGGCGGTCTTCGGCGCGCTGTTCGAGGCCACCGGCGACCTGCTCGCGCCCGCGCTGGCCCACGTGGTCGTGAACGGCCTCAACCTGCGCTGGCTCGGGGCTCGCACTCCCTAGCTTCGACCGCCTTCGGCGAACGCCGCGGCGGGAGCAGCCAGCGCCCCAGACGACCCCGGACCCAGTCGCTGCACGAGGAGCGGGCGCCCGGGCCGGGCGGACCGATCCTCGCTCCCGGCGCTGGCTCCCTCGGCACTACGCAGGTGGTACGCGCCGCCGCTGTGCGTACCGCTGCCACAGCGCGCCAGTTCGGATTGCTACCGCTCGCGCGCCTCCGCGAGGACCGGCTCCACCCGGCCCGGCCACCGACGTTGCGCGGCGCCTTCTAGGCGAGCACCGCCACCACGTCGATCTCGATCTGCGCGCCGAGCGGGAGCGCGGCCACCTGAACGGTGGAGCGCGCCGGCGGCGCCTCTCCCGAGAAGTAGCGCGCGTAGACGGCGTTCATGCGCGGGAAGACCGCGAGATCCACCAGGTACACGCTGGCGCGCACCACCCGGTCGAGCGACGAGCCTGCGGCCTCGAGCACGGCCCGCAGGTTGTCGAGCACGCGCGCGGTCTGCGCCTCGATCTCGCCGGCCACGAGCTTGCCGGTTTCGGGGTCGAGCGGAATCTGGCCCGATGCGAAGACGAAGCCGCCGGCCACGACCGCCTGCGCGTAGGGACCGACGGGGGTCGGCGCACCGGGGCTGCGGACGACGCGCAGGCTCACGCCCCGTCGGACCTCAGGCCTGACCGATGTCTTCGCCGTCGATCAGCCGCTCTTCGAGCAGCCGCAGCAGATAGCCGAGCAGCATCAGGTTCGGGATGCGCTTCTGCATCACGTCGCCGACCGCCTCGCGCTCGGCGAAGCTGCGCGCGTAGTCGGTGAAGAACTGCAACATCTCCATCGGCACGTTCTTCGCCAGCATCTGATTGATCTGATCGGGAGCGAGCTCGCGGAACAGATCAGCAAACTCCCACGCCATCTCTGTGTGCGTCATCGAGTGCTCCCGCCGCGGTTGGAAGCCGATCCTGCCACCGACGGTGGAGAGTGTCAATCGATCGCGGATCGTATTCGCACCGTACGCAAGCGCCATGCATCTCGCTCTGCGCTCACGTATTCCCGAGCGGGTTCAGAGACTCGCCGGCCCGACTTGCCGCTCGCGTGCGCGGCGTCGTACCTCGCGGCCGGCGGGCGACCCCTGGAGCTCCGCCGCTTCGAACAGCGCTTCGTGCACGAACACGGGCGCTGCCAGCCGCAGCGCGATGGCGATCGCGTCGCTCGGGCGCGCGTCGATCTCGATCCTGCGGCTGCTGCGCGCGAGATCGATGCGGGCGAAGTAGATGCCGTCGCGCAGCGCCGTCACCACCACGCGTTCGACGCGACCCTCGAGCCCCTCGATCAGGCGCCCCGCGAGGTCGTGCGAGTTGGGGCGCGGCGGCGTCTCGGCGGCCAGCTCGGCGGCGATCGACTGGGCCTCCGGCACACCGATCCAGATCAGCAGCCGCCGTACCCCCTCGAGCTCCTCGAGGATCACCACCGGACTGCCTCGGGTCTCGTCGACTGCGACCCCGGCCACGCGCACGGCCACGACGGCGGCCTCATCGGCCGCACCGCCGTGGCAGGCCGAAAGGCAGGAAAGGCAGAGCAAGGCGAGCAGGGACAGAAGCCTGCGGCTCATGGCCGACCTCGCGGCGAGCATACCGGGCCCCGCCGAGGAAGGCCGAGCGAAGAAGGCCGAGGCCACGGGGCCTCGGCCTTCAGGACCTGGTCGGGGCGACTGGATTCGAACCAGCGACCTCTTCGTCCCGAACGAAGCGCGCTACCAAACTGCGCCACGCCCCGGCAACGGGAGGCCGGAGTATGCCACTTCCCGGACTCGCGTCGAGACGCGCGGAAGCGTGCCAGCCGGCCGAATTCGCGCGCCGGGCTCGGTCCGGATTCATGAGATTCGCTCTAGACTGCTGCCCGGCAGGGAGGACCACTGGACGCCGCGCTCTTCAGCGGGATCGCTGCCGCGGCGTTCCTCTCGGCCTTCGCGGCGGTGGCGCTCGCACCGCGCTGGTTCGTGGCCTGGCCCCGCATCACGCTCTCCGCGCTCGGCGCGATCACGCTGCTGGCGTGTCTGCCGCTGCTGCGCTTCTCGCCCTTCGGGCTGACGCTCGAGATCGACCCGTCCACCGAGCCGCTGCTGCCGTGCGGCGACCCGGCGCGTGCGGCCTACGAAGAGGCGGTGCGCGAGTTCGGCGATGACGAGGTCTTCGTGGTCGCGCTGGAGACGGACGAGATCTTCCGTTTCGAGCGGCTCGAGCAGCTGCGCCGCATCACGGACGCCATCGCGAAGTTGCCCGAGGTGCGCAGCGTCCAGAGCCTCACCGACGTGATCGCCTTCCGCTGGGAGCCGGAGGGCGAGTGGATCGACGTCGGCCGCTTCATCGACGAGATCCCCAGCGCTCCGGCGGCGCTCGCAGAGCTGCGGGCGCGCGCGCTCGCCGATCCGCTGTACCGGCGCACGATCGTCTCGGACGACGGCCGCACCGCGGCGGTGAACGTCAGCTTTCGCGAGATGACGGACAAGGAGTTCCTGGGCTCCGGCCTCGAGGAACGCATCCAGGAGATTCTCGCGGCCGAGGCGGGCCCCGGCCTGCGCTTCCACATCGCTGGGCGCCCACACCTGAAGCACGCCGTCTACCACGGCATGCTGCGCGACCTGCGCCTGCTGGTGCCGGTCGCGCTCGCGGTGCTCGCGCTCGTGCTGTGGGTCTCCTTCGGCACGCGCCGCAGCGTGATCCTGCCGCTCGGCGTGGTGGCGATCGCGATCGTGTGGACCTACGGCGCGATTGCCTTCCTCGGCCGCCCGCTCTCGATCCTCACCACCATGCTCGGGCCGATGCTGATCTCCGTGGGCAGCGTGTACGGCGTGCACGTGGTGGGGCGCTACGAGGAGGAGGCGGCCACGGCCGCGAGCCCGTTCGCGGCGGCGCTCGCCACGCTCGAGCACGTGCGGCTGCCGGCGTTGGTCTCCGGCGCCACCACGCTGATCGGTTTCGGCGCCAACTTGATCAGCGACGTGCCCGCGGTCTTCGAGCTGGGCGCCTTCTCGCTGCTCGGCGTCGCCGCTCTGACGCTGCTGACCGTGATGGGCATTCCGGCGCTGCTTGCGCTGATGCCGCTGCGCGATGCCAGCACGCGCACGCGCCTCGCGGCTCGCATCGGCGACGTCTTCGACCGGCGCCTGATCACGCTGTCGGCCTTCGTGGCGGTTCACGCGGGGAGGCTCGTGGCGATCTTCGCGCTGCTCACGCTCGGCAGCGCTCTCCTGATTCCCCGCATCGTGATCGACACCGACTACCTGTCCTTCTTCGACCCGGACAAGCCGGTGCGCCGCGACTTCGACGCGGTGAACTCGCTGCTCTCGGGCGCGATCCCGCTGTTCGTCTCGCTCGACGGGGGAGCGCCCGGCGCCTTCCGCGAGCCCGAGGCGCTGCGCGCGCTGGAGCGGCTCCAGCGCGAAGCCGACCGGGCGCCGCACGTGAGCCGTACGCTCTCGCTGGTCGACACCGTGCGCGTGATGAACCGCGCGCTGGAGCAGGACGATCCGGCCGAGGAGCGCATCCCCGACACGCGCGCGGCGGTCGCGGAGCTGATCTTCCTGGCGCCGAAGGGGCACCTGTCGAGCTTCAGCAACGTGGACCACAGCCGCAGCAACCTGTGGGTGCGCACCGGCGCGGTGGGCTCGGAGGCGATTCGCGAGGTAGAGCAGGCGCTCGATGCGGCGATCGCGTCAGCCGACTTCCCGGCGGGCGTACGCAGCGCCGTGACGGGCAACGCCTTGCTGCTGGCGCGCAGCGCCGACGGCATCGCCGAGAGCCAGCCGCAGACGGTGGGTCTCGCCGCGCTGGTGATCTTCGGGCTGGTGTGGGCGAGCCTGCGCTCACTCAAGCTCGGCGTCGTGGCGATGATCCCGAACCTGGTTCCGGTGATCGTCTACTTCGGCATGCTCGGCGCGGGCGTCGCTCCGCTCTCACTGCCCACGAGCCTGATCGGAAGCGTCGCGCTCGGCATCACCATCGACGACACCGTGCACACGCTGGCGCGCTACCGCGACGAGCGCCGGCTCGGCCTCTCGCCCGAGGCTGCCGTGCAGCAGACCGCGCGCCATGTGGGCCGCGCCGTGTTGATCACGGCCGCCATGCTGGCACTGGGCTTCGCGGTGATGGGCCTCTCCGACTTCGCGAAGGTGCAGGAGTTCGGCTGGCTCTCGGCGGCGACCCTCAGCGTCTGCCTGCTCACCGACCTGCTGCTGCTCGGCGCCCTGCTGGTGCGCAGCCGAGCTTGAAGCGGTGAAGCGTGAAGCGGGGACGTTCGTCAAGTTGTCAAGTTGTTGGTGCAGGTCGCCTCGAACAACTTGACAACTTGACGAACGTCCCCGTCTGAGGGGTCAGTGGCTCTCGAGGCGGCGCAGGTCGAAGTCGCGGCGCGCGAGCTTCGGGTTGGCGTCGAGCTTCTCCACCAGCAGCGTCGTGTAGGACTCGAGCTGCAGATTGCGCATGCTGAGCTCCATCGGCCAGAACACGCCGTCTATCTCCTTGATCTTCTCCGTGACCACCCGGAGCTGCTTCACCTCGACGCCCTTCTCGTCCCAATACCGGTTGAACAGGGGGACGCAGCTGGCCTTGTCCACGTGGATCACGAACTTCGAGTACTCGGAGTTCTCGTCGGGCTTCGGCACGACCTCGACCACGTAGACGCGCCTGCCTTCGAGGTCGATGTCGGGGATGCGTTGGTAGTCGGCGTCCTCGACCTCGTTGGGGACGATGTCCTCGAAGGTGAAGTCGGTGCCGAACACTGCCTCTTCGCGCAGGTTCACGCGGCGCACCTTGCGGCGCGCGTTGAGGTAGACGAACTGGTCGTTCGGCCGCCCGTCGTTGTTCACCACCAGGTAGCCCGAGAAGCGCAGGTCGAAGGGATCCGTGTAACGGACGATGGTCTTCGAGAGCACGCCGTTCACCGGGCGCTCCTGTTCGTCGCGGAAGCTCGACCAGGTCATCTGCAGCCGCGACTCCTGCACGGCCGCACCGCGATCGCCCGAGACCAGCTTGGCGTCCTGGATGTAGGTGCGGAAGCGGTTGTCCACCACGCACTGGTAGACGTCGCGGCCGGTGAGGTCCGCATCGGCCTTGGCGATCCGCTTCGCCGTGGTCTCGGCGTTGGCCCCCGCGCTCGCGAGCAGAAAGCAAGTCAACGTGACGCGCATCCAACGCATGGTCAGCCTTTCGCGCGTTTGCGCAGGTCGGCGATCGCCGCACGGTAGTCCGGCTCACCGAACACCGCCGTGCCCGCCACGAAGACGTTCGCGCCCGCGTGCGCGGCGCGCTCGATCGTGTCGGGCGAGATGCCGCCGTCCACCTCGAGCTCGACCGCGAGCTCGCGCTCGTCGATCCAGCGCCGCAGCTGCGCCAGCTTCGGCAGCGTGCTCTCGATGAAGGACTGGCCGCCGAAGCCCGGGTTCACGCTCATCACCAGCAGCTGGTCCAGCTCGCCGAGCAGCGGCTCGACGGCGGCGGCCGGCGTCGCGGGGTTCAGCACCACGCAGGCCTTCTTTCCGAGCCCACGGATCTGCTGCACGGTGCGGTGCAGATGCGGGCAGGTCTCGACGTGCACGCCGATGCGGTCGGCGCCGGCGGCGGCGTAGTCCGCCAGCGAGCGCTCGGGCGCCTCGATCATCAGGTGGACGTCGAGGGGCAGGGCGGTCGCGTGGCGCACGGCCTTCAGAACGGTGGGCCCGAGCGTGAGGTTCGGCACGAAGTGCCCGTCCATCACGTCGACGTGGATCCAGTCGGCGCCCGCGCGCTCGACCGCCTGTACCTCGGCGGCGAGCCGCCCGAAGTCGCAGGCCAGGAGGGACGGGGCGATGCGGACGGGAAGCCTCACGCGCTCTGCTCCAGCCGGACGGCGAAGAAGCCGTCCATGTCGTGCCGATGGGGCCAGGTACGTAGCGCACCCTCGGCATCGAGCAGCGGGCGCAGCGCGGCCGGGAGGGCGTCGGCGCGGGCACGCCGCAGACCCGGCCCGCGCGCGAGAAGAGCCGCCACCACGTCGTCGTTCTCCTCGCGCGAAAGGGTGCAGGTACTGTAGACGAGTGTGCCTCCCGGCCTCAATACGCTGCGCGCGGACGCGAGCAGCGCGGCCTGGACCTCCGCGAGCCGCCCCGGGTCTTCGGCGCAGATGCGCCAGCGCGCGTCGGGGTTGCGGCGCAGCGTGCCGAGGCCCGAGCAGGGCGCGTCCACCAGAACGCGATCGAAGGGCACGCCCGGCACGTCCCCGAGCGGCTGCGTCGCATCGCGCGCCAGAGCGGTCACGTTGTCGAGGCCGAGCCGGCGCGCGGCCCGGCCGACCAGCGTGAGCCGCTGCGCGCTGCGATCGAGCGCGACCACCAGCCCGGTCGCTCCGACGCGCTCGGCGATGGCGGTGGTCTTCGTGCCCGGTGCGGCGCAGACATCGAGGATGCGCTCGCCGGGCTCGGGCGCGAGCAGCTCCACCACCAGCTGCGAGGCCTCGTCCTGGACGCTGAACAGTCCCTCGACGAAGGCGGGGTCGCTGGCGGGTGCGCCGCCATGCCCGAGCACGATGCCGTCGGGAGCGAAGGCGCAGGGGCGCGCCGCGGGGAAGCGTTCGACGACGCGTGCGAGCAGCGCCTCGCGGGTGATGCGCGTGCGATTCGCGCGCGCGGTCACGGGCGGCGTCGCGTTCGATGCCGCGGCCAGCGCCGCCGCCTGCTCCGGCCCGAGCGCCGCGAGCCAGCGCGCCGCGATCCAGCCCGGCAGACCGAGCGCGTGCTCGAGGTGGGCCTGCGGCTGGTCGGCCAGCGTCGGTAGCGGGATCGCGCCGGCCTGCTGTGCGAGCTTGCGCAGCACCGCGTTCACCAGCCCGGTGGCGCGCTCCGCGCCGAGCGCCCGCGCCGAGCGCACCGTCTGGTCCACGGCGGCCGAAGCCGGCACGCTGTCGCAGAACAGGATCTGATAGGCGCCGAGCCGCAGCAGCGTGAGTACGCCCGGCTCGAGCGCAGCGAGCTCGCGCTCGAGGACGTGGCGGAGCCCGTGGTCGAGCCGGCCGCGCCAGCGCAGCGTTCCGTAGACCAGCTCGGTGGCGAAGGCGCGGTCGCGCGCGCCGAGCTCCGAGCGTGCGAAGGCGGCTTGCAGCGTGAGATCGGCGAAGGCGTGCGCGCGCTCCACGCGCTCGAGCACGCGCGCCGCCAGCAGCCGCGCCTGCGTGGGTGCAGCGTGCCGGCGTGCTGCCAGTCCGAGCGGCGGCCGCGAGGCGCCGCGCCTACGCCCTTCGATCGGTCGCGGCATCCGCTCCTCCAACCGCAGCGGGCCGCGTCAGCCGCGCGCCGTCCGGCAGCGCGAAGCCGCGCAAGAATTCCTCCGCCGCCAGCACGCGACCGCCTGCGCGTTGCAGCCGATCCAGCACGAGCCAGCCCTCGCCCGTCGCGACGCAAAGGGCTCCCGCGCTCTGCCGCAGCGTGCCTGGCGCGCAGCCCGTCGGGCCAGGCTCGGCGTGCGCCGCGTGGATGCGCAGGCGCTCCGCGCCGAGCTGGGCGGCGGCGCCGGGCTTCGGCGCGAGCGCGCGCACGCGCCGCGCCAGCTCCGCCGCCGCTGCGGAGAAGTCGAGCAGCGCGTCGTCGGCAGCGAGCTTCGGCGCGAGGCTGGCGAGGCTCGCGTCCTGCGGCACGAAACGGGCCTGCCCCGCCGCGATCGCGTCGAGCGCTTCCGCCACGGCCTCCGCCGCGAGAACGCCGAGGCGCTGCTCGAGCGAGCCGCTGGTGTCAGCTTCGTCGATCGGGATGCGCTTCTCGAGGCAGACGGCGCCCGCGTCCATCTCGCGCTCGACGCGCATGATCGAGACGCCCGTCTCGCGGTCGCCGGCGAGCAGCGCGTGCGCGATGGGAGCCGCGCCGCGGTGGCGCGGCAGCAGACTGGCGTGCGCATTGATCAGATAGCCGAGCCGCGGCAGCTCGCGGATCGCCTTCGGCAGGAACTGCCCGAAGGCCATCACCACCCCGAGGTCCGGCGCGCGCCCCTGCAGCGCGGAGACAACCCCGGCCTCGCCCACGCGCTCGGGCCGCAGCAGCGGCAGAGCTGCGGCGAGCGCGCGCTCGGACACGGGAGAGGGCGAGCGCCGCCGGCCGCGGCCGCGCGGCCGGTCCGGCTGACTCACCACTGCCACCACGCGATGCGGTCCCTCGAGCAGTCGCGCGAGCGTCGGGACGGCGAGCTGCGGCGTACCGAAGAACACGAGGTCGAGCGCGCCCGCCGTCAGAGCGCCCGCCCGATCTTCGCGGCAGGACGCTCTTCCTCGCCCCCCCGCTCCAGTGCCTTCCTGCGCTTCTGCGCATACAGGCTGCGCTTGAGGCGGCTGATCCGGTCGATGAACAGCACGCCGTCGAGGTGGTCGAGCTCGTGCTGGTAGCAGACGGCACGCAGCTCGAAGGCATTCTCTTCGTGCGGGTGGCCGTCGAGGTCGTGGTAGCGCACGCGCACGCGCGCCGAACGCTCCACGTCGGCCGTGTAGTCGGGCACCGACAGGCAGCCCTCGTTCCAGGTGAGCGTGCCCTCGCGTTCGACGATCTCCGGGTTCACCATCACCAGCGGGTTCTTCTCGGCGCCTTCCTCCGTCCAGCGCGTATCCATCACCACCAGGCGGATGGCCGCGCCGACCTGCGGCGCCGCCAGGCCGATGCCGGGCTCGTCGTACATCACCTCGATCATGTCCTGCGCCAGCGCGCGGATCTCGTCGGTGATCGCGCCGACCGGCCCGCACGGCCGCTTCAGCAGCGGGTCGGGAAATTGCAGCACGGGGCGGAGCGCCATGGTCGCGCAAGCTAGCAACTGGCCTTCTTCCTACGCTCGCTCCGCTCGCTGCGCGCCCGGAGGAACCGGGCTTGCTGTGTGGCTCACAGGCGATGCGGCTCGCTCCGCTCGCTGCGCGCCCGCGGACGCGGGCTTGCGGCGTGGCCGAGTGGAGATGCGTCGCTTCGCTCACTGCGCGCCCGCGGGGCCGGCGCTTGCGGACTGGCCGGGAGGTTCGCGCGCTCAGAGCATGTCGAGCGGATTCAGGTCGATGCTGAAGCGCACGCCGGGGGGCAGGCGCTCGGCGGCGGTGAGCAGGCGGCGGCCGACGCGGCGCAGCACGTCGGCGCGAGTGTGCTTGAGCAGCACCTGGAAGCGGTGCTGCCCGCGCAGCCGGCCGATCGCGGCGGGTGCAGGGCCGAGCACCTCGGGTCCGTCGGTGCCGGTGGCCTCGCGCGCGGCCGCGGCCAGGCGGGCTGCGGCGTCGCGCGCGGCTGCCTCGTCCACCGCCGAGGTGCGCACCAGCGCGAGACGCCCGAAGGGCGGGTAGCGGAGCGGCTCGCGCTGCTTGCACTCCTCGGCGTAGAAGCGCTCGTAGTCGTGCGAGGTCGCGGGCCGGATCGCGTAGTGCTCGGGCATCCAGGTCTGCAGGATCACGCGACCCGGCAGCGCGCCGCGGCCGGCGCGTCCGCTCACCTGCGTGAGCAGCTGGAAGGTGCGCTCGGCGGCACGAAAGTCGGGCAGGTGGAGGCCGAGGTCGGCATTCACGATGCCGACCAGCCGAACGCCCGGGAAGTCGTGCCCCTTGGCCACCATCTGCGTGCCGATCAGCACGTCGAGCTCGCCGTCCGCGAGCTGGCGCAACACCGCAGAGGCCGTGCCGCGCCGCGCGGTCGTGTCGCGGTCGAGGCGCGCGACGCGCGCATCCGGCAGCAGTGCGCGCACCTCTTCCTCGACGCGCTCCGTGCCGATGCCGAGCAGCGCCGTCTTCTCGGAGCCGCAGCCGGGGCAGCGCTCGGGCGGCGGGGTCTGGTAGTCGCAGTAGTGGCAGCGCAGTGCGTGCGCGCGGGCGTGGTAGGTGAGGGCGATGTCGCAGTTCTTGCAGCGCGACACGTGCTGGCAGTCCACGCAGGCGATCTGGGTCGAGAAGCCGCGCCGGTTCAGGAACAGGATGCTCTGGGCGCCCTGCGCGAGCGTGTCCCGCAGGGCCCGCACGAGCGGCGGCGAGAGCACCAGCTTCCGCCCGCGCGGGACTGCGGCGCGCTCGCGTGCGAGGTCAACGACTTCTACGGCCGGCAGCGGCCGGCTGCCGATGCGATGCGCCAGCCGCAGGCGCCGGATCCGCCCGCGCTCCGCCGCGAAGCGCGTTTCGAGCGCCGGTGTCGCGGAGCCCAGCAGCAGTGGACAGGACTCGAGCCGCGCGCGCCGCGCGGCCAGGCTGCGCGCGTGGTAGCGGAAGCCGTCTTCGCTCTTGTAGGCGCCGTCGTGCTCCTCGTCCATCACGATGACGCCGAGATTCGCGATCGGCGCGAACAGCGCGGAGCGCGCGCCGACGGCGATCGGCATCTCACCGCGTCGCAGCCGCTCCCACTGTGCCAGGCGCTCGTTCGGCGTGAGGCCGCTGTGCAGCACGGCCAGGCGGTCGCCGAAGCGACCACGCAGGCGCGCAAGGATCTGGTGCGTGAGCGGAATCTCGGGCACGAGCACGAGCGCCTGCCGGCCCGCGGCCAGCGCGACGGCGACCGCACGCAGGTACACCTCCGTCTTGCCGCTGCCCGTCACGCCGTGCACCAGGAAGATCTCGCTGCGCCGCGCGCGCACGGCGCTCTCGATCTCCGTCACGGCCGCCTGCTGCTCGCGCGTCAGCTCGAGCGGGCCGGCCTCGTCCTCGAGCGCGCTCGCGAGCGCGATCTCGCGCTCCTCGAGCACGACGAGGCCGCGCCGGGCGAGGGCGCGCAGCGCACCGGCTCCCCCGGGCACGCGCGCGGAGAGCGCGGCCGTGCTGGCCTCCTGCCCGCCGGCAAGCAGGCGCAGCAGTGCCGCCTGGCGCGGTGCGCGAGCGAGGGCGGCGGCCGTCGCCTCGGCGTCCACGCCGGCCGCGAGCCTTGCCACGCGTGCACGAGCGGGCCGCGCACGCGGGCCGCGTTCGATCAGCGTGCGCGCGATCAGGCGCTCGCGTTCGAGGGAGGCGAGCAGGGCACGCGTGGCGCCGGCCGTGCGGGCCAGTGCGCTCGCGCTTCGCGGGGCGCCTGTGAGCGCGGCCAGCACGGCGGCCGCCGGGCCGCGCGCGGCGCCGTGCGCGGCAGCCTCGCGGCCGCGTGCCGCCAGCATGAAGCCGCGCTCGCTCTCCGGCGTCGCGCCCGGCGGCAGCGCCGCCGCGAGCGCGATGCCCACCGGGCAGAGCGTCGCGCGCGCCTCCTCGATCAGCGCCGCGAGCAACGCCGCCGGCAGGGCGGGCGTAGGGTCGAGGATGGCGTCGAGCTTGCGCAGGCGCACGCGCCCCGGCCCCTCCGCTGCTGCGATGGTCTCCACGATGACGCCGGTCAGGCGCCGGCTGCCGAAGGGCGCGCGCACGCGCCGCCCGGCCTCTGCCTCCCTTGCCAGATCCTCCGGAACCTCGTAGTCGAAGAGCTGATCCACCGGCACCGGCAGTGCCACGCGAACCACGCCCGACGGCGCACCCTCGAAGAGGTCCCACCCCATGGCGCGAGTGTATCGGTCTTCGGCGCGATCGAGGCGGCAGGCAAGGGCTGGGGCGGGATCGCGAAGACCTCGCAGCGTCGTCCCGCGCAGCGAGCCGCAGGCGAGCGAAGCCGCGGCTGGCGCAGCGAGCCGCAGGCGAGCGAAGCAGGAGGTTCGCGTGCGCGTGGTGGTGCGCGGCGGCCGCCGCACGCTGCGCATCGACGGCAGCTTCGCCTCCAGCTGGCAGCCGGGCCGCGAGACCACCGGCTCGGTCTGGGACGGCATCGCGGCGGGGCTGCTCGCCCTCCCTCCAGCGAGTAGGCGGAGCGTGCTCTTGCTCGGCCTCGGCGGCGGCAGCGCGGCGCGCGTGGTGCGGGCGCTCGCGCCAGAGGCGCGCATCGTCGGCGTGGAGATCGACCCCGCGGTGGTGCGGGCGGCCCGGCGCTGGTTCGACCTCGACGCGCTCGGCATCGAGGTGGTGACCGGCGACGCCGCGCGCTTCCTGCGCGCGACGCGGGCGCGCTTCGACGCCGTGTTCGAGGACGTGTTCATGGGCGACGCGCGGCAGCTGCGCAAGCCGCCGGGCTTTCCGTTGCCCGCGCTCGATCATGTGCGGCGGATTCTGCGCCCCGGCGGCATCGCGGTCTGCAACACGCTCGACGAGGCGGCGGAGGTTCGCGCTGCGTTGGCTGCGCGCTTCGCGCGCCTCGTGCGCGTCACGATCGACGACTACGAGAACCAGATATTCGTGGCGAGCGACGGGCCGCTCGGCGCGCCGGCCCTGCGCGACGCCGTGTCCCGCGACGCCGTGCTCGCGCCGTCGCTGGCGGCGTTGTCCTTCCGCCGGGTCAGGCCGGCGCGCTGAGCAGCGCCCGGATCTGCCGCACGCGGTACTCGGCCTCGATCTTCTCGAAGCCCGCGAGGGCCGTGCGCAGGTGGCGCTCGCGCGCGGCGGCGTCGCCCTCGGCGCCTGCGATCCCGGCGCGCTCGAACTCCGCGACGCAGCGCCAGTTCGGGCCACGGGTGGCGTCGGCGAGGGCGTCGACCTGCGCCAGTGCGTCGCGGGCGCGAGCGAGGGAGGTGACGTCTCCGTTCGCGCGGAGCACACGTGCGACGGCGAGCCAGGCGTCGAGCTCGTAGCGGCGGATCCCCCGCCTGCGTCCGACCTCGACCGCCTCCTCGGCGACGCGGAGCGCACGCCCGAGGTCGCCTGCGAGGACGCACGCCTCGGCGAGTGCGGCGAGGTGCTGCCCCTCGCCTTCGAGGGACGTGCCGCGCTCGCGGCAGAGCGCGACACTCCGCTCCGCGACCTCGAGCGCCTCACTCGATCCGGCGTGAGCGAGAGCTTGCGCGAGAGAGCCGAGCGCCCAGGCGACCGAGAACGGACTCCCGATGCGTTCGGCGAGCTCGAGCGCGCGGCGGCAATAGGGGAGGGCGCGTTCGGCGTCCCCGTCGATCCACTCGAGCCAGCCCGCGAGCATGCTCGTCCAGCCCTCGGACTCGACGAGTCCCCACTCGCGAGCGACCCGCTGCGCCTCGCTGAGGATCTCTCGGGCGCGTGCCACGGAGCCGTGCTGGGCCTCCAGCAGCGCCTGGAAGCCCATCACCAGGGGGAGCAGATCCTCTCCACCGAAGGGAGCCGGGAGATCGCCGTGGGCGCGCGCGTAGGCGACGAGCTCGTCCGCGCGCTCCCGCGCGAGGTCCACGGGGCCGGTGTTGAACCAGGGATAGAGCGGGCCGTAACGGGCCATGGCGCGCAGCCTGGGATCGCCCGACGCCTCCGCCACGCGCTCCGCGGCGAAGGCACACTCTAGGGAAGGCTCCATCTCTCCCCTCGTGTTGTGGAACGCACACAAGGTGGCCTCCAGGCGGATCGACGCTTCGGCGTCGCTTCTCCGCGCCAACCAGCTCCGCGCCTCGGCGGCCGCGGCATTCACCTCGTCGGGCGAGATGCCGAGCCGCCAGCCCGCGGAGAGGACCCACGTGCACGCACGCGTCGCGAGCCCCGCCGCCTCGGCGTCGTCGGGCCGCTCGCGAGCGAGCTCGCGCACGCGCTGCCAGTGGCGCGCCGCGGCGACGACGTCGCTCTGCCCGATGCGCTGCGCCGCGCGCTCGTACCAGCGCGCCGCGACGATGGGCTCGCCCGCCTCGTCCCAGTGCTGCGCGAGGAGGGCGGCCTGCTCGTCGAGCTTGCCCTCGTGCAGCTCCTCCAGCGCGCGCGCGACGCCGGCGTGGATGCGGGCGCGCCGCTCGCGCAGCTGCGAGCCGAGTGCGACCTCCTGCGTGAGCGGGTGCTTGAAGGCGTACTCGGCGACGGGGTAGAGCGAGCCCTCGTAGACGAACTCGGCGCGCCGCAGCGCGGCGAGCGACTCCGCGAGATCGCGCTCCGCAAGCCCGGCCACGCGCGCGAGCACCGGCTGGCTGAACTCCTTGCCGATCACGGCGGCGGTCTGGAGCAGCTGCTTCTCGCGCTCGGGCAGGCGGTCGATGCGCGCGGCCAGCACGGCCTGCACGCGCGAGGGAACCTCGAGCTTTTCCAGCGCCGTCACGAGCCGGTAGGCGCCGCGCTCGCCCGCGAGCTGCCCCGACTCGATCAGCGACTGCGCCACCTCCTCGGTGAAGAAGGGGTTGCCGCCCGTACGCGCGTGGACGGCCGCGGCGAGGCCGCGCAGGCTCGCATCCCGGCCGAGCAGATCGGTGAGCAGCTCCTCGACGGCGGCGGGCCCGAGCGGCGCGAGCGGGATCTGCCGGTAGTAGGACTTCTGCATCCACTCGGCCCGGTACTCGGGCCGGAAGTTCAGGACCAAGAGGCCCCGCCCGCCCGCGAGCGCATCCACCCACTGCTCGAGGAACGCTTCGCTCGCGGCGTCCATCCAGTGCAGATCCTCGATCAGCGTCACGAAGCTGCGCGCGCCGGCCCGCGGGTCGGCGCCCTGCACGATCTTGCGCAGCACGCCGAACACCACGCGCTGCTTCGCCTCCGGCTCCATGCGCGGCACCGGGCGCTCCGGATCGGGAACGCCGAAGAACTCGAACATGACCGGCAGCACCTCGCGGAAGCCCTCGTCGAGCAGCAGCAGGCGCCCCGCGATGCGCTCGCGCACGGTGCGGTCGTCGTCGCGCTCGTCGATGCCGTAGTACGCCCTGAACACCTGGAGGATGGGCAGCAGCGGCAGGTTCTTGCCGTGCGCCACGGCGTGGCCCTCGAGCACGGTGAGCCCCGAGACCCGGCAGCGCTCGGTGAACTCGAAGCACAGGCGGCTCTTGCCGGTGCCGGCCTCGGCCACGATGCCGAGCACCTGGCCATGGCCGGCCTGCGCCTGCGCGAGCGCGTCCTCGAGCGTGCGCAGGTC
>Ga0247727_10002915_pt1 | contig 38545 bp, 35 predicted proteins | sample WisWelCaveWW1625_FD_202498 | JGI IMG/M metagenome (GOLD analysis project Ga0247727, IMG submission 202498) | Biofilm microbial communities from Wishing Well Cave, Virginia, United States - WW16-25 | ecosystem: Environmental > Aquatic > Deep subsurface > Groundwater > Cave microbial mat | place...
CTGGCAATCCGGCGACCAAGTTGAATTAAACCTGTCGATGCCGGTCGAGCGCGTGCAGGCGCATCCGCAGGTGCGCGCGAACTGCGGACGAGTCGCCTTGCAGCGCGGCCCGCTGGTGTATTGTCTCCAAGAAATCGACAACGGCATAAACTTGAAGGATCTCGTTTTGCCGCGCGCAGCAGAACTTGCGGTAAAATTTGAGCCGGATTTGCTAAATGGAGTGAGCGTCATCACCGGCTCTGCGAAACGCCGCCGGCTTGAGACATGGGAAGATCAATTGTATCGCGCCGATACTTCCTCAACTGAAAATATATTCTGTAAAGCCATTCCGTATTTTGCGTGGGCCAATCGCGCGCCGGGTGAAATGCTGGTGTGGGTGAGGGAAGGATAAAAATTAAAGATCCCACTTGGATTCGATTCAAATTCCAACTATCCCAATATAGTCACAATTTTTAATTAAAGGATGATCGACGTAAAAGGCGTTTACCATGCCAAATTAAAACGATTTGAATTTTTTTAAGCCGTGGCCGGACTCGATAAATAATGCGGTAATTCCCATGCAGAAGCTCACGAATGTTGGGGTTTCCCTTCTCCGGAACAATCCGGTCAAGTTGCGGCGCTTTTTTGAGTAAATTGGCATGCGCAAAAGCTTCGTCACGAAACGCCTCGGCTGCTATTGGCTTATCTTGAGCGATATATTATTTTACGATCTGGCCCAGAGAATCAAGTCCATCTTTTGTCCACTCGATGGTAAACTCGTTTACCTTGCCGTTTTCTTGATCCAGCGTTTTGACTCCTTGAGAGCTTGTTCATGTGAAATCACTTCGCCCCGATCGGCTTGTGTCAGAGAGGCGTTAAGCGCTTTGTGAAATTCAGCCAGCTCCAATAGCCGTTCATAGTCATCAATGTCCATCAAAACACCGGCGGCTTTGCCTTTGCTGATCAAAAAAACCGGTCGGCGTTTTTTCTGAACGTTTTTCAGAAGCTTGACCGTTTGATTGCCTAATTGGTTGATTGCGCAAATATCTTCAGAGGGAAACATGTTTTGCATGGTCTTGCTCGAGAATCGTTTGAAGTGTTGATATAATGATAAACTGCTCTGAGATGTACTCTCGCCCGTCTATGAATATACTCGCAACTCCCCAATTGAGCAAGAGTTATTTTTAATTTTCAGGGAAACCGCAATCAAGGCAATAGGAAGGAACTTTGACTCTTTAGGACTATCGCACCACAACAGGTTTGGCGAAGTCCGACTTGCGCAGGGTGATGTTAATAAATCGGGAAATTCGCCGGCGCCAGTCGGACTTCACGCTTACCGCACCACAATCAACTTCCTCGGCGCCGAAAAATTTCCCGCCTGCAGACGATACAGATAAACCCCGCCCGCATATTTTTCCGCATGCCAATTCACCTGATGCGCGCCGGCGCTGAATCGGCCCGCCGTCAACGTTTCGAGCTCGCGCCCGGCAAGATCGAGAATTTGCAGCGTCACCTCTGCCGCCGCCGGCAGATCAAAGCGAATCGTCGTGCTCGGTTTGCCGAAGGTTCCCCGCCCGAGCGGGGAAAAGGGGTTCGGGTAATTTTGCGCGAGACTGAATGTCGCCGGTGCGTTTGGCGTTTTATTCTCAACGCGCGTCGACGTACGATAAAATATCGTCAACACCGGGCGATCGGTGAGAGTAGCGTTTTCGCGACTGGCGAATCTTTTCGCGGTTGGAAAAGCCGTTTCATTGCCGCGCAACAGCCAGCCGAAATTGCTCGCCGGATTATTCAACCACAGTTGCACGTCCGCCACCATGGCCGGCGTCGAGCCCCAGAAGTATGTGCCGTCGCCAACAACCGTTTGGCTCACGCTCGCCGTCGCCGCGAAATCGCTGCCGGCTTTGGTCCACATACGCGTGTTAAAAAATTTATGAATCCACGTCGCATCACCGGCGGTGGGCGCAGCGCCGGTGCCCTCGTTGCCGCCGGCATCCGAGATGCCTTCGCCCCAATCTGCTAGAACCCGATAAAGCTGAATCGGCTGCGCCCCGGCAATCGTCTTCGACATCACCAGCTTGAGTTTGACGCTGTCAATCACGGCGCCGTTCGGAATCTTGCCGGCGAGATCAAAAACCAGCAGCCCGCGCCGGATTTTGTCCTGTTTGGTTTTGCCGACAAAAAAGTATTCGCCCGCGCCGTTGCTGAAGGCGCCGGCGGGGTCATCGTAAAGGGTGTTGTCTTTTCGGGAGGCAAGATCGGCCTTGAGCTGGGCCGTTGATTTTTGGCTTGCCAGTAAAATAATAAAAATCGCTAAAACCAATTTACCGATTTTCATGTTTTCTCCAGAGTTGGTAAAATTTGTTTTACAACAAATTCTTTTGAACCACGGTTGTTGCCTCAGTTTTATGATTTTGCGAATTTGAACGTTATAGATAATGAATAAAAACTCCTTTGTCAAATATTATTTTAGTGCTGACCGAATTAGCAGGCGCTGTCAAGCAATTTTACACACCCATTTTCGTGCCGGAAATTTTCCCCACGTAACTTGTCGGCAAATTGTAGTTTGTGCAAGAGCGATTTTAGGGCGGGTTGCAGCTACTGCATTTTGTGTCGCGAAAGTTTCGCCCGGCGATCACGCCGGCTTCTACCGGTTGATTTTGTCTTATTTTTCTAAAACTGGCATAGCGCTTGCGTTAATTGGAGGTGCAAGTTTAAATCGACAATTAAGCTAAAATCCAAAGAGGAGATACGCCAATGAACCAACCAACGCGAAATCGGCGAGCGGCAATGTTACTCGCAATCAGCTTATGTCTGACCACCGCATTGTTCGCACAGCCCGGTTATTATTTCGGCCAGAACAAAGTGCAGTACAAAAATTTCGATTGGAAGATCTTTCGTACCGAGCATTTTGACGTCTATTATTATTCCGAAGAAGCGGAAGCCGCACACGACGCCAGCCGCATGGCTGAGCGCGGCTACGATTATTTGAGCGACGTGATGGAGCACAAAATTGCCAAACGCATTCCCTTGATTCTCTACGCGTCGCTGAATGATTTTCAACAAACCAACGTCGTGCAGGAGATGCTCGGAGACGGCACGCGCGGCGTCACCGAGTCGTTGAAGCATCGCGTGACGCTGCCGATCACCGGCTCGTATCGCGAATTCAATCACGTGCTCGTGCATGAGCTGGTGCACGCGTTTCAATTCGACATCATGTCCAACGGCAAAGGATTGGCGCGTTTCGACCCGCCGCTGTGGTTTATGGAAGGCATGGCCGAGTATCTTTCCGTCGGCATGGACAACACCACCCGCATGTGGGTGCGCGAAGGCCTGCTCTCCGACAAGCTGCTGACGGTTGAAAAGCTCAACGGCACGTTCGACATTCGCGTTTATCGTCTCGGCGAGTCGCTGTGGAATTATGTCGGCGAAACGCACGGCAAAAAGAAAGTCGGCCAGATTTTGAAAACCGCGGTTAATTTGGGGAATATCGAGCGCGCCTTCAAAACGCAAATCGATCTGGATTTGAAACAGCTCACGACTGCATGGCATGCCGCCGTGCGCAAACAGGTGTTGCCGAGCGACACCACGCTGCAGCGTCCCGGGCAAATCGCGCAGCAGATCACGAGACAGAAAGGCTATTTTCATCGCATGAATCTCGTGCCCGCCGTCAGCCCCGACGGAAAAAAGATCGCCTACGTTGCGAACAAAAATTTGACGGACGAGATTTATTTGCTCGAGCAAAAGAGCAATGGTAAATTCGAGAATCGCCGCCTCATTACCGGCGGCCAGAGCCGCGATTTTGAATCGTTGCGATTTTTCGATACGACGATCAATTGGTCGCGCGACGGCAGCCGTCTCGCCTTTGTCTCCAAAGCCGGCAAAGACGATGCGATTTATGTGATGGACGTCAAGCGCGATGCCATTTTGCACAAACTGGTCTTTGCGGAATTGAATGGATTGGTTTCACCGAGCTTTTCGCCGAAAGGCGACGAGCTGGTTTTCGTCGGCATCTCCGGCGGCCGTTCCGATCTTTATACCGTCGATCTGGCGGACAAAAAGCTTCGCCGCTTGACGCAGGATCGTTTTTCGGAATTGCATCCGCAGTGGTCGCCGGACGGCAATGCGATTGTCTTTGCGACCGACCGCGGCAACGGCACCGACGAAAGCAAATTGCTGTTTGGTGATAACGATTTGGCGATTTACTCGTTTGCGACGAAAGAAATTGCGTTGCTCATCGAGTTGCCTGGGGATGCGATCAATCCGCAGTGGTCTGCCGACGGCAGCGAAGTCGCTTTCGTCGCGGATCATCAAGGCATTCCGAATATTTATCGAGCCAATCTAACAACGAAACAAATCACGCCGATCACCGCGCTGAAAACCGGCGTGTCCGGAATTACCGAAACCACGCCCGCCATGAGTTGGTCTGCCGATGGCCGCGTGATGGTGTTCTCTTCGTTCGTGAAGGAAAGCTGGCAACTCTTTCGCATGGAATTGCCGCAGGCAGTGGCAAGTACCAAGTGGCAGGTGGCAGGTGGCGATTCGCTCTGGCTGCCGGCGATTGCTGATTTTAACAATTTGTATGTCGGTTATAATCTGGCGAGTTCGGATTCCGTTGAGGCGCGCAAATACAGCCGCATGCCGAAGCTTGACGGCATCGCGCTCGGCGCCGCGTTTGGCGGTTATTTCGGCGCCGCGGGCGGCCTGCAGCTTGGCTTCAGCGATATGATGAGCAACCACAATTTCATTGTCTCGCTCGGTTTGACGCGCGACATTCGCAATTCGGATTTGGGCCTCGGTTATTTGAATCAAGGCCGGCGTCTCGGCTACGGTTTTGAAACGTTCCAACAGCGCAGCGCATACGGCGTGTTCGCCGCGCCGAATGCCAATGGTTTTGTCACCCAAACGTATCGCGGCGTGAGCGGCTTCGCTTACTATCCGTTCAATCGTTTCTCCAGGATTGAAGTCAGCGCCGGCCTCACCCATGTGAATCAGGATTTTGTCGTCGAGAGCTTGGATTTCTCGAATGGCAGGATTCGTCGCGATAAGGAAAATTTGGGCGGCTTCAGTTTCGGGCAAGTGGGCGCGGCGCTGGTTTATGACAACGCCGTTTACGGCCCGCTTGGCCCCCGCGCAGGCCGCCGCAGCCGCATCGAAATTCAGCGTACCACCAACGATTTCCAAATCACGACGGTGCTGGCGGATTATCGAAAATATTTCAGCGTCAACAGCCGTTCGGTGCTCGCGTATCGTTTGCTCGGCGGCAGCAACTTTGGCCGCGACGCGAGATCGCAAGTGTTCCGCATCGGCGGCCCCTACACCTTCCGTGGCACGGATAGCGCGGATTTGCTCGGCACGAATTTTATCGTGCAAAATCTGGAGTATCGTTTTCCGTTGCTGCCCTTCCTGCCGCCGACCGCGGATTTTCTGAGCGCGGTGACGTTTGCCGATGCCGCCGCCGCGTGGGGCCTCGACGTGCCGGGGCTGGTTAAAAAAGAATTCCAACCGTTCTCAACCAAAGGCGGATTTCACTTGCAAGACCTGCGCGGCGCATTCGGCGTCGGCGCCCGGTTGAATCTCGGTTACTTGAGTCTCGGCTATAATGTGGCGTGGCCGACGGATTTGAAAAATGTCAGCAAACCGGTGAAGATGTTTTCGATCGGCGCCGACTTCTGATAACTGATCACGGTTTACTGATCACTGATTTAGCCTCCTTTCCTCCTCAAGATGAGCAGATGGTTCCGTAAAATGGAGCCGTCTGCTCTTTTTTTTGCGCTTATTGCAGTTTCAGCAAGGGGCCCGGATATCCTTGACAAATAAATGCACCCCAACAAAACGGATTCGGATATTTTGCTTTCACTCCACCTCGCCAATCGCCACCAGATGATTCGGCTCCATGAACCAGCGTAACGTGAGTTGGCCCGCCCGCAGCGGCGCAAAACCTTCCAGCATTGCCACCCCGCCTTTCTTGAACGCCGAAAAACTTTTGTGCTGCCCGCTGAGTAAATAGCTCAACAATTCCGAGACATTCGGTTCGTGTCCCACCAGCGCCACCTCGGCGTTGTCCGGCAATTTGTTGAGAAACGGAGTCATCGCCGCCGGATCGCCGGAGGGAATCAATAAATCCGTTTCATCCACATAATCGCTTTTCAAAACGTTTTGCAAAATCGCCGCCGTCTGTTGCGCGCGCACCAGCGGGCTGGAAAAAATATGCGTGAAATCAATCTCCATCGCCGCCAACCCCTGCGCGATTTGTTCCATCTTCTTCTTGCCTTTCTCCGTGAGCGGACGTTTCTCGTCGCTGCCCGTCCATTCGTCGCGTTCCATGGCAATCGCGTGCCGCACAATGTAAATTTCCATGCCGGACTCCTTTCGGGTTAAATTTCCCTTATCCGGACGATTCGGTAAATCCGGATACCAAAAGCATTTCCACTTCAATCTGAATGTGGACAATATAATAAGATTTACCGCCGATGTCAAAAAGTTTGTTTTTCCTTTGCAAAACTGCCGCGTTTCTATTATGTTGAAAATGTGGAATCGTTAAGATTTAACTCATTTCGTTTTGGAGAATTTATGAAACTTTTCTGCAAGAAATTTCTTTTTGGCCTCATTCTATTATTTACCGTTTCCTGCTCGAAAGAAAAAACTTCAACGAGCCAATTTCGTGTCGCCTTGTTAAGCCCCGGTCCGGTGAGCGACGCCGGCTGGAATGCGGCGGCTTACGAAGGCCTGCAACGGATTGCGAAAGAATTGAACGCGCAGATCACTCAGATTGAAACCAAAACGCCGGCGGAATTTGAAGAAGCCTTTCGCGATTTCGCTCGCAAAGATTATCAACTCGTCTTCGGGCATGGCTTCGAATTTCAAGATGCCGCCGCCGCGGTAGCGCCGGATTTTCCGAAAACCGTTTTCATCACCACCTCCGGAAACACCGTCCGGCCGAACGTGGCGCCGATGGTTTTTGAGTTGGAGCACGCCACTTATCTCGCCGGTGCGCTGGCCGCGTTGATGAGCAAATCCGGAAAACTGGGCATGGTCGGCGGCATGGAAATTCCGCCGGTTGCCAGCACTTTTGACGCCTTTGCCGCCGGCGCGCAATCCCTCAAACCCGATATTAAAGTGATTCGGAGTTTTATCGGCAACTGGGAAGACGCCGGCGCGGCTAAACAAGCCGCACTCGCGTTGATGGATCAAGGCTGTGATTTTTTGATTCATAACGCCGATGCCGCTGCTGCCGGCGTTTTTCAGGCCGCGGCGGAACGCAACGTGTTTGTGTTTGGCGCCAATAAAAATCAAAACGACGTTGATCCCCAACACATCCTCGCGAGTTGTGTGAGCAATATCCCCGCGGCCTTCGTCGAAATGGCGCAACTCGTGCGTGATGGTCGTTTCGAAGGAAAAATTTATCGTCTCGGCATGCCCGAGGGCGTCGTTTCGTTCGAGCTTAATGCCAAATTGCAATCACAAATTCCGTCTGAAGTTTTAACGCGAATTGATGAGATTCGCAAACAAATCATTGCCGGCTCGGTGCAAGTTCCCAGCAAAGTTTGAAGCTATCCCAATAAAAAAAATGTCATTCCGGAGGAATCTTTTTTGTTTTCAACGATTATTTCAAGATTGAAAAGGATTCCTCCGAATGACATTCGTATGACATGACCACTGCTACATTACACCCCTCATCCGAGGTGCGAGAGATTCGACTACAGGCCATTACAAAACATTTCGGCTCGATTCAGGCGCTGGCCGGCGTTGATCTCACGCTGCAAGCCGGCGAAGTTCATGCTCTGCTCGGCGAGAACGGCGCGGGCAAATCAACCTTGATGAAAATTTTGTACGGCCTGTATCGTCCCGACGCCGGCGCGATTTATTTTGACAATCATCCGGTTAAAATAGACTCGTCCGCCGTGGCGATGCAACTTGGCCTCGGTTTTGTGCAGCAACATTTTTCTCTTGTTGATAATCTCACGGTCGCAGAAAATATCGTGTTGGGAACCCAGCCTGGATTTTTTTATTCTCCCACCGCATTGCAAAGACAAATTCAAAAGTTCATCAACTCCAACGGTTTCGCACTTGATGCCGGAACACCGGTGAGCGCGCTGAGTGTCGGCGAGAAACAACGCGTCGAGATTATCAAAGCGCTGTATCGGCAGGCGAAATTCATTATTTTTGATGAACCCACTTCTGTGCTGGCGCCGCTGGAAGTCGAAATGCTTTTCGCCACGATGCGCCGGTTGCAGGCCGAAGGCAAAGGCATCATTTTTATCACGCATAAACTCGATGAAGTTTTGCAGATCAGCAACCGCATCACGATCTTGCGCCACGGGAAAAATATCGTCACGCTGGACGCTGGTTCTGCGACTGCTGAAAATCTCGCCCGTTTGATGATCGGCGAGATAATTTCGTCGGCGCAGTCGAATGATCGCAAAATGACCGGCGCGTCTTCTGTTCTGTTGCAAACGAAGAATCTACAAATTCAAAATGATCGCGGGCATTTAGCGGTGAACGAGGTTTCTTTCGAGCTTGCTGCCGGTGAAATTCTCGGCGGCGCCGGCGTTGATGGCAGCGGGCAACGCGAGCTGGTCGAAGCGATCATGGGATTGCGCAAACTGGAAGCCGGAACCATCGCGTGGAAAGTTCCGGGCATGTCTCCTCGTTCACTTGACCGCCGGCGCATTGGTTTTATTCCTTCCGATCGTTTGTCCGAGGCTTTCGCCCCCGACTTTTCCATTGCCGAGAATTTTTTGTTGGAACGCAGCGATGATGATGAATTTAGTCGCGTCGGATTTCTCGCCGCAGCAAAAATCCATAATCATACGAAAAGTGTAATCGAGAGTTTTAATGTGGTCTGCAAAGGGCCGGAACAAAAATTGCGCGAGCTTTCCGGCGGCAATCAACAAAAATTTCTGCTCGGGCGCGCGCTCAGCACGAATCCTGAAGTGCTGGTGGCGATGAATCCGACGTGGGGCGTCGACGTCGCCGCCACGGCCGCGATTCATGCGCGCCTGCGCAATATGCAAAAACGCGGCGGCGCGATTTTGTTGTTCTCGACGGATCTCGAAGAGATTTGTGCGTTGTGCGATCGTTTTTTCGTCATGCATGCCGGCCGCTTAATGGGCTGGGCGACTGCCGCGACTTCTGCAACTCAGGTTGGACTCTGGATGACCGGGAGGCCGAGTGCGACGAATCACTGAACCAACGCGGGAATTATTGCAATCATTGTTGCCCTCGATTTTAGCCTTTGTCAGCGCCTCGCTGGTTGCGGCGCTGCTCGTTAGCTTTTTTAATCATTCGCCAATTCTCGTGCTGCGTACCCTCTGGGAGGGCGCTTTGGGCGACGCCTACAGTTTTAGCGAAACGCTGCTGAAAGCGACGCCGCTGGTTTGCACCGGACTTGCGGTGGCGTTGGCCTTTCGTGCCGGCATCTGGAACATCGGCGCCGAAGGCCAGTTTATTGTGGGCGCGATGACAAGCACCGTTTTCGGCGTCAGCGCAACCAATCTTTGGGCGCCGTTGTTCTGGCTGATCATGATGGTGAGCGTTTTTTTATCCGGCGCTGTTCTTGGCATGATCGTCGGATGGCTGCGCGAAAAACGCGGCGTGTCGGAAGTCATCAGCACGATCATGTTGAATGCCATCGCGCTGCAGTTGCTCAGTTACGCTTTGCACGGCCCGTTGCAGGAAATCGCGCGTACCTACCCTCAATCCGATCGTCTGGCGGACGTCGCGCGTTTGCCACAACTCTGGCCGGGGACGCGACTGCACACTGGAGCAATCATCGTCGTGTTGCTCGCCGTCAGTTTGTGGCTCATCTTGTTTCGTCTGCCGCGGGGATTTCGTTTGCGCGTGATTGGACAAAATCCCCGCGCGGCGCGATTCGCTGGAATCAATGTTTCAAGACACATTGCCGTCGCTCTCGCGCTGAGTGGTGGCGTGGCTGCGATTGGCGGCGCGATTGAAGTCGCCGGCGTTACCGGCCGGCTTTACGAAAATATTTCGCCGGGCTACGGCTACACCGGCATTGCGGTGGCGATGCTCGGACGACTGCATCCTGTGGGTGTCCTGCCGGCCGCCTTTTTATTTGGCGCGCTCGAATCCGGCGCCCGCGCTTTGCAGCGCAACATGGGCATTTCTCCGGTGCTCGCCGAAGTCATTCAGGGCATGGTGATCCTGTTTGTTGTGTTATACGAAACGCGCTGGTTTCGAGAATGGCTGATGAAATATTTGACATTTTCAAACAACGACTTAAAATAATATAATAACAATATGTTAAAAAAGATTTACACCACAAAGTTCACAAAGGACACAAAGGTTTTCTTTGTGAACTTCGTGCCTCGTGATGAAGATTGGTTCCAGCTTATTCGGCTCTTGATTGAATGATGGAAATTCTCGCTTCAATTTTAACCAGCGGCGTTTCGTTGGCGACGCCGTTGTTGCTGGCGGCGCTCGGCGAGCTTGTGATGGAAAAAGCCGGGGTCATCAATATTGCGTTGGAAGCGTTGATGCTGGTCGCCGCATTTTTTGCGATGTACATTTCATTCAGCACCGGCTCGCCGGTGATTGGACTCGCTGCCGCCGTGCTGGTAACGGTGCTGCTCGCGGCGGTTTTTGCGCTGTTGTGTGTCGGCGCGCAAACCGATCAGATTATCACCGGCGCGGGGTTGAATATTTTTGCGCTCGGTTTCACGGGTGTCTTATTGCGCAGCTTTTTCGGCGTCACCGGCGCTACAATTACGGCGCCGACATTTGCCATCCTACCTGTGCCGTTATTGTCAAAGCTGCCTATCGTCGGAAACGCGCTGTTCGCGCAAAATGCGTTGATCTATCTGACTTTTTTGCTCATTCCATTGACTTATTTTCTGCTGACAAGAACGCGCTTCGGTTTGAATCTGCGCGCGGTGGGCGAAAATCCCGCCGCGGCTGATGCCGCCGGATTGCCGATTAAAAAACTGCGCTTTATTGCCGTGCTCCTCGGCGGCTTTTATTGCGGCCTCGCCGGCGCTTATCTTTCCATTGCGCAGGCGAATACGTTTATCGAGGGTATGACCGCCGGCCGCGGCTTTATCGCGCTGGCCATCGTTATCTTCGCTGGCCGGCATCCGTTCGGCGCGGCGCTGGTTGCGTTGTTGTTCGGTGTTGCCTCGGCCATGCAATTTCAATTTCAGGCATTGGGCCTCGCGCTTCCATATCAATTTTTTCTGATGCTGCCGTACATTCTCACGATTCTCGTTGCGGCGATTTTTCGTAGCCGCGCGTCGGCACCGGCAGCAATGGCGAAAGCTTATTTTCGGGAAGGGTGAAAAATGCGGTTCGGAAAATGGTTTCCCATGTTAAATTTCTTGGATTGTTCACATTTTTTTTATAATTTTTCTTGTTAGGTTTGGAGAGGAAATCATTTACGCTACGAGCACCATGGGAAAATCTAATGTCATTGAGTGAATCCGATACCCGTGCCAAATTGATTGACCCGGCGCTCCATTCTCGCGGCTGGACAGAGGATTTGATCCGCCGTGAGGAGACGGCGGGGGCCATTGAGATCATTAACGGCGAACCACGTAAGCGTGCCAAAGGTCGTGTGGACTACACGCTGCGAATTAAAGTGAATCCTGATACACAACCCGTTGCTGTTGCGCTCATTGAAGCTAAAGCCGAACATTTACCGCCAACACGTGGACTTGAGCAAGGCAAGCTCTATGCGGCCTGCAAACGACTGAATGTGCCTTTTGTATTTTCCAGTAATGGCCATCTTTTCGTCAAGTATAACCGCTTCACCGGCAAGACAAGCAAGCCCAAGCCTTTAATGGAATTCCCAGCACCGTCTGATTTACTCGCCCTTTACGAGCAAGGCATGGGTTTCAAGCTTACCGATCCTGCAGCCCGGCCTCTGCTTGTGCGGTACTTCGGCGGAGAAGCCACGCGCCGCTATTACCAAGATGCAGCCATTCGGGCCACGCTTGAAAAGATTGCTCGATGTGAAAAAACGGACCAACCTAAACGCGCCCTGCTTACTCTTGCCACAGGCGCCGGTAAAACTTTCATCGCAGTTCACCTGCTCAAACGCATTGCCGATGCCGGACAACTACGCCGCGCACTTTTTATTTGCGACCGCGATGAACTGCGCGCTCAAGGGTTGGGCGCTTTTCAAAACGTTTTTGGTTCGGAAGCCGCTGAAGTTTATCGTGAGTCCGGCGGTTCAAACCACGCTCGTAATGCGCGCATTCATATAGCGACTTACCAGACGCTTGATGTGGATAGGGAAGACGGTACCGCCAATTTTCTCACCACGCATTACCCGGAAGATTACTTTAGTCACATTATCATCGATGAATGCCATCGTTCGGCGTGGGGAAAATGGTCGCAGGTGCTTATTCGCAATCCTGATGCCGTGCAGATTGGCCTAACTGCAACCCCGCGTCAGCTTCGCGCCGTTACCGGCAAAGCCGCTCCTCCGAAAAAGCGTTATGTGACTACCGCAGAAGGGATTGATGCGAAAATCATTGCTGACAATCTGAAACACTTCGGTCCGCCGGTATACGAATACGATATGGCGCAAGGAATTGAAGACGGTTACTTGGCTGCCTGTGAAATTCATCGGTTCGATCTCTTTCATGATAACCATCAACAGTCGGAACGCGAACGGGGAGTCTCTCGTGAAGATTTAACAAGCAAGCACATCACCGATGCGGTTACCGGCCAAACACTTCCTGTCGAGGTTGTGCGTGAGCACTACAGCCCTCCTACACTGGAAGCTAATCTAGTGCTGCCCGAACGTGTGCTGGCAATGACGCAAGACCTTTTCTCGCATTTGCTTGCTACTGGTGGCCCTGAACAAAAGACGATCATTTTTTGCGCTCGTGAAACCCACGCAGAACGCGTAACCATAGCGATGAATAACCTTTACGCTGATTGGTGCCTTCAGAACAACCAAACCCGAAAAGAGCCTTATGCCTTCACCTGCACGCATAGCGTAGGTGGTTCACAATATCTCGCGGATCTTCGTGGCGCTTCTCGCTCGCACTTTATCGCCACCACTGTCGATTTACTCACTACAGGAGTGGATGTCCCGGCGGTGCGGAATATCGTTTTCTTTAAATATGTGCGTTCATCCATTGCGTTTTACCAAATGGTTGGACGCGGCACTCGGCTTGATCCGCCAACAGGTAAATTAATGTTTCGAGTCTATGACTACACTAACGCGACGCGTTTGTTCGGTGCGCAATTCATCTCAAAATTTACCCCACGTAAACGCAAGCGTGGTATCGGCACAGAGCCGCCGAATCCACCTGAACCGGCGTTGTTGGTTGAAGGTTTCGAGGTGCGGGTTACAAATGCTGGCCGCTACATTCTCACCGAGGTAGATGGCAAGTCCATGCCAGTTACCGTTGAAGAGTACAAAGCAAGGTTGGCGGCGCGCTTGGTGCAAGACGCGCCGACCCTTGAGACTTTTCGTGCCCGCTGGATTACACCGCCAGCGCGACGAGAAATGATCGGACGTTTGCCGGAAGCAGGTCGCTCCGTGCTATTACTCCAACAGTTGGAAGACATGATGGAATACGATCTGTATGATGTGCTGGCAGAGCTTGGTTATGGACTGAATCCGCGCACGCGCTTGGAACGGGCACAAGCCTTCAGCTATAAACACCAAAACTGGTTAACGACTTTACCGGCTGCGACGCGCGCCACTTTGCAGTCTCTTGTCTCCCAATTCGCCCGCACCGGCACCGAGGGTTTAGAGAGTCCACAAATTTTTCAAACCCCGGAAGTCATGCAAGCGGGTGGCCTCAATGCCCTCAGAGTCATGGGCCAACCAGCCGAAGTGCTGCGTGAAACCAAAGAGAAAATGTTTGCGGCTTAAACGCTTTGAAGATCAAAAATGAATATTCGAACACATTTTGGAAACCTCCAAGAAGACAGACGAAAGCTGCCCGAAGGTTGGCGTTGGGTAAAGTTAAGTACTGTTGCAGAAATTAACCCGCGTCGCCCCTCAAATTTCATTCGCACCGATAGAGCACCAACCACTTTTGTACCTATGTCTGCTATTGATGAACGCACGGGCCAGATTACTAACTCTGAACTACGTTCATATCATGAAGTCAAAAAGGGCTACACCTATTTTGCTGAAGGAGATGTTCTTTTTGCAAAAATCACACCTTGCATGCAGAATGGAAAACATGCTATCGCCAAAGAGCTAATGGACGGTATTGGTTTTGGGTCTACTGAGTTTCATGTCATTCGCGCGGGCACCGAAATAACCGCCGAGTGGATTCATTACTTTATTCGGCAACCGAAAATTTTACTTTCTGCAACAACATACTTTACAGGCGCTGTCGGCCAACAAAGGGTTCCAGAGGAGTATCTTGCCTCCCTTGAAGTTCCACTTCCACCGCTTCCAGAGCAAAAGCGTATTGCGGCAATTTTGAATGAGCAGATGGCAGTGGTAGAATCTGCGAGGCTAAACACTGAGGCACAACTAGACGCGATCAGCAAACTACCTGCAGCAATTTTACGCCAAGCATTCAACGGAGAACTTTAAGAATGGCAAGGCCTCGAAACACTGGTACCAACAATCGCAACGGCAAGCGCCTCGCCACACAACAATCACTCAATGGCGCGATCAAAAGTATTTGCGACATCATGCGCCGCTCTAACTGTGCCGGCGCATTACAATATGTGCCTGAGCTGACTTGGATTCTTTTCTTGCGTATACTGGATGAACGAGAAACGCGCGAGGCCGAAGAATCCGAAGCTGTCGGTGCAGAGTACATACCTTCGCTCGAGAAACCATACCGTTGGCAAGACTGGGCCGCGCCCGATAGCCCTAAACGAGCGGAATTGCAAAACGGCGCGCTCGGCGCTTTCTTTGGTTTCGTCAACGGCGAATTGATTCCCCATTTGAAAGTTCTGCGCGAACGACCCAACGCCACTCCGCGTCAGAAAGTCATCAGCGAAATCTTTTCTGGAGTGGAGCGTACTCGTATTGACACCGAGCGCAATTTGCTCGACGTGCTGGACAAAGTACACGAGATCAGCGCCGAGACCGTCGATCCCACCCACGTTTTTACTCTTTCGCAGATTTACGAAGGCTTGCTGCTGAAAATGGGCGAAAAGGGAAACGACGGCGGCCAATTTTTCACGCCTCGCGAAATTATTCGCGCGATGGTCAAAGTTGTTGATCCACAAATCGGTAAAACGGTTTATGATCCCGGCTGTGGCACGGGCGGCTTTCTGGCGCAAGCTTACGAATACATGGCCGGTTCGAATAACGCCAAAATCAAATCTCCCGATGACTTGGAAACGCTTAAACGCCGAATTTTTTATGGCCGCGAGAAAGATAACGCCACCTATCCCATCGCGCTGGCGAACTTGGTTTTGCATAATATTGATGAACCACACATCTGGCACGGTAACACGCTTACCGGCGCGGAAATTTACAGCGGCCTTTTTACTGACGCGCCTTCACTTTATGATTACATTCTCATGAACCCGCCTTTTGGCGGCAAAGAAGGCAAAGATGCGCAAACACATTTTGCCTACAAGACTGGCGCCACGCAGGTGTTGTTCCTGCAGCATGTGATTACAAACTTAAAGCTCAAGGGCCGCTGTGGTATCGTTCTGGACGAAGGGGTCTTATTCCGTACCAATGAAACCGCTTTTGTTCAAACCAAACGTAAGCTTTTAGATGATGGCGATTTGTGGTGCATTGTGAGCCTACCGGCGGGCGTCTTCAACGCAGCAGGCGCGGGCGTCAAGACAAATTTGCTTTTCTTCGCTAAAGGCAAGTCCACAGAAAAAATCTGGTATTATGACCTCTCGGATATCAAAGTAGGCAAGAAAACCCCCTTCACACTCGACAAGTTTGATGAGTTTTTTCGCCTTCTATCCAGTCGTGCCGATAGTGAACGAAGCTGGACGGTTGACATCATTGCCCGCAAGAATAAGGCTGCCGAGGAGTCCGAGCCTTTCAAGCGCGAAGCCCGCGTAAAACAAAATGAAGCGGCACAATGGAAAGAGCGGTTGACCGGACTTAAACGTGAGGTTACACGCGATGAAGCCGCAATAGCCGAAGCAGAAGGCCGATTTGCAGAATTGACGAAAGAAGCGCGCGAGCTAACGAGTCGAGCGGAGGAAATTGAAAACGCTGTTTATGATTTAAAAACCGTAAATCCTCACAAAAAGAGCGAAGAAGATAACCGAACACCGGAAGAGCTCTTGGTTTTAATTGAAGCCAAAGGTCGAGAAGTGGCCGAGTCGCTGGCCGTGCTAAAACGTGTCGGAAAACCTTTTTAAGATTCGCCTCATTCATACTGTGGGGTTGCGATTCTCGCACGCCACCATCTGTGAAATTACGATGAAACCGCATTCAACGTTCCCTTCTCCCAGCAGGAGAAGGGACAGGGATGAAGGAGGAGGTTGAGCTATGCCTGAAGAAAAGTTCCACCACATTAACCCGCGCATTTTGCAACACGCCCGCGACCTGCGACATCCACAAACTCCCGCCGAGCAGAGAGTATGGGCAGCCGTGCGAAATCGGGGCCTCGGTTACAAAATGCGCCGCCAGCACCCAATCCATCGCTACATTGCTGATTTCTATTGTGTCGAAGCCAAATTAGTGATCGAAATTGATGGCGATACTCACGCCGAGCCGAAGCAAGCGGAATATGACGTCGCGCGTACAGAATGGTTGGAAACGCATGGGCATCATGTTATTCGATTTAGCAATCGTGAGGTGTATGAGAATCTGGATGGTGTGTTGGAGAAGATTCGTGGAGCTTGCGAGGGGCGTGTTCGTGGTTCTTGAATCGAGCAAGAGCAAAGGCGGAAAGAAGATACAAATACGGCATCGCCGGAAAACGGAAACGCTCCGAGCCTTGCGGCGCGGTGACGAAGAGCAGATAAATGATCGGCGCCAGCAGTAAACTCAGTGACATGAATTTGTTTTTTTTTATTAATTTATAAAACGTAAATAAAACTAAAACGTAATGAATGACCAACCAAAAAAGATTTGAAAGATATAAGATAAGATAATCCCGATCGATTTTCGCCCAGAATTGTTTGAGCGCCGATTCCATCCCTGCCGTTACAAATAGCGAGCGTAATCCCAGCAGCGGGCGTTCCTGCCCGCGAAAATGATAAATGTCCCGCACGCTGGCGTCGAGCAAACTTGCTATGATACCGGTGAGATGAACCCGGAGATAGAGCAGGGGAGACGCCATAATCTTTTCAACCGCCAATTTTTGATAAACCCGCGCCTGTTTAGGATCGTTAATTTGGTGGCCGTATGGTTTGCCATGATATTCGAGTTTTAATTTTTCAGTAGATATTCCCTGCACCAACAGTAAACTATCGGCTTCAGCTTCCAGCCGGCGTTCGGCGGCGGCAAAGGAGATTCCTTCCTGCGCCGCTTTCAAATGCGCGACGTTCATGAGCAATAAATTATTGCCCTGTATCGAGGTTAAATTGGCGACGCCGAACGTGAGTTTGTTGCGAATAAGCCACGGACTGAGAGTCAATATGAACAGCAAAACGAAAAGCGCAACATTTTTAACCCGGGTCGGGAAAGCCGCTGAGACGGCGCACAATAAAATGATGACAACGACAACCGGATAATACAAACCCACTGGACGGCAAAGTGTGGCCAAACCGAACAGAATCGCCGCCAATGCCAGGTTCTTGAAAGAAATTTGTTGAATGTATTTCACCAAAAAGAAATTGGCGAGTAGAAATAAAAAAGTGAACAACGATTCCGTCAATATGCTGAAGGTGTGAATGAGCGCAGAGGTGTCGAGCGCATAACAGATTCCGGCGATGAATCCGGCGCGCCGGCTAAATAACCGTTCGCCCAGTTTAAACACCAGCACCGCGGCAAGTGAATTGATGATTCCCTGCGCTATTGGAACAATCCACAAACTGCCGCGCGCCACCGCCAAAAGTATCGCGAGGAAAAATGGATAAACCGGCGTGATGATATTGTCGGGGATGAACGGCGGGCGCTCGCAACGCGAGAAAATCCCATGCTGGCGCAGGTTTTCCGCGAGGCGATAATAGCCGATGGAGTCGGGATCGGAGATGATTCGTTCAGCAGCGACGAGCACGAGAAGGCCAAAAAGAAGTTTCGTCAGAGCGGACACCAGAAAAATAATAAAAGCCGGTCGGCTAACAAAGCGCAGGTAATATCCGGTTGAGGGGTTCATAAACGAAAAATAATGAAATCGGGTTGAAAAGACAATGGATTTCTCTTCTCAGCAACAGCTTCATTTGATTCTTCTCAAGGAAAATCGGGACGTCCTGATTTGGTTGAATCGGTTCGCCAGATTATGCTCGCGACTTCCGTAAACGCGCTGGCCGGCGCGATTCCCAACGCCAGACTCGCGATGATTCCCCATGCGGGATATCTGACGAGTCTGGAAAATCCGGCGGTTGTAAATGCCGGTCTGCAGGCGTTTCTGGCAAAAATCTGATTGACATTGAAATAAATTTTTATTATTCTACTATGTCAGTTGACGATTAGCCTTAAACAGTGGTGAGAATATGGCTTACGCACTTGAAGTTCCCTATCCGCAAGTTCACCTACCATGGGAGGAATATGGCATGTCCCCGGTTGCTGATCTGCACGGCGATTTTTGCCTGCATTTGAGTTCATTTCTTTTGCAAACATTAAAAGGCAAACCTTATCGTGTCAAATTGGACATTTTTCGATATCTCGACGCCGACACGATCAACCGGTTTGGCAATTTCAAGCTGGGCGTTGATATCGATCCTTTCATTCGGCGCTTGAAACACTTCGGCGCGCCAAAAGATTTTATTCAACAGAAACTGCAGGAATTTTCTCGCACCGGCACGGCGCAGGGTGTTTATGCGCCGGATGTTTTCGTGGTTCATCAGGAAGACGGCAATGATCGTTTTGCGATTCCGCGGGTGGTTTTTGAAATCATCTCGCGGAATTCGCGCGAAGACGATTTTTATTTTAAAACCGTTTTTGAAGGGGAATAGATTATGCGTGAAATCCACGCCGGAGACATTCGCGCGCCGGCGGTGGCAGGTATGTTTTATCCCGATGAAGCCACGCAGTTGCGTCGCGAAGTCGAAAAATTTTTAGCGGCGGCTGGCCCGCCGAATATGGCGAATCAAATTATCGCCGCTGTTGCCCCCCACGCCGGTTATATGTATTCCGGCGGCGTCGCAGCGCATACCTTCAAAGCGCTACAGGCTTGTTATTCTCCACCCACAGCCAATAAATCCCCGACTGTTTTTCTCATTGCCCCCAGTCATCGCGAAGCCTTTCCCTTTATTTCAGTTTTCACCGGACAAGCTTATCGTACGCCTTTGGATGAAGTTCCCATTGCACGCGAACTCGCGCAGGCGTTGGTCGATTCGGATCCGATGATTCATGCGGACTGGCGAGGCCATCGCGCCGAGCATGCACTCGAGGTGGAGTTGCCTTTTCTGCAGGTGATCTGGCCGCAATTCCGGCTCGTGCCGGTGGTGATGGGTGAGCAACACTGGGAGCTTTGCCGACTGCTCGGCGAACAAATTGCAAAGCTCTGCCGCGCGTCTCCTGCCCTCATTCTGGCGAGCTCCGATCTTTCGCATTATTTCTCTTACGATGAGGCGGTCAAACTGGACGAGTGTTTCATTCAGCATTTAAAGACTTTTGATCCCGAAGCTTTGCAGCGGGCGCTGGAAAATGAAGAATGTCACGCGTGCGGCGGCGGTCCAGTGGTGGCCGCAATGATTGCGGCGCAAGCGCTCGGCGCGGATACGGTCGATATTCTGCGCTATCAAAATTCCGGCGACGTGAGCGGCGATCGCAGCATGGTAGTCGGTTATCTGGCGGCGACATTTGGCAAGAGCAAGCTTTAAAGCGCAAAAACATGACGCGGACGCAAGCCGCAACCTTAAAAGAATGAATTGATCGATTTGATCTTGTTCATTTTGAACATGATGGATTCCGCAGAAACAAGGATGGCACTAACGACAGCGCAACGGCGTGATCTTCTGCAGCTCGCCCGCAACGCGATTGCAGCGTATATCGCCGGTCTGCCATTGCCCGCAACGGATTTGCCGGAATTGCAACCGGTGCATGCCGGAGCTTTTGTGAGTTTGCACATTGGCGAGCAACTGCGCGGCTGTATCGGCTACGTCGACGAGGCGCGTTCACTGCCGGAAGCGCTGCGCGACACGGCGATTGCCGCGGCCTCGCGCGATCCTCGTTTTGAGCCATTGACCGCCGAAGAGCTGGCGCAGGTTGAAATCGAGATTTCGATTTTATCGCCGCTGCGAAAAATTGAATCTCCTGCTGAAATCATGCTCGGGCAACACGGCGCGACAATCAAACTCGGACCGTATCACGGCTTGCTGCTGCCGCAGGTGGCTCTGCATCATGATTGGGAGGTTGAAACTTTTTTAGCGCATGTTTGCCAGAAAGCCGGTTTGCCGGCGGAAGCGTGGAAAGATTCGGACGCAATGATTTTTGTTTTTGAAGCGGAAGTTTTTTCAGAAGGGGAGGTTTCGTCGGCGCGCTCGTAGTTGTGTCTTCAGGAAAATTCCGGAGTGAACTGCATCATCACAACCAAAGCCGGAACCTTACAAGCGCAGCCGAACTTCACCACGAGGCACAAAGTTCACAAAGTTTTTCTTTGTGCCTCGTGGTGTAATTTTTTTTTGCACAGATTTCACTTTAGAAATTAGAAAATAAAAATTTGCAGAAAAACCAAATGCGAAGGAGTAAAGATGATTTCAAAAAAGCCATTATCCGCCATGCTTTCGCTGGCCGCAATTGCATTCTTTGTCGTTGCTGGGTTGATCGTTTTGAAGAAATTGGGAGTTGACATTTTTGGGCCAAAGACCACCGTGACCTCTTATACGATTATTGAACAAATCAAGCTGGTGGCTAAACTCCAAACGGTTGAATACTATGGCGCCACCACCGTAAAATGGGAAAAGGAAGATTGGGCCAAAGCAAAAAGCCAGGTCCTTTTCCTGGGGCAGGGAAAAGTCATTGCGAATATCGACCTGGAAAAGATGGGAATTGAAGTCGCGGGGGAAGGAGAGAAGAAAGTGGTTACGCTAAAGTTGCCGGACGCTGCGGTTGAAAATCCGATTATAGATAAATTTGAAATCATCATGTCGTGCAAGTCATTTTTCACCGCGCCGGAAATTTCAGATGCAGATCGTAGCAACGCCTATCAACAAGTTCTTAAAGACTTGAAAAGCGCGGCGGAAAAGAACAATATTCAGTCGCAGGCGACAGAAAAAGCGCAAGACTATCTGCGAACATTCATTGCCGCGCTCGGGCATGACGTAAAGTTTGTTTAATTGGGTAACGATCGCCAAGCATGCAATTTTTATGAGAACCCAATTTTCCCTCCGCACCGCCGCGGACTGGCAAAAATTTGAAGCGCAATGGCTCGCGCCGTATGCGTGCAGGAGCGAAGGCGCACGTAACGCGGCGGTTTGCTGAAAACGAACATGAGTATCGCACGGCGTTTCAGCGCGGTCGGGATCGGATTATCCACTCGCGCGCGTTTCGGCGGCTGAAGCACAAGCGGCAGTTTTTTCTCATCGCCGAGGGCGATCATTTTCGCACGCGACTCACGCACACGCTGGAAGTGGCACAAATGCGCGAAATAGATAATGCCTTAAAAATTGCTTGTTTTCATGCAAAGCATATTGTATAATTTATCAAAACCCAATGCGCTACAACTATTTTGACCTCCTCAGTGAAATTTCGGACATTAAAATTATCGCGGTTAATACTTCGATTCGTGATATTGCTTACTTGCGCAAAACTTATGGGGCCGGTCGCTGGCGGAAATTGAAAGGGATTGCGAAGGTTCGCCTTCCTGACGGCACAATATGTAGAGCCGAAGTGCATTGGTACGAAGCGCATGGAATCGGTAAAAAGGATATGAAGATCAAACGAGTTTTGGATTAATCATGACGAAAACAAATAAGAATCAATTGGCGACACGGTTTGTCATTTGCGTTAAAAACGAAGGCTATCTTGCTTCATTGCAATTGCGAAAGGCTTATCAAGTCTTATCGGATGAGAAGGCAGCTAAACACAAACTGGTCCGTATTATTGACGAATCCGGAGAAGATTACTTGTATCCGGATGACTTTTTTGTTCCGGTTGAGTTGTCCAAAACCGCGGAAAAAGCTCTGGCATTAGCTGCATGATTGGGTAACGGTCGCCACCCATGCGATTTTTATGAGAACCCAATTTTCCCTTCGCACCGCCGCCGACTGGCAAAAATTTGAATCGCAATGGCTCGCGCCGTATGCGTGCAGCAGCGTGGGCGCGCATGCGACGCGGCGGGTTGCGGAAAACGCGCATGAGTATCGCACGGCGTTTCAGCGCGATCGCGATCGGATTATCCACTCGCGCGCGTTTCGGCGGCTGAAGCACAAGCGACAGGTGTTTCTCATCACCGACGGCGATCATTTTCGCACGCGGCTGACGCACACGCTGGAAGTGGCGCAAATCTCGCGGACGATGGGGCGCGCGCTCGGATTGAATGAAGATTTGGTGGAGGCGATTGCGCTCGGACACGATCTCGGGCATACGCCGTTCGGCCATCTCGGCGAAACCGTGCTCAATGAAATTTTGCTGGGCCGCGATGCGCTTGATGGCATGCTCGACGGCAATTCATCGGGCGGCTTCAAACACAATTATCAATCGTTGCGCATCGTCGATTTTCTCGAACAGAAATATGAGTTTTCCGGTTTAAATTTAACGGCGCCAGTGCGGGAGGGCATTTTAAAACACACGCGACTCAAACGCGGCCAGTATCACTATCCCAATTTTGACGTTGAGGCGCTTGCATTCGAGCTTGATGCGGCGACGACGATCGAAGGACAGATCGTCGCCATTGCCGACGAAGTGGCGCAGCGCACGCATGATCTCGAAGACGGCATGCGCGCCGGACTGGCTAAGATCGAGCAGGTTCGCGAGCTTGAAATTGTGCGGCGGGTGGAGGAGCGTTTACCGATAGCACAATTGTTGCCCGATTCGCCAACGGCAAGCGCTGAAGACAACGATTATGTTTATCGAAATGAACTCATCAATGGGCTGATTAACCTGCTCGTCAGCGATATCATTCAGCAAACGTTGCTGCAGATAGAAGGGTTTGCCGATCATTGGGGCCGGCTTGCTTTTTTTAATGAAGAAGTGGTGCGATTCAGCCCTGAAATCGATCCGCTCCAAAAAGCGCTCAACGCGTTTATTTATCAACAAATCATTTTTGTGCCCAGCGTGCAACGCGCCGATACGCAGGTGAAAGAAGTTCTGCGCACATTGTTTCGCCTTTACTACGAAGATTCGCGATTGCTGCCGGGCGTGGAATTGCACCATTCACCGTTGGCAGAGCGGCCACGGCAAATCGCCGATTTTATCGCGGGAATGACGGATCATTTTGCTTTGGCGGAAATCGCGCGGCTACGCCAAAAGGGAGTGGCCGTGCCACCGGAATTTTCGGTGTGAATTTTCAGTGGCGTTCGAATATTCATCTCACTTTTCCCCTTGCATTTCCCCGCCTCGCGTTTTATACTATAGCCACGGGTAAAAAAATTTCATGATGACATCAACACCGACAACCGATCGCCAGTGGGAACTTGAGCGTCAAGTTTTCCAACTGAGCACCCTGTTTGAAGTCGCGCAGACGCTGGCAACCTGCCGTGATACGGCCGGCATTTACGCCAATGTGCTGGCGATTCTCGCCGGAACTTTTGGCGTGGGACGCGCCGCCGCTTTCGCGCGCGATCATGAAACCACGCGTTGGCATTGCGTGGTCAGCCGGGGCGAATATTCTGTCGAAACCATCAATACCCGTCTACGGGAAAACGGGATACACAATTTGGAACAGATCAGGCAACAGCTTCAAGCGCTTTTTGCGATTTCGCCAGAAAATCTTTCCGCCGCGGCGGCGTTAAGTATTCAAGATCAGAATGCCGGCGCTTTTTTTCTCGGGCCAAAACTTTCCGGCGAGCCGTATCGCGACGCCGATTTGGAATTGCTGAATGCCATCGCGAGCTACACCGCCCAAGCGTTGGAAAATCTCCGGCTCTACGAAGCCTTGCGTGAGGCGCAGGAAAAATTGCGTCTGGAAAACCTCTCGTTGCGCGAAGCCGTCAAAAAAGAATTTGCGGCCAGCGCCATTCTCGGACAGAGCGCAGCGATTCAAAAGGTTTTGACGCAGCTCCGCAATTTTGCCAAGAGCGAAGCCAATGTTTTGATTTACGGCGAAACCGGCACCGGCAAAGAGCTGGTGGCGCGCGCCATTCATTATAATTCCAAACGCGCCGACGGCCCATTTCTTGGCATCAATTGCACCGCGATTCCGGAGAATTTAGTCGAAGCGGAATTTTTCGGCATCGAGCCGGGCACGGCGACCGGCGTGAAAAAACGCATCGGCCTGTTCGAGCAGGCCAACGGCGGCACGCTGTTCATCGATGAGGTCGGCGATATGCCGCCGAACATGCAGGCGAAATTGTTGCGCGCCTTGCAGGAACGCTCACTGCGGCGCGTCGGCGGCGACCGCGAAATCCTCGTGGACGTGCGCGTCGTTGCCGCCACCAACAAAAGTCTGGCGAACGCCATTCGTGAAAATCGTTTTCGCGAAGATCTGTATTATCGGCTCGCGGTTTTGGAATTGCAGATTCCGCCGCTGCGCGAGCGCCGCGAGGACGTCGCGCTGCTGGCAAAAAATTTTCTGGCGCAATTTGAAAAACGCGTCGGCCGGCACATTGCCGGACTTTCTCCCGAAATCATTCGCGCGCTCGAAGCTTACGATTGGCCGGGCAACGTGCGCGAATTGGAAAACGAAATCGAGCGCCTCGTTACGCTCGCGGAAGACGGGCAGCTTTTGCAACCCGAACATCTGTCGGCGAAATTTGCGCGCCCGCGCGAAACCAGAACTCCAGAAGCCGGAAAGGCATTTACAAAATTGCGCGAGGCGATTGACGATCTGGAAAAAAAGATGCTCGCCGCCGCCTTTGAAAAATTTCACGGCAACAAAAGCCAGATGGCGCGCGTGCTCGGCCTGAGCCGCCTCGGCCTGCAACGCAAAATGGAGCGCCTCGGTCTTTCCGGAAAAACGGAGGCGCCATGACCCTGCGCGGCAAATTTGTCTTGATGGGCCTGCTCGAAATCGGGTTGACGATTTCCATTGTCGGTGTGGTGATTTATGATGAATCGCGCAAGGAAATCGAAAGTCTCGCGCGCGATCTGCTCCGCGCGCGCACGGATTTCGCTTATGCACTTTGCGAGCGCTACGACGAGCTTTATCATCAACCCACGCCGGAACTCAAAAACGAAATTCGCCGCGTGCGCATTGCCACGGACGGCTATATCGCGGTGATCCAGAATGAACCGGCGGAGAAAAAGGGCGTGCTCGTTATTCATCCGACGAGCGAGGGCAAAAATATCAACACGGCCGAGTTTTCCCACATTCAGGATATCATTAAAAACGTCGATGCTTCCGGCCCGCAGGATGGCTATGCCGGGTATAAGGATTTCGAGCAAAAAACCGAGGCGCGCGGCCGGCAGGGCGAGCAAAAAATCGGCTACTACACTTATTACAAACCGTGGGGTTGGATTCTGTTGTCGACGGCTTACGAAGGCGATATTTTTCACCACGCCGAAACGGTGAAAGAGCGCGCGGTGATCGCCGTGGTTTTTGTCGGCATTCTGGGCATTTTTTTCGTCACCATGTCCATCCGTAAAATGTTCGGGCCTTTGCAGCAACTCACCGAGCTGACGCACAGAGTCGCGGAAGGGAATTTAGACGCCACCATCGTCGTCGAATCCAAAGATGAAATCGGCGAGCTGGCAAAATCGTTCAATTTCATGTTGCGCTCGCTCAAACAAAATATGCGCATCTCGCAAGAGTTCGACATTGCGCGCCGCATGCAGGCGGAAATGCTACCGAAAACCGCGCCGCAAATTTTCGGTTTGGAAATTGAAAGCCTGTCATTGCCCGCCACGGAAGTCGGCGGTGATTTCTACGATTTCCTGCCGTTCAACGGCAATCGGTTCGGCGTCGTCATTGGCGACGTTTCCGGCAAAGGCGTTTCCGGCGCGATGGTGATGACCGGCGCGCTCTCGGCGATTCGGTTTGCCGCCGAAGAGCGGCAAACCGCCAGTGAAATTTTAGAGCGCAGCAATCGCCGTCTGGTAAATGACATTCAGGTTAACATGTTTGTCGCGGTGTTTTGCGGCATTTTTGATTTGGACAAAAATATCTTATATTACTCCAATGCCGGCCAGACCATGCCGATGCTGTATCGCAACGGCGAGGTGAGCTTTCTGCCGCAATCTGAAAACGGCGACCGCTTTCCGCTCGGCATTCGCCAACAGGTGAAATTCGAGCAGATGCAAATCGCGTTGCAGCCCGGCGATTTGCTGGTGTTTTACACCGACGGCATCGTCGATATGATGAATGGAACCGTCGAGCCGTTTGGCTTCGAGCGATTGCAGTCGGCGATTAAAAAACATGCGCATGGTTCATTAACAGAATTGCCGCAGCGACTCATTGCCGACGCCGAAACTTACACCGGCGGGCGTGAGCATATCGACGATTTGACGCTGATGGTGGTGCGCGTTGAAAAGCTCAATTCGCCCGCCAGCGCGAAATTAGAAATTGCCGGCTCGATCATTGAACGCAGCGAAACGCCCGGCGAAGTTCGGCTCTCGCTGCCGTCATACATCGGTTACGAACGCTTGGCGATGGACGCGGCCGCGGCGATGGCGAAAATGATGGGATTCTCCGCCAGCCGTGTCGAAGATTTGCGCACCGCGGTTTCCGAAACCTGCATCAACGCCATCGAGCACGGCAACAAGCTCAACGCCGCCAACAGCGTCGACGTGGTCGTTCGTTCGGAGGCGCAAACCTTGACCGTGCAGGTTTTCGATAACGGCGGCGGTTTTATAAATGTGGTGCACACCGTTCCCCAGCTTGATGAAAAAATTCACGGCAATGGCAACCCGCGCGGCTGGGGTTTATTCTTGATTGAAAAATTAGTCGATCATGTCGAGTTTAAAACCATGCCGGAGCTCGGGCATGTGACGACGTTGACGATGCGATTGTAGCGGTTTGGATGGATGGGTTATTGGAGCGATGGATCAATGGATTAATGAAGTATAGAAAAATAACGACTGATAGAAGTTGCGCCATGCGCTTAGCGCTCCGCGCATTCATTGCGAGAGGAAACCCGTGGAAGAAATTCAAGTCAATCTGCGTCTCGAAGACAGGCTGGCCATCGTCGATCTTTCCGGCGACGTAACCAGCCTCGCCGAAAAAAAATTGCTGGCCGCTTATGATAAAGCGGTCGCGCAAAAAACCAAATGTATCATTTTCAATTTCAGCCGCGTGAATTACATCAACTCCGCCGGCATGTCGGTGATGATCACGATTTTAACGCGCTCGCAAAATCACGGCGTCAATCTCCGCGCGTTTGGGCTTTCCTCGCATTTTCAAAAAATTTTCGACATGGTGGGATTGTTGAAATATATCCCGCATTTTGCCAACGAGGCCGAGGCGCGTGCGAGCTGCGGATAAGCAGGGGAAAAATTTTTCTTGAAAAATCGGCAAAACGGCTATAAGAATAAGGGCTTGACTTTTAACCTTGCGCTATTTAATTTGAATGTAGTTCGCAAACCGAAACTGTTTTGAAGTTTACCAGAGGTGAACGATGAATGCCAAAACCTCGCCGATGTGTTTTGTGCTCATGCCTTATGACGGAAAATCCCATGAGGCGACGATAGTGAAAAGCCTGTATGAGCATATTATTAAGCCGGAGATTATACAAGCCGGCTTTGAAGCCCTTCGCGCCGACGAACTTTCGCCTGAATTCAGGTTTATCGATCAAATACATTTAGCGATCCAAAAATCGGCTTTAGTGATTGCCGATCTGAGCGGCAACAATCCCAATATCATGTATGAGATCGGATTAGCACATGCGTTAGGCAAGTCCGTCATATTAATATCGACCGATGTGGCTTCTGTGCCTGTCGATTTGCTGGGATCTTTAATGTTGCTCTATAATCCAACTCGACAAGACGAGTTCCGGCAAAACTTGAAAAGATTTTTAAGCAGGTACGCGCATGCCAAGGCCTGAAATGATGTGCTTCTTCATCATGCCATTCGACGAAGCCCTGCACTATTTCTATCTGTATTTAAAGCAGTACATCGAAGCTAACTATCATCTTCGGGTCGTGCGCGCGGACGAGCAGGTGCTTACCAAACCGCTGCTTGAGAAAATCACCGATATGATCAGAGGTGCTGAAGTGGTCATCGCTGATTGTTCCGGCCTTCGTCCCAATGTGTTGTATGAGCTTGGCATTGCTCATGCGCTCAACAAAAAGGTTGTTTTGCTTTCGCATGGCAGTCCTGATCAAGCGCCGTCAGATATTCGACACTTCGAGTTTATTTTTTATAAATTGGACAAACACGCGGAGTTCTTGTCCAGGCTGGATAATGCCTTGCACAACATATTATTTGAACATTATGCGCCCTTGTACGAAAAGGCCCAACAAATCTGCAAAGAATTTCAAAAGGCAACAGGCCTTGCCGTACAAATGGCCTCAAAAGATTTGTTTATCTCCCGCGTGATGCAGGCAGAAAAAAAACAAGAGATTCCGGATTTAAGTGACGTACCCGCCATCAGACAATATATCCTGCCACAAATAATCGAAAGCACAAACGATCTTGCCATTATACGTCAAATCACGCAATGGCTAGTTGAAACGATATGGGTTATCGATACAAAATAATTGCCCATGATCGAATATAGCCTCCGCCTCATGCAGCGCAGTGATTTGCCCGCGGTGAATCTTATTCTCGCCAAGGCCTTTACCGCGGCGCGGATCAACGTCGGCTTCAAAACGCCGCAGGTCCCGCTGTGTCATCTTTCCTTTTTGGAAATGTATCTCGCCGTTTTTCCCAACGGCTGCTTCGCAATGGACGACCAAAACGGCCTCATCGGTTACGCGTTTTCCCGATTGTGGGGCGAAGTCGCGTGGATCGGGCCGGTCAGCGTTATTCCCGCGCATCAGGGCAAAAAGCTCGGGCAACAACTCATGGTGAAATCCATCGAGACGTTGCAACGCGCCGGCGCGCGCGTGATCGGCCTCGAAACCATGCCGCGCAGTGTTCAAAATATCGGCTTCTACACGAAGCTTGGCTTCCTGCCGCAAAATCTGACGGTCGATTTGATTCAGGCCGTGCCGCGCCGTCCCGAAGAACCATTTCCGGCGGATTATCAAGCTTTGTGTTATAACGATGCCGCTCCCGCTGAAAGAGCTTCTCTCCTCGCTGCAACCGAAACATTAGCGCGCCGGATCGATCCGCATCTGTCGATTCGCCCGGAAATCGAAGTGACCAATCAATTTAATTATGGCGATACGATTTTCGTCCGGCGTGGCCGCGAAATGCTCGCGTGTTTCATCGCGCACACCAAAACGTATTCCGAAGATGAAGTGCCGCGTTTTATGAAAATTGTTTTGTCGTTGATGGACACTTCACTTTCAGTCGCGGAAATTTTGCCGCATCTTCTCGCCTTTGCTGCGCGCGAGAATCTTGATACCCTCAGTTTCCGCACGCCGACGCGTTATATCCGCGCTTACAGCGAGCTGGTCGCTGCCGGCTTTAAAGTCTTTCACAGCGATCTGCGCATGACGCTGGAAGGATATGACGAAATCGCCGATCCGAAAAGTTTCTATTTGAGCAAATGGGAGTGAGGCGGGTTGCTGGTTTTTGGTTGCTCGTCGCTGGTTACTTTCATGTCATCCCGAAGGGATCTTTTTTAATATCAAGCACTGTGCTTGTGTTAAAAAAGATTCTTACAGAATGACATTTTACAAGGGAACCCTAATGCAAAAATTTTTCATTCTGTTCAGTTGTCTTTTTCTCTCCTGCAATTCAGCCATCCAGAACCGCGTAATTCCTGCAAAATCGACGAACCAATGGGTGGAGAAAACTTTAGCGCAAATGACGCTGCGCGAGAAACTCGGCCAGATGTTTTTTTATCATCTCGACACCAATTTCAAAACCGATAATGATCCGGCTTGGCAGAAGATCACAACGCTCGTGCAGGCACATCATCTCGGCGGCGTGCATCTCTGGCGCGGTGAGCCGTATGCGACGGCTTACATGACCAACCGTTTGCAAAGGCTCGCGAAGATTCCGTTGATTTTTACCGCCGATCTCGAAAACGGCGTGTCGCGTTTTGACGGCACGGCATTTCCGCCGAACATGGCGGTTGCGGCGACCGGCGATCTGCAGATGGCGTATCAAATGGGATTGCACACCGCGCGCGAAGCGCGGAGTCTCGGCCTCAATCTCATCTTCGCGCCGGTGGCTGATGTCAACAACAATCCGCTGAATCCCATCATCAACACGCGTTCGTTCGGCGAAGATCCGGAAACGGTCGCGCGTTTTACGGAGGCGTTCATTCGCGGTTGTCACGACGGCGGCGCGCTCACCACGGCGAAACATTTTCCCGGCCACGGCGACACCGCGGAAGATTCTCATATCGAGCTCGCCTATGTTCCGGCAGACAGCGCGCGTTTGGAGCAGGTTGAATTGCAGCCGTTTCGCCGCGCCATCGCAACCGGCGTTGATTTCATCATGACGGCGCATCTCAACGTGCGGGGAGTGGCGATGAATCCGTATGATCCGGCCACGATTTCGCCGGAGATCATGACGGGATTGCTGCGCCGGCGTCTCGGCTTCGACGGCGTGTTGATTACCGACGCGATGCGTATGTGGGCGCTGTCGCGCAATTACACCGAAGCGTTTGCGACGGTGCAAGCGGTGAAAGCCGGCGTTGACGTTATTCTCGTGCAGGAAAACATTCCGGAAATGATCGCGGAATTGGAGAAGCGCGTGCAATCCGGCGAAATATCAATGGCCCGGATCGACGCGTCGTCGCGACGCATTCTGTGGAGCAAAGCTAAAACTCGTTTAGAGCAACAACGCTTCGTGAATCCGGATTCGCTGCCGGCTCGTCTCGCGACGACGGCCGCAAAAAACGCCGCCAGTACCGCCGCGGCGCGCGCGATCACGCTGTTGAAAAATGAAAAAAATATTCTGCCGCTCGCCCTTGCCGACACGGGCCGCGTTGTGGTGATTGAGTTTTGGGATGAAGCGCGTCTGCGCAGCGCGAGCCCGTTTGCGCGCGAGCTGAAACTTTATTTAAAAAATTCCGAACATCATCTGCTCACGCCGGAGTCGAATCAAGCGCAATTCGCAAAAATTTTAAAAAGCATGCGCGGCGCGCGAATACAAATCTGGCCGATGTACACGCCGCTGCGTTCATGGAAAGGCAATATCGGCCTGCCGGAAAATTTGCAACCCTTTGCCGATTCATTATTGGCCACCGGCGTTCCGGCAGCGGTGGTGAGCATTGGCAATCCATATATCTACCCGCAGGTACAAAATGCCACGGCGTATCTGGCGACTTTCGGCACGGGTGAAATTTTAGAAATTGCCGCGGCGCGCGCGCTCGTTGGCGCCACGGAAATTTCGGGAAAATCGCCGATCACCATTCCCGGCTATTTCGAGCGCGGCTCCGGGCAAAAGGTGATCGCGAAAAACGCGCAACCGGTCGCAGCCATCACAATGCCCAATCTCCATCTGCGCGTTGGTTTTTCCAATGAGGCGGGAATGAATTCCGTCCAATTGGATTCCGTTCGGCTGCTCATGCAAACGGCAGTGCGCGACTCGGTTTTTCCCGGCGCGGTTTTGCTGGTGGCGCGCAACGGCTTGATTGTGATGGACGAAGCTTTCGGCAAAATGGGCTACAACGAATTTAATCGTCCGATGCCGCTCGATGCGATTTTCGATATGGCTTCGGTGACCAAATGCGTTGCAACGACCACCACGTGCATGTTGCTTTATGAACGCGGCCAGCTCGATCTTAATGCGCCGGTGCAAAAATATTTGCCGGAGTTTATTGGCGCGGGAAAAGAGCAAGTGACCATCCGAAATTTGCTCACTCACAGCTCGGGACTGATGGCCTATCGCCGTTATTTTCTCGAGTTTCACGCGCCCGGCGAAATTATTAAAACCATTTTAAATGAGCCGCTCGAAAATCCGATTGGCACGAAAACAGTTTATTCGGATTTGGGCATTATTTTGCTGGGCAAAATCGTGGAGAAACTCTCCGGCCAGCCGCTGGATACTTTTTGCCGCGAGCAAATTTTTCAGCCGCTCAAGATGCAGGCAACCGGCTACAATCCCTCGCCACAGTTGCTCACGCGCATTCCGCCGACGGAATTCGATTCATGGCGCGGTCGCATGGTGCATGGGCAGGTGCATGATGAGAATGCCTTCTCGCTCGGCGGCGTTTCCGGCCACGCGGGATTATTTTCGACGGCGCGGGATCTGGCGACATTTTTATTTATGTTGCAAAATGGCGGCGCTTATGAAGGCGGTCGTTTATTGAAACCGGAAACTATCGCATTGTTCACTTCGCGGCAAAATGTCGTTGCCGGCAGCAGCCGCGCCCTCGGCTGGGATACTCCCGACGGCAAAAATTCCGCCGGACATTTCATGAGCGCGCGCGCGTTTGGCCATACCGGCTTCACCGGCACTTCGGTTTGGACCGACCCCGAGAAAAATATGTTCATCATTCTGCTCTCCAATCGCGTGCATCCGACGCGCAATAGTCAGAAACTGCTGTCGTTTCGCGCGAAATTGCATGATACCGTAATGAAAGCAGTGGAAAGCACGGACTAAATTTTCCGCTGAAATAAACTCCGCGATAATTTTGTTTTATGGTACGGCATTGGCTGAAACCTCAATTTACCACGAGGCACAAAGGACACGAAGCTTTTTGTTTTTCTTTGTGAACTTTGTGTCTTTGTGGTGTAAAAAATCTTCGCGGGCATTTTAGATATTCCAGAGTACTAAAGCAGATAAGCCGCAATATGAACGGTTTAATTGGCACCATCTTAGTTTTATCGTTTTGCGCCGAATCTCTCTTCGCCGGCGCGTGGACGCAGCGCAAAAATCATTATTACCTTCGCTTCAGCGGTTTTGCCTTCAACGCCCGCGCGGTTTATGATAAAGACGGAAAGCTGAATGATTTTGCAACTAATGGCCGTTTTACCGATCGCAGCGCGTATGCTTATCTCGAATACGGCGTGAGCGATCTGGTGACGTTCGTCGGGTCGGTTCCATACAAAAATTCGCGCTTTCGCTCGGAGGCGACGATCAACGGCAAATTGCTCGACCGCAGCTCAAAAGGGTGGGGCGACGTTTATCTCAGCCTGCGCTATTTGCTCTCGAATCAAAATGCGGTGACGTCGCTGCAGGCGGGCTTCAAACTCAACACGGGTTATCCAACCGACACGACGGGGCTGAAGCTCGCGCCGCCGCTCGGCGACGGGCAGAACGATTTTGAATTGCGCGCGCTGATCGGCCAGTCGATTTTGCGCGGCGCGGCTTATTACAATTTGGACGTTGGCTATCGCGCGCGCAGTGGCACGCCGGTAGACGAGATTCCGTTTGCGCTCGAAGCGGGGTTCGGACTCGGCAAGCTCGGCTTGCTCATTGGGCAAATTTACGGCGTGCGCGCGCTTTCCGGGGCGGAGGCGGCAACGATTAAAAGCCAGAGCCAATTTTCCTTGAACCCGATTGAGGATTATGTCAAGGCGCATGCGCAGTTGGTCGTACACTTGCAGAAAGGCATGGATGTCGCATTCGTTTATGAAAACATTTTTACCGGACGCAATACGGCGAATGGCCGCAGCCTCGGCGTGGCGCTGGCGTTTTATAGTTTGACGAAGTGAAATCTCGCTTCCAAGCAACTCATTGACCGGTCGCTATAATTCCACCGCTCTGCGGTAATTGGACGATTTAAGCGCCCGGTCAATTGCTCGTAGAAGGAATTCGTTGTGGGAGTAAAGTGCGGAACAGTTGCTCAAATCGTTCGGCTCGTGCCGGAATTAGTAAAGTGAGAAATCGGGCAAGGTTGACAAACTAAAGTTTGTCACTCCGATGGTTCTGGAAAGTGCGTATTAAAAACAAAACAAGAAATCGCTTGGATTTTTTCCAAAAGCTCGTTATTTTAGTTTAAGCGACTAAATCTTAACTTTAATTCGTTGAGAGGCAGAGATGACTGCCAATGTTGATATTTACGTTGATCGCTTCGCTGCGCATGAAAAACGTCTTGACGCTGTTGAGGCGCACCAGCGAACGATGGCAAAGCGTGAGATCGTTCAATTTGTCGTCGGCGTGCTCGTCATTATCAGCAGTATTTTCGGAGCCGGTAATTTTTTGAGTTGGCAAAACGCCAAGCTGGTTGAACAACTCGAGAAACGCATCGAACAAAACGAGCGCAACTTCAATGCTCGCATCGATGCTCTTGAGAAAAGCACCAATGCCCGCTTTGACGACTTGATTGCCCGTTTTGATGATTTAAAACAAGTTGTTCATTCACAAAAAAGATAAACGGGACAACCATCTTGAGGACAAAAATGAACATTACTCAACAAGAACTGAATACTCTTGACATTCAACTGGCTGCGCTTGAGGAATACCTTCGCTATCGAGAAAAAGGGCACAAAATCAAAGTAGTGTTTGGTTTATTTATGTTTTTGATGACTCTAGGTATAGGCGTTTATTTTTATTGGCTGGCAAGTTTCTATGCGTATTGAAAAACGCAATTAAAAACGAATTATTCAATTTTATAAGGAGAAACCAATGGCTCTCGAAGTCACTGATGCTAATTTCAAAGACGAAGTTTTAAATTCCAAAGTGCCGGTGATGGTGGATTTCTGGGCGGAATGGTGCGGGCCGTGCAAGATGATTGCGCCGACGGTGGCGGAGCTGGCGAAGGAATATGAAGGCCGCGTGAAGGTCGCGAAGCTCGATGTCGACGCGAATTATCAAACCGCCGGTGCGTTTGATGTGCGCAGCATTCCGACGCTGCTCTTCTTTAAAAACGGCAAAGTTGTCGATAAAATCGTCGGCGCCCTGCCGAAGCAGAAGCTCAAAGAAAAGTTGGAGGCGAATCTGTAATCGCCCCGATTCAGCAATTTTAATTTCACTCCAGATTGTAAAAATAGTTTTGGCCGAAACCGCGTCGGTTTAAACACGGTTTTCGGCCAACTATTTTTTGAGCGATGATTCATTCCGAATTTTTATTGAAAAATCCTGACCGCGCGAAACTAAAGTTTCGCACTCCGACGCCAATTTTGACTAATGCCTCGACGAAACGCCTATGATGTGCTGATTGCCGGAGCGGGGCCGGCGGGATTGAGTGCAGCGATGGCTGCCGCACGCGGCGGTTTGCGCGTTGCGGTTTTTGAGCGCAGCAAAGAAATCGGCTATCCCATTCACACCAGCGGCGGCAGTTGGATTGCCGAATTACGCCGACTCGGCGTGCCGGAACGTTTCATGCATCCGATTCGCACCGGCAAATTTCTCGCGCCGCAGGCGACGGCGAGCTTTTCCCATGATCCGCCAGTCAGTTGCATTTTGGATGTTCGCGGTCTTTATCAATTTCTCGCCGCGCAGGCTGCGGGCGCGGGCGCGGATATTTTTCCAAGCGCGGCCGTGGCGCATGCCATCTTGCAGGATGATAAACCCATCGGTCTCGCCGTGCGACAACACGGCGATTTTTTTGCGCCGCTGCTCATCGATGCGACCGGCGTGTCGGGCGTGTTGGCGCAACAGATGAATCTGCGCGGGCCGATCACGCGCTACGGTCTCGGCGCCGAGTACGATTTTTTTTGGCCGGACTGGCCGCAAGACACCGTGGCGTTGCTCTTCGGCAATCTGGCGCCGCAGGGCTACGGCTGGATTTTTCCGCATGGCGATTCGAGAGTGCGTATTGGGATAGGTGTCATTCATCCCGATACGAAAGCCGAACCCCGACACCTGCTCAATCACTTACTGGCCCGGAAAGAAATCGCCGGCTATCCGGTTGCGTCGCACGGGGCTTTGGAATTTCATCTCGGTACGATTCCCGCAACACCGCCATTGCAACAAGCTTCTGCCGCCGGCTTACTGGTCGTTGGCGATGCCGGCGGTTTGATTTCAACCTTGCTGGGCGAAGGCATTCGTTTTGCGTTGGATGTCGGCCGCATGGCCGGCGAAACGGCGATCGCCGCGCAGCACGCCAAACGATTCGACGCCGATTTTCTGGCGCGCTTCGATGAACGCTGGCGCCGCGCTTACGGCAAACTCTTCGCGTGGGGCTTTGTACTCAATAACCGATTAACACAATATAATGATGACGCATGGAATGGAAAAATAAAGCTGCTCGCCGGATTGCCGCCGGAAGTTATTCCCGCGCTTTTGCAGGGCGATTTCTCCGCGCCGTTGTTGTGGCGATTTCGTCGTCAGTTCAGCCGAATGATGTTACAGTATTTGTATAAAAATATCCAAGCATTGAAAAATATCTGGAAAAAGTCTTGATTTTGAAACGTTATTTATATATCTTTTAACGTTTTGCGGCTTAATAACGGATTTTCATCTCAGGAACAGCATCATGTTGGTTTTAATTATGGCCGGGGGCGCAGGAACGCGGTTCTGGCCGAAGAGTCGGGAGCGCCGTCCTAAGCAATTGTTGCCGATCATCGGCGAAGGGACGATGTTGCAAAACACCGTGCAGCGTTTGCTGCCCATGGTTCCGGCGGAAAACATTTTTGTCATCAGCAATCAGGTGCAGTACGACGGCATCGTTCAGCAATTGCCGATGCTGCCGCTGGAAAACATCATCACCGAGCCTAGACCCAAAAATACCGCGGCCTGTATCGGACTCGGCGCGGTTTTGTTGCAGCAACGGGCGTCCGATGAGGTCATGGTGGTGTTGCCGGCGGATCACCTGATCGGTGACGATGAAATTTTTTGCGAGACGCTGTTGAACGCCGGCAAGATTGCCGCCGAAAAGGAGGTTTTGATTACCATCGGCATTCAGCCGACTTATCCCGCGACTGGCTACGGTTACATTCAGTACGGTCATGACAAAATTCCGGTCGGCCCCGCGACGGCGTATCGCGTCAAGACTTTCGCGGAAAAACCGAATCTTGAAACCGCCAAAAGTTTTTTGGACAGCGGCGATTTTCTCTGGAACAGCGGCATTTTCGTCTGGCGTCTGCCGGTGATCATGGCGCAGCTTGAGGAGCATCTGCCGCATCACTACGACGGCCTGCGGGAAATTTCGCGCGCGCTCGGCACGCCGGAGCAGAGCGGCACCATTGACCGCGTTTATCAACAGATCAAAAGCATTTCGATCGATTACGGCGTGATGGAAAAGGCGAAAAATGTCGTGGTGTTGCGCGGGCAGTTTCGCTGGAACGATCTGGGAAGTTGGGACGAAGTTTATAAGCTGCTGCCGAAAGATCAGGAATATAATGCGACCAACGGCCATCAACACGTGTTGTTGGACAGCAACGGCTGTCTCGTCGATGTGCCGGGCAAAACCGTGGCCGCGGTCGGTCTGCGTGATTTGATGGTTGTGGAAACGGAAGACGCACTGCTGCTGTGTCCACGCAGCCGCGCGCAGGAAGTAAAGGATTTGGTGGAACTCATCAAGCGCCGCAAGCTGCAACACCTGCTGTGAATAAGTAGCCTGCAACGAAAAAGGAACCGCAACAAAAGAGAATTCTATAAAACCAGTTGTGGATTTTAATTCGAGCCCGTATGCAAGAAGAGGAAATCCTCTCCGGATTGGAAAAATTAGTTGAAAGCTTAAGCATTCAGTTGCGCTACGAAAAGGGTGATTTTGCCGGCGGTTATTGCGTGCTCAAAGACAAACGCATGATGATTGTCAACAGCGCGCTCACGCCGACGATGCGCATCAAAGTTTTAGCGCGCGAACTGGCCACGATGAATCTCGATGACGTGTTCGTCGTGCCGGTGCTGCGTGAGGTGATTATGGAAGCTTTCCCGACTTTTCCTTTAAAAAATAATAATGAAAATCGGGAGGCTTCTCCGGAAAGCGTCATCGAACAACCCACCGCAGTAGAGAGTTAATATCGTAGGAGGCGACATGGAGAAAGTTGAATTGGTTTCCTATTTCAATGAGTCGCTGTTCATTCCCGCACTACGCGCCCGTACCAAGGAAGGCGTCTTAGAGGAACTCGTTGAACGTTTTGTGGAAGCGAAATTTCTGCGCAACCAAACCATTGCGCTGGAAATGGTGCATCGTCGTGAACAGCTTGGCAGCACCGGTATCGGCCACGGCATTGCGATTCCGCACGGGCGCACCACCGCGGCGTCGGAAGTGATGATCGCTTTCGGTTATTCCAAAGGCGGCGTCGACTGGCAGGCGATGGACGGCAAACCCGTGCATTTGATTTTCATGGTGCTGGCCCCGCCGCAAGAGTTGAACAACCGCTACCTCCCCATTCTTGGCCGTCTCGTTGAAGTACTGAGTGAACCGCATCATCGCGATAAATTCCATTCCGTCACCACCTATTCCGATTTCATCAACCTTCTCAAAAACTAATGCCAGGGAAAATTAAAACTCAGATCGAATTTCTGGTCGCGTTGCAGGACCTCGATATTATGATCAAAGAAATCGAGGAAGTGAAAGAATTGGGTTTTGAAGTGAAGGG
>Ga0247727_10002916_pt1 | contig 38531 bp, 42 predicted proteins | sample WisWelCaveWW1625_FD_202498 | JGI IMG/M metagenome (GOLD analysis project Ga0247727, IMG submission 202498) | Biofilm microbial communities from Wishing Well Cave, Virginia, United States - WW16-25 | ecosystem: Environmental > Aquatic > Deep subsurface > Groundwater > Cave microbial mat | place...
CGACCTCGGGCCCGAGGGTGGAGGCGGAGGCGGCCGGCTGATCGCGGCTGGCACGCCCGAAGAGGTGGCGAAGTGCAGCGCGAGCTACACGGGCAAGCACCTGAAGAAGGTGCTGTGATCGTGCCGGCTGGTCGCCCTCCGGGTGGCGCGGCCCGTGCTAGGCGGGCCGCACTGCTGCTCGGACTGGCCCCGTTGCCGCTGGCGACCCAGCCCGTGAGTGCCGCCACCACCTTCGAAGTCAACTCGACCGCCGACCCCGGCGATGGGACCTGCAATGCGGCCGAATGCACGCTGCGGGAAGCGATCGCCGCCGCCAACGCCGACGCTGATCTGGACACCATCACGTTTCGGATCCCGGGCAACGAGGTGCAGACGATCTCCCCGAGGTCGGAGTTGCCGACCACCAGCGAGCCGGTGGTGATCGACGGCTACACGCAGCCGGGCGCCCGGGAGAACAGGGTGGTCAAAGGCACCAAAGCCAAGCTGCGGGTCGAGCTCGACGGCAGTTTGGCTGGCGGGGCCGACGGTCTGGTCGTCGCCGGCGGCGATACGACGATCCGCGGTCTCGTGATCAACGACTTCGCCGGGATCGGGATCCTCCTGGAGAACACCGCCGGCAACACCAACAACGTGGTCGAGGGGAATTTCATCGGCACGAACGCGGCCGGCACCGACAACAAGGGCAATGGGCCAGGCCTGGCCATCCGCGCGCAAAGTACCGGTAGCCAGATCGGCGGCGGTCGGTCGCCGGCCGCGCGCAACCTCATCTCCGGCAACGAAAGCAGCGCCGTCTCGATCAACTCGAACGACAATGAGGTGGCCGGCAACCTGATCGGCACCGACAGAACCGGCAGATCGGACCTCGGCAACGATGGCGCTGGAGTCGTCTTCAGCGGCGGTTCCGACAACCTCGTCGCCGGCAACGTGATCGCCTTCAACTTCGACGGGGTGGCCGTCAACGACAGCACCGGCAACCGTATCCTCGGCAACTCGATCTTCGACAATCGCATCCTCGGGATCGATCTCGACGGCAACAACGACGTCACCCCGAACGACCCGAACGACCCCGACACCGGCGACAACAACCTGCAGAACTTCCCGGTCGTCACCTCGGCCACGAAGACGACGATTGCGGGGACGCTCGACAGCCTCGCGAACACCACCTTTCGACTCGAACTCTTTGCCAACCCCGCCGCCGACGGCGCCGAGGGCAAGACCCTCCTCGGTCAGTTCGACGTGACGACCAACGGCAATGGCGACGCCGCCTTCCTCTTCCGTCCCGACAAGCGGGTGCGACCGGGGCAAGCGATCACGGCAACGGCGACCAACCTGGCGACGGGAGACACGTCGGAGTTCTCGGAACCCGAGCTCGTGCAGCGGGCGCAGTAGGCGGCATCAGCAAGCGGGACGTAGACCGTACTGCGCGCCTCGTGCCGCCTCTCTACTCAGTCCGGGAGTGAGTTCGCTCGAGTGCGCCGGCCAGCGCCTTTGCCAGGTTCCCAGCGCGTTCGACTGAGACGTCCTCGAGCGCGAGCCAGTCCGCGAGTGCGCGCAGCTCCTCGGCGAGTGCGTGGGCTGCGCCAACCGACTCCGCCCCCTTCTCGAGGTGGGCCGACAGGACGAGCAACCTGCCGGCGGCGCGGTCGGTCTTGAGATCGACACGGCCCACCAGGCGATCGCCGAGCAGGAAGGGAAGCACGTAGTAGCCCCACTTGCGCTTGGCCCGGGTGACGAAGATCTCGTTGCGGTAGTCGAAGTCGAAAAGCAGGTGCGCGCGCTCGCGGCGGTCGATCAACGGATCCCCCACGGCGCGAGCAGACACCTTGTGGCCAGGCGCGCCGGCGCGCGCGCCTTGGCGTGCAGAAAATACACGCCCCTCGCGCTCTCGATCCGCACCTCGCGCAGCTCACCCTCCTCGATCAGCTCTTCCAGCCGCGGACGGGCGTCGCGCACGGGCAGGCGCCAGTAGTCGGCGAGATCGCCCGCGTTCCCCACCCCGAGGGCGGCGGCCGCCTGGCGCAGCAGCTCGCGATGCGCGTCCTGGGTCGAGACCCGGCGCTCGAGGTGCTCCGCGGGTACGATGCGTTCGACCACGTCATAGGCGCGCGCGAAGTTGGGGGCCCGACTGGCAACCGCGAGTTTCCCCCGTCCGAACAGATGCTCGAGCGCGGCCTGCGGGTAGGTCCAGCCGACCAGCCGGCCCGATCTCCCCTTCGGATCGGGAACGTCACCGGGCATGAGCGGACCCTGCCTCTTCACGCGCTGGAGGACGCTCTGCAGGTAGGCCTGGTTCTTCTTCAGAAACGGCTCGAATGACGGTCGTGCCGTCTCGTGGACCGCCCTCCGATGCTCGAAGAGGGGCCAGGTCTCGACGGGAATGACGGCGGCCTCGCGCGCCCAGCTCTCGGTGAACTCGTGGCGCACGTAGATCAGGTCGTCGAGCAGCTCGCGGCGGTAGGGCCCGAGCCGCGAGTAGAGCATGAGGTAGTGCGCGGGCAGCAGAACGTTGACGAAGTCGAGCTGCAGAACGGCCATCCGCCGGACCGTTCGCGCGAGGGTCGCCGCGGTCACAGGCGTCGGTGGCCGCTGCTCGAATAGCTGGGCGGCCAGCGCTATGCGACGTGCTTCGTCCCGGGAGAGGTCGGTGAACGACACGCGCCCAGCTTAGATCATGGAGCACGACGGTGAGCGATGATCGGGTGATCGATCTCGGACCGGAAGGCGGCCGGGGCGGCGGCGGTGCTCCGCGGTAGGGTGTCGCGAGATGACCGCCGAGACACACATCTACACCGTGAGAAGCGGACGTCCGCTCCAAGCTGACGTCTACCGATCGGCGGAGTCCGGTCCGGTCGTTGTGTGGATCCACGGCGGCGCGCTCATCCTCGGCGACCGCAGCCACGTCGCCCTCGCGGGCGGCCAGCTCCTGGCGCGCTATCTCGATGCCGGATGCACCGTGGTCTCGATCGATTACCGGCTCGCGCCGGAGACGCCCCTCGCCGGCATCGTCGACGACGTAACCGAAGCCTGTGACTGGACGCGCGGCCGGTTCGGCGACGACCTGGTCGTGGTGGGCCAATCGGCGGGCGGCTACCTCGCCCTGATGGCGGGCGTCCGCGTTCGACCGCGCGCGGTGGCAGCGCTGTACGGATACGGCGACATCGTCGGCCCCTGGTACACCAAGCCGCACTACACCCAGCTGCCCGCCGTCTCCGAGGGCCAGGCTCGCTCGTCACTCACCGACCCGGCGAAGCGCGGCGCGTTCTACCTCTGGTGCCGACAGAACGGACGCTGGCCGCAAGAGGTGGCGGGCCACGACCCGGTCACCGAGGCGGAGTGGTTTCGCGCGTACTGTCCGCTGCAACAAGTGACGTCCAGATACCCGCCGACGATCCTCGTGCACGGGACAGCGGACGACGACGTGCCCTGCGAGCAATCCACGCTCATGGCGGCGGCCCTGACGCACGCGGGCGTCGATCACGAGTTCGTCACGATCGACGGTGGAAACCATGCCTTCGACATGGTTGCGCCCGACGCACGCACGACCCGCCACGCCTACGACCGGATCATCCAGTTCATCTCCGGGCGGAGGCGTCAGTCCGAAGCGGCGAGGTAGTCGATGTCCTCGACGCTCGGCCCGACGACGATGGGATTGGTGAAGCCGACCGGCTCGAGCACGTATCCGTACTTCGCCGCAATCAGCGTATGTGCGCCTGTCTCGACTCCGGCGATCGTGTAGGCGCCGTCGGGATCCGTGTACGCGCCTCGGTTGGCCGAGCCGAGCAGGCCGTTGTGCACGTGTACGCCCGCCAGGCCCACGCCATCGAAGGTGACCAGGCCGGAGATGCGAAAAGTCGTGACCGGGCCGACGCTGACGACGAGGGAATCACTCGCGGTACCACCCTTCATGTCGGTCACGCTGCAGCGCACCACGTACTCGTTCTCCTGGTACCAGCTGGCGCTGACGGTGGCGCTGTTCGCGCCGAACGACCCGTCGCCGAATTCCCAGTGGTACGCAAGCTCGTCACCATCAGGATCGCTGGCGGCGGCGCTGAACGTCACGTCGGACTGGATCTCGGTCACGAGCGTGTCGGCCTCGATCGTGACGGAGGGCGCCTGGTTGGCCGAGTGGTCTCCCACGTTCACGACCACGTCCAGCGACGGCGAGAGGGTGTCGCCCCGGGCGACGGGCGTGACGTAGATGCCAGCCTCCTCGTCGGAGAACGTGCTCCCGATCGTGATCGCAGCGTCGGGCCGGCCTTTGGGCGAGCCGGGCGTGGTGTCGAGCAGCTGCGTGCCCGTGGGGTTGATCACCGGTGACGCCCGGCGCAATCCCGCCCCGTTCAGCAGCCAGCGGTTGCCCGTGAGGAGCTGGCGGAACTCGACCCAGTAATTCGGCGAGCCATCCCGCGGAATCTTCAGGGCTCTCAGCTCTGCGGCGCTTTCTCGGAGGTCGTGGGCGAAGATGCGATAGCCGCCGCTCGCCGTGACCGTCTGCACGTGTTCGGGAGCGATCCAGGAGAGAGCCGCCTTGTGGTGCGCGTTGAAGTGGAAGATGCTGCCGATGGCCGGGCCCATCGTGTCCGAATCGTCTCCATACTCGAGGTGGAAGCCCGGGCCGATCACGCTCTCGTTCTCGGTGACCCAGGCGTTGGCGTGATGCAGGCCGAGGTTGTGGCCGAGCTCATGGATGGCGATGCCGGCGCTGGTGTGCTTCGGCCAGCAGCCGCGACCGCCGATCGTCGCCGTGCCCGAAAACCCGGTTGGTCCATCCGCGAACTGCACCACGTCGAAGTCGTAATCCCGGTAGTCCTTGCCGTCGGCCAGAGCGGCGGCCAGCGCGTCGTCGCGGATCGGAGTGAGGCCCTGAACGGTGTACTCCGCGTTGGTCTTCGGGAGGACGTACGTCCGCGTGATCTTGGTCTTGAGCGACAGCGCGTCGTTGGAATTCGCGCGGAAGAATCGGTCCACCTCGGCCATCTTCCGCTTTGCGTCGCGCTTGGCCTCCGGCTCGTTCGGCTGGTCGGCGAAGCGCACGCGGATGTAGAGCACCCTCTTCCTGCCGAGCGTCCAGCTCGGGCTGACCTCGTCGTCGAGGTTCGGCTGCTCGATGCCGAGACTCGGGTCATCGACGCCGCAGAGCAAGGGCTCGGCACGGGCAGCGCGCACGGAAAGCCCCTCTGCGCAGAGGAAGAGCAGTGCCGATCCCAGCACGATCGCAGTGCGACTCGTCCGGCTGCCCTTCACACGATCTACCTCGGGGTCCCGGATTCCGGTGAGCCTCGTGCGAGGTTACGCTGCGGCCATGTCCGAAGCAACGCCGTCGTGAGCGCGACCGATCGTCTCGTCGAGATCATGGCAAGGCTGCGCGATCCGAACGGCGGCTGTCCGTGGGATCTCGAGCAGGACTTCGCCTCGATCGCGCCGTACACGCTGGAAGAGGCATACGAGGTGGATGACGCGATCCGCCGCGGCGACATGCAGGGCCTCGCGGACGAGCTCGGCGACCTGCTGCTGCAGGTGGTCTTCCACGCGCGTCTGGCGGAAGAGGCCGGGCACTTCCGCTTCAGCGACGTGGTGGAAGGCCTGTGCGACAAGCTGGTGCGCCGCCATCCGCACGTGTTCGGAGACGCCGCGATCGCGACGAGCGCGGAGCAGACCGAGAGCTGGGAGGCGATCAAGGCTGCGGAGCGCGCAGCGGCCGGTCGCGCCCCTGATCCGTTCGACGACGTGCCGCTCGCGTTGCCTGCGCTGGCGCGCGCGGCAAAGCTGCAGCGACGTGCGGCCCGCGCGGGCCGCGCTGCGGAGCTGCCCGATGCGAGCGACGAGAAGCTCGACGCAGCCGCGCTCGGCGAGCGCCTGCTCGCGCTGGTCGCCGCCGCGAACCGAGACGGCCTCGACCCCGAACAGGCCCTGCGCGACGCGAACGCTCGCTTCGTCGCGCGCGTGCGAAGAGAAGATCGGTCAGCCTGACCAAGGCGTCGACGGCTTGGGTCCTGTGTCCGCCCGAAGGAAATCTCCTTCCATTTCGAGGAAAGAGTCTTCTCCTACGTTTCGTCGCCGGCGCCTGACCAGAGCCGAAGGAGGCTCGGAGCATGTGGCATGCAGTTTGCGAGCCGTCTCGCTGGGGAGAAATGCCATGGCGAAGGGTCGAGTCGGCCTCCAGCTGGGGATCATCGTCCTGCTGAGCTTCGCGGGCAGCGCGGCAAGCGCGTTGATCATCAACCTCAGTGCAACGACCACCGGTTGTAACGAGTGCGCTGGCGGACTGGCCGGTCCGGGCACCGTACAGGGTGCGATCGTGACGCTGATCAACCCCGTCCAGGTGACGCTCGGGCCCGGGACCTACGTGATCACCAATGCGGCGACCGTGAACGGCGTCGAGCCTGGCGCGAATCCGAACTTCCTCGCCTACAACTTTCAGGCCGGCAACCCGAGCGGTTGGGCTTGGAGCTTCCTGGTTGCGACGGACAATGGAAACGGCACCGGCACGATGCTCAAGTTCGACTACGCGGCCGGGACCAACAGCACGCAGCTCGGGAAGGCGGGAGAGACTGGCATCGTCACGGGCGACTACTCGACCATTCTGCCCTCGACGACGACGGCAGGCTTCATCGACACGCTGGTCCTCGGCCAGACGACGGTGCTCGACTTCTTCATCGACGACTATTACTTGCCCGACAACGATGGAGGCGTCGCGATCAAGATCGTGGCGATGCCGGAGCCGCGCACGATTGCGCTGTTCGCCAGCGCCGTCGTGAGCTTCTTCGCGCTGAGGAGCGTGCGCCGCTCGGCTAGATAGTGGCGTCACCCTGAAGCGCTTGTCGCCCGGGGGAGTCCGCTCGCCTACCGTGCGTGGGTGACCACGTGCCCATGGCTAGGAGGCGACCGTTGTCCCGACGTGACCAGATCCGCATGACCGACGAGGAGCGCAGGAAGTTCCTCGCCGATGCCCAGACCATCACCATCAACTCGATCGGTCCGGGCGGATATCCGCACCCGATGCCGATGTGGTTCGGGATCGAAGACGACGGCAGCGTCGTGATGACCACCTTCACCAAGAGCCAGAAGATCCGGAACATCGAGCGCGACCCGCGCGTCTCGCTGCTGGTCGAGAACGGCACGGTCTACAACGAGCTGCGCGGCGTCGTGATCTACGGCACCGCCGAGCTGGTGCGCGAGCACGAGAAGATCCTCGACATCCTCGCGAAGGTGACGGCCAAGAACGCCGGCGGCGCGGGCAACGCGCCCGACCCGGGCTCGCTGCGCAAGGCGCTGCTGGGCACCGTGCCGAAGCGCACGGGCATCCGCATCCGAGCCGAGCGCATCGTGTCGTGGGACCACCGCAAGCTCGGCGGGGTGTACTAGACTAGCGGCTAGCGCCTGCCGACTGCGACCGGGAAGCTGGGATGCGGTCGCTGCTCGGCCTGGAAGCCATAGGTGCCGAGGATCTGGATCATCCCCGACGAGACGCCGAGCGGGGGGCCCCAGAGCTGGCCGTGATGCTGTGGCGCGCCGCGCGGGCTCAGCGAACGCCCTTGGAGCACGACTCGGCGGACCGGCGACGCCTCGATCGCGCGGAACAGGTCGTGGACTGCGGGCCCCATGTGATAGATGCAGCGCAGGCTCACCAGCGTGTCGCAGTGGTCCAGCAGATCCAGGCGGGCGAGGATGCTCCCCTCCACGAAGCACACTCCCGCTGCGCGAGCGCGCTCTTCACCCACTGCGACGCGTTGGTGCTTCGGTTCGACGACCGTGACCTGCTCCGCGCCCGCGGCGAGGAGCCGCTGCGCGAACAACCCTTCCGCCCCGCCGACATCGACGACGCGTGCACTCCGGAGGTCCCCAGCGCCCTCGAGCGCGAGGCCGTAGCGTCGGGCCAGGCGCCACGAGCGCCAGGCGAGACCTCGCTCTCGAAGCGCGCGCGAAGGCCGAGGGCCGTGTGTACCGAGCCAGGAGACGTAGCTGCTTTCCGCCATCGCGAGACCATCGGCGGCCTCGGCACGGGGTGAAAGGAGTCGACGTCACACATGACACGATGGTCACGGTCAGGTAGTGAAGAAGTCTTCATCTGGAGCGCAGCCGTCCCTCTCGGGCCGGCGCGCGACTCCGCTGTTCGGCCGATGGGAGAGCGCATGGGTTCAGCCATCCAGACGGGCCTTCCGCCCGAGCGTTTCGTCAGCAGGCGCGACGCCTGGCTGGTCGCCGTGTTGTGGCTCGCATCCCTCGTGGACTTCGGAGTGGCCGCGTGGCTCTGGCTCAGCGTCGACGGCGCGCCTGCTTTCGTTGCGCCGCTGCTGGTGCTGGCGGGCGCCTTCCAGCTCCAGGTGCTCTACGCCACCGACTACAGCCTCGAGGGGGACACGCTCCGCATCCGCGCCTCGTTCTTTCGCTGGAGCGTGCCGCTGGCTGCGATCGATTTCGTCGAACCGACACGCAACCCGCTCTCGAGCCCGGCTTGCTCCCTCGACCGCCTGCTGATTCACTACGGCGAGAAGCGCATCATGATCTCGCCGCTCGACAAGGCCGGCTTCTTGCGTGCGCTTGCGCAGCGGGCGTCGCAGCTAGAGATCCTCGGAGAGAGTGCGCGGCGGCGTGGATGAGGAGGAAGTCCCGATGGATCCGACCAGCGAATTCGTCGCCGCCAATGGACTCTCCTTCGAGGTAGAGACAGCCGGCGACCCGCACAGTGATCGCCTCGCGCTGCTGCTCCACGGCTTCCCCGAGCACGCGTTCTCGTGGCGTCATCAGCTGCCGCTCTTCGCGAGGCTGGGCTACCGCGTGTGGGCGCCGAACCAGCGCGGCTACGGGAAGTCCTCGAAGCCCAAGGGCGTAGCGAGCTACCGCATCGACGAGCTGGTCGCCGACGTCGCGGGTCTGATCGACGCGTCGGGGAAGCGGCGCGTCACGCTGGTCGGCCACGACTGGGGCGGACTAGCGGCGTGGGAAGTCGCGCTGCGCCAGGCGCGTCCGCTCGAGCGCCTCGTGATCCTGAACGTGCCGCATCCGGTGCGCTTCCGCGAGGAGCTCGCCAGCAATCGCACGCAACGCCGGCGCTCGCTCTACGCGACGTTCTTCCAGCTGCCCTGGCTGCCCGAGTGGCTGTTCCGGCGCAACGGCGCGGCTGCCATCGCGCAGGCCTTCCGCGGCATGGCGATCGACAAGAGTCGCTTCCCCGACGACGTGATTGCCGTGTTCCAGCAGAACGTGCTCCAGCCGGGCGCTCTCACCGCGATGCTCAACTGGTATCGCGCCAACGGGCGCCACTTCGGCGCGCTCAGTCGGCAAACCCCCGCCGCAGCGCCGGTCATCGAGACTCCGACGCTTCTGATCTGGGGCGAGGAGGACACCGCGCTCGGCAAAGAGACCAGCTTCGGAACCGAGCGTCACGTGAAGGATCTGACCGTGCGCTACCTGCCGCGCGTGTCGCACTGGGTGCAGCAGGAGGCGCCCGAGGTCGTGAACGAGATCCTCGAGAGCTGGCTCGCCGAGCCGCGAGGCTGAGCGTCGGCTGCCTACTCGCTCGCCGGCCCCGTGAAGCGCGGCGCGCGCTTCTCCTTGTGCGACGCCAGCCCCTCCGCCGCATCCGGCCCGCTGAGCCCGTAGAACTCGAGCGCGAGCGAGGCGTCGAAGGTTGGCGCCATCGCGCGGTACCAGTGGTTGAGCGTGTGCTTGGTCCAGCGGATCGCGCTCTGCGCGCCGCGCGCGAGGTTCTGCGCGACGGCGAGCGCCTTGGCGTGGAGCTGCTCCTCGTTCTCGACCACGAGCGAGATCAGGCCGATGCGCTCGGCCTCTTCGCCGGAGAGCGTCTCGCACGTCAGCAGGTAGTACTTGGCCTTCGCCATGCCGCACAGCAGCGGCCAGCAGATGGCGGCGTGGTCGCCGGCGGCGATGCCGAGGCGCGTGTGGCCGTCGATGATGCGCGCGTTCTTCGTCGCGATCGAGACGTCGGCGAGCAGCCCGCACACGAGGCCCGCGCCGACCGCGGGGCCGTGCATGGCCGAGATGATCGGCTTCGAGCAGTTGATCACGTTCAGCACGATGTCGCGCGCCTCGCGCAGTACGCGCGTGCGCATGGCGTAGTCGCCGATCATGTCGTCGATCAGCTCGAAGCTGCCGCCCGCGGAGAAGGCTTTGCCCGCGCCGCACAAGATGGCGACGCGCGTGTCGGGATCGCGGTCCACCGCGAGCCACACGTCGGCGAGGTCGCGGTGCATGCGTTGGTTTACGGAGTTGAGGCCGGGCCCGTCGAGCACGATGCGCAGAATGCCCGGCTCCGGCCGCTCGAAGCGCAGGCTAGGGAAGTCTTGGTAGCGATCGGTCACGGTGTCCTCCAACCGTCAAACCGGGGACGTTCGTTGACTTGTTGACTCGTTCCTCGCGGGGGCGTCCAACGAGTCAACAAGTCAACGAACGTCCCGGCTTCACGCTTCAAGTCGTCGTAGCGGTCGGTCATCCTCGAATCTCCTAGGCCATCGTCAGGCCGCCGCTCACGGAGAGGGTCTGGCCGGTGATGTAGGCGGCGGCGTCGCTGGCGAGGAAGATCACCGCGGCAGCCACGTCCTCCGGGCGGCCAAGCCGGCGCAGGGGGATCGCGCGCGCCAGCGAGGCGTGCAGCTTCTCGTCGTAGTCGCGCACCTGCTCGAGCAGGGCGGTGTCGGTGGGCCCCGGGCAGACGCAGTTCACGGTGATACCGTGGCGCGCCACCTCGCGGGCGAGCGTCTTGCTGAACGCGATGATGCCGCCCTTGGTCGCGGAGTAGACCGCCTCGCCCGACGAGCCGACGCGGCCGGCGTCGGAGCCGATGTTCACGATGCGTCCGCGCTCGCGCGCGATCATGCCGTCTAGCACGGCGCGCGTCGTGTGCAGCATGCCCTTGAGGTTCACGGCCCAGAGTCGGTCCCAGGTGTCCTCGTGGCTCTCCGCGAAGGGGCCGATCACGTCGATACCGGCGTTGTTCACGAGCACGTCGATCGGGCCGAGCTGCGCCTCCGCCTGCGCCACGGCGGCGCGCACGGAGCGGCCGTCCGAGACGTCCATCAGCAGCGGAATCGCGCGTGCGCCGATCGCTCCGGCGGTCTCGCGCACGCTCGCCTCGGCTACGTCGCCGAGCGCCACGGCCGCGCCGGCAGCCGCCGCCGCGCGCGCGATGCCAGCGCCGATGCCGCGCGCCGCGCCCGTCACGAGCACCACTTTGCCGGCGAGCGTCACCCGCCTACGGCCTCGCCCTCCGCGGCGGGGGCAGTGGCCGGCGCCGTCCACTCCAGGTAGATGGGCGACGACCAGGCGCGCTCCTCCGTCTCGCCGAGGCAGGTGTCGGACTCCGGCGTGCGCCAGTCGCCCCAGCACGGGTTCATCGAGACGCAGTCTCCTTCGGCGTCATAGGTGCAGCGCAGGCTCTTGGCATTCACGGCCTGGCTCGTCTCCTCGATGGCGCGAGCGTAGTAGACGACGTCGCGCCCGAGCGTCGCGAAGTCGGGATCCTCGAAGCTGACGCTGCAGCCGTTCTGGTCCGGCGGGCAGTGGAAGGTCTGCCACGGGTCGTCGATCAGCGGGTCCATCGGCTCGCCCTGCGTGAGCTGCGGGCGGATGCGCACGATCTCGATGCGCGTGATCAGCTTGCGCTGATCGCTCGGGTGGTAGCACTCGCCCTTGCACAGCGCCTCGATGCGCTCGGGCGTGAGCGCGCCGGTGCTGAACTCGGGGCAGCCCGGCTTCTGCTCGAAGGCGCCGACCGCGCGCACTTCGAAGCGAGGCGCCTCGCTCTGCTTCACCTCGGAGCCCATCGGCAACCGGCCCGCGCCGTTCGGCGGATTCATCAGATCGAACCAGAGCAGGATGCGGTCGCCGCTGGTGCCGTAGGTCTCCTTCTGCTGGAGCGCGTTCCAGACGCCGTCGCGCGTCCGGGCCGCGGCGTGCACCGCGACGAGGCCGCCGGTGAGCCAGAACGAGTTCTGCCGCTCGGTCTCGGCGATGCGGAAGGCGCCCATGCCGAGAATCTGGCTCGGGTCGAAGGGCCGCGGCTCGAGCGACGGCGCCTCCGGCTCACCTGCGATCAGGCGCGCCTGGTCGGGGCTCCGAGCGCCGCGCTGCTCGGTCATCTCGGCGCGGGCATACTCCTTGTAGCCCGTGCCCGGCCGCGCGCTGTGGTTGTCGCTCGACGCGATGAAGCCGAAGTGGAAGCGCTTCGGCCCCTCCTCGAAGTTCGAGAGCGCCGTGATGTATTGCACCGAGTTCTTCGGCCGGTAGTTGAAGGCTGGCTGGAAGCAGTCGCGGCACTGGCCGGAGTCGAGCCAGTCGGCGGCCGTTTCGCCGGGCACCACCATCTTGCCCGCCAGTCCCGTCTGCGCGTACAGCTCGCGCGTTCGCGCCGCGAGCGCCTCGCACTCATCCTCCGCGCGCCCTTCGTTCACGCAGCGCTGCCGAATGATCTCGCCCGCGCGCCAGCACGAGGGCAGGTAGTCGCGTCTCGGCTCGGGGCAGTGGAGCGTGCCGTCCACAGCCGTCTCGAGCGGCGTCCAGTTGCGGAACTCCTCGGAGTTGCCGTGGCCGGAGAACACCTCGATCAGGGTCTGGCGCTCCGGATCGTGCTGCGTGGTGCTGAGCTGCTTGTCCCACGACGAGTCCGGCGGCGTGTAGAAGCCCCAGGTGGTGCCGTGCGGGATCACGATGCTCTCGTGACCCCATTGATCGAGCTTCTCGAACAGCTCGCCGGGGGTCTCCGCGCTCTCGGAGCAATCGGCCGGGAGCTGCTTGCTGTCCACGCCGGCCGGGCAGCGCGGCGTCTCCGATATCTCGCGCGCGAACTCGTCGAAGTCGTAGTAGCGCTGGCGCTGCGGGAAGTCGAAGAGCACGGGCCCGAGGCGCATGCCGAGCGGGACGTTGCCGAGCACGCTCTTGGTGAAGCCGCCGGAATCGATCACGCGCGCCGGCACCTCGTCCTCTTCGAGGTGGCGCAGCACCACGTTCTTGTGGCCGTAGTGCTTGGCGGCGGTCTGCCCGACCTGCGTCCATTCCCAGCCGAGGAAGGCGATCACGTCGGGGTCGCCCTGCGTGCCGCCCACGGCGTTGCACGCGCGGATCGTCTCCTTGGTCTCGCGCCACTTGCGCGGTGTGATCGCCTCGGCGTGGTCGTTGATCGACCAGAAGTCGAGCGACGAGCAGAAGCGCGCGAAGTCGCAGGCGTCCGCGAGCGGGTGCGCGCCTTCGCCGCCCATCACGGGCAGCGTCCACAGGAAGGCGTCCGTCGAGTACGTGGTGTGGACGTGGAGGTCGCCGAACAGGATCTGCTTGCTGCCGCCGCCGATCGCTGCGGCTGCCTTCGTCGCGGCGGCGGCGCGCTCGGTCACGACCTCGGCCGGGATCGTCTGCTCGGTGATCTCGCCCGGACCGTAGAGATGCCCGTACCAGCCGAGCACGGCGCCCGCGACATAAACGCCGCCCGCCACGACCGCGACGGCAAGGAGCCAAAGGAACGCGCGCATGGAGCCCTCCTCGAGACGCGCGCCATGTTACGCCGCTAGCCCGGATTATTCATGAAGCCCGTAGCGAGAAGGCCGATAGCGATGGAGATTCGCGGCCCTCGGACCGGAGGCCGCCGCAGGCGTACTTGGCAGTACGTCGAGGCGGCCGGAGGGAGAAGGTCGCGAAGATCCGTCGCTAGCGGCGTTCGCAGTAGGGCGCTCATGAATGATCCGGGCTGGGGCCGCGGCGCGAGCGTCAATCCGCGATGCCGACCACGTCGAGGCCGAGCGGGCCGTGCGCGCCATAGACCAGGACCTGCTCGATGTCGGCTGTCTTCGAGGGGCCGCTGATCCAGGTGACGTGATGGCCGCGCGCCGCCGCCGCCGGGACCAGGGCCCAGGCCCGGTGCAGGTCGGGCGCGAGGAGCGAGACGGGCAGCAGCAGCACGAGGCGCTGGCACAGGAAGGGCAGGGCGCGATGCGGCGCGTCGCTCTCGGTCACCGCCACCGCCGCGCAGTCCGCTGCGGCCGCGCAGCCCTTCACCAGCGCCACGCCGACGTCGGCGAAGGCGTGAGCGGTGGCGGGCTCGCGCGCGGTCTCCCAGGGGCCACGCCCGGCCAGCTCCGCTGCGCTCGGCTCGGCCACCGCGCGGCCGCCCTCGGCCCGGCGCCGCACCAGCTCTTTCAGCGCGCCGCCGAGTGCGTGCGGCGAGTACGGGCCGTGCGCCTCGCCGCCGACTCCAGCGAGCGCCGCCGCGAACACGTCCCAGCCCCCGGGCAATGCGGGCGGCGGATGCAAGCCGGGATGCCGCGTGCGCCGCGGGGCGCCCTGCCGCACGCGCGCGAGGATGTCGTCTCGCTCACTCACGCCCGCGCTCGCGCTGCTTCCACTGCGCGCGGAAGCTGTGCTTGGGCAGCGGGGGCAGCTCGCGCGCGGCGAGCCAAGCCTCTGCGGGATTGCGCGAATGGCGGCGCGCGAGCAGCGGCCAGAGCAGGCGCAGCGCCGCGCGCGCGAGGCCGCGCAGCACGGGCCAACGCAGCGCGAGCGCGGCGCCCAAGCTGAGCAGCCGTTCGGCGGGCGGCGGGCGGTACCGCTCGCCGCGCCACGCGAGCAGCTGCCCGTGCAGGTCGATCTTCACCGGGCACACGGCTGAGCAGCTGCCGCACAGCGTCGAGGCGTGCGGCAGCTCCGCGCCCGCGGCGCCGCCGAGCGCGGGGCCGAGCACGCTGCCGATCGGCCCGGGGATCACGCTGCCATAGGCGTGGCCGCCCGCGCGGCGATAGACCGGGCAGGTGTTGAGGCACGCGCCGCAGCGGATGCAGGCGAGCGCGCCCCGCTGCGTTTCGTTCGAGAGCAGCGCGCTGCGCCCATTGTCCACGAGCACGATGTGCAGCTCGCCGCCCGCGCGCGGACCGGTGAGCACGCTGGTGTAGGCGCTGATCGGCTGTCCGGTAGCGCTGCGTGCGAGCAGGCGCAGGAAGACGGGCAGGTCGGCGAGGGCCGGGACGAGCTTCTCGATCCCGAGGCAGGCGATGTGGAGCGTCGGCAGGCTGGTGCCGAGGTCCACATTGCCTTCGTTGCTGACGATCACGATCGAGCCCGTCTCGGCCACGGCAAAGTTCACCCCGCTGATGCCCGCGTCGGCCGCGAGGAAGCGCCGGCGCAGATCGGCACGCGCGAAACGCGTGAGGCGCTCGGGGTCGTCCTCACCCTCGGGCGTGCCCATGTGACGGTGGAACAGCGCACCGATCTCGCGCCGCGTCTTGTGGATGGCCGGCACGATCAGGTGCGAGGGCTTTTCTTCAGCGAGCTGCACGATGCGCTCGCCGAGGTCGGTATCGATCACCTCGATGCCGCGTGCCTCGAGATGCGGATTCAGCCCGCACTCCTCGGTGAGCATCGACTTGCTCTTCACGACGCGCCGTGCACCGCGCGCCGAGAGCAGCTCCGTCACGATGCGGCACAGCGCCGTCGCGTCCGTGGCCCAGTGCACGTGCGCGCCGGCCGCGCGCGCCTTCTCTTCGAAGCCGATCAGCAGCTCGTCGAGGTGATCGAGCGTGAAGGCCTTGAGCGCGGCCGCGCGCTCGCGCAGCGCCTCCCAGTCGGGCACCTCGGCGGCCGCGGCATCGCGGCGCAGGCGAAGGTTCCACACGGCCGCGTCGTGCTGGGCCAGCTCTCCGCGCGAGGGCAGCGTGGCGAGCGCGCGTTGGTCGAAGGACGTGGTCACGAGGCGAGCTCCGGTACGCTCGCGCCGTTGGCCAGGATCTCGGCCAGATGGATCGCGCGTGGGCCGAAGCCTTCGCGGCGACGGATGCCGTCGAGGTGCAGCAGACACGAGGCGTCCGTGCCGGTGACGTACTGCGCACCCGCGTCGGCCATCGCGCGCAGCCGGGCGCGGCCGATGCGGGCCGACAGCGTCGGATGGGTGACGGAGAAGGCGCCGCCGAAGCCGCAGCACTCGTCGGGCCGCTCGACCGAGACGAGCGCGAGATCCTCGACCGCGCGCAGCAGGCTCTCGAGCGGGCTCGGAGCGAGCTCGCCGCCAGCGCGTTCGCTCGGGGTGCCGAGGCCCAGCTCGCGCAGGCCGTGGCAGCTCTGGAGCATCGCGACGCGGTAGGGGAAGCGGGCGCCGAGCTGGGTCTTGCCGAGCACGCGCACCAGGAACTCGCTGAGCTCGAAGGTGCGCGGGCCGGACTCGTGCGCGCCGCTCACCCCGAGCTCGCCGAAGCGCCGGCGAACCGTCGCGACGCAGCTCGAAGAGGGCGATACGACCGCAGCCGCGCCTGCGAAGCAGCGCAGGTGACGGCTCGCGAGGGCGCGCGCCTCGCGCAGGGCGCCGCGATTCAGGAAGGGCTGCCCGCAGCAGCCCTGGTCGGGGTCATAGTCCACCTGGCAGCCGGCACGCTCGAGCACGCGAAGCGTCGCCCACGCGACGTCGGGCGCCAGCTGGTCCACATAACAGGGCAGGAAGAGCGCGACGTTCATGGCTCAGTGCAGCGGAGTCGAGGGTGCGAGCAGGGCGATGGCTTCGGCCGGATCGACGGCGTAACGGTCGCCGCAGAAGTCGCAGCGCACGTCGAGCGGTCCTCCCTCGCGGAGCGCCTGGTCGAGGTCCTCGCGTCCGAGCAGCGCGCTGGCGCGCAATGCCCGCCCGGCGTCGCAGCCACAGTGAAAGACCGGCACGCGCGCGTCGAGCAAGCGGCCGTCGAGGCCGTCGAGCAGTCGTTCGACGATCTCGTGCAGGCGGGCGCCCCCGTGCAGCAGCTCCGCGGGACCCCCGAGCCGACTCACGTTGCGCTCGGCGAGCGCGAGGCTGGCGTCCGAAGCGCCCGGCAGCGCCTGCACGATGAAGCCGCAGGCGGCGTCGATCTCGCCGCCCTCGGCGTGGAGCACGCCGAGCCCGACGGCCGACGGCGTCTGCTCGCTCTCGCGCAGGTACAGCGTGAGATCCTTGGCGACGCCGCCCGAGACGATCGGCACGACTCCGGTGTACGGACGCAGCAGCCCGGGCCGGAGCCGCGTGACCGACAGCTCGCCGTCGCCGAGGCCGGCTTCGAGGTCGAGCTTTCCTGCGCGCAGCGGCAGCTCGGCGCGCGGATTGCCGACCGTGCCGCGCGCGCGGCCGAGGCCGTCGGCCAGCGCGAGCACCGAGCGCAGCGGCCCGTCGCCGCGCAGGCGCAGCTCGACGGTCTCGCCGTCCTTGCCGCCGGCGCCGAGCAGCACGCTGCCGAGCAGGGCGCGGCCGAGCGTGGCGCCCGCGAGAGCGCTCGCGCCCTGGCGCGTGGCAGCCTCGCGCACGAGGCCCAGCGCCGAGATCGCGCGCACGCCCAGCGTCCCGTCGCCCGACAACGCGCGCAGCAGCAGGTCGCCTTCGTGCGGGACGGCCGTCGCCATCCGCGCAAGTTAGCGGCTCACGCCTCCGGATCGACCTCTTCGGGCAGCAGCTCCACGGCCTCGGCAACCGGCAGCTCCTGCACCTGCCCGAGCCGGCGCTCGATGTAGCGGCTCTTCTGCGAGGCCTCGCCGATCTTGTTGGAGGCCTCGTCGAGCTTTTTCTGCACGCCGGCCAGCAGGTCGCCGAACTTGCCGAACTGCGTCTTCACCGCGCCGAGCAGGCGCCAGACTTCTTGCGAGCGCTGCTGGACGGCGAGCGTGCGGAAGCCCATCTGGAGCGAGCCGAGGATCGCGAGCAGCGTGGTGGGCCCGGCCAGCGTCACGCCGTATTCGCGCCGCAGGCTCTCGTGCAGGCCCGGGCGGCGCAGCAGCTCGGCATACAGGCTCTCGGTCGGCAGGAAGAGCAGGGCAAAGTCGGTCGTGTGCGGAGGGCTCACGTACTTGTCGCGGATCGTCTTCGCTTCCTGCTTGATGCGGGCCTCGAGCGAGCGCCCGGCCTCTTCGGCGGCGGCGAGGTCGCCGCGCTCGTGCGCGTCGAGCAGGCGCTCGTAGTCGTCGTGCGGAAACTTGGCGTCGATCGGCAGCCAGAGCGGGCCGCCCTCGCCCTCGTCGCCGCCCGGCAGACGCACGGCCGCATCCACGCGCTCGCTCGAGCCGGGGCGCGTGGCCACCTGGCGCTGCCACTGGTCGGGCCCGAGCGTGTCTTCGAGGAGCGTCTCGAGGCGTGTCTCGCCGAAGCTGCCGCGCGAGCGCACGTTGCTGAGCACCTTCTTGAGGTCGCCGACGCCGACGGCCAGCGTCTGCATCTCGCCGAGGCCCTTGTGCACGGCCTCGAGCCGCAGGCTCACCTGCGCGAAGGCCGCGCCGAGCCTGGCCTCGAGCGTGCCCTGGAGCTTCTCGTCCACCGTGGCGCGCATCTCTTCGAGGCGCTTCAGCGTCTCCTGCTGGATCTGCGCGAGGCGCAGGTCCACGGCGCCGCGCATCACCTCGATGCGCTTCTCGACCATCTCGCCGACGGCGCGCAGGCTGCCGCCGACCTCTTCGCGCAGGTGATGGGTCTGGCCGGCCAGCTCGCGCCGGCTCTGCGCCAGCTCCTCGCGCAGCACGCGCTCGCCGCGCTCCTGGGACCGCGAGATCTGGTCGAGCTGGGCGGCGAGGGCCACAGCGTGCTCGCGCGCCGCGCGGCCTGACCGGGCGAGCGCGGCCGCCGCCAGCAGCGCGGCGCCCGCGACGAGCGCTGCTCCGACCATCACCCCATGGGCCGCGAGCCAAGCTTCGAGCCCGGCGCCTGCGCTCATCCCTGTCCCCCCTCGGCGGATCATAGGCAGGATCCGCCGGGGGTGTGACAGGGACGGTCACGTCCCCTTCGTGAGCGTTCCCTCAGATGCGGATCCGGCGCCAGGCGCCGGTGCGGAAGCGCCAGATGAAGGCGACGGCGAGCCCGGCCACGTAGACGAGCCCGCCGCCCCAGGCGCCGGTAAGGCCGCCGCCCAAGGTGATCCCGAGCAGCCAGGCGGACGGCAGGAACACGAACCAGGCCAGCCCCGCCTGCACCAGGAAGGGCCAGCGCGTATCGCCCGCGCCACGCAACGCGCCCGACGCCGCGATGCCGAGCGCATCGAGCAGCTGAAAGCCGGCGCCGAGCGCGAGCAGCGGGCCGCCGAGCGCGAGCACGTCCGCATCGCGGCTGAACAGGCCCAGCAGCGCCTCGGGCACGGTCAGGAACAGCAGAGCGACGCCGGCGCCGAGCGCGCCCGCCAGCCCGAGCGCGGTCCTGAAGCTCCGCGCGGCCGCGGCGGGGTCGCCCGCGCCGACGTAGCGCCCGACCAGCGTGGCCGCCGCCACGGAGAGTCCGGAGGCCTGCATGAACGAGAGCGAGAGCAGCGAGATGAAGGCCTGGCTCGCCGCCATCGAGGCGTCGCCCATGCGCGCGACCAGGGTCGTGAACACCGCGAAGGCCGACATGTCCAGCACCCACTGCCCGCCGATCGGGAGCCCGGTGCGAAGCACGCGCCGCAGCTCGGGCGCGCGCGCCCGGACCGGCCCCGTGCCGTAGCGCGCTAGCACGCGCCGCGAAGCCGCAACGCCCAGGAACAGCGCCATCGTCCACTCGCCGACCGCCAACGCCGCGCCCGAGCCCGCGACGCCGAGCTGCGGGAGGCCGAGCTCCCCGAAGATCAGCCCGTAGCCGAGCGTCACGTTCACCAGATTGGCGAGCACGGCGCCGAGCATCGGCGTGCGTGTGTCACCGATCCCGCGGAAGAACGACGCCCAGCAGAACGCCACCACGGTGCCGACCAGCCCGAGCAGCCGTCCGGGCAGGAACTCCAGCGCCTTCGCCTGCAGGTCGGGCGAAGGGCCGAGCGCGGCCAGCAAGAAGGGCGCCGAGACGCCGATGCCGGCCGCCACCAAGGCGGCCGCGGGCACGAGCAGCGTGAGGGCCTGCCAGACCCAGCCGCCGCAGCGCTGTTCGTCGCCGGCCCCGTGGTGCTGCGCAACGAAGGTCTGTACGCCCGAGGCCGTTCCGATGAACATCGAGAACAGCGTCCAGGTCCAGATGTGGGCGAAGCCCACGGCGGCCAGCTCGGTCGCGCCGAGACGACCGACCATGGCCGTATCGACCACGCCCATCAGCGTGGACGACATCTGCGAGATGATCACCGGCCAAGCCAGGCCGGCGACCTCGCGCAGACTGCCGCGCGCAGCGGCGGGGGTGGCGAGGGCGTCTTGTCGAGCGGCAGAAGTCACGAGCGAGCTCCGGTCCGGGAGGCGTTGCGCGCTGCGCGCTGCGGCCCTCCCAGGGGATGGAGCTGGCTTCAGCTCCGCTCGCGGCGCGCGCGGTCGAGTCGGCGGATCCCGCCGACTGGGCGCGGATCCGGCACGACTTCGGTGCAGATCCTCATGCGCGCGCCTCCCATGAACCGACGCTGTTTATCACAGGCGGGGCGGGGGCGTCCAGCACCGGGGCTCGCTCGCCTACGGCAGGCCGCCCGCGCGCGGCTGGCTCAGTCCTCGCGCTCGGGCATCAGCACCCAGAGCACGAGGTAGGCGAGGATTCCCGGAAACGCGGCGGACAGCACCGACACCAGCACATACAGCAGGCGCACCGTGCCGGGGCTCCAGCCGAGCCACTCGGCGATGCCGCCGCATACCCCCGCGATGATGCGCTCGTCGCGCGAGCGCTGTAGACCGGGCTTCTTCACGGGCATCGTCGAGATCCTCCGGGCGCGAACGGCGGTGGTACGCAGGGGGCGGACCTCGAGTTCAGCGCTGCTTCCCCGAGCGGGCTCGCCGTCTCAGCCAGGTGAACAGAACCAGGAGTGCCGCGGCGACGGTGGAGAGGATCAGAACGCCCGGCGTGAGATAGGGCGGTATGCGGCGCAGGTGGATGATCTCGAGATACGCGTCGATGTTGCCATCCGTGTCACGGAACACGACGCGTTCCCCGTCGCGTGCGTCTCCGTGGAGAACGTAGACGCCGTCGTCGTCGGTCGGTTCCAGCACTGCGTCGAGCGGTAGGAAGGAGTTGCCTCGCATCCGCAAGACGCCGTTGCTTGCCTCGACGCGGAAGGGCGCAAAGAACTGGAGCAGCGCCAGGCCCGGCGGCACCGAATCGACGGCGCGGTAGGTACCGCTCTGGCGGCGCCAGGCCGGCGGCATCCGCTGGCGGCGCGCGTGTGCGACGTCGAACGATGCGGCGTCGCCGAGCAGCGCGTCGAGCACGCGTGTCGCAACGCGCTGCGGGGCGTCCGCGGTCGAGGCATTCATCAGGACGGCGACGGCAATCCGCTCGGCCGGCAGGATGGCGAGACGCGTCGATACGCCGGGGTCGCCTCCGTCGTGCCAGATCATCGCTCGTCCGCGATGCTGGCCGACCATGAAGCCGAGCCCGTAGCCGGTCTCGAGGGCCGGATCCTGACGGACTTGCAGGCGGCGCATCTCCGCGAGAGTTTCCGGCGCCAGCAAGCGCCCATCGCTGGTCTCGCCGTTCTCGATCACCATGCCGGCGAACCGAGCGAGGTCTTCGGCCGTGGTGAGGAGCGACGCGGCAGGATTCACGGGCAGCGCGCGCGGCCCCAGCACGGGTTCGAAGTCGTCCCCCGAGCGTCGGTAGGGAACCGCCTGCCGTTCGGTGAGGGCGGGGAGGGGCCGGAAGTCGCTCGATGTCATCCCGAGTGGCGCGAGCACGCCGTTCGCCACCGCTGCCTCGAACGGCTCGCCTGTCAGGCGAGCCGCGAGCCGACCGAGCAGCCAGTAACCGGGGTTCGCGTACACGATCCGCTGGCCGGGAGGGTACGTGAGCACGAACCCGCCCGAGACGTTGTCCTCGAACGTCGGCTGCGGCCCACCGAAGAGATACGCCCGCACGGACGCCCATGGGAGCCAGCTCACCGCGAGACCCGAGCTGTGACTCAGGAGCTGGCGGATGGTGACGGGCGCTTCGTTCCCGTCCCGGTCGCGCAGGCGCCCGGGCGGCTCGAGGTAGTCGTTCACGCGATCGTCGAGGCCGACGCGGCCGGCCTCGACCTGGCGCATCACGAGGGTCGCGGTGAAGAGCTTGGACACGGAGGCCGCGCGAAAGACGGTCCCGGGTTCGACCGCGACTCGCTCGCCGACATTTGCGAATCCGTACCCACGCGACCAGATCAGGCGCCCGCCGGCCACGGCTGCCACCTGAGCCCCAGGTACGTGCTCCGCCGTCAGCGTTCGTTCGATGAACGACGCGACGTCCGCTTCCCACGTCCCCGGGTTGCCTGTCCCCTGTGCCGCCGAAGCATCTGCGATCACGAGGACGAGCAGGGAGCCGAGGGCGCTCGTCGAAACACGGCGCCAGCACACGCGCGGTGCTACGCGAGGGCGCAAGGAGAGGTTCAGCCGAACAGGCTCGACAGCAGCCGCGCGCCGCCGACCCAGGTGCCGATCATCCCGCCGAGCGTCGAGAGCGTGAAGACGAGCAGCACGCGCAGCAGGCGGTTCTGCCACAGCCCGCGGGCGCTGCCGAGGTCGTCGAGCGCGCTCGACAGCTCGCGCACGAACGGCGGTCGCACCCACGACTGCACGAGCGCCGTCACGTGGCCGATCCCGATCAACGGCGAGAGCGCGGTGAGCGGCGCCAGCAGCAGCGCCGAGAGCACCGTGGCCGGGTGGCCGAGCGCGAGCAGCGTACCGGCTGCGCTCGGCAGGCCGGTTGCGAGCGCGAAGAAGGCCACGTTCTCGCCCGCCACGCTGCTTCCGTCACGCAGGCCGATCGCAACCAGCGAGAGCAACACCAGCGCCGGGATTCCCCAGCCCAGTAGATGCGTGAGATGCGTGGCGGTCGGCGTGGTCGAGAGCGCTGCGAGATCCACGCGCGCGCCCGTCTCGAGCGTACGCACCAGGCCCGCCACGTGCCCCGCGCCGACCACCGCGAGCAGGCGCCGGCCCGGCGTCTCGCGGATGCGCTCGGCCAGGTAGGCGTCGCGCTCGTCGATCAGCACGGTCTTGAGGCCGGGGAAGGCCTCGCCCAGCTCGCTCAAGAGCCGCGACAGCACGTCGGTGCGGCGCAGCTCACGCAGGTCTTCCTCGGACAGCTCCTCGCGCTCGAAGAGCGCGGCCGTGAAGGTCGAGACCAGCAGCATGCGCTTCCAGAACGAGAGCGCGCGCCAGGCGCGGCGCAGCGTGATGCGCACGTCGCGGTCGCACAGCGCGACGGGAATGTCCTCGGCCTCGGCGCAGCGCGCGGCCTCGAGCAGCTCCGCGCCGGGCTTCACGCCGAGCGCCACGCCGAGCGAGCGCTGATAGGAGGCCAGCGCCAGGTTGAGGCCCAGCGTCGCGAGCTGGCGCGTGCGGATCACCTCGCGCAGGTCGAGCGCTTCGAAGCGGTCCGGCCTGGAGAGCGCCTCGAAGCGCTTCGCGTCGAGCTCGACGCACACTGCATCCGGGCGCAGCTCGCTGACCGCGCTGCGCACCAGGTCCACGGATTCACGCGAGACGTGCGCCGTGCCGAGCACGACGACTTCGCGCTCGCCGAGGCGCACGACGCGCACATCGTCAGAGGAGAGCACACTCATCGGGCGCGGAACCTAACCGACGGCGCCGGGAGCAGCCTGCCGGCCCCTACTTGAACGGCGCCGGCCTCGGGCTGCAGAAGAGTTGGGTCGCGCCGGAAGCGAGGAGCTTTCGATCTGTGCCCCAAACGGCGCCGTTGGCGGCGATCAGCCCGGCTTCAGCCAGGTCTGCGCGCCCGACGCAGTACAGCCACTCGTGTCGCGTGGTCTCCCGGTGGAAGCGCACGTAGAGATCCAGGTTGGGAGCGATCCAGGGCGAGTGCTCCTTCGACGGGTGCGCCCGGAAGGTGGCCGGCCAGGTGAACGTGTCGAGCAGGATGACCGCGCGCGCGGCGTCCACGAAGGGATCTTCCGCGACGGCGCGCGGTCGGAAGCGGTAGAAGCCGCGCAGCTCGGGCTCGCCCGGCGTCAGGTCGTCTTCGGAGATCCAGCCCACGGGCCGCTGCTCGAAGTTCCGGAAGAACGGGTGCCGCGGACGATCCGGAACGAGCTCCTCCATGCTCTTCAGTGCGTTCGGGTCCGGCAGCTCGGGAACGGCGACGTGGTCGTGCACCATGCCCTCGCTCTCGTTCATGGCCCAGACCTGCGCGGTGAGCACGAGCTGGTCGCCCTGCCGCATGGAGACGTGCAGCGCCTCCGTGCGCTTGCCCCGGCGCAGCGACTCGACGTGCAGATCCACCGCATCGAAGCGTGCGACGCTCACGTACTGGCAGGCGTAGCTCACGGGACGACGGCAGGACGAGGCCGCGCCCGCCGCGCGCAGGGCCAGCGCCGACACGTAGCCGCCGGCCGGGCCCCAGAGCTTCCAGTCTTCCGAGAGCACGGCCCGGTAACGCTGGCTCCCGACCGGCTCGAGCGCGGTCTGTTCGACGAAGTCGCCCATCCGCCCCTACACCGGGATGATGCGCGTGCCCGCGATGCGCGCGGCGCCGTCCGGCTCGAGCAGCCCGGCGGCGGCTGCCGCTGCCGCGAAGCGCGCGCGGTCGCGGACCGCGACCTCGACGGCGACCAGCGCTGCCTCTTGCCCGGGCGGCGCCGGCACGAGGCGCACGCGCGTGCCGCGCTCGAGGGCCAGCGTGAAGCCGGAGGGCGCGTCCTGGGTCGGTCGCCGGTCGAGCAGCTCTCCCCAGCGTGCCGCCAGCTTCTCGGGGTCGGGCGCCTCGATCACGGCGCCGATCAGGCCCGTGGCCACCTCGGCCCGCACGCGCTCGCGCCAGCCGGGGCCGGCCCAACGCCACGACTCGGGCGGCTGCATGGCGTCGATCGAAACGATCGCCCCGCCCACGTCGCGCGGGTGCAGGTGGATGGTGGCGGCGTCTTCGAGCGTGGCCTGCCAGACGATGCGCACTCCGAGCCGCTCCGTGCGCTGCCGTGCGGCCGCCAGGTCGTCGGTCTGGAAGATCGCCATGTAGCCGGCATCGCCGCCGCGCCGCTCGAGAAAGCGGCCCGCGGTGGTGCCGGGCTTCAGCGGGGAGACCACCTCCAGGAACGCGTCGCCGATCGGCAGCACCCCATTCTGGAGCCCGAACTCGGCGACCCCGGGGTCGCGGAAGGGCTCGCCCAGACCGAGCACCTGCTGGAGCTGGCGCAGCGCGGGCTCGAGCGCGTGCGCGGCGAATGCAACCTGGCGCAGCCGCATGTTTCCTCCTCCGAGTGCAGCATACCCGGGCGTCCGGGCGCTGGCTCAAGTCGGACTTGCGGTTGCCCGATTCGATGCGGCGGAGGGGGAGCATGCCGGATTCGGCGGCATTCGAGTTCGCCTGCAGCCAGCTCGAGACGCGCACGTCTCTCGATCGGCTGGCCGCACGCGGCACGGTGCGCATCGCTCTCAAGCAGGCCGGTCTCGAGGCGCGCAGCATCACGTCGGAGCAGATGACTGTGGTCGTGCAGAAGATCCTGCCGGCGGAGCTGGTCAGCCGCGGCATCGATACGGTCGAGGAGATCTGCCAGTCGATCCTCGGTGGCCTGCGCAGTGTGGCCACAGGCCCTGTATCGGAGACGCCGGACGCAGTCTTCCGGCGCCTCGGCGGCGCCTAGCAAGTAGGCGCGAGTGCCTGGGGTCGAGCTGCTCGCGCTGACCTCCGCGGTCGCCTTCGTCGCGGTCGGCGCCACGGTCGGAGTGAAGCTGCTGTGGCTCGCGCGCCGCACGCGGGGGCTGCCCGAGACGCTGGTCGGTGCGTCGCTGTTCCTGCTCTCGGCGGTGTCGTGGCCGCTGCTGCTGGTCGTGAGCGCGCCGCAGCCGCCGCCGGCGGCGCTGCTGCGCGCCGGCTGGGCCGGCGCCTCCCTGGCCATGGCGCTCGGCTGGTCCGGTGTATTCCTCTTCACCTGGCGGGTGTTCCGGCCCGGTGCGGGCTGGGCGCGCATGCTCGCGGGCATCGGCATCGCGATGGAGCTGGCGGCGGGCCTGGCGGGCGTGGTGCGCGCCGTCGCCCTCGTCGATCCGCTCGAGCTGGGCGCCCCATCGGCCTCGGGCTTCGTGCTGCTGCTCGGCGCAGAGGTCGTATACGCGTGGACGGCCATCGAGTCGTTCCGCTACCGCGCGTTGCTGCGGCGGCGCATCCCGCTCGGGCTGGCCGACCCGCTGGTGGCCGATCGTTTCGGGCTCTGGGGCTGGACCGGCGTGTTCGGCTTCGGAAGCATCGCCCCGGCGGTGCTCGCCCATCTGAGCGGTGGTGACCCCAACTCGCTCGCGAGCCATCTGGTGGTCGGTGTGTGCGGGCTCGTGAGCAGCGCCGTGCTCTACCTCGCGTTCCTTCCGCCCGCCGCCTACGCACGCTTCGTGCGCGCACGGACAGCGAGCGCGGCGCTCGGGATGGAACCCTGATGCAGCTGCTGGCCGCTGTCGCAACTCTGGCTTTCGTCGTCATCTCCGCTCTCGTCGGTGTTCGTTTGCTGCTGCTCGCGCGCCGCAGCGGCGCCGTGCCGGAGCTGGCGCTCGGTCTCGCCTTTTTCCTGGTGGGAGCGCTCGGCTATCCGCTCGGCCTGCTCTCCGTCGCGCCGGGCCTGCCGGAGCCGGCGGCCCGCGCGCTGTTCGCGCTCTCGCAGCTCGCGACGGGCGTCGGCTCGGCGGCGGTGTTCGTGTTCACGCGCGGCGTGTTCCGGCCCGACGCCGCCTGGGCGCGCTGGCTGGTTCGCGTGGCGGCCCTCGTGCTCGCGCTCCAGACGGCCTTCGGCGTGGCGCGCGCCATCGAGGCCGACGCGACGCAGTTCGCGACGCCCGATTTCGGCTTCTCGCTGCGCCAGGCCGTCACCGCCTTCTCCTATGCCTGGACGGCGCTCGAGGCCTTCCGCTATCGCGCGTTGCTCGTGCGCCGGCTCGCGTTCGGCCTCGCCGAGATCGAGGTCGTGAACCGCTTCCTGCTCTGGGCGATCGCCGGCATCGGCGCCTTCGCCGGCTCCTTCACCATGAGCGCGGTCTCCCTCGGCGGCGCGCTGCCCTGGGAGGACCCGCTCGCGCTCTCGGCGGTGGGCCTCGGTGGCCTCGTCGCGGCGCTCTGCACGGCGCTGGCCTTCACGCCGCCGCGCGCCTATCTCGCGTGGGTGCGGGCACGCTTCGAGGCTCGTGCAACTCGCTGAGCGTTCCCTACTCTCGCCCGTCGTACTCGGGAGGGATGGTGATGAAGCGAGTCTTCCTCTTCCTGCTCACGAACCTGGCGGTGCTGGTCGTGGCCAGCATCGTGCTGCGCCTGCTCGGCGTCGAGGGCTACCTCACGCAGCGTGGCGCCGAAGTCGACCTGCGCTCGCTGCTGATCTTCTGCGCCGTATTCGGCATGACCGGCTCGGTCATCTCGCTGCTGCTGTCGAAGCCGATGGCGATGCGCATGGTCGGCGCGCAGGTGATCAAGGAGCCGCGCGGCGCGTCCGAGCAGTGGCTGTTGGAGACGGTGCGCCAGCAGGCCCAGGCCGCCGGCATCGGTACGCCCACCGTCGCCGTCTACGCCGACGACACGCCCAACGCCTTCGCCACCGGGGCGCGCAAGAACTCGGCGCTGGTGGCCGTCTCGACCGGCCTGCTCCAGCGCATGAAGAAGGAAGAGGTCGAGGCCGTGCTCGGCCACGAGGTGAGCCACGTCGCGAACGGCGACATGGTGACGCTCGCGCTGATCCAGGGCGTGGTGAACACCTTCGTGATGTTCGCCGCGCGCGTGGTGGGGGGCTTCGTGGATCGCGCCGTGTTCCGCTCCGACGGCGATCGCGGCCCCGGCATCGGCTACTTCGTGTCGGTGATCGCGCTCGAGATCGTGTTCGGCATCCTCGCCTCGACGATCGTGATGTGGTTCTCGCGCCAGCGCGAGTTCCGCGCCGACGCCGGCGGCGCGCGCCTGGCTGGGCGCGAGAACATGGTGGGCGCGCTGCAGCGTCTCGCGGCCGTCCCCGGCCGGCCGCTGCCGGGCGCATTGCAGGCCTTCGGCATCCAGAGCGGGCAGATCACCGGCTGGAAGCGCCTGTTCCTGAGCCACCCGCCGCTCGAGGAGCGCATCGCGCGCCTGCGCTCGGCCTGAGGACAGCTACACGCTCTCGCGCACGGTGCGCTTCCAGCGCAGCAGCGAGAGCGTCTGCGCGACGAAGCCCTGCGGGAAGTGCGGCAGCGCGTCGATGCCCACAGCGCCCGCGTAGGGCGGCTCGGAGCGCTCGAAGCTGCCGAAGACGAGGTCCCAGCAGTTCAGCACGGCGCCGTAGTTCGAGCTCGACTCGCGCGCGTCGGCGGCGTGATGGCGCCGGTGCAGGCCCGGCGTGCTGAAGATCCAGTCGAGCAGGCGTGGCGTGCGCACGTCCACGTTTCCGTGTTGGATCAGGCCGTAGCTGTTCTTCACCACACCGAAGGCGAGCAGCGCTGCTGGGCCGGCGCCGAGCAGCACCAGCAGCAGCTGGTCGAAGGCGAGGAAGAAGAACGAATCGAGTGCGTGGAAGCGGTACGCGTTCAGCCAATAGAGGCGCGTCGCGCTGTGATGCACGGCGTGGACAGGCCAGGCCAGGCGCCACTCGTGCGCGACCCGATGCCAGGCGTAGTGACCGAGCTCCATCGCAACGAGTGCGAGGCCGAGCTGCAGGGCGAGCGGCGCTTCGTTCGGCCAGAGCGAGCCGCCGCTCTTCGTCGAGAGCCAGAGCGCGGCGCTCGCGAGGAGCCCGCGCAACGTGGCTTCGAAGAGCGCGCCTCCCACCGGGCCGGAGACGAGCCCGTGCAGCAGATCGGTGCGGACGTCTCCATGCGAACGGTTCCAGGCTGTGCGATGGGGAAGCGCGCGTTCCAGCCCGGCGACGAGCCCGATCACGGCCACCACGGCGGGGGCGATCAGCAGGCCGCCGTTCCAATGTCCCGCCACGCCGAGGGCAGCCGCGGGGTCGAGCGCAGGCGTGGCGAGCGCATAGCCGAAGAGCGCGAGCAAGAGGCCGGGAAACCAGAGGTCTCTGGCGACGGCTCGGATCGGCACACGCGGCCTACCCGGGCTCTGGCGCCCGGCTCCGGCGCAACGTCTCGGCCCAGCGAAACGGCGAGAGCTGTTGGCCGAGGTAGCTGGTCGGAAAGCTCGGGATCTGCCCGATTCCCACCGGCCCGGCGAAGGGAGCGTCAGGCCGGAAGAAGCTGCGGAAGGCGTGGTCCCACACGTTCAGCACGGCGCCGTAGTTGTTGTTGCCCTCGCGTGACACGGTCGAGTGATGCCAGCGGTGGACGTTCGGCGAGCTCCACAGCCAGTCGATCCAGCGCGGCGTCGGCATCTCCACGTTGCAGTGTTGCACCTGGCCGTAGACGGCGCGGAAGGCGAGGTACGGGCCGAGCACTTCGGGCCCGGCGCCGAGCAGTGCGAGCGGTAGCGATTCGCAGCTGATCAGCAGGAACAGGTCGAAGACGTGGAAGCGCGTGGCGTTCAGCCAGTACAGGCGCTGCGCGCCGTGGTGCGCGGCGTGCAGGCGCCAGACCCAGGGGTTCTCGTGCGAGAGGCGGTGGAACCCGTAGTGCCCGAGCTCGCCCAGCACGAGCGCGAGGGCGAGCTGCACGAGCATCGGCACCTCGCTCGGCCAGAGCGAGCCGCCGGCAGCCCTCGACACCCACGCCGAAAGCATGGCCAGCGGAGCCAACACGAGCGCGCCGACCAGCGCCTGCGAGCTCGGGCCGGTGATCGCGAGGTGCAGGGCGTCGGCGCCGAGGTCGCCGTGCGAGCGGTTCCACTCGGGGCGGTGCGGGAAGAGCCGCTCGAGCAGCGCGATCAGCGGGTAGAAGATCGCGATCGCCGAGACGGTACGCAGGCCCGCGTTGGCGCTGCCGGGCAGGCCCAGCACGCTCGCGAAATCGAGCGCGGGCGTCGCGAGCGCGTACGCGAGCATCGCGCCGACCACGAGCGGAAACAGCAGCGGCGGGAGCGCGCGCTTCACGAGCGCTCGCGCCGCGCGAAGGCGGCCTCCCAGTCGCGGCCGTCGAAGAGCGTCGTTCGCAGCGACGCGAGGTCGACGCCCTCGAGGCAGCGCGCGTTCACATCCACCTGGTCCGGGTCCGAGCGCGCCCGCCGGAACGCCGAGATGCCGCAGATGCGGCAGAAGTGGTGCTTCGCGATGCGCGTGCCGAACTCGTAGGTGAGCACGTCCTCCGCGCCGGCAAGCAGCCGGAAACGCTCCGGTGGGATCGTCCAGTGGACGTAGCCGGTGCGCACGCAGATCGAGCAGTTGCAGACGGACAGCCCCGTGAGCTCTCCGTCCGCCTCGAAGCGGATGCGTCCGCAGTGACAGCTGCCACGCCAGGTCGGCATGCAGCGAGCGTAGTCGCGCGCTCCAAGGCCCGCCCGGACGCGACCCGGCGAAGACCGCGCTTGGAAGCGGGGCGCGGGCGGGACAGGATCCGCCCGTGTCGGGCCGACTGATCGGGGGCAGCGAGGCGATGCAGGCGGTGCGCCAGCAGCTCGCGCGCTGGGCCGACCTGCCGACCACCGTGCTACTGCTCGGCGAGACGGGCACGGGCAAGGGCGAGGCGGCGGCCGCGCTGCACGCGGGGAGCCAGCGCCGCGCGCGGCCCTTCGTGGCGCTGGACTGCGCCGGCCTGCCCGAGGCGCTGTTCGAGAGCGAGCTGTTCGGGCACGAGCGGGGCGCATTCACCGGCGCGCTGGCGGCGCGGGTCGGGCGCGCGGAGGCCGCCGCAGACGGCACGCTGTTCATCGACGAGATCGGCGAGCTGCCGCTGCGCCTGCAGGCCAAGCTGCTGCGCCTGCTCCAGGAGCGCAGCTACGAGCGCGTGGGGAGCAGCGCGACGCGCCCGCTGCGCGCGCGCGTCGTCGCCGCCACGAACGTGGACCTCGAGGCCGCCGTCGCCGCGGGCGCCTTCCGGCGGGATCTCTGGTACCGCCTCGACGTCGCGCGCATCACGCTGCCACCGCTGCGCGAGCGCCCTGAAGACCTGCCGGCGCTCGCGAGCGAGCTGCTGGCGCGCACTGCGCGGCGCCTCGGCCTGCCGCCGCCCGCCCGCGACGCGCAGCTGCTTGCGCGGTTCGCCGCGCACGACTGGCCCGGCAACGTGCGCGAGCTCGAGAGTGCCCTCGAGCGCTGGCTGGTCGGCGGCGCGGGCGCGCCGTCCGCCGGGCCGAGCCCGGCGCAGCGCATCGCCCGCACCCTCGCCGACACCGGCGGCAACGTCGCGCGCGCCGCGCGGCGCCTCGGCATGGCGCGCTCCACGCTGCGCGACCAGATCGCCCGGCACGACCTCGCCGCGCGCATCGCCCGTGACTAGGACCAGAGGATGAAGTTTGTCGTTGATAACGATGTCCGTTAAGGTCGCGGCCGGGTGATTCGCACCTTCCGGGACCTCGAGACCTGGAGGGTCTTCGAGCGCGAGCGTGCGCGACGGCTGCCGCCCGACGTCCAGCGCCGAGTGCACCGGAAGCTGCTCCTGCTCCACGCGGCACGGGGGCTCGAGGAGCTGGGGTTGCTACGTGGAAATCGACTCGAGCGGCTTCGAGGCGATCGAGTCGGGCAATACAGCATTCGTGTCAACGCTCAGTGGCGGATCTGCTTCCGTTGGAGGGAGGGCGATGCCTGGGAAGTCGAAATCTGTGACTACCACGAGGAAGCGCTCGCGAGCGCAACGGGCACACGCACCGGTGCATCCCGGGGAGATTCTCGAAGAGGAGTTCCTGAAGCCGTTCGGAATCACGCAGTACCGGCTCGCCCGAGACATCAGCGTACCGCCGCGCCGCATCAACGAGATCGTGCACGGGCTGCGTGGCATCTCGGCCGACACCGCACTGCGCCTCGCGCGTTACTTCAGGACCTCCGAGGAGTTCTGGATGAACCTCCAGGCGCACCACGATCTCCAGGTCGAGCGCGAGCGGCTGCGGGACCGGTTGAAGAAGGAGGTCGCGGTGCTGCGACGGACGGGCTGACTTAGCCCGGCGCCACGCAGCCGTACACGAAGAACTCGCCGCTGCTGAGCACGGAGCCGTCGAAGCCGAGCTCGGCGAGGCGCCGCTGCAGCTCCGCGGGCTCGTAGAACACCTTCACCATGCGGAAGCGGCGCCCGTCGTTCAGCACGCGATCCATCACGTAGCCGGCTTCGGGCAGTGTGTGGTCGCGGGCGGCGATGGCGGCGTTGTGCGCGTTGTCGACGAAGAAGACCCGGCCCCCGGGCGCGAGCGCGGCGCGCACCGTCGCCCAGAACGACGTGAAGCGATCCGGCGGCACGTGCGAGAGCCAGAAGCCGAAGAAGACGAAGTCGTAGAGCGCGCGCGGCTGCCAGCGGAACAGGTCGGCCTGGACGTAGCGGACGCGGTCTGACGCCACTCGCTCGCGGTTCAGCTCGAGCGCCTCCGGCACCGCGTCGATCGCGGTCACCTCGCTGGCCAGCTCGACGAGCCGTTGCGTCCAGAGGCCCGTTCCGCAAGCCAGCTCGAGCACGCGCCCGCGGGGTTCGGCGCTGCGCAGCGCCGCTTCGACCGTCTCCACCTCAGCGAACCAGGTCTTGCGATGCGCCTCGCCGCGGTTGTAGCGACCCTGCCGGAGGAACCACTCCTCGTACTCCGGGGTGCGCGCGCGGTAGTAGGCGATCTGTTCGTCGAGCAGCTCTCGGTCCGTCAAGCGAGCGCCTCGTGGAGCCGACGATACAGCGCGATGAGATCGCGCAGGGTGTAGTGCGCATTCAGGCCGCTCGGGTTCGGCAGCACCCAGAGCGCCGCGCTGCCGAGTCGCTCGGGCTGCGGGCCGAGCGCCGCGCGGGGCCGCGCGAAGGCCTGGCGGTAGGCGCCGATGCCGAGCACGGCCACGACGCGCGGGCGGAGCCTCCGCACCTTGGCCGCGAGCCGGCGCCGGCCGCCGGCCAGCTCGGCCGGCGTCAGCTCCGCCGCCGCCGCCGTCGGGCGCGCGACCAGGTTCGTGAGGCCGACGCCATGCTCCAGCAATATGCGCTGCTCGGCGGGCGCGAGCCTTCGCTGCGTGAAATTGGCCTCGTGGAGCACACGCCAGAAGCGATTGCCGGGCCGCGCGAAGTGGTGCCCGGTGGCGGCCGAGATCAGGCTCGGGTTGATGCCGCAGAACAGCACCCGCAGCTCGGGCGCCACGACGTCCGGGAGCGGCTGCCGCAGCGAAAGGTCACGTGGCGAGGGCGATGTAGAGCATCGCGCCACGGGTCCGCACGCGCAGGTTCGACCACTGCTCGAGCAGTCGGCAGCGCGTCACCTGGGCGCTGCCGGGCGAGCCCATGCGGATGCGCAGCTCCCTCTTCCGGCTTCGATTCAGCCCCTCGATGATGACATCCCAGTCGCGCCGCATAGCATCTCCCCGAATCGTGAGTGGGACATTACCTAACGTGGCGGCGGCGGTCCGGCAAGGTTACGCCGCATCACCACCCGCCGGCCCGGGTCGAGGCCCCGCGCCGTCTCGTCTCGCACGATCGCCGCGAGCTCGGGTCCGATCTCGTCAGGCGCGAGGGGGCAAAAGCCGGCCTTCTCGTAGAACGGCGCGTTCCAGCCGAGGTCGCGAAACGTCGTGAGCGTGACTCTCTGATGCCCGGCCCCGCGTGCCCACGCGAGCGCCGTCTCGAGCAGCGTCCGGCCGATGCCGCGGCGCCCGTACGCCGGATCGACGTCGATCTCCTCGACGTGCGGCTGCCCGTCCGCCAGACAGAGCAGCGCGAAGCCGATCGGCTCGCCGGACGCGCGGCGTGCGACCCACAGCAGCCCCGCCTCGTGCGCTTCGGCCAGCTCCGCGAGCGACGTCACGTCGTCCGCCGTCACCCCATCGACACCGCGCTCGACGAACAGGCGGTTGGCCGCGCGTTCGACGCGCGCGAGCTGCGGCAGATCCTCTGCCTGCGCGGCTTCGATGCGGACGCTCGGATCCATGGCGCGCGATTCTGGCACAGCCGGCGCACGGTCGTGGGCTAGGGAGAGCCGCCCGTCGCCGCTTCGACGCGGCGCATGAAGGCGACCAGCGTCGGCTGCTCGGTCAGCAGCCGTGCGGAGCCCGGGATCGCGTTGCCGCGCAGCGTCCGCAGCATCGCGTGCACGGTGAGGTCGGCGAGGCTCACGTGATCCGCGTGGAAGAAGGGGCGCGAGCCGAGAAAATTCACGAGGTCGCGCAGCCGATCGGCGAGTCCCTGCACCAGCTCGGCCTGTGCGCGCTCGCGCGCCCGATGCGGCCGCGCGCCGAGGTACCGTCGCAGCCGGGACCACACGGAGGGTTGCGAAGCCGGCGCTCCGGCCGACAGCCGGAACCACTCCGTCCAGTACCAGAGGAAGGACTCGTCGGCCCAGTCCTCGAGGTTGCGCTGCTGCGCGGCGACGATCGGGTCGCGCGAGAGCAGCGGCGGCTCGGGGCAGAGCTCTTCGATCCGCAGCAGGATGTTCGTGGAGTCTGAGACGAGCTCGCCGTCCACCGTCATCACCGGCAAGAGGCCGGTCACGGGGCTCCAGCGGCGAACGTCCTCCGGGCCGCGCGAGATGTGCAGCTCGAAGTCGAGGCCCTTGAACACGAGCGCCCGCCGGCACTTCTCCGTGAAGGGCGTGTTGGTTTGGCCGTAGAGGGCGAGCTTCGGCTGGGCCTCGGCCATGATCCCTTCCGCGCGGGCGCGCGTCGGCCGAGTCTAGAGGCTGGGCGCGCCTTCGTCAGATCGCCATGATCCCGCGGCGCGGCGTCGGCGTGCCGTAGCTCTCGGCCGTGAGCGGGGCGCCCAGCTCGGCGAGCACGCGGCGCTGCTCGGCGATCGGCGTGCGGATCGAGGCGTCCTCGAGGCGCGCGAGCCGTGCGAAGGGCTCGCTCGCGAGCGCGCGCCCGACGAAGCCCGCCGTGCGCGGCCAGCGCTGCGGGTCGGGCGTCATGCGCGCGAAGGCGGCGTTCCGGAAGAACGCGGCGATCGCCGTGTCGGCGATGCCGAGCGCGTCGCCGAACAGGAAGCCTGCGGCGGGCAGCTCGCCCTCGAGGTAGTCGAGCACTGCCGGCACCTCCACCTCGAGCGTGTGCCTTAGCTTCTCGCGGTCGGTCTTCTCGCCCCACACCGCCGGCCCGATCGCCACCTGGTTGAACAGCCGCCAGATGAAGACGTCTCCCAATCGGGTGTCGGCGAACTCCTCGAGCCAGCGCGCGCGGGCGCGCGCCGCCGCGCCGCTCGGGTAGAAGCTCGCAGTGGGCCGGCTCTCCTCGAGGTACTCGCAGATCACCGTCGAGTCCGACAACGTGACGTCGCCGTCGATCAGCACCGGGATGCGCCGCAGCGGGGAGAGCTTGCCGAAGCGCTCGTCGCCGAAGAAGGGCACGATCGGATCGATCTGGTATGGCACGCCCTTCACATGGAGACACACCAGCACCTTGCGCACGTACGGCGAGAGGTAGCTGCCGACGATCGTGACGGCCTCGCTCATCGCGGCCAGCATCGCACACGCCGCCCGCATCCGGCGGCGACCCAAGTCGCCGGTCGCGGCGTCCAGAACTGGCTACGTTGCCGCGACCCATGCCCATCCGCGCCGTCGTCTTCGACCTGTTCGACACGCTGGTCGATCTGCACATGGACCGCCTGCCGCCGATCGAGGTCGAGGGCAAGCGCTACCCGTCCACGGCCGGGCATCTGCACGCGCTGGTGCGCGAGCACGCCGACGTGTCGTGGCTGGACTTCACGCAGGCCCTCTACGCCGTCGAGCGCGAGGTGCGCGCACCGCGCGCCGAGGAAGGCCGCGAGCTACCGACGCTCGAGCGCATGCAGGAGATCCTGCGCCGGCTCGGGCTGCGTGACGCCGCGCTCGCCGAGCGCCTCACCGACACGCACATGGGCCTGCTACGCGAGCAGGTGACGCACCATCCGCACCACGTGGACGTGCTCGAACAGCTGCGCGGCCGAGTGAAGCTGGCAGTCTGCTCCAACTTCTCTCACTCGCAGACGGCGCTGCGCATCCTCGAGGACGCCGGCCTGCGCTGGCACTTCGACGCGGTGCTCGTCTCCGACGCAACCGGCTTCCGCAAACCGCGCCGCGAAATGTTCGATGCCACCTGCACGCTGCTCGGCGTTGCGCCCACCGAGGCGCTGCACGTCGGCGATCACCTGAAGCTCGACGTCGCAGGGGGCGCGGCCGCCGGGCTGCGTACCGCGTGGCTCGTGCGACGCATCCTCGACCCGGAGGCCGCGCTGCGCGCACACAGCGGCCCGGCGCCGAGCCACGTGATCCGAGACCTCGCCGAGGTGCCGAATCTCGTCGCGGCTTGCTCTTGAACACCCGCATCGGCGCTTGGGCAGCCGGATCTCGCTAGGTCATACTGACGCGGTGTCGACGGCGCAGCAGCGCATTCCCTGGCTATTCGGAGCCTGGCCCGATCTGCTGTTCGGGTGCGGGCTGCTCTACGCGCTCGCCTTCGGGGTCTTCCTCGTCGCCGGCGCCGAGATCCGCAGCGCTCAGCCGAGCCTGCTCTTCCCGCTGCTGATCCTCGCGCTCGGCGTGCCACACTATGGGGCCACGTTGCTGCGCGTCTACGAGCAGCGGCGCGAGCGACAAGCCTTCGTGCTGTTCTCGCTCTGGGCGACGCTCGGGATCGCTGCGCTGTTCGTCGTGGCCCTCTACCTGCCGGTGCTCGCCAGCTTCCTGGTCACCCTCTATCTCACCTGGAGCCCCTGGCACTATTCCGGCCAGAACTATGGCCTCGCCGTGATGTTCCTGCGGCGTAGCGGCGTCGAGCTGGATCCGCGGACGAAGCGCTGGATCTATCTCTCGTTCCTTCTGTCGTTCCTGCTGGTGCTCGTCGAGATGCACGCCGCCGAGGCGCAGATGGCCGATCTGCCCGAGGGCTACGGCAGTGAACAGGGCGTCGTATTCGTGCCGCTCGGCATTCCGATCGGCTGGGCCATCGACCTCGCCGCGCTGATCGGCGCGGCGTACCTAGTCGCCTGCGCGGTCAGCGTCCGCCGGCTCCGAGGGCGCGCCTCCTGGCGCGCGCTGCTCCCCGCTGGGCTGCTGGCCATGAGTCAGCTGCTGTGGTTCTCGCTGCCGTACGGCGTTCACATGCTCGGTTTGGCGCCGAAGCTCGATCCGCTGAGCTGGAAGTTCCGCAGTCACTACTTCACCTGGATCGCCCTCGCGCATTCCCTCCAGTACCTGTGGGTGACCGCCTACTACGCGCGCCAGTCCGGCGGCTGGCGCGGCCAGGCGCCGCAGTACGCCAAGGCGCTCGTGGCCGGTGCCGCGCCGTGGACGCTTCCCTTCATCCTGGTCGGTCCGCAGGCGTTCGGACCGCTCGCTGCGGATGCCGGCCTCGCCATGCTGGTGGCGGCTGCTGTCAACATTCATCACTTCGTGCTCGACGGCGCGATCTGGAAGCTCAAGGGCCGCATCGCCGACGTGCTGATTCGCAGCGGCTCGGACACGGCCGAGGGGAGCGAAGCGAAACGTCGCTTCGGCTGGCGTCACCTGGTGTGGACGGCCTGTGTGCTCGCGCTCGTGCTGAACGTCGCCAAACTGTCGAACGAGGAGATGTATCGCGGTCGCTTCGCGAGTGGTGACATCCCCGGCGCGCGAGCAGCCGCCGCGACGCTCGCCCGCATCGGCTGGGATCGCGGCTCGGTCCGCCTCGGCCTCGGCCAGGCCCTGCTGCGCGCAGGTCGGCCGGCCGAGGCGCGCGAGCAGATCCTGCTGAGCCTCGAGCTGGCGCCGCGGCCCGAGGCGCAGCTCGCGCTCGGTCGTAGCTACGAGCGCGAGCGACTCTTTTCGCGAGCGGCCGAGGCGTACGAAGCCGCGCTGGGGGGCGGCCTCTCCGAGAAACACGAGGCCGAGGCGGCTGCGCTCGCGGCGAACGCCTGGCTCGCGGCAAGGCAACCCGAGCGCGCACGGCCGCTGCTAGAGCGGGTTTCGCCCGACGATCCGCGCTTCCAGGACCTCGAAGAGACACGCGGCGAGCCGCGCTGAAGCGGTGAAGCGGGGACGTTCGTCAAGTTGTCAAGTAGTTGCTTTGAGTCGAGGTCGAACGAGTTGACAAGTTGACGAACGTCCCCGCTTTCTCCCGCCCTCTCAGCGCCCCTTCCAGCGCGGGGGGCGCTTCTCGGCGAAGGCCTTCGGGCCCTCGACGAAGTCCTCGCTCTTCAGCATGCGGCGCAGCTCGTCGTAGTGGCCCGACATGGCCTCGGCGAGGCTGACCTCGAGCCCCTGGTACGCCGCCTGCTTGCTCGCGCGCACCGAGAGCGGCGCGCACTCGAGGATCTGCGCCGCCCAGCGCTTCGCGCCCGACAGCGCCTCGCCCTTCGGCACCACCTCGTTCACGAAGCCGAAGCGCTGGCCCTCCTCGGCTGAGACGCGGCGGCCGGTGAGCAGCATGCCCATCGCGTTCTTGAGCCCGATCAGGCGCGGCAGGCGGTGGATACCGCCGGCGAGCGCGGCCAAGCCGACGCGCGGCTCGGGCAGCGCGAAGGTCGCGTCCTCGCTGGCGACGATCAGGTCGCAGGCCAACGCGATCTCGAAGCCGCCGCCCATCGCCACGCCGTTCACCGCCGCGATCACCGGCTTCACCAGGTCGGTGCGGCCCGTGAGCCCGGCGAAGCCCGTCGCGGGCTGGCCGCTCATGTCCCCGCCGGTGGCCTGGTACTTGAGGTCGTTCCCGGCGCAGAAGCCGCGGCCCGAGCCTGTGAGGATCGCCACCCACAGCTCCGGGTCGGCGGCGAAGGCGTCGAAGGCCTCGGCC
>Ga0247727_10002917_pt1 | contig 38518 bp, 32 predicted proteins | sample WisWelCaveWW1625_FD_202498 | JGI IMG/M metagenome (GOLD analysis project Ga0247727, IMG submission 202498) | Biofilm microbial communities from Wishing Well Cave, Virginia, United States - WW16-25 | ecosystem: Environmental > Aquatic > Deep subsurface > Groundwater > Cave microbial mat | place...
TCGCCGACACAGCTCGTCCGCGTTATGCAATCGTAATTTCGTTATTCAAATAAACGCTTTGGATCGCATTCAACAACTCCACGCCTTCGCTCATCGGTTTCTGAAAAGCTTTGCGGCCGGAGATCAAGCCCATGCCGCCCGCTCTTTTGTTGATCACGGCCGTCTTCACCGCTTCCTTCAGATCGGACTCGCCTTTGCCGGTCGAGGCGCCGCCGGAATTGATCAACCCGGCGCGGCCCATATAGCAATTGGCCACCTGATAGCGCGTGAGGTCGATCGGATGCTCCGAAGACAATTTCTCATACACCGCTTTGTGCGTTTTGCCGAATTTTAACGCATTGTAGCCGCCGTTGTTTTCCGGCAATTTTTGTTTGATAATATCGGCCTCGATCGTGACGCCCAGATGATTGGCCTGGCCGGTCAGATCGGCCGAGACGTGATAATCTTTATCGCCCTTCACGTTAAAAGCGGAATTTCTCAGATAACACCAGAGAATGATGACGAGACCCAGCTCGTGCGCCTGCGCAAACGCCGCGGAAATTTCCTGTAATTGCCGCGCCGATTCATCCGAGCCGAAATAAATCGTCGCGCCGATCGCCACCGCGCCCATATTGAACGCCTGTTTGACGTTGGCAAATAGAATTTGGTCGTATTTATTGGGGTACGACAAAAACTCATTATGATTGATTTTCAAAATGAACGGAATCTTGTGCGCATATTTTCGCGAGACCGCCCCCAAAACGCCAAGCGTGCTGGCCACGGCGTTGCAGCCGCCTTCGATTCCCAACTTGACAATATTTTCCGGATCGAAATAAATCGGATTGGGAGCAAACGAAGCGCCGGCGGAATGCTCGATGCCTTGATCGACCGGCAGAATGGAAACATAGCCCGTGCCGGCCAACTTGCCGTGATTGAAGATCGTCTGCAAATTTCGCAACACCGCATCGGAGCGATCCGACGCCATAAAAACGCGGTCGATAAAATCGGGACCGGGAAGATGTAAAAGATCTTTTGCAATCGTGTTGCACTTATGCTCTAAAAGAGCAGCGGCCTCATCCCCTAAAATATCCCAAACCATTTTCGCGTTTATACTCATTGCACAACCTCCTCATGATTTTGATTAAACGTTCATCGTGGTTTGACCGGCAGGAAGCCTACCCCGATTTTGCATTATACGGCTAAAACCGCTACCCCAGCGGTTTCAGCAACCAATGGAAAATCGGGATTTGGTTTTTATATGTGCAAAATTAAGGAACTAAAAAACTTGATCACGCGCGCAAAATTTTGCCTGTGCCATAAAATAAGAAAAAGAAACACAACGCGCAAGGGAGATTTGGCGCCTTAAATTTAGAAATGCTCGAGCGCTATGCAAAAAATTAAATCCCAATTGCTCAACGAAGCGGTAGATCGGTTGGTCAAAGAGTTCGCCCCGAAAAAAAATAATTTTGTAAGGACTCCAATTTCCAGCAGAAGTTATCGTGAGCACGCAACGGGAGCTGGAAACCTACCGCGCGGTGCCGTCATCTTTGACGCGAAAAATTTTGGAAAAGGGGGAGGATGATTTATGGATGAGCCCAAAAGTAAACTCGTAAAATCATGGCTGACAAAGGCGCAACACGATTTAGGTTCGGCGCAACTTCTGGTGAATGACGCTAATCCCTAGCGAAGAAAAAGCGCGCAAGAAAAATGCACCGTACGAGGAGATTGAGAAAAAACTAATGCTACAAACGTTCTGCTGAAAAAAACCAATAAAACGCCGCTGGTTCAACCATCAAACAAGCGGCGTTTTGTTTTTATAGGCTGGCGTTTTATCCATAAGACACCACGAGTTCATCCGCGGCATGACGCAAAGCGCTCTTCGCCGTAGCGGATTCAACCGTTAAATCCTTGAGCGCATATCCCATGGCGCTCAAGATCTTTTGCAAAGTTGAAAAGGAAATATCGTGTTTGCCATTTTCGATTCGGGAAAGGCTTTGCGGCGAGATGCCGGCGCGCTCGGCGAGCTCTTTGCTTTTTATCCCGCGTCCTTTTCTTAATGCACTTATGCGACGCCCGATTTTTTTTGCCTGTTCTGCTGCAACCTGCGCGAGATAGACGCTGTATTCGGCATTCGAAAGCACCCGTATCGTCGACCAAGAAACTTCAATTTCTCCATTTGCTGTCGGCAAAATAATTTCATATGGATTAAAGCGCAAGCGCTCCCAGCGCGGCTGATTAATTTCGCCCGGCAGAATTTTGTGAGATTCGATCTCGGCAGTTGTGCCGTCCTCAAAGCGTACCCAGAGGTTATCCGCATTGGCTTTTGCGGAGCAGATTCGTTGAAAACGCGGGCTTTCCCATTTCTTCAATCCATTTTTTGTTCTCATCACTACACCTTCACTTCAGTTGTTGGTTAAGTTGATCCCAAGCTTCGCATATTTCTTCCAAGTGATCAGGCACTAATTTTCTGGCGTCACGCGGCAATTGACCGCCCGCGATCTCCTCCAAAGTCGGCAGCGCCACCACTACCGAACCGCCTGGCCATCTCACGTGGCAATGCGGCAGGTGATGAGAACCACCGACTTCGCGATAGACATAGATCGCGTATTTTCCTAATTGCAGCACCCTCATGAAAACAAGTTAAAAGAATGTTCATTTAAAATCAAGGATAAATTAACGTAAATGGTAATTTACCAGACATCTCCAATTCAGGCCCGAAAAGATACGTTATCTCAGAAAAAAATAAAAACAAAAATGCCGCTTGTTCCGACCATCAAACAAGCGGCATTTTTATTAACTCAGTAATTTGTTACCTGAAAACTGATTGCAGAAAACCGAGAACTAACCTTACTTCGCCAGCAACATCTTCTTCGTCATCGTAAAATTCTCCGCTTGCAAACGATAGTGATACACGCCCGTTGGCAGCGAACGACCAAAGTTGTCGCGGCCATCCCATATTGCAGTGTGATAGCCCGCCGGTTGTTGCGCGTTCACTAACTTCCGCACTTCCTGGCCGAGCATGTTGTAGATCGACAATGTCACTTTTGCAACTTGCGGCAGTTGATATTGAATCTGCGTCATCGGATTGCCGAAAGTTACGCGCGCAGAAAATGGATTCGGATAATTCTGACTCAAATCAAACGTCGTTGGCAGCGCCACCGTCACCATGATTGGGCCGTGCGTGGTGAGGTTGCCGCGCGTGTCGAGCGCCTCTAATTTATAATAATATCTCGCGCCCGCCTCAGCCGCGGCATCGACAAACGTATAAATGCCGTCGCGATTCGCCGGAATGAGTTTCTCGTTCAGCTTCGTATAACGGCCGTCCGCGGTTTGGCTGCGCACGACATTGAAGCCGGCATTGTTGATCTCGCTGCCGGTTTTCCAGCTCAACCGCACGCCTTGGCCGTCGCCGACTTGCGCGGTGAAGCTCGAGAGCTCGACCGGCACTTTGATGCTCCAAACGGTGCGCACGGTGTCGTCGAGATCGAAGACCCACGCTTCAACGGTGTTGAACGCGAGCTCGCCGCGAAAATCATACGTGTCGAAAATCGAGCCGGCGAATTTGCCGTTGAGGTACCAGCGATAACTCAACGCGTCGCCGTCCGGATCTTGCGCCACGACTTTCATGCGCAGCGGCGCGCCCGGTTGCGCCAAAGTCGTGTCGGCTTTACCCGGGTGATTACCGACCGGATTGCGGCTCGTGATCTTCGGCGGTTGGTTGAAATTCGTGATGTCGATCAACACGAGCTCTTCATCAACGCCGCCGCGCGAATCGAACGCCATGAAACTCACTTCATAATGGCCGGCGCTGCTTTGATCGGTTTGCCACGTGAAGATGCGTGTGCCGAGCGAATCGAACACCGCGCCGAGCGGCAGGTTCTTCGCGCCGTAACGAATCGGATCGTTGTCGTCATCCGTCGCGCGCAGGACAAATTCAAGGCGCTCGGTTTCTTTTTTCTGTTGATTCGGCACATCCGTGAAAATCGGAAAATTGTTATTGGTCACACCCGTCGCCTCGAACGTGAGCGCCGGCATTGGCGAGCCGGCGGCAGTGGCTTGCACTTTATTCGTGCCGCCTTTGATCGTCCACTCGATTTCGGCGAGGCCTTTGTTGTTCGTCAACACCAGCGCATTTAGCGCGCCGCCGGGGAAGAAGCCGGTATTCTGCGTCACCGCAAAATTAATTTGCACGCCTTCCACCGGATTGCGCTGCGCGTCGTACGCGATCACCTGCAGCGGGAAGTTCAACGGCTTGTCGGCCGTGCCGCGTTGATTGTTCGTGCGGCTAATCGCTTCGATGGATTTCGCGGCGCCAGCCCGGCCGAACACGGTGAACGTTAACGGCGAGCCAAGCAACGGCGAGCCATTCGCGCCGAGCGCGGTGATGCGAATTTTGCGCGGCCCGACTTCGGAGCCGAACGTGATTTTCGTCGAAGCAAAACCGCCGCTCGCCGTGGTCACCTCGCGGCTTGTCGCCGTGCCCGTTCCGCCGGTGAGCGCGCCTGTGCCTTGAATCAGCTCGAAGAAAACGTGCACGCCGTCGGCGCCGTTGTCGATGTTATCCGTCACCTTTACGGTCAACGGCGTCGGCATCTCTTGATTGATTTGTCCGGAAGCGCCGTCGCCGCTAAACGCGACGAGATTTTTCGCGGAACCGGAAGCGGCCACCGCTTGAAAATCAATCGGCGAGCCGGCTAAACCCGGGGCCGAAGCGCGCACGGCATTAACGCCGGCACTCGCGCCCAATTGCCAGGAGACGCGCGCTTCGCCGTATTCATCGGTGCGCGCGGTCGTGTTGGAATTTCCATTGACCGAACCGCCGCCGAAATTCACCGCGAAACTCACCGCCGCCCCGAAGATCGCGCGCTTGTTCGTATCCGTCACTTTCACCACCAACAACTGCGGCAGAATACTTCCCGCCACTTCCTGTTGATTGTTGCCGCTCACGTATTCCAAATTCGCCGCCGAAGCATTTGCCGCCGTCGCCACAAAAGTGATCGGCGAATTTGACAACCCGCTCGACGCGGCGCGAACCTGATTGTTGCCGGCCGTCGGGCCGAGCACGTACGTCACGCTCGCCGTGCCGGTCGAATCGGTGAGAATCGGCGATTGTTTGAGCAAGCGCCCGCCACCGGCTTCGATTAAAAATTCAACCGTGTGATTCGGCACGCCGTTGTTGAATTTATCGACTACTTGCACCGCCAACAATTTCGGCAGCGCCGTGTTCACATTGCCGGTTTGCGATTGCCCGCTGATCATATTGATTTGCTCGGCGGCCAACGGCGTGAATTGCACCACCGCGCTGCGCCCGAGCGTTTGGCCGTTGATCTTCATCGCAATCGTTTTGCGTCCGGCGCGAATCGAAGTGAAATTAAAATTCGCGACGCCTTGCGCATTCGTATTCACCGCCGGAAAATTCGTGGACTCGCCGGAGACTTGAATCGTCACGGCAATATTCGGAACCGGATTTCCGAAACCATCCAACACCGAAACTTTCACATTGCATGAGCTCGTGCCATCCGCCGGAACGGGGCTGGTCGCTTCGGCAAAACTCGTGGCGCCGCTCGGCGCGCCGGCCGTTGCATACGCGATGAAAATGATCGGCGAATTTTGCAAATTATCGACGCCGTCATTGGAGGTGACAAACACCAATTGGCTATCCGGTTTCACCGCGCCGCCAAGCGTCAGTTTCGCTTTCGCCAAACCATTTTGATCCGTGCTTACGACCGTGTCGGCTTTACCATTGGCAAACAAACCGCCGCCGCGCGTCACGCGAAACGTAACGGGATGCGTCGGGACGACGGCATTATTGCGATCGACAATTTTCACCGCGAAAGGATTTGCCACCGGTAAACCGGCTTTGCCGGTTTGACTGTTGCCGGATTGCATGCTGATCGTGCGCGCATTGCTCAACGTCGTCGAGGCGACGAAAAGCATCGGCGAGTTGGTCAATTCCAATGAGCCGTTGAAAGCACGCGCTTCGACGACGTTATTAAAACGTCCGACCGCGCTGCCGGCGATCAGCGTAATTTGCGCGTTGCCGTTTTGATCCGTTTTCACCGTGTCTTTGGTGATGCCGTTGAAACTGCCGCCGCCGCTCTTCACCGTAAAGACCACAGGCATGTCCGCAATGCCGTTGCCGGCTTTATCGGTGACTTGCGTGACAAACGGCGCCGGCAATGGATTATTCGCGACGCCGGAAAGACTGTCGCCGGAAATTTCTTTGAGCGCCGCCGGCGGTCCCGCTTTCGCGTTCGCCGAGAAAATAATCGGCGAGCCCGTTAACGCGGGATTCGTTTCGGCGCGGACTTGATTGTTATTCGTGCCGGGTTTGGGGCCGAGAATGAGCACGACATCGCCGATACCGAGACTGTCCGTTGGCGTCGTGCGCGCGTTCACATTGCCGCCCAACTTGCCGCCACCGGCAATCACGGTGAACGTGACGTTTTGGCCCTTGACGCCTTTGCCCAAGTCATCCAAAATTTTGGCGCGCAGCAATTTCGGCAGCGTTTCGCCGGCGATGCCGGTTTGATTATCGCCCGAGGCAAGCTGCAAATTTTTCAGCTTGGCCGCGGTGACGGTAAACGTGATGCCCGAGCCTTGCAGCGGTTGGCCATTGCTCGTCGCGGTCGCCAAAACTTTATTTTGCGCGCCGGGCGTCGGGCCGAGCACGAGCGCCGCTTTCGCATCGCCGTCAATATCGCTGAGAATCGTTGCGGTGGTTTGGCCGTCGATATCGCCGCCGCCCTGCTGCACCGTGAACACGACGGGGAAACCGCCGATGCGATTGCCGCTGTTATCGGTCACGCGCACGGTCAATGGAATATTCACCGGATATCCCGCGGAGCCTTGCGTTGCGCCGGCAATTTCCTGCACTTGATTTGGAATCGCCGCGATCGCATTAAAAGTTACCGAGGTGGTCGACAAGCCCTGCGCGGTCGCCACCACGGTATTCGTCGCGCCCGGATTCGGTCCCATCATGAGCGCCGCTTTCGCTGCGCCGGTGGAATCCGTGGGGATGACGAGCGACGAAGTCGTTCCAAATTTGCCATTGCCGGCGGTGACCGTGAACGTCACATTCACTTGATCCACGCCGTTGCCAAAATTATCTTTCACTTTCACCACAAACGGGGCGCGCAACAACTGATTCGCGGAGCCGACTTGACCGTTGCCGCTGACTTCCGCAATGGATTTCGGCGCGCCGGCTTTCGCGTTCGCGGTGAACGTGAGCGGCGAGCCTTTCAGCGCGCCGCTGTTATCAGCCGCCCCATCATTAACTAAAACTTTCTGCGCGCCGGCGGTGTCGCCCAAAGTCCACGTCATCGGCAGTTGGCCGTCGTTGCCGGTGTTCGGCAGAACTTTCACGTCGTCGATCAAAAATTCCGCGGAGCCGAGAGTGCGAAACAAAATCGGCCGCGTGCCGGCCGCGACGTTCGGCATCGAGAAAAAGTAACGCTGCCAAACGCTGTCCGAGGCCGCGAGCGCCACGTCGATATTCTCTTCAATAAGATTCCCGTTCGCCTCGTTCGCGCGCAACGTTACCCGCGCCGTGCCGCGTTTGACTTTGACCCAAAACGAAAAGGTGTAATTCGTATTCGCCTCGAGCGTCAAATTTTGCGAGAAGCCGACGAGATTGCGCGTGGAATTGACTTGCACGCTTTTGCTGCCGCTGCGCGCGTCGTTCGAAATTTGCAGCTCGCCGGCCGTGGGACTGTTTTCCAAATTCCAATTCGCCGGCAAGCTGCCGTTCGCGGTTTCAAAACCATTGTTGCGCGCCAAATTCGCCGCGGAGATCGAGCCGCCGCCGCGTGTCACGCTCGTTTCGAGCGGATAATTCGCCACATTTTTTTCGGAAGCATCAGCTACTTTCACCACCAGCGGCGAAGCCAGCGGCGAAATCACATTACCCGTTTGATTGTTGCCCAGCACGATGCTCATTGCCTCGCCGACGCCCGAAGAACTTGTCGCCGTAAATTCCGCCGGCGAGGTGGCAAACGTCGCGAGGGCGGCAACTTTATTCGTTGCGCCGTGATTGCCCGGCGTAAAAATCGTTGAAGCGATGCCGCTCGTATCGCTCGTGCTCGTGTAATTATCGAATTGGCCGTTGCCCTGCGTCACGCGCCAGCTTACGGATTTGCTCGCGCTCGGATTGCCAAAGAGATCGGTGACTTTTACTTTGAAGGGCTGCGCCAATGGCTTACCCGCCGCTCCCGATTGTCCGGAGCCGCTGAGCACCACCAAATTCGCCGCAACGCCCGGCGTGGCCGTCGCGGTAAACGTCACCGGCGCGACGCCGCCGGAGACGGCGTTGAGCGTCACCGGGCCCACCGTGCTGCCCAACGTGATTTTCGCCGAAGCGATGCCGTTGATATCGGTGAGATAGCCGACCTCTTCTTTATCATTCGGCACATAACCGGCGTCGTCGGTGAGGAGAATTTTATCGAGACGCGTATCTTCCCAACGCGCTTTGAACTCAATCGTGTGCGTGCCCGCGGAGAGATTCAAAATTTTCGGATCGAATTGCGGCGCGGCGGGTCCGCCATTGCCGCGTTCGGAAAGCAAATCCCACGTCCACGCATTGTTTGTTGTGCCTTGAAAAACATCATAAATAAAATCTTTGCCGCTATTGACGCTGATCGTCCAACTGCCGGGCTGACTGCCGGTTTTCATACTACGCGTCCAAATGCGAAACGCGCCGGCCTTGCTCGTCGTAAAATTAAATGTCGCGGACGCATCGACGGTTTGGCCGACGGGATACGCGATAAAAAATCCTCCGGCCGCATTCGGATCGGGAAGCGTTTGTATTGGCGCGCCGATCTGCGCATTCTCCGCCTCGAGACGAATGTTGTCATCCGAAGCCGGCGGATTGTTGACCGTCGCGCTGCCCGAAGTCACCACGAAGTTGACGACTTGGCCGGGCAGGGGATTTTCATTTTGATCGAGCAGCGTCACCACCAGCGGCTGCGGTAAAGCTTGGCCAACCGCTTTGGTTTGATTATCGCCCGAAATTTTGACGAGCGACTTCGGCAACGCCGGCAAAACGCCGGCGGTAAAATTATCGATCGCGTTCAATGAATCCAGCGTGCTCTCCACAAAAAAACCCGAATACAGCAAACTCGCATTGCCTTCCAGCTTTTGCGCATCAGTGAGCGTGCGGTCAAACGTGCCGTCGATAAAAACATCGAAGTGGTGGCCGGTATTATCCGAATACATCACAACTTTCATTTCGGAGCCGGCTTTCGGATCGGGCGCCAGCGAATTGCCTTCATCGATGATCGCCGCAAATTGTCCATTCGTCACCTGCCACAAACGCGTTTTGCCTTGTTCATCATAGCGTTGCACCATGTAGCCGTCGACCAACGTCGTCGTCGTGCCGTTCGCCATCACGAGCAAGCCGCACCAATTGGTGCCGTAGGTCGTCACTTTTGGTCCCCATTTGAAACTGATCGCCGCAGGATTTTTAACTTGCTTGTAAATCGCGGGGCTCCAAATATCCGGCACTGCGGTATTCTGCACCGTGCCGTTGACAATTTTGAGGTCAGGATCGGTCGACCATTGCGCGCCGAGACTCGGGCCCGGTCGATTGAAATTATCCGTGAATGAATTGAGCGTTTGCGTCGTGCCGGAAGCGGTGTTGGAAATTTCCGAAATATTGCCCAGCTCGTCGGAAGTTTTCAGCGCGAAATAATATGTCGAGCCGCTGTTCAAACCGCCGACGATGGCCGTTTGCTTGGTTCCGGCCAACGACGGTTGCGGCAAATTCAGAACTTTCGTCGCGGCGTTAAAATTATTGTTGTCGATGGGCGAGGCCGAATAACGCAGATCATAGCTGCGCGCTTGTCCGGTGTTGCCGTCGTCGCCCGGCGCGGTCCATTCCAACGTGATGCTCACCGCGGATCGCGTGGTCACCTGCAAATCCGTCACGGCCGCGGGGACTTCCGTGTCCGTGGCTTTCGCGGTAAAAAAATTATCGATTGCATTTTTCGAATTGCCATTCACCATCATGCCGGCATACTGCTTGGCGCTGTTGCCTTGCAATTTATTCGGATCGTCCACGCAACCGTCGAGCCCGCCGTTGATATAAACGCAAAAATGATGACCGGTATTATCGGTGCTCCACTCGACGCGAAAGATATCGCCGGGATTCGGGTCGGGCGCCAAAGTGTTGGCATCGGCGAGTTTCGCGCCGGGCACGCCGTTGACGACGTTGTACAGACGCACCATTTTAAATTCGGAGTTGTGGAAAATCAGATAACCGTTCGCCGTCGTCGAAGCGGCATCGAGCATCAACGCGGCGCCGGTGTACGCGCGCCCGATGAAATCCGATTGCGTGCCGTATTTAAACTCCAACACGTTTGCGTTGGTGATCACGTTCGGCACCGCGATAAAATTATCAAACGCGTCGGTCGCGGAAGTATTGATCAACTCGCCGCTTTGCACTTTAAAAGCGGCATTCGCCGTCCACGCGGCGCTCAACGCGCCGGAGCTAAAATCATCCGAAAATTGCAGCACCGAAGTTCCGGTGTTGGCGCGGTAAGATGCGAACCATTCCTGCGCCATCAAATCATACCCGGCGTCATTAGGATGAATATTGTCGCTCATTAACGCCGTCTGCCAATTGGCATTGGCCAAAAATTTCGCCGCGTGATCAACGAGAAAAATTTTATACCCCGCTGAAGTTTTGGCGCTGACCAGTCCGGGCAGCAACGCATTGAGTGCCTCGTTCGCCGCCTGTTTCGTGCTGCTGTCCTTGCGCGGAATCAGCGTGCCGAGATAAATCTCAATCTTGGCGTCGAAGCTATGAATCGCCTCGACGATGGCCTCGATGTCGCTCTGCACTTGCGCGGCGCTCTTGTTGTCCGAAATATCATTAGCGCCGATTTCGAGAAAAACGACGTCGGCCGGATTGTTCGTCAGATACGTTTGCGCCGTGATCTGATTGGCGCGAAAACCGCCGTGGCCTTCATGATCATTATCCGGAAAACCGTTGCCGCTTTGCAACGCGCCGACGAAATTAAAGGGCACTTTTGCATTCGTCAACGCATCGTAAAGGGAAGAGCGATAGCCGCCTTCATGCGAAGAACCGTCGCCGTCGGTGATGGAATTGCCCAACGGCATCATGCGAATTTGCGCGACGGCATTGGCGGGAATCAGCGCGCTCGTTAACCATCCGAGACACAGCCACAGCGTCCAGCGGCAGAAATTTTTCCTATTCACGTTGTTACACTCCGTTTAAGTCGAGATGATATCATAAGCGAGGGATCGGCCCACCGTGTGAGATAAAATCCTGGAACAGCAAAAGCAGGCGAAATCTCCTCCCTGAGTTTGAAGTTAGCCTCCGGCCACAACAAGACAAACAAACAGCCCAAAATCATTTTTTAAAACGGCAAACCATATGCCAGTGTCCAACAGGGAAACGCACAAGCTACAAATAGAAAGTTTTATGTTATTTAGTTGATCAAAAAACCGCCACAACCCGGCCCAAATTGTTTTTATTTTGGACAGACTGTTTCAATATTGAACAAAAGTAAGTAGGGCCTGTAAGATGGCATTCGGCAGCGGCTTGGCTGTCGGATTTTCGGGCATTGGCATCTCGAATTTTTGCGTATACTTTTAATGTTTTTCACAATGCTGCGAAAGGATTTCGCGCTTGGCTCTGAGAGGGCATCTGAAAAGTGAACAAAGAGGTCATTGCGAGTTCCGCGCTTTTCAGCCTACGGCCGTAGGCGGGACGAAGCAACCTAGATCAAATAAATTCCCTTGCTTTATTCAATGGCTCTGATATTTTTATTAAAATCAAATAATCTAAGGAGAGAGGAAAATGCGAAATATTTTAGCCATGTTCTGCGCTATTCTGCTGACGGCGTTGGCGGTCCAAGCGCAAACCGCAATGCCGGACAGCAATTTGACGCTCGCGGTTCAATCAGACAGCACGAATATCGCAACGCAACGGAGCGGCCCCGTGCCGGTTCCCGTGCCGGGCGAAAAAGCGATGCGCTACTATCGCAGCGGCAATGTGTTGTGGTTCGTCAATCTGATTTGGGGGTTCGCAATTCCGGCGCTGTTTCTTTTCACGGGCTTCTCGGCCAAAATGCGCCACTGGGCGCAGCAGCTTGGGCGCAAATGGTTCTTCGTGATCGGCCTTTATTTTATTATCTTCTCCGTCATCAATTTCATCGTTGATCTGCCGCTATCCTATTATCAAGGATTCGCGCGCCAACATGCGTATGATTTGTCGAATCAAACGTTCGGCAAATGGTTCGGCGATGCCTTGAAATCACTCATGGTGAGTATGATCGCCGGCGTCTTGTTTATTTGGGTTCCTTACCTCTTGCTCAAGAAAAGTCCGCGCCGGTGGTGGCTTTATACCGGCCTGCTCCTCGTGCCTTTTCTTTTTTTGAGCATGCTCGTTACTCCGGTTTGGATCGCGCCGTTGTTTAACAAATTCGGCCCGATGCATGACCAGGCGCTGGAAACCAATATTCTCGGGCTCGCCGAACGCGCCGGCATCGAAGGCGGCCGCGTCTACGAAGTCAACAAAAGCGTGGACACCAAAGCGGTCAATGCGTACGTCACCGGCTTCATGAACACGAAACGTATTGTTTTGTGGGATACGATTATTGCGAAGTTAAAAGAAAAAGAGCTGCTGTTTGTGATGGGACACGAAATGGGGCATTATGTTCTCGGTCACGTGATCAAAGGCATCGCGTTTTTCTCCAGCTTGATTTTGCTGGCGCTGTATCTCGCTTATCGCACCGCCAATGGCATTATCGCGAAATTCAAAGATCGCTTCGGCTTCGACCAACTCGCGGATATCGCTTCGCTACCGCTCATTCTTTTGCTCATCAGTATTTTCTCGCTGGTGATCACGCCGGTCGCACTCACGTTCACGCGCTATCAAGAGCATGAAGCAGATCGTTTTGGCTTGGAAATCACCCAAACCAACCACGAGGCGGCGATGGCGTTTGTGAAACTACAACAGGAAAACCTCGGCAATCCGCGCCCCGGCTTGTTGTACAAATTATGGCGCGCCTCCCATCCCACGCTGGGCGAACGCATCGATTTTTGCAACGAATACCGCCCGTGGGAAAAAGGCGGGGCGTTGAAATATCACGAGCTGTTTAAAAAATAATCTTTAAGCTTTCGTAGTAGCGCCCAACGGGCGTAGCCTTCAGGCGCCGCTTTTGAATATTAGGAAAATTTTGCGTCTGAAGGCGCTACTACAAAATAACCATGCCGCAGCAAACCGCGTTAATCATCGCCAATAGCATTTTGCCCGCCGCCTCGATTCTTGATGAATGCCGCGGCCGCGCCGAGGTTATTCTTTGCGCCGACGGCGGCGCGAATCGCGCGTATGAGCGCGGCCTCGTGCCGGATTATATTATCGGCGATCTCGATTCCATTCTTCCGGAAACGCGCGCGGCGTTTTCCGAGGCGAAAATTATTCATCGTCCCAGCCAATACACCACTGATCTCGAAAAGACTTTGCAATTTGCCGTGGAGCAAAACCTGAAAACAGCGCTATTGCTCGGCGTCACCGGTTTGCGCTTCGATCAGCAAATTGGCAATCTCAATATCGCCGAGAAATTTTGCTCACAAATCAAGATTGAAATGCACGATGATTTCGGCGTCGGCGTTTTTCTCAACGCGCCGCAAACGGAAGCGACCCTGCACTTCGAAACGTTCATTGGACAGCAAATTTCTCTTTTCGCCTTTCGCGGCGCGGAAGGAATTGTGACGGAGGGATTAAAATATCCGTTAAACGGCGAGACGCTGGAATGGGCCGTGCGCGATGGATTGAGCAACGAGGCCACACAAAAGCAGGCTACGGTTCGAGTAAAAAGAGGAACGCTTTTTATTTATCGGGTGAGAGATAAGAAATGCCACGTCACTCCGTAAGAATCTTTTTAGCACAAGCATCGTGCTTGATATTAACAAGATCCCTTCGGGATGACAGCGAGAGTTGCTTGTCGTGCAAACGCATTCAATAACCGCGGTGCTTATCAAATACATTCAGCAGCGTTTCCCCGTGCACATACCTCGCCAGATTCTCCGCAAACTGCTCGCCGACGCGATCGACGTACTCTACAAAATTGCCGGAGATGTGCGGCGTCACAAAAACGTTGTCCATTTGCCAAAACGGATGGTTTTCCGGCAACGGCTCGGTTTGAAAAACATCGAGCACGGCACCGGCAATTTTCCTTTCGCGCAAAAGCCGCAAGAGTTCGACTTCGTCCACTAAATCCCCGCGTCCGATATTAATGAGATAAGAATTTGGTTTCATCAAACGCAGCCGCGCGGTGTTTAAAATCCCCCGCGTTTCCGGTGTCAGCGGCAAGGCGATCACGACAAAATCCGCTTGATCCAAGAACGCCTCCATTTGCGCAACGGAAAAAACTTCATTGACGAAATCAGGTTTTGGCAAATTCCGCTCTCGCCGCAGGCCGATAATTTTCATGCCGCAGGCGGCGCACCATTTTGCAATCTCCGTTCCAATTGCGCCTAACCCTAGAATACCGGCCGTTTTTCCAGCCACGGCAAAACGGGTTTTGATCATCTCTTTTTGCCGCCACGTTTTTTCAAATTGGCCGCGCACCGCGAGATCAAAACGATTGGCGCAAAACAAAATCGCGCCAAGCACAAATTCGGCCATGCGGTCGCCATGAATGCCGCGTGCATTTGTCACAATGACGTCGCTCGCGACCAGTTCTGGCGAAAGCGACTTCTCAATCCCGGCCGCGCCGAGATGCAGCCAGCGCAATTTACGGCACGACCTGAATTGCTCGACGGAAAAACGATACGTCGCGACCACTTCCGCTTCGGCCAAATGTTCGGCAAATTTCGCCGGATCAATGAAAAGTTCGAGGCGAGCGAAGGCGTCGCCGAGGCGGGACGCCATTTGCCGGTGCGGTGTTTGTAAGCGAACGGGATTGGCGGTGAGATTGACGGCGACACGCATAGCTGATCAATACCGCGAGAATAAATTCAATAGGTAGTTTAGTGTGGAAAAGTTTTTTAACACGGAGTATCGGAGCACATCGAGAAACACGGAGTAATTGACTCCCTGTTTTCTCGTTTTTCTCCGTGGCTCCGTGTTAATAGCGGTTTTGAATCTTGAACATGATCATCCGTAAATGCCGCGCAGCTTCAACGTCTGCGCGACGCGATCGATCGCCAGCGCGTAGGCGCCGATGCGCATGGTGACGTCATATTTTTCCGCGGTCGCCGTGACGTCTCTAAAAGCTTCGGTGAGCATGCGCTCCAATTTTTCAAAAACATCCTCTTTCGTCCAAAAATAGCCCATGCGGTCCTGCACCCATTCAAAATAGCTGACCGTCACGCCGCCGGCGTTGCACAAAATATCGGGAATGACGGCAATGCCGCGCTCCGCCAAAATCGGATCGGCTTTCGCCGTGGTCGGACCGTTGGCGCCCTCCGCAATAATCTTCGCTTTAATCCTGCCCGCATTGTGGCTGGTGATTTGATCTTCCATGGCGCACGGCGCGAGCACGTCACAATCCAATTCGAGCAATTCTTCGTTGGTAATTTTATCGCCGCCGGCAAATCCTTCCAACGCGCCGTCATGCGTATCGCGATAAGCTAGGGCTTGCGAGGTATTGAAGCCTTTGGCGTTGTAATAAGCGCCGCTGACGTCGCTAATGCCGATGACTTTGCAGCCGATCGCCTCGAATTCCTTGGCGGCAACCGATCCGACATTGCCGAAACCTTGAATGGCAATTCGTGTATCTTGGGGATCGAGCCCCATTTTTTTCATCATGCTGTTTGTCACGAACATCAGGCCTTTGCCGGTGGCTTCCACGCGGCCGTGTGAGCCGCCGAGCAATCTGGGCTTGCCCGTCACCACTGCCGTCACGGTGTGGCGCGCGTGCATGGAATAAGTGTCCATAATCCAGCCCATGACCTGCTCGTTGGTGTTCATGTCGGGCGCCGGCACGTCGCGCTCCGGTCCGAAAACTTCCAACAAATTCGCGGTATAACGGCGCGTGATTTTTTCCAATTCGACTTTGGTGAGTTTTTTGGGATCGCATTTGACGCCGCCTTTTGCGCCGCCGAACGGCAAGTTCACCACCGCGCACTTCCAGGTCATCCACGCGGCGAGGGCTTTGACTTCGGGAAGATTGACATGCGGCGAATAGCGAATGCCGCCTTTCGAGGGGCCGCGCACGTCGTTGTGAATCACGCGATACCCTTCAAAAACTTCGATCTCGCCGTCGTCCATTTGAATCGGAATGGCGACAATGATTTGCTTTTGCGGCGTTTTGAGATACTTATAGAGGCCGGGGTCGAGATCGATCAACATGGCCGCCACTTCAAAGCGCGCCATCATCGACTCGAAAGGATCTTGATCGGTTGATTGAATTGGGGCGGCCTCAACGTACTTGTACTCCATCGGTGCTCCTCCTTAAGTTGAATTTGCTAAACTTGCTGATTGACGATCCGGGCCAATTCTCGCAGCGTTAAAGGTATATCTTCATCGCGAAGTAACGGCATCCGCAGCCGCGCCTCGCGAATTTTATTAAGATCGAGTGAATGAATCAGTAAATCCGGTTCAAAAAGTTTGGCTTGCACTTCGATCTGTCCGAACGGATTGATAATTTGGCTGCCGCCCCAAAAATGGAACGGGCCTTCCTGGCCAACGCGATTGACAAAAATAAAATACGCGCCGAACATGCGCGCATAAAATTGGCTCAACAGGCGGCAAGCGCCGGGGCTCGTCGAGGGTTCCGTCAAAGCGGAATGACTCCGCGCCTCGCTGCCGGCGCTCGAGCAATGCATGGAGAAAAAAATCTTTGCGCCGTCCAGCCACAACAGATTCGCCGCCGAAGGATGCCAGTTTTCTTCGCAAATTAAAATGCCGCTCCGCCCGCCGGCATGATCGAACGCCTGCAAAGCCTTGCCGCGCGCAAAATATTTCCCTTCTTCAAAAAGACCGTAGGTCGGCAAATAAACTTTGTGATGGCGATGCAAAATTTTTCCCGCCGAAAAATAAAGCGCCGCATTATTATACACGCGATGATCCTCCCCTTCCAGGACCAGGCCGCAGAGAATATCGAGGCGCTGGGAGAGCTCGCGCAGCGGCTCGAGCCACGGCGCATTTTCCGGCAGCGCCATTTCGGCCACGCGCTCTTGCAAATGGTATCCCGTCAAGCTCAGCTCGGGAAAGACGATCACTTGCGCGCCTTGCTGCTCCGCTTGCGCGGTTAATTCAAGATGCCGCTGCAAATTCGCCGCGCGGTCGCCAAGCTGGCAATCGATTTGGGCAAGGGCGATTTTATATTGCATAAAAATTTATCATGATAAAATTCAATAATCTTGTTTAGCGGATGAGGGTGGCGCTTCGCGCGTTTGAATACGGATCGGCTTCGTCGTTGCGGCTTGCGCTGCCGCGCAGCCGTCTCTCCTCTGCAAGCGGCGCACCACCTCGCGCACGACTTTTTGCACCAAAGCGGCGTCAGCCTGCGGGCCTAACTCATGCAAAGCTTCGCGCACGATCTGCCGGAGTTTTTCTTCGCTAATTTCCATTGGAGAATTTTTATTGAAGCAAAATAAAAAATCGCGCCGGTCCAACAATTTGACGAGGTGAAAGAATATAGAAATTTTCGCGAGTTTTGCAAGAAAATTTTCTGGCCGATAAACTTCTTGCTTCTTAGGACGATTTTATGTATTCTAATTTTAAATCGATCAATGGCATACGCTCGCGCGCTGAATATGTTGAGAAAAAATATCTTGCCTGATTTAACCTGCTTTATGCTTGCTTTAACGGCGGCCCGCGCCGCCATGACGGGCGTCGTGTTGTCGTTAAGCCTGAATTTTTCCGCGCCCGCCCAAGAAAATTCCGGCAGCCTGCGCGGTCAGGTTAATCTGCAAAATTCTATCGTTGACAACAGCCGCATCGTGAGCAAAGAAATTAGCGGGGTTTACCAAAAGAATGTCACGCTGCCTCCTTCATCTTATGAGCCGGTCAGCTTCGTCGTTTATCTCGAAGAGGCGCCTGACGCCAACAAAGCTTTGAAAACCGACAAAGCCGTTTTGGCAAAACCGCGCTTGGTCATGGATCAGAAGAATCTCACATTTGTGCCGCATATCTTGCCGATCGTGGCCGGCACGACGGTAGAATTTCCCAACAACGATCCGGTTTATCACAACGTTTTTTCTTTTAGCAAAATCAAAACTTTTGATCTGGGACGTTACCCGACCGGCAATTCCAAAGCGGTGACGTTCGACAAGCCGGGCTTGGTGAAAGTTTATTGCGACATGCACTCGCAAATGAATGCATTTATCTTGGTTTTGCCGCATCCGTTTTTTACGCTGACGGATGATCGCGGCAATTACCTGATTCGCGACATTCCCGCCGGCACGCACAAAGTGAAAGCCTGGTTTGCGCGTTTGCCGGAAAAAAGCGAGACGATTACCATCCGCGCCGGCGAGGCCGCCACGCTGGATTTTATGTTTCCGTGACGAATGCAATCAGAGCAAAACCTAAAAATGTTAGAACGCTTGACGAAAACCCATTTGCTTCTTGCCTTTTGTTTTTTGCCTTTTGCCGCAACGTCGCGGTCTCAATCAGCGATCGACGTCGGCGGCATTATGACCGTTAACTATATCGACGGCGGCGAGGGCAAAAGCCCGTTGCGCCACAATGACGGACTGCCGGGCTTTGAGCTGGTCGGGGATTTATTTTTAAACGTGCGCGTCAGCGAAGAAGCGTCCGTTTTTTTGGAATTGGAAACGGTGCGCGGCTGGAATGTGCAGTTGTATGCCGGATCGTTGACCTACAAAATTTCCGGCGAAAAATTGAAAGTGGAAGCCGGAAAATTCTTGGCGCCTTTCGGCAATTTTTTGCCGCGCCGATTTGCACCGCAGAATTTTTTGTACGGCTTTCCGATTTATTACGATTATCGCACCGGCTTGGCAGCGAACGAGGTGCCGGAGAATAATCAAGAATTGCTCGCAGCGCGCGGCACCGGCCGCGGCGATTATGGAAACACCGCTTCAGCGCATTCGCTGTTCAATAGGATGAAAGCGAATTTCTCTCCAAATTCTCTTGCGTCACCGGCGACGGGTCATACCGTCAACGGCAGCGACGGCGTCAAAGTGATCGCAAAAGAAACTTATATTTCCGGCGTCCAATTTTTTGGCAAGTACCGTCAACTCGGTTACAATATCGGCCTTGCTAACGGCGCGCTGTCAAATCCGGCTGATTTGAGCGTGAGCAAGCGGCCGATGATTTTTGGGCGCTTGCACGTGCAACCCGCCATCGGCTTGAGGCTCGGCGTCTCCGCGGCGAACGGCGGTTATCTCAATCACAAGCTCGTGCAAAGCCAGCATCCGGAAATCCAACCGGAAAAGTATTCGCAAGGTATCGCGGGTCTCGATATGGAATACAGCCGCGGCTACTTCGTCTTTTTTGGCGAAGGCGCGTTCAGCCGTTGGAAAAGTCCCTTGCTTCGTGAGAAACTCGACGCGCTGGCTCTCACGGTTGAAGCGCGCTATAAATTTTCGCCGCGGTTTTTTGTCTCCACGCGTTATGGTCAAATCAAATTTTCCCAAATTGCCGATGCCGGCGATGTTGACGGTGATGGGCAAACCATGGAGCCGTGGGAGTTTCCGATTTGGCGGCTTGAGGCGGCGCTTGGCTATAACCTTTCTCGGCATGCTTTGATTAAAGCCGCCTGGCAAATCAATCGCACCGATTTGCATCATCCTCGCAACAGCGATCCGGCTGACGATTTGTTGGCAATTCAAATGACCGTCTTTTATTGATTCGATGAACCGTTTGTTGACCTTGAAAACCCTCAAAGGCTATCGCGGGTTAAAAGGAAAATTTTTCCTGGCGTTGGCGATTACCGCTTTGGGCGTGATCGTCTCGACCTTCCTCGTGCTCAATTATTTTTTGCGCCGCGAGGTTTTTGCGACGCTCAATGTCGAAGTGCGGCGGTCGGCGAAACTTTTTGCGATCGTGCACCAGCGCGAGCGCATTTATCAAATGTTGGAAAAGGGCCGCGTGTTGACCAGCGCGCCGCAGCTCCGCGCCGCGCTGGACACGGACGACCCGCTCACCGTGCAAATCGCCGTGCAGGATGTGTTGGAGCGCCTGCTTAAAACCGTCGCGACGATTACGGAAGAAAACGGCTTGCCCGATTCGCCAACTGTTTTGAATCGTCGTGGTGAGTCCGTTGCCGGCGCCATCAATGAGTTGAGCGTCGTTTATGATCGTGCCGGCAAAATCCTCGCGGTAACCAAACGCTTGGGCGACAACAAGCAAATTCTTCGCGGCGCCACGACCGGCTTCATTTTATCCGATTCGACTGTGGTTTCAACTTTGCAGGGCCGGGAGCTGTTTACGACGTGGCGGAATCAAGACGGCGTTTGGTGGGGCGTGCAAGTGCCGATTTGGACGGACGAAAGCTCGCCGCTCGGCCCCTCGATTTTGGGCGGCTTGATTTTTGGCATGCAGTTCAATGACGCTTTTGCCGAGCGCATGAAAGATTTGGTGGGCGCGGACGTGGCTTTTGTCATTGATCGCCTCGTCGTTGCCGCTTCATTCTCCGGCGAGACCCGCGAGCAAATTACGGCGATGCTGAAAAAAAACTCGCCGGTAATTTCGTCCGGCCAACCGCAAGAATTGCAGACGGAAAATGAAAATTTTCTCGCGATCAGCTTGCCGTGGTTTGAGCGCCATCAGAACGCGCAGGTGATTTTGCTGCGCTCGGTGACGCGCTCGATTCAACCGTTGTTGCAGCCCGTGCAGCGCACGTTGTTCATCGTCGGGTTGGGCGCCTTTCTCTCCGCGCTGTTGATCAGTCTGGCGATTTCCCGCACGATTACGCAGCCCATCGCCAAGCTCGTTGACGCCGCCCATGCCGCCGGCACCGGCCATCTCGATCAGCCGATTCAAATCACTTCACGCGATGAGATCGGTTATCTCGCGCGCCGCTTTGAAGCGATGCGCCAATCGCTCAAGCAGCAAATGGAGAAGCTCACCGAGCTGAACGCCGATCTCCGCGACCGCAATGTCGAGCTTGAACAGGCGCTCGAACAATTGCGCCGCGCCCAGGAAGATCTGGTCCAATCGGAAAAGCTCGCCGCCGCCGGAAAATTGACGGCGCAGCTTTCGCATGAAATCAACAACCCGATTCACAACATTCGCAGTGGCTTGGAAACGGCGCTGAAAAAAATGCCGGAGCAGCTTGCCGGGCGTCAATTCGTCCAGTTGGCGCATGATGAAATTCTCCGCATCGGCAAGCTCGTGCGCCAGATGCTTGATTTTTATCGCTTCGGCCAAATCGAGCTGCAAGCCGTCGACCTCAACGCCGCGTTGAACGAAGTATTGGAAAGCTCGCAGCGGCGCTTTGAAGAATATCATATTCAAGTTGAAAGATTTTTCGCGGAAGATTTACCAACCGTGCACGCCTCGCGCGACCAAATGAAGCAAGTCTTTTTGAATTTGCTGCTCAATGCCATCGAGGCGATGCCCGCCGGCGGAAAATTAGTCACCCGGAGTTGGCGCGAAAACGGCCGGGCGCAAATTGCAATACGCGATTCCGGCTGCGGTATTCCGCCGGAAAATTTGTCGAAAATTTTTGACACTTTTTTTACGACCAAGCGCGCCGTGCACGGCGTCGGCCTCGGCTTGTCGGTATGCTACAACATCGTCCATCAACACGGCGGCACGCTTGAAGTGGAAAGCGAGGTGGGAAAGGGAAGTGTGTTTACCATCAAGCTGCCGGTGGCAGAAAAGCTGGAACCAACATGATCGCGCTGCTCACTTTTTGCGGGATTTTGTTTTCTTGCGTTTTGGGGTAATTTTATATTTATCCTGTTGCTCGATTTCTTCGCGGATGACGGAAAACTCCCGCGCCTTCGAATCTTTGATGTAGTCGCCGTAGTTTTTGTGTTGGGAAGGTTTCGCTATTTGATAAATAGAATTGGCCTCGAAAGATTTTTTTTGAGTTTTTGAATATGTTTTATATTTGCCATTACTTTTGGAATGGGGCTTGATTTCATACATAAAAATTCGGTCGCCACGTTTAACCATGCGGAAGCCGTCTTCGGCAAGGGATTTTCGCAAGTCTTTTTCCGTCGCTTCGAGCCATTCTAAAATAGCTAATCCGCTTTCTTGCTGCTGGCGAGCAAACTCTGCACGGATTTGATGTAATTCCTGCATGGTCGAGTCTTCGACAAAATCTTCATGATGAGCCATATTTAATCTCCTAATTTAAGCGGGCTCAGAATTATAATTGACTTATAACCGTTCAGCAAGTTAATCTCGTTAATTTTTTGTTTGTTGCGATCATTCACGATATGCCTAAAGTTCCAACTCAACAGGATTTCGCAGCTAAACACTGCCGCAATTGCAACGTGCAATGCGTCATATTCCGGCATAGATAGGATTTTCAAATATTCATTCGCTAAAGCTACGCCAGCAGGAGTGGCAATACGTGTATCCAAAAGATGAATGAGCCGCTGAAGCTTTTTTCTTCTCCTGCGGTTTTTTGTTGCATCAATTTCTTTAACCGTTATATTTGAAATCACGAGGTGATGATTCGGCAGCTTGTCGTGCCAAAGGCGTTGGGTAAACAGTTGCCTTTCTGGTTGCCGGTCATTATAATAGGCGCTCGGAATCGAAGTGTCTAAATACAAAAGCGGGCGCGAGTCAGTCATGTCGAGATCACAAATTCAGGTAACCGGATCAACAAATTTCTGCCAAAAGTTAAACAAACTCGCTTTGAAAATCAAGCAAAAGTTACAGAACATCGTACTCCCTCAGTGACAGGTGGAGAAGATGTCATTCTGGAAGAATCTTTTTAGTATCGAGCACCGTGCTGGCATCAAAAAAGATGCTTCCAGCATGACATGTAATAGTAGCCCACCACTAATCTGAGCCATTACGCGGTGGAGTAATGCCGCAGATGACGGGGGGTAGCGCAGACATCTTGTCTGCAGTCAGGATGACTGCGCTACGTTTTTCCACCCATGAGTGAGGCATTACAGAACATCATTTAACCGCGCAGTTTTTATGAAATCATCCATTCTCGTCTTCGCTGATGCCGCGGCTTTTCGCGTCGTTACTTCCGTTAATGAAGCAAGTCTTTTAAAATTTGCTGCTCAATTAAACTGCCGGCGGCAGAAAAGCTGGAACCGACATGATCGCGCTGCTCACTTTTTGCGGGGTTTTGTTTTCTTGCGTTTTGGGGTAATTTTATATTTATCCCGTTGCTCGATTTCTTCGCGGATGACAGACAACTCGCGCAGGGATGAATCTTCGATATCGTCAGCGTAGTTTTTGTGTTGGGCAATTTGAGGTTTAGTAGAATGAGAAGACGGTGGGGAATTTTTTTTTCGCGCTTTGGCTATTTTCCTATGGTTAATGTTTTTCTTTGGATAAGCTTTAATTTCATCTAAAAAGGTACGGCCATCGCGTGTGACGATTTCATAACCGACTTCGGCAAAAGATTGGTGCATGTCTTGTTCTGTTGCTTGCAGCCATTCCCAATAAGAGGAGATGCCGCTTTTTTTATATTGTTGCTCCATCTCCTCCTGAATGCGGTGTATCTCCCGCATCGTCGAATCTTCCTTGTGCTCATTGTAATTTTTATAGTGCACCATAAAATCCTCAAAGTTCGTATGGACTGATAATGTTTATTGATTTGTAGCCATGGATTAAATTGATGTCGTTGATTTTTTGTTGGCTGCGAAAATTTGCCAGATGAGTAAAATTCCAACTGAGCAACAACTCACAACTCAAAATCGTCGCACCCGCGGCGTGCAGAGCATCATTAGTTGTCATGGTTACGCTTTTTAAGTATTCGTGTGCCAGCATTTTAGCCGCCGATGTCAACACGTAAACCTCGATGCTTCGAACAAGCTTGGCAAGTTTTTTTCTCTTTTTTAGGTTTTTAGTTGCGCCAAGTTCTTTTGTCGTTATATTGGAGATTATTAAGTGATATTTTGGCAACTTCTCGTGCCAGATATGTTGTGTAAACAATTGCCTATCTTGTTGCCGTTCATTATAATAAGCGCTTGGAATTGATGTGTCTAAGTACAGAAGAGGTCGCGTGTTAGTCATATCAAGAGATTATAATTTCAATTAACCGGATCAACAACTTTCTATCCAAAGTTAAACAACCTCTCTTTGAAAATCAAGAAAAAGTTAGCGAACATAACTTAACTTTATCGTTGCTATGAAATCCTCCATTCTCGTCGTCGATGACGACGCGGCATTTCGCGCCGTCACTTCCGCTTTGTTGGAAGACGAAGGTTACGCCGCCACTTCCGTTGCCGATGGCGGCGCCGCGGTGGCGCTTTTGCGCGAGCGGCATTTCGATCTCGTGCTCTCGGATTTGGTGATGGCCGAAATGAGCGGCTTGCAAGTTTTGGAAACCGTCAAAACGCTGAGTCCGCGCACGATCGTGATTATGGTTACCGGCTTCGCTTCGGTGGAATCAGCCGTTGAGGCGATTAAGCGCGGCGCGGAAGATTATCTCACCAAGCCGTGCGGCAATGCCGAGCTGTTGCTGAAAGTCGAGCGCGCGCTCGCGCAGCGCCAGAAAGACGAAGAGCTCGCGCGGTTGCGCGACGTCGTCGCGCAAAGCCATAGCTTCGGCAACCTCATCGGCAAAAGTCCGCGCATGCAAAGCGTGTTTCGCATGGCGCAGCAGGTGGCGTCAACTGATGCGACGGTGCTTTTGCTCGGCGAAACCGGCACCGGCAAAGAATTGCTCGCGCGCGCGATTCATTTCAACAGCCTGCGCCGCAACGGTCCATTTATCGCGGTCAACTGCGCCGCGATTGCCGAGACCCTTTTGGAAAGCGAATTGTTCGGCCACGAGAAAGGCGCGTTCACCGGCGCGATTCGCCAGAGGCCGGGACGCTTCGAGATGGCCGAAAAAGGCACGCTCTTTCTCGACGAAGTTGGCGACATTCCGACCGCAACGCAGATCAAGCTGCTGCGCGTCTTGCAGGAGCGCGAGTTCGAGCGCGTCGGCGGCAATGAAACGATCAAATGCGATATTCGTTTGGTTTCCGCGACGAATCGCAATCTCGAGCAGCTCATTCAAGAGAAAAAATTCCGCGAGGATTTGTACTATCGCCTCAACGTCGTGCCGATCAAAGTGTCGCCGCTGCGCGAGCGCGTTGAAGATATTCCGTTGTTGGCGCAACACTTCGTCAAAAAATACGTGCAAACGCTGCATAAGCCGATCAGCAAAATTTCCGAGGCGGCGATGAATCTGCTGCTGCAACACAAGTGGCCCGGCAATGTCCGCGAGCTGGAAAACTTGGTTGAGCGCGCGATAGTTTTGTGCACCGGCGAGGTGATCGACGTCGAACATTTGCTCTTGCTTCAAGATCGCCCCGAAGCGGATTTGCTCAGCCAAGCCCGCAGCCAGCAATTAACGGAACGCCAGCTTACGCAGCTTTACGCGCGGATGATTCTCGACGTGACCGGCGGCAACAAAAAAGAAGCCTGCCGCGTGCTCGATCTCAATTTCCGCACCCTGCAAAATCGGCTGGAAGGTCTGGCGACGGAAGCGGCAGTGGAGGCAGAGTAACGGCTTTACGACCAAGAAACCGGTTGCGCTTTTGTGAGATTTATCGTAACTTTGAAAGTGCAGGTAACCATAATTTCCATAACATTTGGGCGAATGCTATGCAAGAAGAAATGATAACACAAGAAGGCATTTTGGAAAAAGTGCGCCAACGCCTCGGCGCGCTCGAGGGCAACGCCGAACAAGCCGTTGCGGAAGCGCTGGCCATTCTCAACGAATCCCGCCAGACGCTTCCACAACAAACAGAAGCGCAGTTTGTGAGCGCCAATGTTAGTTTTTCACAATACAAAGTCTGGTCACCGGAAGAACGCTTTCAATATCTCAACGACGCTCAAAAAAATAATACCGCCTGGATTGAACGGCAGTTTGAAGAATTGAGCGCTGTCTGGCTGATGGTGATCGATGGGCAAGTTGTGGCTCACGATGCGGATTTTCAAAATTTGCTTAAACCGCAGGAGTTTAAAGCCCTGTGCCAAAAATATGGCAAATATCCTTTTGTGTTTTTCCATTCACGGCTTTTCATGATCGAAGAAACGACGGCCTAGCATACGACTAAAGAACCGAACGATGCCTACCCAACAGTCGCCGTAAAGCTTCATGGCGAGTTCGATGAAACCATATTGACGGCTGATTTTGATACTGGTGCGATGTACGTTTACATCGATTTGAATTTTCTCTTACAACGTAACTTGCTAACAATTGAAGCGGAGGACTACGAACAAGAGTCGAACCACCTCAATCGAAGTTTTATTTTTTTTGCAAAACCGTTTCGGTTTTCAGTGCAAGATCAAAACGGCAAATCGAAAGAAGTTGAAGCTTACACTTTGTGTATTAAAAATTGGCGCAAGAGCCCCTTCGTTGCCATCAATCCCAATCGCACTGCCCTGATTGGCCGCGGCTTATTCCACAAACTTGCACCCGTGGTCCATCTTGATTTTGCCGCGCGTCAAACTGAAATCGAGTTTCATGATTCTATCGCTTGAGAAGGTTCTATGAAGACGACGAAGCGCCTGGCCGCCTTTGTTGTGGTATTCGTTTTTTGTTTTCCCATTTTCAGAAAATCGGCAGGAATGAATTCACGCATCGCCATTTGTTGCTCGCTTACGGCAAAAATTTTTCCGAGGCTTTCGCCGTCGGGGTGAATGTGAAATTCATTGATCAGGATTTGGCCGGACAATCGGCAACCCTCGAAAATCCGGGCATTGATCTGGGATTGTCTTATCGTTTCCAAGCTTCGCAAGTTCTTCTGAGGAATCTGGCGATCGGCATTGCGGTTGATAATTTTGTCAAGCCATCTTTGCAGCTTGCTCGTTTTAGCGAAACCTTGCCCCGCGAAGCGCGGCTCATGGCCGAAAAGTCGATCGCGCTGGGCGAAGGCAAATTAACGCTGGTGAGCAATGTCGGATTTTTAGAATATTATTTTAATCAAAACAAAACCCGATTTCACGGCGGCGTTGAATACTCGCATCAATCGACCATCGCGCTGCGCGCCGGATTGAATGACGCGCAATTCAGCGCCGGCGCCAGCTTGCAATTCAAAGGCGCGCAGCTTGATTATGCCCGCAACTACGTTGTATCCGAGAATTTTTCTTCGGCAACGGATGCCGTGACGTTGACGTATCAGTTTTAAAATTTCGGAGCTGAAGCTCTCGACGCACATTTTCAGGGAGCAATCGTTCATGGATGATGCGCTAGCCCTTTTGCGGGAGATTTTAGGGCTGCTCGCCGTGCCGCTTTTGGTTTTGCTGAACAGTTTTTTCGTCGCGGCGGAATTCGCTTTGGTCGCCGTGCGGCGAACCCAGGTCGAAGAAATGGTCAAACAAAAACGTGCCGGCGCCGAGGCCGTACGCAAAGCCATCGCTCGACTCGATGACGCGATTGCAGCGACACAACTCGGCATTACGCTCGCGAGTCTGGCGCTCGGCTGGGTCGGCGAGCCGGCCATTGCGCACGTGCTCGATCCGCTTTTAAGTGTGCTGCCGGTGCAATGGGTGGATACGGCCAGCCATTCTCTTGCCGCGATTATCGCGTTCACCACCATCACTTTTCTGCACGTCGTCATCGGCGAGCTCGCGCCGAAAGCCCTGGCGCTGCAACGTCCGGATGAAATTTCATTGCTCATCGCTTCGCCGCTTTTAATTTTCGCCAAAATCGCCCGCCCGGTCATTGTGCTCATGAACGGCGCTGGCAATTGGATCGTGCGTTCGCTCGGCTTCAAACCCGTTTCCGGGCATCAAATGGTGCATTCAGTTGAAGAGCTTGGCTTGCTGGTGGAAGAGACGCGAAAAGCCGGGGTGTTGCCGGCCGATCAAGCCGAGTATTTGTACAACGTTTTTCGCCTGTCCGCAAAATGCGTGTGCGATATCGTCGTGCCGCCCGAAAAGGTTGCAGCTTTGGAAGTTCACGCGCCCGAAGAAAAAATTCTCGAAGCGGTTCGTGAAGGCGCGCACACTCGCATGCCGGTTTATGATCGCGATATTAACAATATCATTGGCATTGTCAACACCAAAGATCTTTTTTACCTGTTCAGTCTGCGCGGCGTCGTCGTTTTGCCGGATGCCCTTTACAAACCGCTCTATTTTCCTCCCAATTTGTCGGTTGCCGTCGCGCTCAAAGAATTTAAACGCCAGAAAAAACAGATGGCCGTAGTCAAAGATCAGGCCGGCCGCGTTTTTGGCATTGTTACGCTTGAAGACATTCTCGAAGAAATCGTCGGCGAGATTGAAGACGAGCACGACCTGCCGAGCAACGGCAAAGACGTTCAGCAAAAAATGCAACCGCAGCTTTCATAATCGTTTCTGCAAGTGTAAAATCTACAACATGACGCCGAATTTTTTCGCTGAGGATGGCCGCCTTAAGAAATATGCAGGTTTAAAATTCAATGACTTAGCCTTTTTAACAGCTATAAGTCACCTGCCGCAGAATTTCGGCACAATATTCGCCTGTCAATTACATAATTTGATCCGCAGTCGAACAAAAAAAAAGCTTTTGGCTGCGCCTGTCAGGTATCCGGAGTTTCCGAAACAGATTTAAATTTCTAAGTTGATCGAATCGACGCGGAAAAGCGCTTGCTTTTTTGTCTTTTTGTCTTCATATTTATAGACATTAATTTTAAAGCCATCATCAACTTTGAGGCTATGAATCAAAAAAACGCCGATTTTGCGGTTCCGACAAAATCTTGGCAAGCCAAAGTGAAAGGCGCTTTCATGCTCTTTCGCGTCTTGGCCGTTTTGGTTTGGGCCTTCAATGCCAGCCTCGTCAGCAATGCCGCCGCCGCGCTGGATGGCTTCGCGATCGATCCGATCGTCTTCGCTTTCGTGCTCCTGATTTCTGCCCTCGTGCAAGGTTATCCCGCGCATATCGTCAACGAAATTTATGATTGGCAGAGCGGCGCCGACCGTGCAACGCTGCCTAACGCCTCGGGACGGAAAAATGTTTCAGGCGGCAGCAAAGTTATCGCCGCCGGTTTGCTCACCATCGCAGATTTGTGGCGCCTGTTTTATCTCACGACCGGCTTGGTCGTATTGTTTGCGGTTTTTATCGCCGCCTTCGGTTCGTGGAAATTACTCTGGTTCTTTATTCCCGGTTTTCTGTTGTGTTTGTTTTATTCGATGCCGCCGTGGCGTTTTGCGTATCGCCCGTTTCTCGGCGAATTTCTCGGCGGCTTCGCCGGCATCGTGATTTTAGTTTCCGGCGGATATTTTGCGCAAAGCGGCGCGCTGCCGCTCGGCACGATTCTGCTGGCGCTCGGCATGGGTTTTATGTATGCGGCGATCATGGTTTTCTTTCATTATATTGATTACAAAACCGACCGCCTTGCCAACCCGCCGAAACGCACGACCGTCGTTTTTCTCGGGCTTGAAGGCAGCCGCATTTATGCCTGCATTTGCGCTGCCGCCGGCGCGCTATTGATGTTGCATTTAGCCGCCGCGCAGCATGCTTATTATCTCATCTTGCTGCTGCAAGGTTTGATGATTTTCTATTGCCATTGGCGCGTGCGCCCGGATGACGGCAGAAGCCTGGTCTATTGGGGCAAGATCATGACGTATTTTGTGCTCATCGCCGGTTTGATTTTCGCCGCGCTGATCAAACCGGTATTTGCCGGCATGGCGCCGCTCTATTTGTTGGGTTTCTGGGCGCATAAGCGTTTCGGCAAATTACAGCCACAACCGCCAACGCGTGTCGCCATTCACCCGGCCTGAGAGAGTTGAATGATCAAAGCCGCTTAAAGGAAAGTTCACGTGCGAATAGGAATCGATGCGAGTAGTTTGCCGATGAATGTGGCTGGCGCGGGAACGTACATGTGCGGCTTGGTGCGGGCTTTAGCGCAAGTCGATCACACGAATGAATATTTGCTCTTTGTCAGATCCGGAACGCAAAATCTTTTTGGAACGTTGTTGCGGCAAGCCGGCAATTTCAAGCTCATGGCGTTGCCGAACCTTGCGCGCCCGCCGCGTCTGCTTTGGCAGCATTTGGGCGCGGGCCGGCAAACACGTTCGCATCATCTCGACGTGTGGCACGGCCTGCATTACAGCTTGCCTTTTTTTACCGGCGCGACGCGCACGGTCTCGACGTTTCACGACGTCGCCTTTTTTCTTTATCCGCAGCTTTACGCGCCGGTCAAACGGTTTTATTTTCAGCAAACCATTCGCAGCTCGCTGCAAAAGGCCGATGCCATCATTTCCGTTTCGCAAGCCACCGCGGACGACGTCAAAGCGCGTCTCATGAATGGCAAGTCCCCGGCGCCGGAGGCTAAACTACACGTCGTCCATTCGGGCGTTGATCCAAAATTTTTTTCGAGCGTTCCGGTTGCCGAAGTCGAGCGCGTGCGGCAGCAATATAGTTTGACGGCGCCGTATATTTTATTTCTCGGCACGTTGGAGAAAAGAAAAAATCTGCCGTTGCTCATCGAAGCGTTTGCGCGTTTGCGCGACCGCGGCCATCATGATTTGCTCCTGGTGTTGGCCGGTCAAGCCTGCAACGCCGGCGCCGAAGTGAATGCCGCGATTCGGCGCGAAAAATTAGGCGGCGCCGTGCGCTGCCTCGGATACGTTCCGGACAACGAGGTGTTGCCGCTTTATCACGGCGCCAGCTTGTTGGCGCTGCCGTCGCTGCATGAAGGCTTCGGCTTCCCGCTGCTCGAAGCGATGGCCTGCGGCGTGCCCGTTTTAGCCGCGGACAATTCGGCGCTGCGCGAGTTGGCGGTAGAGCCGGAAATGCTTTGTTCCGGCGAGGCGGCCGCTTGGGCAAAAAAAATGGAGCGGCTGCTGACGAATCAAAATCTGCGGCAAAGACTCGCCGCTTATGGCCGGCAGCGCGCGCAAGAATTTTGCTGGCGGAAAACCGCCGAAGCGACACGGCAAGTTTATGAATCATTGCAAGCGCCGCGGCGATACTTTGTGAACGGTTCATTCGCAAAAAACAGCTCGCGAAACGGCATGTCACATAACGATAAAAAAGAACTGCCGGTAGTCCATGCCGAAAACGACTTCACCGTGCGCGACGCCGTCTTGCAAACCGTCGCTTATGCGGATTTGTTTGATTATCCCATGCGCGCCGAAGAGATTTGCGACGGTTTGTTTTCCTGCCGCGCTTCTTTGCCTGAAGTGCAAAGCGCTTTGCAGAGTTGGCAGCATGACGGCGTCATCGAGCAAGATGACCGGCTCTTTTTTGTGCGTGGCCGGCAACCCATTTTAGCCGTGCGCGAGCAACGCCGGCAAAACACCCAACAGCTTTTGCAAAAGCACGCGCGCTTGCTGCGTTTGATCGTCAATTTTCCGTTTGTCCGCAGCGTTTCGCTTTCCGGCGCGCCGGCGTTCGAGAACTGCAAAAACGCCGACGACATCGATCTGTTTGTTTTAACCGCGCCGCGCCGTTTGTGGTCGGTTTATTTGAGCCTGGTGGTGTTGACAAAAATTTTAGGCAAACGCCGAACGATTTGCCTCAATTGCCTGCTCGATCTCGAGCATTTGAATATCGCCGAGCGCGATTTTTTTATTGCGCACCAAATCGCCTTTTTGCGGCCTTTGAGCGGCGTGGAATATTTTCAAAAATTTCAAGCGGCCAATGGCTGGACTGCCCAACATCTGCCGCAGCGCCGCAACGGCGTCTTTAGCAAAATAAAACCGTGGCTGGCGACCGTTCGCGAGGATTCGCGTCTGAAAAAAATAACGGAAAAAATTTGGGCGCGGCCGATTTTTGATTTATTGGAAAAGATAATTTTCATAAATTATCGCCGGCGGATTCGACGTAAAACCGCGCACTTGAATTCCGACGGCATTATCGCGCAGCCCGGGCAAATCAAGCTTTTTACCAATAACCATCGGCATCGCATTAAAAACGCTTTACAAAATCTGGTGCAGAAAATTTTGCAGCCGGATTTCTTGCCTGAGGAGGTTGAAGAGCGTCATGTGGCTTTTTAAATATCTCCGAGGTCGCGAAGTCCGAAGTCGAAGTGTCGGATTTCTGTTTCTGCTGCTTATGGCGTTGGCGTTCCTGCAAATACAGTGCGGCGAGAATCCGCTCCAGCCCGATCCGCGCGGCCCGAATGAGGTTTGGATTCTCTCGAGCGGCTTTGACCCCGCGACGCTAACGGTTTCAGCCGGCACGACCGTAACTTGGAGTAACAAAGACAACGTCCGGCACGACATCACCAGCGGCTTGCCCGACAATGTGGAAAATTTGTTCCTGGCCTCGAACAATTTAAATACCAACGAGCAACATTCCGTAACATTCAGCCAGCGCCGGACGTTTAATTACTTTTGTACCCGTCATCGGAATACCGGCAAAATCGTCGTGCAATAAAGTACCGCGACTTTCCCTGGCCTGCGGCGCGGCAGGCGCCAGGGCAGGCAAGTCGCGAGTGTTTGTTTTTGAGAAAGGCAAATTTAAACGTTTAACTTTTTATCATCACCTTTTGGAAAAGGAGGGGCAATATGCTCCAAAAATTTTTACGTGTTTCTGTGATGTTTTACGCGGCGATGTTCGCCGCGGCGCTGAATGTCATCGCCGGCGATGAGCCGGCTTTCATCAAACCGCCGGAATCGAATCGCCTCATCCCCCGGCAAGACGTCTTGCTGGACAAAGTCATTGAAATCGTCGATGAGAAATGCGCGTTTGCCGGTTGCCACACCGGCGCCAATGCGCCGAAGAATCTCGATATGTCGGAAGAAGCCTTAGTCGCGAATCTCGTCGGCGTGAGAAGCTCCGACGGCCCGTGGATGCGCGTCAAACCCGGCGATCCGGTCAACAGCTATTTGGTGAAAAAAATCCGCGGCGCCGCCGGCATCAAAGGCGACCGCATGCCGCGCGGCGGTAAACCACTCACGGCGCCAGAAATCGCCGCGATTGAAGCGTGGATCAAATCGTTGCCCCCGGGCATGAAAGCGGAAGCGCCGAAACAAGAATATGCGCGCGCCTTTCCCGGCTGGACCATCGGCCATTTACAAACCGCGGAAACGCTCGATAAAGGCGCCTTTCTTTATCGCATCGCGCATCGTTTCAAATCGCCGGTCGATGCCGGTTTTGATCAGCTCTTCGGGCTCGACGGCGGCGCGTTTATGATGACGCAAGTCGGCTTTCCGCTTTCCGATAATTTCGCCCTGACCATCGAGCGCTCCGGTTTCAATGCGACTTTTGAAATCGGCGGCAAATGGCGTTTTCTCCGCGAAAAAACCAGCGGCGCCACGCCGATTTCTGCCGCTATTTACGCGGGGGTGGATTGGGCAACGATGAAAGCCATTCCCGATCCGGCCAGTCTGCAAGGCGCAAATCTCAGCCGCACCGCCGGCGAGCGTTTTATGCTTTTTGCGCAACTGCCGCTCAGCAAGCAGCTCGGTGATCGTCTTTCGGTACTAGCCGTGCCCGGCGTTTTGCTCAACGGCAATGTCGGCGTCAAGGATGAAGATGCGCTCGTCACTCTCGGTTTGGGCGGTCGCGTGGCGTTGAGCCAAAAATATGCGCTCTTCGCCGAAATCACGCCGATTTTATCCGGCGATGCCACGGCGTCACCGCTCGGCGGACCATTGGTGAAAAATGGCAAGCAGTTTATTTACGACACGTTTGCGGCCGGCCTCGAAATCAAAGTCGGCGGCCACGTCTTCCAATTTTTCGCGACGAACTCCGCGGGCAACACCACCAATCAATATTTGAGCGGCGGCAATTTCGACCTGGCGGATGGCGATTTGCGGCTCGGCTTCAACATTTACCGCGTGTTGAATTACCCGTTTTAATCTAGTGGATTTTTATTTGTGAAAAAGGAATTTCAGCATGAAAACTAAATTTGTCATGAAGTATTTTATTGTGAGTTTGTTGTTGATTGGTTCGGTATTCATCTTTGCGGCATGTGAACACCTGCAACCCACGGTGGTCAACAATCCGCCGCAAGCGCCGGCATTTACGGATGTACAAAAAATTTTTACGGCAAATTGCGCTTTTAGCGGTTGTCATGGCGCGCAAAACACCCAACCGGCAGCCAAGCCGCAAAATCTTTCTGCCGGCAGCGCTTATGCCGCGATTGTGAACGTGGCGGCAGCGCAGCGTCCGGCGCTCTCGCGCGTGAAGTCGAATGACGCGGCCAATAGTTATCTCGTGCGCAAGCTCGAGGGCGGGCCGGATATTGCGAGCGGCCGCATGCCCCTCGGCGGCTCGTTAACCGCAGCGCAAATTCAAACCATTAAAGATTGGATCGCGGACGGCGCGAAGAACAATTGAGTTGAATTGATTTATTTATGTGAGGGAAGGCAATGGCGATTATTCAATCTCATGCGGTTGCAGCAAAAACGAGGGAAAAAAACACCCAACAACTTTTGGCATATTCGCCGCACGAGCAACAGACGGTTCTCTTTCCACCCAATGGAAATGGACATGCCGTTTTCCGCGATCCGGCTTTCGCCGACAATAAAAATTTGCCGATTCATCGTTGGGTTCCCTGGATTGCAGGCTATTCGGCTTCATTTGTTGATGACGCCATTTCGACATATCTGGCAAATCGCAAAACGGCGCTGGTGCTCGATCCGTTTTGCGGCGTCGGCACGACTCTGTTGCAAGCTGTTCTTCGTGGACATCGTGCGATAGGTTTTGAAATTAATCCCTATCCCACACTTGCAGCACGCGTCAAACTCAGCGCGCCCCAAATCAACCTCGCAGAATTAGACGGCAAGCTTGTCGACATGAAGGCGGCGGCAAAAGACTGGCGGCTCACCTCGGCTCCGGCTGAGGTGGTTCCACCGCCTCTCAAATCACGCTTACCTTTTTTTAGCCCAAAGGTTGAAAGACAGGTATTGCATGCGCTGGCCTTTATTAATGGAATTGATTCCGCGATCATCGCGAATCTGTTTCGCGTTGCCTTTGGGGCTGTGATGGTCGGCATTTCAAATTATTCGTATGAGCCCAGCCTCGGCTCGCGTCCGGCCGCGGGAAAGCCGTTAATTGAAGATGCCGAGGTTGCGCAGGTGTTGTTAACCAAACTGCAAACGATGCGCGCCGACATTGCATGGATCCAAAAGGAAATGCCTGGTGAATATTTCGGCGCGGGGCGAATCATCAACGGCGATTTCTTCAGCGCTAATGAAAAATTAGCCGAGGCGTCGATAGATTTGATGGTTACTTCGCCGCCGTATATGAATAATTATCATTATGTCCGTAACACACGTCCACAATTGTACTGGCTGAATTTTATTTCTTCGCCTAGCGAACAGAAGTATTTGGAAACGCATAATTTCGGCCAATACTGGCAAACGGTTCGTGATGTCGAGCCGATAGCTTTGGCCTTTGAACATCCTGGTCTCGCTAAAATTCTTTTTCAACTTCGTAAGACGCGATTAGATCAAGGCGCTTATGGAGGGCCGGGGTGGGCGAATTATGTGACGGCTTATTTCAATGATTGTTTTCGTTTCGTTGCGGTGCTTAAACGCGTTTTAGCCCGTGGTGGAACGGGAGTCATCGTCATTGGCAATTCCATTATTCAGGGGATCGACATTCGCATCGAACAAATCATTGGCGAAGTTGGCGCATTACAGGGCTTGCACCTCGAAGCCATTCAGTGCATTCGTGAAAAGCGAGTTGGCGCGAGCATCACGCAGTCTTCGGTGCGGCAGGGACAAAGGAGTAAAGTAACTCTTTCCGAATTTGCCGTGATTCTACGCAAACGCTGAAAGCAATAAGGATGTATTTGACTTTTTGAAATAAACCTGTTGCGAATCATTAAAATAACTCGAGGATTGGAGCTATGAAAAGCATATTGTGTAAATTCACTTTTGGGGTCATGACCAGTTTGACGATTAATGCCTCGGCGCAAGTTGATATCTCTTCGCTCGCCGGCCGGCAACTTTATGTGTTGAAAAAATGCGGCGATTGCCACAATCAAGGCGCGGCGAAATTTACGCCCATCAAAGCGGCCTATGACTCAACCAAGATGGCAACCCATATCGAAACGTTGAAGCTTGAAAACGTTTTACGGAAAGATACTTCACCGCGCAAAATCAAAAAAACGTTCGGCGAGGAAGTTTTGGCGCTCGTCGCTTATGGCAAGCATCGCGCGAAAGCCGATACCGCTGCCGCTAATATGGTGACCGCCGGTTTTGTGATGACGCGTGAGCCTTGCCGAACTTGTCATCTGATTAATGGCATCGGCAAAGACATCGGCCCGAATTTAGCCGGCGTCGGCGCCAAGCATGATAAAAAGTGGCTGGTCGAGCACTTCGTCAATCCGCAAGCTTTCGTCAAAGATTCGGTCATGCCTACCTTCAATGCGTTGCCGAAAGCAGAATTGGAAGCGATGGCGGATTATTTATTGACGTTGAAATAGTTTAGCCCGTAGCTCAACATTTATGTTGAGAAAGAAAACCGGGGGCGCAACATAAATGTTGCGGTACAATCTTAACCTTAACGAGTCTAGAAGCGTTTTAACTTTTGCTAGTACGGCAAATTTTAACCGAAGGAGTCAAAATATGAAAACATGTTTTTTTAGAAAACCTGCAAGTGGATTTTTTTTGTTGTTGGGTTTAATTGGTTTCACGGCTGCCTGCGATAATCAATCGCCCGGTCAGCCCCCGGTAACCGTGCAGCCGACGCTCGCCAGTATCCAGGCCAATGTTTTTAATTTGAAATGCGCGGTTGCGGGTTGCCATGTCACCGGCGGCATCGCGCCGTTTTCGCTCGAAAACGGACTCGCGTTTAATAATTTAGTCTTTGCCGCTTCGGCCTATGGCAATCCGCGATTATTGCGGGTCAAGCCGAATGATGCGCTCAACAGCGCGTTTTATTTAAAAATTATTGGTGATCCCCAAGTCGGTGGGCCTCAAGCCCGCATGCCCGCGGGGCTTGGACCGATGCCCCTCGCGGAAGTCAACGCCATCCGTGACTGGATCAACGCGGGTGCGCTGCCAGATGGGAACAACGCGCAGGTTAATCGCGTGCAAATCATTCGGCCGAACCGGGCGGCCATACAAGTTGGCGGCACGCTCGATCTTAATGCGCAGGCATTTGATGCGAACAACAACATGGTCGCGGCGATGTTTGCCTGGTCAAGCTCGATGCCGAATGTGGCGGCGGTTGACGCCAATAGCGGCAGTGTCGCCGGGGTTAATGCCGGTTCGGCAATAATCACCGCCACGGCGAATGGAAAAAGCGATACCATCGGAGTGAGTGTCGCCGCGCCGCCGGCGCTGCAAGCCACCTTATCCAGCATTCAAACGAATATCTTTACGCCCAAATGTGTGAATGCCGGATGCCATCCCGGAGGCGGCGCGCCGATGCCGCTGAACAATGGCGCTTCCTTTGGAGCGTTGGTGGGCGTGAACTCTGTTACTTATGGCCGGCCTCGCGTGGCGCCGGGCAACGCCAACAACAGCGTCTTGTATTTGAAGGTCATTGCCGATAACAGCGTCGGTCGAGGCATGCCGTTAGTCGGCGCCGCATTGAGCCAGGCGGAAACCGACTCGATTCGAGCCTGGATCAATCGCGGCGCGCAAAACAATTAGCAAGGATGCTCGTCAGGTAACCGGATTTTTTCATTGGCATCGTCTAATCTAGAAATCGCTGCGTTTGATGCGATCGCGGCCGTTTATGACGCCGTCGAAGCGCGCAATCCCATTTTGCAATGGATGCGCGACCGCGTCCAACGCGCGGCTTTATCCGCCTTCCCGCGTCATGGATGTTTGCTCGAGATTGGCTGCGGCACCGGCGTCGATGCGCTGTTCTTCGCGCGGCGCGGCCATCGCGTCGTGGCGGTGGAGCCTTCGGCGCAAATGCTCGGCGCCGCCAAAGACAAGATCGCTGCCGCCGGATTTTCCGGCGCGGTCGAGTTCTGGCAGGGCGGGGCGGCGAACCTGGATGAGGTTATTGCTTCTTACCGCGCCGCGAGTTTTGACGGCATTTTTTCCAATTTCGGCGCGCTGAATTGTGTTGCTGATCTGCGGCGTTTTGCGCGCGACGCCGCGGTTTTATTGCGCCCCGGCGGCCGCATGTTATTGAGCCTCATGCCGCCGGTTTGCCCGTGGGAAATCGTTTATTATTTGCTGAAAGGAAAACCCTCCGAAGCCTTTCGGCGCTGGCGCGGGCGAACCGGCACAGACGGCATTGCCGTGCGCGTGGGCAAGCAATGGGTGCAAACGTACTATCATTTTGCCGCGGCCATTCGCGCGGCTGGCGCGCGTGATTTTGACCTGGAAAAACAATTTGCGCTCGGCCTGTTGGCGCCGCCGCCTTATCTGCAAGGCGTGATGAAGCATCAAAAATTTTTTAACAGTCTCGTTCGGTTTGAAAAATTAATGGCAGGCTTGCCGCTGTTGCGCAATGGGGGCGATCATCTCGTCGTGATTTTGCGTAAACGCGATGATTGAATAATGCAAGCAGAAATTACTCTACCTCAATTCCGCTGAACATGCGAAAATTTAAGATCCTGCTCTACAACCCGCAAGCCGTTTTCTACACCATGCCCCTCGGGCTGCTCGCCGTCGCTTCGCAGC
>Ga0247727_10002918_pt1 | contig 38515 bp, 27 predicted proteins | sample WisWelCaveWW1625_FD_202498 | JGI IMG/M metagenome (GOLD analysis project Ga0247727, IMG submission 202498) | Biofilm microbial communities from Wishing Well Cave, Virginia, United States - WW16-25 | ecosystem: Environmental > Aquatic > Deep subsurface > Groundwater > Cave microbial mat | place...
ATTTTCTTTGCGTCTTGGCGAGCTTGGCGAGAGACCTGGGTTTCTTGGTTTTGGCTTTGATTTTCTTTGCGTCTTGGCGAGCTTGGCGAGAGACCTGGGTTTCTTGGTTTTGGCTTTGATTTTCTTTGCGTCTTAGCGAGCTTGGCGAGAGACCCGGGCCCCAGCTACTGAATCAGCCGACTGATCTCACTGGAAACCCGCTGGAAGGCCCCTTGCAGCTCCGTCTGGTCCGGGGCGTAGACATATAGCCCGGCGGGCTGGGTGGGGTTGTAACTGGTGCTGGTGGGATCGTTGGCCACCGCTTCCAGCAGGACATCGTCGGCCGGATACATGTAGCCGCCCAGCCCGATGGAGAAAATCCGGGTACTGAGGGTCGTTCGAATGTGCTCGGCCACCCGGAGGGTCAGGTTGTAGCCAATGTTCTGGACGTTGTCCCCGCTGTCGAGGGCGGTGGTGGAAACAGCCTTGGGGCCGGTGAAGCTGAAGACCGGCGTGGTGGCCGTGCCATTGGGCCGCCACTCGTTGGGTAAGGAAGTCACCAGGCTGGTGACGTTGCTGCCGCTGGAGTTCAGGCCGGGGCAGGCGGTGACGATGGTGCGGTCCGGGTTCCCGGTGGGGGCCGGCGGGGCCAGCGTTTGGAACAGGCCCCAGATGCTTCCGATACCGCCATCCTGGTCGGTCATGTAGACGCCGGTCTTGGGGGTCACCGAGCAGTACACCGAGCCACTGGTCCGCACCGGGAAGTTGTTGGTGTAGGCCGTCGGCTGGCCGTCGGTGAACAACACCACGACATTCAGAGCTCCGCTGGCAGGCAGAGCGGCCAGGGCCTGGTAGCCCGTCCACATGCCGTAGGGCGAGTTGGTGCGGTTGCCGCTGTAGCACGCCATCATGTCGATCAGGTTCTTGGCCCGGGTCTTGAAGTTGGTCGATGGAGCCAGGTCGATGCGGGCGCCGGTGCCGAAGCTGACCACGCCGAGGCGGTCCCGCTGGTCGTCGAACTGGTCGATGAAGAACTTGGCGGCGGCCTGGACGTCGTCCCAGGCCGGCGGGGAAACCAGCATCAGCGAGCCGGAGCGGTCCAGCACCAGGACGATGTTGACGTCCCGGCGCATGGAGGTGGCCATGGCGGCCACCGGCAGGGTGCTGTAGCCGGCCGCCCGAAGGAAGAAGGTCGGCACCACCGCCCGGGCGCTGATCTGCACCGTCCGGGTGGAGTTGGAGTTGCTGGTGATGACCGGCGCGTCGTAGCTCCGGGTGCTCAGCAGCAGCCCTTGCGGGAAGTTCACGGCGAAGTACTTGTCGACCACTTGGTTGACGATCTGCTGGGTGGAGATGGGGTTAGTTCCCTGCGAGAGCGCCCGGGCGGCCGCCAGGGCGGCGGCGTCCACGGCCGTCACCAGCCGGGCCTTCACCGCATAGGCATAGATCATATCTACAGACAGCCCTGCCAGGCCGAACAGGAAAAACATCATAATGGCGATCATCACGATCACCTGGCCCCGCCGTGCGTGTCTCTTCCTCATGAGTGCTTGCCTCCTTGTCAGTGATACAGGCATTCCTGCCTGTTCCGTGGCCTCAAAAAATCGCCCGCGAGTACAGCCGGCTGGGCGCGAAGAACCCCCCGAACTTCAGCTCCTTGGGGTCGTGGAACACCTCGGCCATGAAGAGCTTCTCGTTGGGTCCCACCGTCACGCCCGACGGTAATGTGGCCCGCGCCGTGGGGTCGTCCTCGTAGTTGTTCACCGTGCCGTTGGTCTTGATGCTGTAGGGCATGCCGACGGAGCTGACCGCCATGCCGGTGTTGCCCATCTTGATGCGGTGGCTCACCACCGCCATGCCGGTGTTGCGCTTGGTGGTGCCCGGTGTCGCCTGCACGACCGTTGACAGGTAAAGCGCCCCGTTGCCGCCGGTCCGCGTCATGCCCATCCCGGTGGCCGACTGCAACAGCACCGTCTGGTTGGAGATCTGGCTGAAATCAATGCCGCGGCCATACATGTTGCCGGCGTTGCGGACCAGCTGGGTCACCGTGAGGTGGCGGTCCACCACCACCCCCAGGGCGAAGGTCCCGATCGTCAGCATCGACAAAAAGGGCAGAGAGATTGCGAACTCCACCATCGATTGCCCCCGCCTTGGTCGGCTCGAAATGTGGTGTTTTTTGCGCATGGTCGTGCTCCTTGTGCTCCTGGGGGAGGTCACGGCCCGGCCACGACGGGCGAGCTCCGCGTCGGCGGGGCGCCGGGGAACGGCTCCATCTTGTCGGTGGCGCTGACGCTGATGATGTAGGGGTTGGGGTCGCGCAGCACCGCCCCCACCGGGGAAGCCGTCTTGTAGCGGTCGACTCGAACGACCACGATGTTGCCGGCGGAGTTGTTGGCGGTGGCCCCGTAGCCGTCCGGCAGGTAGTAGTCGATCTTCACCTTGTTGAGGTCCGTCTGGTTGTTCAGCAGCGTGAGGGAGTTGCGCCTTACGACTTCCCGGATGGAGTCGTCGTGGTAGCTGAAGCCGGGCACCAGGGAGGCGGTGATGGCAAACCGCACGCCCTCCCGCACGGCGTGGTGCAGGGTGGCCTTCACGAAGATCGAGTAGGCGAAGTCGAACGCCGCGAACAGGAACCCGATGAAGAGAGTAAACACCATGGCGAACTCCATCATGGCGCTGCCCCGCGATCCTCTGGTCCGCCTGCCGTTGGTCATCTGCGATGCTATGTTGTGGCTCATCATGTTGGCAGAGTAAGGCCATCTGTCCGGACCGGCAACCAGACCTGAAGTCCAATTGGTGCTATCTTTGGTGGCGGTACAGCCCCGCTCTATTGGGTAGGTTTTCCACCTTAGACGGGTTTCAGTACTGCCCCCAAACCGGTGGGAAAGTTGGCCTAGAACCCCCCCGCCGGGAAGCGCGGCGCCCCAGCCCCTGTATAATAGGCCGAGTGGCGCGTCAAGTTACTGGCAGGATTGGAGTACTCATCGTCGGCAGCCATGCTCTGCTGCGCCAGGGACTGGTTCGTTTGCTGCGGGACGAGCCGGATCTGGAAGTCGTGGGGGAGGCCGGCTCCCTGGAGGAAGCTAGCCTGGCGGCGGCCTTGGCCGAGGTGGCGCTGGTGGACTGGGACCAGGCCCGCGACCTGGGATCCCGGTTTCTGCCGGGCGCCCGGCAGGCGGGTTTTCGGGGACGGGTGCTGGTGATCGCCGGCGGGGAAATCTCTGAATCCGACGCCGTAGCCCTGGTCGCCCAGGGGGCCGCCGGCATCCTGCTGAGGCACCATCGCGCCGCCGGCTTGTGCGCCGCCATCCGGGCCGTGCGGGCCGGGGAGACCTGGCTGGAGCAACGTTTCGTTCAAGCCCTGATGAAGGCCGCCGTGAGTCCACACCGCACCGGGCTGCGGACGACCCTCTCGGGGCGCGAAACCCAGACCCTGCAAGCGGTGGTCGAAGGGCTGGCCAACAAGGAAATCGCCGGCCGCCTGGCGGTCTCCGAGAGCGCCGTGAAGGCCATCCTTCAGCAGTTGTTCCACAAGACCGGGGTCCGCAGCCGCAGCCAGTTGGTGCGGGTGGCGCTGGAACAGTACCGCGACGCCGTGGTAACACAGGCATTCCTGCCTGTCGGGAAGTAACACAGGCAGTCCTGCCTGTCGGGAAGTAACACAGGCATTCCTGCCTGTCGGGGGTTGCAGCCAATATGGTTGGAGCACTTCGCAGTCTCCTGGTGGTGGCGGTGTTGTTGGCCTGGGTGCCGCCGGCGTCCACTCAGGGCGTATTTCGTTGTTCCATCTCCCCGCAACCCGCGGCCAGCCTCCGGATCGAGGACCTGGCAGCCAAGACCTCCGACATAGTCCTTACTTGTACTGGTGGAGCAGTGACCCCAGGCGGCAACACCCTGCCGCGCTTTGAAATCGACGTGGAGCTCGACATTAGCTGGGCGCCCCGCATCTTCCCGGTGCCGGGCTGGAATCCCTGGACCGAGACGGTGCTGCTGGTCGACGATCCCCCCGAGGCCTCGCAGCGGGTGGCCTTGAAAGCGCTTCCCTTCGCCCCCTGGGACGAGTTTACCAAGGGCGTCCCGGTCCCCAACGTGTATCAGGGCCAGCTGGCCGGCGCCGCCATCCGCTGGCATGGCTTCACGGCGGATGAGCCGGCCTTCGACCGGCGGACGATTCGCATTACGAACTTGCGGGGCAACGCCAGCTTGCTGGCCTCCCGGACGTTGCCCGCCCCCGTGATAGCGGGCGTCAAGATGCGGCGTCTGGACGGCCCGGAGGTGCCCATCACCAACTCCCGCCTGCAAGTCGGAGCTGCTCAGGCGGCGCTGTTGTTTGGCACCCGCGACCTACGGGCTTTCGAGCAGTGCCGCAGCGTCGAGCGGACCCTGGCCGGCACCCTTCGTTTCTCGGAACTGATTCCGGGGGCTTTCCAGACCCGGACCGTGGGGCGGTTTGTCTCCGCCAACACCGCGCCGCCGCCGGTCGCGCAGCCGGGCCCGGGGGTGGTCTACGCCTCTGAGAGCGGCTTCTACAACCCGCGTTTCCCCCCGGACAACGGCCTGAACCGCGCCGGGTTGGCCGATTTCGGCTCCCGCCTGCGGGCGGTTTTTGAGGGCGTGCCGCCGGGCGTGACCCTGTGGGTGGACCCCGTTTCCTCCGGCGGCGCCACGGTGGCCCGGCTGACCACCAACGAGGCGGTGCCGTTCGCGGCGGTGATGCCGCCGGCCGCCGGCGCCGGCCTGGCGCCGGTTCCGCTCAGCGGCCGCTCCGGTGCCGCGGTCTGGGAGATCCTCAACTCCAACCCAGCCGCCTTGGAGACAGTCGAATTCAACGTGTATGCCAGCTTTACCGCCGATGCGGCCGCGGGACAGCCGGGCCTGGGAACAGTCACGGTGAGGGGCGGATTCGCCCCCATCGTCACGGATCCGGACCCCAGCGAGAGGGTGCCGATCCCGCGCTTCACGGGCGGCTCCGCAGCTTCCCAGCTATTCATCATCAATACCTGCACGGGACCGCCGCCCCTGATCTCGTTTGCGACCCTCAACGCCGCCAGCTTCGCCTCCGGAGTGCCCCTGGCGGTGGAGGCCATCGCCAGCGGGTTCGCCCCTGGCGGGTTGGCCTCCTCGACGCTGGCGGCCGCCGCCGTGCCCCTGCCCACCCGGCTGGGGACCACCTCGGTGGAGCTCAGCCAGGGTCCCCTGCGCCTGCTGGCGCCGCTGTTCTTTGTCTCACCAGGACAGATCAACTACCTGCTGCCGCCGCTGTTGCAGATCGGGCCGGCCACCGTGACGGTCCTGAACCTGGACACCCCGGTGGCGCGCGGCGAGATCCAGATCCGGGCGGTGGCGCCGGGACTGTTCTCGGCCAACGCCAACGGGCGCGGGGTGGCGGCGGCGCTGGCGCTGCTGGTGGACGCCGCCGGCAACCAGACCTTCCTGCCGGTGTTCGCCGGGCCGCCCGCAACGCTGGTGCCTGTCCCCATCGACCTGGGGTCCGCCACCCAGCAGGTGATCCTGATGCTTTTCGGCACCGGCCTGCGCGGGCGCTCGGTCCTGTCGGCGGTGCGCGTTCGCATGGGGGGCGCCGACGCCGAGGTGCTCTACGCCGGCGCGCAAGGGGGCTTCGCCGGCCTGGACCAGGTCAATGTCGGGATCCCCCGCAGCCTGCGGGGCCGCGGCGAAGTGCTGGTCGAAGTCACCGTCGACGGCGTGGGGGCCAACCAGGTGACGGTAGCCATCCGATGACCCGGTAGCTCAGCGGCCTTCGGGTGTGCGACTGCCGCTGTCATCCCGAGCGCAGCGAGGGATCTGCTTTCGCCCCGGCACAACAGCAGATCCCTCGCTACGCTCGGGATGACAATTGCGGCCCGTTTACCTGGACCTCTGGCACAAAGCCCAGACCCCTGACCCACGGGCGCACGAACGCGCAATTGAACCTCACCATGTCTAACCCTGGCTCCGGGCCCACTCCCGGACCCGCCGCACCCACTCGGGTCTCCGCATCGCGCGGCTTTCTTCGAGGAACTGCGTCGCCACCGACCTGGTCAGCGGCGGCAACACTGCACTGGACTCGGCTTCCGCGTACCGCCCGGCTTCCAGTCGCCAGATCGACACCCGAGAGCCATCGTAGCGCCAGACTTCCGGCACCCCGAACGCGGCGAAAATCGGGAAGCGCGCCAACGAGGATCGGGAAACGTCGACCTCGATGACCAAATCGGGCGGGGGATCAACCGCTGGGTCGATGTCACGCCCCTGGAACGCCGGGGCACGCCTGATGTAGAAAGCCGAATCCGGCTCGAATCCCTTCCGCAGTTCCTCGCGTTTGAATGTCGTCGACCCGAGACACCGCAGATCCAAATCAAACTCCTCCGCCAGCGCTTCCACCAGCGCCGCTAGTGTTCGATTCGGTTCCTCATGCGCGGCCGATAGGACCATAATCTCCAGCACTCCCTCGTTATACGTGAAGCGCGGGCCGGCCACGTCCGGATGCTCAGCCAGGAGCCTCTCGTAAGTCTCCCAACTCGCGTTGAGAAGGACCCTTTGCTCGACAGCCGGGCTCGCCACCGTAGACATGCCTCTATCTTACACCGCTTCACACCACGTATAATGTAGGGCTGGTGCCCCTCGCAACCCACACGCGACTCGGACCATACGAAATCGTCGCTCCCATCGGGGCCGGCGGCATGGGTGAGGTCTACCGCGCGCGAGACACCCGCCTGGACCGCACCGTGGCAGTGAAAGTGCTGCCCCCGCACTTAACCGCCAATCCGGAGATTCGCGCGGCCTTCCGGGCCCGCTTCGAGCGCGAGGCCCGGGCGGTGTCGAGCCTCAACCATCCCCACATCTGCACCCTGCACGATATCGGCGAGCAGGACGGCGTCGACTACCTGGTGATGGAGTACCTGGAGGGCGAGACCCTGGCCGCCCGTCTGGCCAGGGGTCCGTTGCCGCTCGAGCAGGCGCTGAAATGGGCCATCGAGATGGCCGACGCCCTGGCGGCGGCTCATCGCCAGGGAGTATTCCACCGCGACCTCAAGCCGGCCAACGTTATGCTGCTGAAGAGCGGAACCAAGCTGCTCGATTTCGGCCTGGCCAAGCTGAGGGCCAAGGAGGCGGCGGTCGTCGATGTCTCGCAGCTGCCGACCGAAGCGGATGGACTGACGGGAAAGGGCGCCATCCTTGGGACGCTGCAATACATGGCGCCGGAGCAGCTCGAGAGCAAGGACGCCGACGCCCGCACCGACATCTTCGCCTTCGGGGCCGTGCTGTACGAGATGGTCACCGGCCGCAAGGCGTTTCCGAGCCGCAGCCACGCCAGCCTGATCGCATCGATCATGCAGAACGATCCGCCGCCCATCACCGAGGGTGTGGCGCCGGGGGCGGTGGATCGAGTGGTCAAGGTGTGCCTGGCGAAGGACCCGGACGACCGCTGGCAAAGCGCGCGAGACCTGTTGCGGGAACTCGAACGGATCGCGGCCGGCGAAGCGGCGCCGAGGCGGTCGGAAGCACCCGCGGCGCCGCTGCCGGAGGCCCCGCCGAAAGGCCGAAAGCGCCAGCTGGCCCCCTGGGCTGTAGCGGCGCTGGCGGTGATGGTGGCTGCCGGCGCGCTGGTAAGTGTGCGCCGCCAGGGCCCCGCGCCGCCGGCCGACACCGTGCGGTTCCTGGTCGAGCCGCCGGAGAATGCGGTTTTTCGCGGCCTTGGTCCGGTTTCGGATTTTCTGGCGATCTCCCCGGACGGAAGAAAGCTCGCCTTCGTGGTCATGCAAGCGGGGCGGCGGTCGCTGTGGGTGCAGCCGCTCAGCTCCCTGGACGCCAAACCGCTGGCCGGAACCGAAGGGGCGGAGTCGCCGTTCTGGTCTGCTGACAGCCGCTTCCTCGGGTTTTTCGCCGAAGGCAAGGTCAAGAAGGTGGAAGCGACCGGCGGCCCAGCGCAGACAATCTGCGATTCACCGGGCCGCCTGGTCAGCGCGACATGGGGCCGGGACGGAGTCATCCTGATCAGCACCTGGGGTGAGAGCGGAGGGACCTATCGAGTCTTGGCCTCCGGGGGAAAGCCGGAACAAGTGGGCAAGGGGCTGGTGTGGTCCTGGCCCCAGATGCTGCCGGACGGGCGGCGCTTCCTTCACCTCGCCGTGGATGAGAAGACCCACACTTTCCAGGCGCGCGTCGCCTCGCTCGGGTCCGACCAGGTTATTGCGCTGGTCCAAGCGCGGTCGAAGACGCTGTTCGCCCCGCCGATCGAGCCCGGCCGGCCGGCTCACCTGCTGTTCTTGCGCGAGGGCACCCTGGTAGCACAGCCGTTCGACGAAGAAAGGCAGCGCGTCGTGGGCGAAGCCGTGCCGCTGGTCGACCAGATCTTGAACATATCGACGACCGGCTCGGCGACGTTCTGGGTGTCGGAGAGCGGCGTGCTGGCGTATCAGTCGGGCGCCCAGGTTTCGCGGCTGGTGTGGTTTGACCGCAACGGCCGCGAACTCGGCGCTGCCGGGACGCCCACCGGCGCCGTTTCCGGTCTGCGGGTTTCGCCCGACGGGCAGCGAGTGGCGGTCTCCGAGTCAGACGCTCAGAGAAAGGCGACCGATATTTGGATCTACGAGTCGCAGCAGGTCCGAACGCGAGTGACTTCCGACCCCGGCGCCGAGTTGATGCCCCTGTGGTCTCCCGACGGGCGGGGCATGGCTTTGACCTACTCGCCAGGGGCGGGTCCGCCGCCGAAGCTGCGGGTGAAAACAGCCTGGGGCATGCCTGGGATCGGCGAACCTGTGGCCGAACAGGAGGGCGTGCAGTGGCCCCTGGACTGGTCGCCGGACGGGAGGTTCCTCGTGTACTTCACTGTTTCGCCCAAGAGGGGACTGGGGGATCGGGATATATGGATCGTCCCGGTCCAGGGGGAGCGCAAGCCGATCGCCCTGCTGGCTACCACCTTTGACGAAGGCGATGGGGCGATATCACCGGACGGGCGGTGGCTGGCCTTTGCCTCCGACGAGTCGGGCCAGTACGAGTTGTACATACAGCCGCTGGACACCTCCGCCACGCCGAAGCTCACGGGCGAAAGAAAACAGGTGTCGACCAGCGGCGGGGTCACGCCGCGATGGCGGCGGGACGGCAAGGAGCTGTTCTACATCTCAGGGGACGGCCATCTCATGGCGGTGGGGGCGAAGCTCGGGGCCAGCGCCGAGTTCGGCGCCCCGCGGGCGCTGTTTCGCGCGCACGGGATTGACTACGGCGCAGCGCCGGACGGGCAGCGCTTTGTGATGGACCCCAACGCGGTCGCCGGCGCGCGCAAGCCCGTGACGGTGGTGTTGAACTGGCAGGCCGAGATGCGCGCGCGGCGGTGAACATGGCTCTCCCCACCGGAACCCGCCTCGGCCCCTATGAAATCGTCGCCCCCATCGGGGCCGGCGGCATGGGCGAGGTATACCGCGCGCGAGACACCCGCCTGGACCGCACCGTGGCAGTGAAAGTGCTGCCCCCTCACCTGACGGCCAATCCGGAGATTCGCGCCGCCTTCCGGGCCCGCTTCGAGCGCGAAGCCCGGGCGGTGTCGAGCCTCAACCATCCCAACATCTGCATCCTGCACGACATCGGCGAGCAGGACGGCGTCGACTACCTGGTGATGGAGTACCTGGAGGGCGAGACCCTGGCCGCGCGTCTGGCTAACGGACCGCTCCCCGCCGAGGAAGCGCTGCGCTACGCCATCCAGATCGCCGACGCGTTGGGTCAGGCCCACCGCCAGGGGGTTTTCCACCGGGATCTGAAGCCCGGCAACGTCATGCTCACCAAGACCGGCTCGAAGCTGCTGGACTTTGGTCTGGCCAAGCTGCAAGCGCCGGTGGGCGCCACGGTCCTCGGCGATTCGGCTCTTCCGACCGAAGGCGCCCTGACCCAGCTCGGGACCATCCTTGGGACTTTCCAATACATGGCGCCCGAGCAACTGGAAGGCAAGAAGACTGACGGGCGGGCCGACATCTTTTCCTTTGGCGCGGTGCTGTTCGAGATGGCGACGGGGCGGCGGGCGTTCGCCGGCACGAGCCACGCCAGCCTGATCGCTTCGATTCTGTCGGCCCAGCCGCCGCCGGTTTCGAGCGTTCAGCCGCTGTCGCCGCCGGCGCTGGACCGCATCGTCCAGCGCTGCCTGGCCAAGGATCCGGAGGATCGCTGGCAGACGGCCCTGGACCTGGCGGCGGAGCTGAAATGGATCGCCGGCAGCAGTCTCACCTCCGTCGCCCCGTCGCTCGCGCCGTCCCAGCCCGCCCCGTCGCCCCCTCGCCCCCTCGCCCAGTCGCGCCTTCCCTGGGCCCTGGCAGCAACCGCCACCCTCGCCGCCCTGCTGTTCGCGGGGCTCTACTTTCGTCGGCCGCCTGCGGAGGTCCGCGCCGTCAAGCTCACCATGCTGCCGCCGGAGAAGGCCACCTTCGGCGCCATCACCGTTTCCCCCGACGGCCGGCGTCTGGCTTTCGTCGCCAGCGAGGCCGGCAAGAGCCAGCTCTGGATTCGCTCGCTCGATTCTCTCTCGGCCCAGCCCCTGCCCGGCACGGAGGGGGCCTCCTACCCGTTCTGGTCGCCCGACAGCCGCTTCATCGGCTTCTTTGCCCAGGGGAAGCTCAAGAAAATCGAGGCCTCCGGCGGGCCGCCCCAAACTCTATGCGACGCTGTCAACGGCCGCGGCGGCTCCTGGAACCGCGACGGGGTCATTGTTTTCTCTCCGGGCCAGGCCAGCGGCCTGCTGCGCGTTCAGGCGGCCGGGGGGGAGGCCCGGCCTGTAACTACCCTGGACTCCTCCCGACACGAGGCCTCTCATCGCTGGCCGCATTTCCTGCCCGACGGCCGTCACTACCTGGTTTACGTCAGTTCCTCGACCAACGAGCATCGTGGCATCCACCTGGCCGCCTTGGCCTCGAAGGACCGCAGGCGGCTGGTTGGCGATCCGTCCAATGGCGCCTATGCGCGGCCTGGGTCCGGACCCGGCCACCTGCTTTTTGTGCGCGATGGCAGTCTCATGGCCCAACCCTTCGATGCCGGTAAGCTCGTGTTGGGCGGCGAGCCGTTTCCAGTCGCCGAGCGCATCGGGTACGATCCGGCGTTTGCCTGGGGGGCTTTTTCGGTTTCCGATACCGGCGTGCTGGTTTACGATCCCAGCGGCAGCAGCTCGAGCGACCAGCTGGCCTGGTTCGATCGCCAGGGAAAGCGCCTGGGCACGGTCGGCGCGCCGGGCGTCCACGTGCAACCCTGGCTCTCGCCGGACGAAAAGGTGCTCGCCGTCGAGCGGATCGACGTCCAGGGCGCCACCACCTTCGACATCTGGCTTCACGAGCTGTCGCGGGACATCTCCTCGCGCTTCACCTTCGATTCCCAGAACGACCTCCTTCCGGTCTGGTCGCCGGATGGAAGCCGCATCGCCTTCGCATCCAATCGCGACGGCGCCTACAACTTGTATCTAAAGTCTTCCAGCGGCGCCGGCAAGGAGGAGCTGCTCCAGAAGTCCGCCAACTGGCAACTGCCTACAGACTTTTCTCGCGATGGCCGGTTTTTGGCTTACATGGAGCAGGATTCCAAGACGAACTTCGATCTGTGGGTTTTGCCGGGACCCGGGGGCGCCCCGGGAGATCGCAAGCCCATGCTGGTTCTCCAGACCCCCTTCAACGAATCGTGGGCCCAGTTCTCTCCCGGGCCCGAAGGGCGCCCCCGCTGGATCGCTTACCACTCGGATGAGTCGAAGCGCGAGGAGGTGTACGTAATGAGCTTCGGCGGCCAGCCGGGCGCGGGACCGGGCGGCAAGTGGCAGATTTCGAACAATGGCGGCAGCTTCCCCAAATGGCGTCGCGATGGAAAGGAGTTGTTCTACCTGGCCGCCGATAAGAAGATGATGGCCGTGGAGGTGCAGTCCGGCCCGGACGGGCAGTTTCAGGCCGGTTCTCCCCGGCCGCTTTTCGAAACCCGGATCTCCTCGCCGCTGGTTCGCTACACGGTGACCGGGGACGGCCAGCGCTTCCTGGTCCCGACCCCGACCGGGGAGGCCCGCTCCACCCCGGCCACGGTGGTGCTGAACTGGACCGCGGCGGGGAAGCGATAGCTGGGGGGGTAGTGCGGGGCACTTCGAGTACGGGCCTCTCACTATTTCGCACGCAGTCGCCATTGGCACGCCGGGATCCGTGTGCGCGCTATAATGACTCGGTATGAAGGCCATCGAGCTGATTGGGGATGTCGACGCGGAGCATCGCCTCAGGGCCCAGGTCCCCGAGGACCTGCCCGCCGGCCCCGTCCGCCTTCTAGTGCTGGTGCCGGAACAGGACCAAGCAGAAGGAATCTGGATGCGTGCCATCGCCTCGGAGTGGTCCGAAGAGCTCCGCGACCGTCGCCAGGATCTCTACACCCTGGAAGACGGGCAACCCCTCGATGGCGCCCGGTGATATCTGCCTGGCCAGTTTCCCCTTCGGGGATGCACCTGGAATGAAGCTCCGCCCCGTCCTGTTACTTACTGGACTGGTTGGCCCAATCCCTGAGGTCTTGGTGGCGTACATCGTGAGACCCTTGACCATTATTCTAGTCAGGTACTATAATGGGAGGTGCCCAAGTGGCGAGTCACAGCCGATGAGCGGGTGGTGGAAGACCTGCGCGCCCTGGGCCGCATGGAAGCCCGCCTGATCTTCAAGGCGGCTGTCGAGCGTCTGGAGGGCGATCCGTTGGCGGAGGCGCGGAATCTGAAAACACTACGCCCCAACCCGGTTGCGCAGCGGGAGTTGCGGCTTTTCGGCGTCTACCGGGTGCTGTTCAACGTGGAGGAGAGCCAGCGCCTGGTCCGCATCAGCGTGGTCGGACTGAAGCGGGGGGACTCGCTGATCGTGCGCGGGGAAAGGTTTGATGCCCATGCAAGTGATTCCGTTGAGTGAGGCGAAAGCGAAGCTGAGTCACTACGCCCAGCGGTGCCATAAGGAACCGATTATCGTGACCGTGAACGGAAGACCGGCGTTTCAAATGGTCCCGCTCCACGAAGACGACGACCTGGTGGACCGCTTGATCGAGAACCACCCTGGTTTCCGCCGGCTGCTAAAAGAGCGGCTCAAGGGCCCGGCCATTTCGGCGCCGGAAGTCCTGCGGCGGCTGTAGCCGAGGTAGGTCGGGCCATGAAAAACGTCACCCGCGAGGCGCCCGATCCGCTCCATCCTGGGGAACCCTGGACCCCGCTCGCGGGACCGGAGGCCGCAAGGCCGCGGCCGGGCGCCGCCCCCCTTCGTGTATTGCTGATTGCCCCTTCCATGGACATACTGGGAGGACAGGCGGTTCAGGCCGCCCTCCTGCTGGCCGGCCTGAGACAGGAACCGGGGCTGGAAGTCGTTTTTCAACCCGTCAATCCCCGCCTGCCGGGCTTCCTGCGCGCGCTCCAACGAGTCAAGGGCCTGCGCACCGCCCTCACCATGGCGCTCTACTACCCCCAGCTTCTCTGGCGGATCTCGCAATGCCGACTGGTCCACCTCTTCACGGCCGGCAAGACTTCCTACGCCCTGTGGACCGTCCCGGCCATGCTGGTAAGCAGGCTCTTCGGCAAGCGGCTGATTCTAAATTATCACGACGGGCGGATCGAAGAACACCTGGCGAAGTGGAGAATCGCCAGACCCACCATGCGGCTGGCCGACCGGATCGTGACTCCCTCCGACTACGTTGTCAAGGTGCTTGCCACCCACGGCCTCGCCGCCAGCCGCATCTACAACGTGCTGGAGGCCGGGCGCCTCCGGTACCGGCAGCGCCGCCGGCTACGGCCGGTGTTTCTCACCAACCGGGGCCTTGAGCCGGAGTACAATGTGCCCTGCGTCTTGCGGGCCTTCGCTCTGGTTCAGAAGCGCTATCCGGAGGCCAGCCTGGACATCGCCCACGACGGCCAGTGCCGGCCGGCCCTGGAGCAACTGGCCCGCGACCTCGGCCTGCGCCACACCCGGTTCCTGGGGCGCGTGCCGCACCACCAGATCCCCGAGCTCTACGATTCGGCCGACATCTATCTCACCGGCTCCAACGTCGACTGCATGCCGGGATCGGTCCTGGAATGCTTCGCCTCCGGAATGCCGGTCGTCGCCACCCGGGCCGGCGGCGTTCCCTACCTCGTCACCCACGAAAAAACGGGCTTGCTCGTGGATCTGAACGACCATGAGGCCATGGCCCAGGGCGCTTTCCGCTTGCTGGAGGATCCCGACCTGGTGGAGCGCCTGACCCTCCACGCCCGGCCCCAGCTGGAGCACTATAGCTGGGCGAAGATTGGCGGCCAATGGCTGGAGGTCTACCGGGACCTGGCTGGCGAGTAGGCCCTGGCGCCACCCCCAGGAGGCGAACCTACACCTGAAAACCGGCCATACGTGGACACTTCAAAACCGGCCAACGGAGCGGAGCCAGGACCAGAGTATTTATACCCCACTTTCTTTTTCCCCGCCGATCCGGAGTCGCGGACGCGGAAGCCTTTTCAATTTTCATTTCCGGTGGTGGCGCCTTCGGTGGGCTTAATGTTTCAATTTACAGCGAGGGTCACGCCGGCTTGGCTCTGGGCCGACCCCACCGTAACCTGCAGCGCCACGGCAGCCCCCGGAACCACTTCGTCGGGGACAACGGCGTTGACTTGGAGGAGGCCCACCAAGCCCGGGGCGAGGCCTACGAATTGGATCCGAGAAACACGGCCCTCTATGGTGACGGCTACAGGCAGGAGAGGAGCCGCGAACGGAGCTTGGGGCAATTGGCCGGTTACGGCGGGTGGAGTAGTGGCGCCCTGACCGGTCAGGAAGATTTGAACTACGCTGCCGCGGGGGGCGGGGTTGTCGGTGGAGTTTACGCTGAAGTCCTGGTTTAGCAGCGCCGCCTGGCCGCGTGCCTGGCTGACAGTGAAGATTCCCGGTGACGCCGGCGCGAGATCCACTGTCACCGGGGCGCCGGCGGCATTCACGTTGCGCACCACGATCCGCGCCGAGGCCCCCGCTAGCTCGTAGGGCACCTGGACGTTGATCTGGTCCTGCCGAACAAAGAACAGCGGACCGGGCACTTCGTTGAACAGCACGGTGACGCCGGCGCGGCTAGTGGCGAGGCGCTTTGTGGTCGGGTCCACGAGCAGGCCGACGCCCTGGGCCGGCCCAAGGTTGCTCCCGAAGATCGAGACGATCTCACCAGGAGCGATCGATCCCGAGGCGAAGCTGGCCGCGTGCACCACGCCAGCCGCGGCAAACAACGGTGGCGGGGCCGCCGCCGGACGCACGGTCAGGGTGACCAGCATCCGTTGGGGCGTATTCGCCGCTCCGGGCGCATGGACGGTGATCTGTCCCAGGTACTCGCCGGCGGAGAGACCGGCGATTCGCGCGGAAACGGTCAGCCGGAGGGGTGTGGCGCCCAGGGTCCCGCGGACCGGGTTGACAACCAGCCAGGGCTGGTCGCTGAGCATAGAAATGCTCAGGTTGCCGTCTCCGCGGTTGGTGAGGGTGACGGTCTGCTCGGCAGGGGCCGCGCCGTCCGCGGTGGTGGCGAAATTCAGTCTGGTCGATGACAGCGCCAGTGCTGGCGGATTAAAGTACAATTGAGGAAACAAGTCTGTCGTGGGCCATGCGGCGACGCCGCGTCCCGTTCCCACCAACGCGGTGTCGAAATCCTGAAAGAAGGTGTCGGGGCTGGCGGGCGCTGGCCATGTATTTGTGAGGAAGGCGTAGGCAGTGCGGTTGTCCAACCGCAGGCCCGCGCGGGCTCCGGCGGACGCGCCATTGAAGCCCCATCCCCATCCAGGCCCGAATGGCGGGATATGACCCGGAAAGCCAGATGGCGGCGACACCAGCAGTTGGGGCGGTCGGCTGCCGTTGCTGGACGTAAGAAACCGCAGCAGGTCGAGTGTGCTCGAGACCCAGCCGCCAAACGAGTCCCAGGACTCCAGGTAAAACCCTCCGTAAGGCCACGGGACCGGATCTGTAGTGCCAGGAAACACCGATCGCGCGAGGGGCGCGCCCGGATAGTCGTAATAGATCACTTCGTCCGCAAAGCGGAACGCCCGCAGGGTGTGGCCCACTGCAGTGCGTGTGATTCCAAGTGGATCAAACATGCTGGTTTTCACGAACGACTCGTAGCTCATGCCCGACACCTCTTCGATCACGCGCCCCAGAACGGAGTAACCGAAATTTGAGTAGACGCTTTTGCTCCCGGGATCGAAGTTGAGCGGTATGCCGAGCATGTACCGGATGACGACCTCGGCAGACGCCGGGGGCGTCACTCCAACCACCTGGGCCGCTCTCGTGTTCTGACCCACCGGGTCGAATCCCAGGGCGTTGATATCCCACCCCCCCTTGTGATCCAGTAGATGCTGGATCGTGATCAGTTGGAGGCGTGGATCTTGGGTCTGGCCAGGGGGCGGCTTCAGTCGGCTCAAGATTTGAAAGGCCTTAGCGTCCAAACGCAGCTTGCCCTGCTCCACAAGCTTGTAGATCGCGGTCGCTGTGATCGGCTTGCTGATGCTGAAGATGCGAAACAACGAGTTAGGCTGGACTGGAATTCTGGCCTCCCGATCGGCAAAGCCGTACCCGTGAGCCATCACCAAGCGACCCTCGCGCACGACGGCCAGCGCGGCCCCGGGTATCTGATACTTTGCCATGAGTTGCAGCATGGCCTGGTCGTATGCCACCAGGCCTGCAACCGCCTGGCCGGTAATGGGGATGGTTTGAGCGTGCGCCGCCAACTCCAGCAGAAGCAGCCCGACCACCAAGCCTCTCATGCCCTTTAACCTACTCCAGGTCGCCCCTGCGGATGTGAGCAAACAGCTCCTGAAAGCACTTCACGGCTTCTCCGGTGCGGCCGGGGACGGCCTCGCCATAGTAGGCCTTCATGAACTGGCCCATGCTGCTCCAGGTGGTTTGCAGCATGCCCAGCGGGCGCGCGGCCAGAGCATCGTTGGAGTTCCTGCGGATCATGCGGATCAGTTCCAGCTGCGCCAGCGCCACCTCGGCTTTGCGCCAGGGGGCGGAGACCACCCGGAGGCCCTCCAGGGCGAACAGGGCGGCAGTGGGGACGGGCCTTTCGTAGTGCCAATCGCTGATGATGACGTCTTTCGGGATCAGGCGGATGGCGGCGTCGGTGCCATTGGCGCTGGCCTCCCACTTGCCGATGCCGGTGGATTCGCCGTTCAGCAGCCGGTCGCCCCAGATCCACAGAGTCCGGTTGGACCGGGCCAGGTGGTCGCGCAGGAGGCGCACTTCCTGCGCGAACAGCTCCGCCTTGTTCTTCCCCCGGCACCGCTGGCAGTCGTCTTCCCCGATCAGGAACACCTCGTCCATGCCGGCGTGGAAAGCGTCGGCCTGGGAGGCCTCCACCAGCTCGTCGATGAGATCAAAGACCACTTCATGCACCTTGGGATGGAGGGGGCAATAGCTGCGGCAGTAGATGCCTTCGTTGTCGGGGTACTTGCCTGGCGTCTCGTCGAATTCCGGATGCGCCCGCAGCAGCCCTTGCGTGGTCTTGGCCCAGGATTGGTGCCCCAGCAGGTTGATGGAGGGGATCAGGCGAATGCCGGCCTGGCGAGACGCCGCCGCCAGCTTTTCGAGATCCTCTTTGGAGATGGGGTTGGGATCCACGACTTCCGGGCGTTTCTCAAACTGGTAGTGATATCCGATCTCCAGCACCAGGGTATTGACGCCCTCCTTGGGAAGGACCTCGCGAATGAACTGCACCGCCCTGGGGATCTCATCCGGTTTGACCACTCGCAAGTGCAGGCCGCGGACGGGAAGCGGGCCGGTGGCGCCAGGGCAGACGGCGGTGGCCAGAAGGAAACCGAGAAGCGCCACCAGGAGTCTCATCAGAAGTACACCTTCAACGCCAGCTGCAGCTGCCGGGGCCCGTTGGACTGAGCGCTGATCACGCCGAAGGCCGTGGATCCAACCGTTACGTTGGGGTCCGAGAAAATGGGGGTGTTGGTGATGTTGAAGGCCTCGCCGCGGATCTGGAGGTGAATGCCTCGCTCCCGGTGCAGGTAGACGTTCTTGAACAGGGACATGTCGGCGTTGCGGAGGCCGTGTCCTCGGGCTCGCGACAGGGTGCGGGGAGCGTTGCCAAAAGTGTAGGAAGCCGGCCGGGAGAAAGCGTTGGCGTCCACGTAGCGGTCCAGCCGGTCGGCGAGGGAGCCGGGCAGGCCAGGCTCACGCAACAGGTTGGGACGCTGGGTGGCATCCGGCAGGATGCCGCCTTGCAGGTTCGGAACCAGCGGGAGTCCGGACTGGAACACCAGGATGCCGTTGAACTGCCAGCCGCCCAGCGCCATGTCGACGGCCCGGTTCCAGTTGCGTCCCAAGGCCTTGCCGCGGCCCACCGGCAGCTCATAGGCAAAGTCGAAGACGGCGCGATGAGTGATGTCGCGAACCGACACGGCCCGTTCCTGGCGATGGTTGTCATAGGACTGAATCGGCGTTTGGCCGCCCAGGAAGGACTGCCCGCTGGAGGCCAGGGAGTTGTCGTCGATCATTTTGGAGAAGGTGTAGTGCCCCGAGAAGTTCAACCCCCGCGAGTAGCGCTTGGTGAACTTGACCTGCACGGAATTATAGATGGAATCGGCGATCGGGGGGGCCGGCCAGGCGGCCACGCTGGTGAAGTGGGGATAGGGCCGCAGCAGCTGAATCCGGGTCACGGTGGGCCGGCTCAGCACCGACAGCGGATCGGTGATGATGCCGAAGAAGGGGTTCGGAACCAGGTCGTTCAGGCGGGTGCCCAGGCTGTAGAACTGCTGGCTGATGCGATTCTGGGGCGCCATGGTGTCAAAGCCCAGGTGCACCCCGCGGCTGGCGGAGTAGGCCACTTCAGCAACGGAGTTGGCTCCCAGCTCGCGTTCGATCGAGAAGCTCCACTGCTGAAAGTAGGGGGTGGTATCCCAATCCCGAATGGGCGCCAGGCCGGAACCCAGCCCCAGGTTGGTGAACAGCCCGCGGCTGCCCCCCGGCGGCGTGTTCAGGCCGTCGCGGAAGGGATTGGTGATAGAAGTGTACTGGGTGACGTTGTTGTCGAGAGAAGCGGTCCAGGAGGTGCCGGTGCGGAAACCAGGTCCCAGCGGAGAGCTGATCTGAGCTCGGGTGATCCCGTAGTAGATCCCGTAGCCGCCGCGCATGACCATTCTGGGGCGGAACAGCCAGGCGAAGCCAATGCGGGGCGCCCAGTTGTTCTTGTCGGTATCGTGAGGACTGCGGTGGTCGTTGCCGGTCAGGGCGAACTCGATGCCGCCTCTCAGGTTGGAGTAGGCGGGGACGGTAATCGGGGCCGGAACCACGGTATTGAACCAGCTGGCGCGGTCATAGCGTTCTTTTTCCGGGATGGGCAGCTCGTAGCGGAAACCGAAGTTGAGGGTCAGGCCGGGCCGCAGCTGGATATCCTGCTGATAATAGGCAGCATAGGATTGGTAGGCCCAGGAGGCCGCGGCGTCGGTGGCCTCGTCGCCCGTTCCCCACCCCAGCAGAAACGATGCCAGGCCGTTGCCTTGTAGGGAGTTGGAGGCGAACGGATTCTCGTTGGTGATCTGGCGGGAGAAGCTGAAGCTGGCGTGGTTCAAGCCTGGCTGGGCGTAGTTCAGGCGGTAAAAGCGGGCTTCGCCCCCCAGCTTGATGGCGTGGCGTCCGTGGGTTTTCGTGAAGCTGCCGACGGCATGCTGCACGTCTTCCCCGCGCCGGATCAGGCCGAAGCGGTTGAGCCCCACGGCCTGGTAGCCTTCCGGGCTGAACTGCGGGGGAACCGTGGCGTCCCAGGGGCCCTGGAAGCCGAAGGTGGAGGGGCTGAAGCCGCACTTGTCCTCGCAGGCAAACGACCGCAGGCCAAACTGCCGGGCCAGACCCCACCTCAGGCTCATGACCGAGGTGGGGCCGATGGTGTGGGTGTAGTCGAGCGAGGCATTGTTGGTGGTATTGCGGGTAGGCTCGTTGCTGGTGGAGACCATCCAGTTGCCTGGACCCCAGAAATTGGGAGGCGTGGCCGAGTCCCGGGCCCGGCTGTAGCGGCCCGAAAGCCTCTGCCGGTCGTTGAAGTTGTGGTCGATCTTGGAGGTGTTCTGATAGGCGTTGGAGACGGTGGCGCCGGAGTTGAAGAAGTTGCTGGTTTGGGTGAAAGGCAGCCCCGGCTGGTTAGGGTTGGGATAGAACTTGATGACGTTGACGGCCACGGGGTTGAAACGGGCCGCCGGAATGACGTTCCCCGCAAAGGCCGCCCGCAGCGGGTTTCCCGCGGCATCGCGGGTCACCGAGTAGGGATCGAAGTTCCGGATGAGGCGGCCGGCGGCGTCGAAGGTTTGGCTGAAATCTCCATTCTTCTGCAGCAGCGTCGGCAGCGTCTGGGTGGTGGTGACCTGGGAGGCCTGCTTGGTGCCTTCATGGTGGAAAAAGAAGAAGGTCTTGTCGCGGCCATTGTAGAGGCGCGGGATCCAGACCGGGCCGCCGGCCGCACCGCCAAACTGGTTGCGCCGGAACGGGACGATGGACCGGCCGGCCCGGTTCGAGAAGAAATTGTTGGAGTTGAGGGAGCTGTTGCGCAGAAACTCGAAGAGGCTGCCGTGCAGGCCGTTGGATCCCGAACGGGTCACCACGTTGACCACGGCGCCGCCGGTGAAGCCATATTCGGCGTTGAAGCTGTTGGTCTGGACCTTGAATTCCTGGACCGCTTCCACGGTGGGGCGAAACTTGACATCGGTGGCGCCGCCGCCCTGCTCGTGGACCGCCGCCGTCACGCCGTCGATGAGGACGTCGGACTGCGAGTTGCGCACCCCGTTGGAGAGGAAGTTAGTGCCGGTGCCGCCGGGGCTGCCGACCACCCCCGGAGCGATCACGGCCAGGTCCAGGACGTTGCGGGTGCTCAGCGGCATGTTCAGCACCGAAACGTTCTCGACCACTCGGCCCAGGGTGGCGTTGACGGCGTCCAGGCGGGGCGTTTCGCCGGCCACCACCACGCTGGTGGTCACGTCGCCCACGCTGAGGGCCACATCCACGGTGGCCTGCTGCTGCACCTGCAGCTGCATGCCGGAGCGGACGAAGGCCTGAAAGCCCGCCATCTCGACAACCAGTTTGTAGACCCCCGGCGGCAGCGGCGTGAACAGATAGCCTCCCCGGTCGTTGGTCTGCCTGTCCTGCTTGACGTTGGTGCCTTCGTTGGTCAGGGTGATGCGGGCGTTGGGCACTATGGCCCCGGTCGAATCGGTGACCGTGCCCTGCAAGGAAGCCGTAAACGACTGGGCCTGGAGCCGGGAGGCGCACAGCAAACCGCCCACCAGCAGCATGGCGCCAATCTGTCGCGTATCCCACCACATAAGCAACCTCCTGCTGGTGATAGTGTACCTCAAATTCGTGCCAGGCCGGTGGCGTTGGCGGTCCCCCGCAATTGTCATCCCGAGCGCAATTGTCATCCCGAGCGTAGCGAGGGATCTGCTTTTGCCCCGGCGCCACAGCAGATCCCTCGCTACGCTCGGGATGACACCGGCGCCTCAGGCTGCTAGTCTAGTCTTGTGGCGGATTCTTCTGTCGGCTCCGTGGTTTCGTTGTGGCGGTATCCGGTGAAGTCCATGAGGGGTGAAGAAATCGACTCGACCGAGGTTACCGAACGCGGGTTGTTGGGGGATCGGGCGTACGCGCTGCTGAATCTTGCCAACGGCAAAGTGATTAGCGCCAAGAATCCTCGAAAGTGGTCTCGCATGTTCCAGTGCGCGGCGGCCTTTGTGGAGTCCCCGCGGCAGGGCGACCGCCCGCCTGCGGTCAACATCCGGTTGCCGGATGCCCGCGTCGTTCGCAGTGACGATGCCGATCTGGAGCAGGTGCTGGGGCTGGCGCTGGAGGGTCAGGTACGGCTGGTCCGGACCCCGCCGGCCGAGGCGCTCGTGGAGTACGTGGATGTCTTGTCGCCCGGCGAGCCGGTGACTGATTTTCCACCGGCCGGCGCCTCGCCAGCGGGTACATTCTTTGACTATGCGCCGATTCACCTCCTGACCCTCTCGACACTGCGGCGTTTCCAGGCTCTGAATCCGGGGAGCCGCTTTGACGCCCGGCGGTTCCGGCCGAATGTGATGATCGAGCCGGAGGGCGGCCCCGACGGATTCGTTGAGCTTGAGTGGGTCGGCCGCAGGCTCCAGATCGGTGATCAGGTCCAGATCCAGATCATCGACCCGGCGCCGCGTTGCGTCATGACCACGATAGCCCAGGGCGATCTGCCGCACGATCCCGCCATTCTCCGCACCGCCATGGAACATAACCGCGTCCCGGTCTCGGCCTTCGGGCAGGCATTGCCCTGCGTCGGCGTCTACGGCGCCGTGCTGCAAGGCGGCGCCGTCCGGCTTGGCGATCCCGTGCGGGCGGAGTGATCCGGAGGGTCTTTCACCGCAGAGGCGCTGAGGACGCCGAGGCGCGCAGAGAAGCCAACTGTAGTAGAATGAAGATGCTGGGGCCCAGACGATGACAGCGCAGGAGCGGATTCAGCTGCGGCAGTGGGCCGAGAACTGGCGGGTCGCTTCGGAACGGATCGAGCGGCTCAGGCTCGAATCGCTGCCCGCGGTAGATCTCGTCGCAGCGATTCAGTCCTTTTCGGATGTCTCCGAGTATTGTCGGCGCCAGCGCCGGCTTCGGCCGGATTCAGGTCTGATCGAACAGCAACGACTCTTCCAGAAACTGCGCCCATGAACGGCCTGCTCCAGGCGGCCGATCAACTACAGGCTTTTGTTGTGGAGCGCGGCTGGCCGTTTTGCTTCATCGGCGGGATCGCGGTGCTCCGCTGGGGAGAGCCTCGTCTCACGCAGGATATCGACGTCTCGCTCCTCACAGGGTTTGGTCGGGAACGCCAGTTTGCCTCCGCTCTGATCGAGCGGTATCGAACCCGCATCTCCGATGCCGTTGAATTCGCGGCGCAACGGCGAGTCTTATTGCTGGAGTCCGACGACGGCTACGGAATCGATATTGCTTTTGCTGCCTTGCCGTTCGAAGAACTGGCGATCCGACGCGCCTCGCTTTTCGAGTTCCTGCCGCAGCTCGCGCTGCGGACTTGCTCGGCCGAGGACCTTCTGGTGCTCAAGGCGTTTTCCAACCGCCCGAAGGACCGGGCGGATCTTGCCGGGATCGTGGCCCGGCAAAGGTCCGGGCTGGACTGGTCATACATCGAAGCTCAACTTCAGCCCTTGCTCGAACTCCTGGATGACCTTTCCATCCTTTCTGACCTGCGCCGATTGCGAGAGGATTCGGACAAAACCTAAACCCCCGCCGGCTTCCTCAGTTCTTCCCGGTCCCCGCCCGCCGCTTCAGCTCCTCGAACCAGTTCAGCACCAGGTTGATCTGCTCGACGCTCGCCTCCGGGGTGATCTCCTGGATCATCAGGAACCGCTTTCCGTCCGGGGCCACGTCGTAGTTGGTGTACAGCCCTAAACTCACATAGAGACCTTGAAACAGCAGCCGCGGCTTGCCCGCCGAAAACCTTGACCCGGAGTCAATATCGACCGTCATCATGGCCTCGCCGTTGCGGTAGAACAGTTCGCGCGCGCTTTGCGCCCAGACCGGCTCGGCGCCTCCCTCCGTCGACACCTGCCACTTGGGGCCTGCCCCAGAGGGCGCCGCAGAGGACGCCCCGGTGGGCGATGGTTGCACGTAGATCTCGAACCGCCCGGATTCATTCGACGTGTAGGCCAGCCATCGCCCGTCCGGGGACCAGCGGGCCTGGATCTCGGTGAACCGCGTGTGCACCAAGGGTCGCGGTTTGCGCTCCCCCTCCAACGGCAACAGAAAAAGATCGCTGCCGTCGGTGAAGACCAGCCATTTGCCATCGGGAGAAAAGGAAGTCGGACGCTGGAACTTCTCCGACGCCGTCAGACGTTGTTCGGTCCCGCTGCCGTCGGCCGGCTTCCAGAAAATGCCGCGGCTCCCCGAGTCGTAGGCCACCCGCTTGCCGTCCGGCGTCCAAACGGGGGCAGTGTCGGTTGCCGGGTCAAAAGTCAGCCGCGAAGCCCTGTCGCGCGCCAGCTCGTAGATCCAGACATCGGAGTTCTGTCCCTCAAACACGCTGAGCGCCACTTGGCGGCCGTCCGGGGAGATTCGGGGAGAATTGAAGCCTGGCCGCGTCTGGCCCAGCGGAGTGGCCGCGCCGTTGCGATCCACCCAGACCAGGCTGCGTTCTGCGAACGTCAAGCTGCCCGGAACATAGGCCAGCGAGCGGGCGGCGGAAAAGGTGAACTGAGCCGCCCCGGTGGAGACCGTTCTGACACCTTCCAGGAGGGGGAATTGACGGCCGGTGACCTTCAGCCCGGCCGGATCGAATGGCGCCGCCACCAGGCCCGCCGCCCGGGCAAAAACCACGTGCCCGGTAGGAGCATATCGCCCGTAGGTGACGCCTTCCAGAAGCGTACGCCGCTCTCCTGTATCGAGCCGGACGGCGGCGACGCGGCTTTCATCGGGGTTCGTCCCCGTGTAGACTGTAAACAGCACCGCCTTGCCGCCGGGCAGGAACTGCGGCCAGCGGTGGGAGTGCTCCCGGGTCTTGATGTCCGGGGTGGTCAGTTGCTGCGGTGTGCCGCCGTTGGCCGAGATTCGCCAGAGACCCATGCCTTGGCCGACGTTGGGCGTGAAGATAATGGTGTCATCGGGGCCCCAGGTTGCGCCGCGGCCACTCGCGGCATCGCACAGGGCGAGGGGCGCGCCGCCCGCGACCAACACCTTCTTGAGCTTGCCGCCGGCGAAGAAGCCGACCCACTCGCCATCGGGCGAGAAGAACGGCTCGGCGGCGTCCTCGGTGCCGGGCATGGGCGCGGCCTCGATCTGATCCATCCGGCGCAGGTAGAGCTGCGTGCGGCCGCCGCGCCTGGCGGCGTACACTAGCTGGCTGCCGTCGAGCGAAAGTGCCAACGCTGTTGCCGTCGTGGTCGTCAGCCGGTCGGTGGCCGGCAGGGTCACCACCGCGCGCGTGACCGGCAACCTGGTCGAGGTCAGCCGCCAAAGAGTCCAACCGGCGACGGCCAGCGCCGCCACCAGCGCCCCCGCCACTAGTACTAGTGATACAGGCATTCCTGCCTTTCCTCCTGCCTGGCCCGGCGCCGCGGCCTCCGTGTCGATCCAGGCGTCGCCGATGTCGCGCAGGCGCTGAGCCGGATCCTTTTGTAAGCACCGCCGCAGCAGCCGCTCGACGCCCGGCGGCGTGTTAGCTGGCAGCCGCGCCCAGTCCGGCTCGCGGCTCAGCACTGCCGAGAGGGTGTCGGAAACCGTCTCGGCGCCGAAGGCCTGCCGCCCGGCCAGCAACTCGTACACCACGCAGCCGAACGACCAGATGTCGGTGCGCCGGTCGAGCGGCCGGCCCCGCGCCTGCTCCGGCGACATGTAGGCGGCCGTGCCCAGGATCACGCCGACCCGTGTCGCCGCGATGCTCACCGTCGGCGACTTGGAGGCATCGCGCTGCGCCGCGTCGTCTGACAGAGCCTTCGCCAGGCCGAAGTCCAGCACCTTGACCTTGCCCTCCGGCGTGATCTTGATGTTGGCGGGTTTCAGATCCCGGTGGACGACGCCCTTCTCGTTGGCGGCATCCATGGCTGCGGTGATCTGCCGGGCGATGGCCAGCGCCTCCTCTGCCGGCAGCGGGCCGGCCAGCGTCTCGCCCGGCACGAACTCCAGCACCAGGTAGTGCAGGTCGCCCGATTCCTCCAGTCCGTAGATAGCAGCAATATTGGGGTGGTTGAGGGAGGCCAGCACCCGCGCCTCGCGCTGGAACCGCGCCAGCCGCTCGGGGTCGCGGGCAAAAGCTTCCGGCAGGACCTTGATGGCGACGTCGCGCCCCAGCTTGGTGTCGGCAGCACGGTAAACCTCCCCCATGCCGCCGGCGCCGATCAAGCCGAGGATTTCGTATCCGCCGAGCCTGGACCCAGCCGTTAGACTCATGGGACGCCGGGCTTCATGGTACTCCAGATCAGCCCCTACTCACCAAATTCCCCCTCCCAGCGCGCGATCACCACGGTAGCCAGACAGTTGCCGATGACATTGACGGAAGTGCGCGCCATGTCCATCAGCTCATCGATCCCCAGCAGGATGAAGATGGGCTCGGTGGGCAGATTGAAGGAGGCCGCGGTGCCGAACAGGATCACCAGGGCGGCCCGCGGCACGCCGGCCACGCCCTTGCTGGTCAGCATCAGGGTCAGCATCATGACCAGCTGCTGGAGGAAGCTCAACTGCATGCCGGCGGCCTGGGCGACGAAGATGGAGGCCAGCGACAGATACAGGGTGGTGCCGTCCAGGTTGAAGCTGTAGCCGGTGGGCATCACGAAGGCCACGATCTTGCGCGGCACTCCCAGGGCCTCCATCTGCTCCATGGCGCGCGGCAGGGCCGCCTCGGAGCTGGTGGTGGCAAAGGCAATGGAGGCCGGCTCCGCCACGGCGCGGGCAAAGCGGCGGATGGGAACCCGCGCCAGCCGGGCCACCGGATACAGCACCAGCAGCAGGAACGCCGCCAGCGCTGCATAGAACGTGGCCAGCAACTGGGCCAGGTTCACCAGGATCCCCAATCCCATGCGGCCGACGGTGTTGGCCAGAGCGGCGCCCACTCCGATGGGAGCAAACAACATCACCAGGCCGGTGAACTTGAACATGGTCTCGGCCAGGCTCTCGGCAAACGCCAGCATGGGCCGGCGCTTCTGGTCCGGCAGCAGCGCCAGGGCGACCCCGAACAGAATGCTGAAGATCACGATCTGGAGCACCTGGCCTTCCACCACCGACTTGGCCAGGTTCTCCGGGAAAACCGCCAGGATCACGTCCGTGGCGGTCTGCTTGGCGGCGGGCGCCGCCGGCCGTTCCGTCGCCGCCGGCAACTGGATTCCCACCCCCGCCCGGCTCAGGTTGATGGCCGCCAGGCCCAGGAACAGGGCCACCGTCGTCACCACCTCGAAGTAGACGAGCGCCTTGACGCCCATGCGTCCGACTTTCTTCAGATCGGCGTGGCCGGCGATGCCCACCACCAGGGTGGCGAAGAGCAGCGGGGCGATGATGGTCTTGATGAGACGCAAGAAGATCAGGCTCAGAATCCGGAGCTGGACGGCGGCGGCCGGCCAATCGTGACCAATTTCGGCCCCCACCACCATGCTGACCAGGATCCAGGTGGTGAGGGAGCGGCGCGCCACCGCGTAGCCGGCCAGGCCGGCGATGGCGAGCCACCGGACCCCCAGCAGGGTTGGGGCGGAGAGGGGCAGCAGGTGGAAGGCCGCGGCCGCCACCACGCCCGCGAGCGCCGCCTGTGGAAGCCTGGATCTCATCTACCGGACCCAGTTGATGGCCGCCGTGATGAGCAGGGCGTTGGTGAAGTCGGCCAGGAAGGCCCCCACCAGCGGAACCACCAGGAAGGCGCGCGGCGCCGGGCCGTGCTTCTGGGTGAGCACGTCCATGCAGGCCATGGCGTTGGCGGTGGTGCCCAGCATGAAACCGCAGTAGCCAGCCGACATGACCGCCGCTTCATAGTCGCGGCCCATGACCCAGTACGAGAGGGTGACGCACAGCACCCACACCAGCGCCACCTGCGCCAGCAGCAGGCCCAGCATCGGAAGCGCCAGGCTGACCAGCTCCCACAGGCGCAGGGTCAGCAAGGCCATGACGATGAAGATGTAGAGGGCAATGTTGCCGATCGCTTCCACGTGAGCCGGGGAAATCCGCGCGAAGCGGAAGTGATCGTCGAGGTTGCGGATGATGGCAGCGGCGATCATGGCCCCGATGTAGGACGGCAGGATAGCGCCCATGCTCGAAAACCAGGCGCTCAGCAGGGTGCCGATGCCCATGGCCACGGCCAGGGCGATGACGCTGGCCAGGGCCGCGGAGCGCTCCGAGCCGGCTTCCTCAATGGCAGCGGCCGGGCTCGGGTCGGCAGCCGGCTCCGCCGCCGCTGGCTGGTAGCGGGCCACGCGGCTGCTCGAACGCAGGCGGTAGCGGCGGATCAGCCAGCCCCCGATGGCCCCTCCCAGGATCCCTCCGGCCGTAATGCCGAAAGTCGCCGAAGCCAGACCCAGAGTGCTGGCGCCCGTCACCCCCAGCTTCTCGAAGGTCTCCCCGAAGGCCAGGGCCGTGGCCGGCCCGCCCGTGAGGGCCACGGATCCGGAAATGATCCCCAGCAGCGGGTCGATCCCCAGCAGCCTGGCGCCGCCCAGCCCGACCACGTTTTGCAGCAGGGCCCCCAGGGTCGCCAGGCCGAAGTAGTACAACACCTGCAGCCCGCCCACCCGGATGAGCCGCAGGCTGGCGCTCATCCCGATGGTGGTGAAGAAGCTCACCATCAGGATCTCCCGCAGCGCCATGTCCATCTCCAGGTTGAGGTAACGGTCGCGCAGCGCCAGCGCCGCCACCGCGTAGACCATGCCTCCGGCGATCGAAGCGGGAATGTTGAGGCGATCGAGCACCCCCAGCTTCCGCTTCAGCCAGATCCCCAGCGCCACCCCGAAGCAGGCGATCGCCAGCACTTGCATGCTGTTGAGCTTGACGGTGAGGACCCCCATGGAAGCTCCGATCTTCCGGCGACTCAGGTCCCCGGCTTCTCCAGGCCCAGCAGATCCAGCAGGAAGGCGTAGTCGAAGGCCGTCTCGCGGAAACGATCGTAGCGGCCGGAAGGACCACCATGGCCGGCCCCCAGGTTGGTTTTCAGCAGCAGAACATTCTGGTCGGTCTTGAGGCGTCGCAGCTTGGCCACCCACTTGGCCGGCTCCCAGTAGGCCACCCGGGGATCGTTCAGGCCGGCCGTCACCAGCATGGGAGGATAGGCCTTGGCTCCGACGTTGTCGTACGGGGAGTAGGATTTCATGTAGTGGTAATACTTTTTGTCCTGGGGATTGCCCCACTCCTCGAACTCGGTGACGGTCAGGGGGATGGTCTGGTCGAGCATGGTATTGATGACGTCGACGAACGGGACCTTGGCGATCACGGCCCGGAACAGGTCGGGGCGCAGGTTGACGACGGCGCCCATCAGCAGACCGCCGGCGGAGCCGCCGCTGATCACCAGCCGGTCGCTCGAGGTGTACTTCTCCCGCACCAGGTGCTCGGCGCAGGCGATGAAATCCGTGAAGGTATTCTTCTTGTTCAGAAGCTTGCCCTGGTCGTACCAGGGACGACCCATCTCGCCGCCGCCCCGGAGGTGCGCCATGGCGAACACGAAGCCGCGGTCGAGCAGGCTCAGCCGGTCGGAGGAGAACGACGGCTCGGTGCTCGATCCGTAGGAACCGTAAGCGTACAGGAACAGGGGGTTCTTGCCGTTGCGGGTCATCCCTTTCCGGTAAACGAGGGAGACCGGGACCTGGGTCCCGTCGGAGGCCTTGGCGAACACCCGCTCCGACTGGTATTGGGTCGGGTCATACCCCCCCAGAACGTCGTATCGTTTCTGGAGGTCGCGTTTCCGGGTGTTCATGTCGTAGTCGAAGACCGAGCGCGGGGTGACGAGCGAGGTGTACTGGAAGCGCAACTGGGAGGTCCGAAACTCCAGGTTCGGCCCGGCGCCGAAGGTGTAGACCGGCTCGGGAAACTCGACCGTGTGGGTCTGGCCGGTCTGGAGGTTCCGGACCCGCATGGTCTTGAGGCCCCTCTCGCGCTCGTAAATCACCAGGTGATCCTGAAAGGCGTCGATATCGTCGAGCTTCACGGCGGCGCGGTGAGGGATGACCTCCCGCCAGTTGGTCTTGGCCGGGTTGGCGACCGGCGCCTCCATGAGCTTGAAGTTCCTGGCATGGTCGTTGGTGACGATGAAGAACCGCGAGCCGTGGTGCTCGGCGTGGTACTCCACGTCGTGCTGGCGGGGGTGGAGGACCCGGAAGCTCTCCACCGGCCGGTCGGCCCGCAGAAACCGGACTTCCGAGGTGGTTTTGCTCTCGAGCGAGAGCAGCAGGTACTCGCGGCTGCGGCTCTTCGAGAGGCGCAGGAAAAACATCTCGTCCTTTTCCTCGTACACCAACTGGTCGTCTTTGGAGTCGGCGCCCAGCCGGTGACGCCAGAGCCGGTAAGGGCGCTTGGCGGCGTCCAGGGTGGTGTAGAAGAGATGCTGGTTGTCGGCGCTCCACTCCACTCCGTAGTAGGTATTGAGAATCTGGTCCGGGAGCCTCCGGCCGGTTTCGAGGTCCTGGATCACCAGAGTGTAGACCTCCGAGCCGTTGGTGTCGGTGGAGTAGGCCAGCAGCCGGTGATCGGGGCTCTGGCGGTAGGCGCCCAGGCGGAAGTACTTCTGGCCGGCGGCCAGGGCGTTGGCGTCGAGCAGCACCTGCTCGGGAGACTCCAGGCTCCCCTTCTTGCGGCAGTAGATGCCGTACTGCTTGCCCTGTTCGGTGCGGGAGTAATAATAATAGTCGCCCAGGCGGTCCGGCGCCGAGAGGTCCGTTTCCTTGATGCGGCCGAGGATCTCCTGGTAGAGCTGCTCCTGGAGAACGGCGGTGTGCCGGGTCCGGGCTTCGGTGTAGCGGTTCTCCTCTTCCAGGTACCGGATGACCTCGGGGTCCTGGCGGTCCCGGAGCCAATAGTAGTCGTCGGTGAGGGTGTCTCCGTGCAGGGTTTGGGCGCGGGGCTGCCGCTTGGCGACCGGAGGTTTCCCGTCCGGCGGAGCTGCTGCTGCCAGAGCCAGCAGGGCGGCGCACGGGAGAAACAGCCAGAGCGTCAGATTGGTCGGCATAGGGACAGCCTACCACGGGCGCTCCGGACCAGAGCCCGTCATCCCGAGCGAAGCGAGGGATCTGTCGATTGGACATTTTGGAAGCCCGTGGGGCGGTCCCCCTGGACCGCAGCCGGCCCCCTCGCTGCCTCGCGCCACGCACTGGACCAGCGATATTCCGTCGCCGCCGCTGCGAACCCGGCTCCCACCGGGTTCTCCTCAATATAGCTGCGAACTCGCTCCATTTGCCTCTGATCCGTAACTCTCCTCTTGCCAGAAGGGCTGGCCGGTCAACCCCAGAATCTGGTTGGCTCGCTTGGCGGTGATGCCCTTCTGCGCCGGAAAGTAGCTAGACGTTGCGCTTCCAGTCTTCGAGCTGGGGCCCCTTGATCTTGGCGGCCCTTTCGCGTAAGGCTCCCATCTGCTCCCCGGCCAGGGACTTGAACTGCTGGGCCACCCGGACGTCATCCTCGAGCTGCCCGATGGTGGTGCAGCCGATGGCGGTACAGTGCAGGGGCAGGCTCAGAACGTAGCTCAGGCAGTCCTTGACGCTCAGGGTCTGGAGCAGCTTGGCGTTGGCGAAGTTCTTCATGCCCTGAATCCCCAGGCCGCGATCGACGGCCACCGGCAGCACCAGCTTCTCGAAGCTCAGGTAGCCGGGGTCGGCGGCGTGGAGCGGCATCAGGATGCTGTCGTACTTGTCGTAGGCCTGGAGCATTTCCAGATGCACATAGGGGTCGCGGTGGCCTGTGAAGCCGATGAACCGGCACTTGCCGGCCTTCTTGGCGGCCTCGAACGCCTCCATGGCCCCGCCGGGACCGAAGATCCTGGCGACCTCTTCCTTCTCGCCCACGGCGTGGATCTGCCACAGGTCTAGGTAGTCGGTGCGCAGGCGCTTGAGCGAGAGGTGCAGCTCCTGCTCGGCGCCCTGGCGGGTGCGCTGGGCCGACTTGGTGGTGAGGAAGACCTGCTTGCGGAACTGCGGCAGCACCTCGCCGTAGACTTCTTCCGACAGGCCGTTCCAGTAACCGTGGGCGTTGTCGAAGTAGTTGACGCCCAGCTCGACGGCCCGCCGGACGATGGCCCGACCTTCCTCCTTGTTCGGCAGCAGCGGAAACCGCCCGCCGGCCTGACCGACCACTGTCAGCTTCACCCCGGTCCGACCGAAGGTTCGCATCGGGATGTCGCCGGTCTTGAGTTTCGGCGGACGGGCGGCGGCGAGGCCCGAGAACGCGGCGCCTGCGAATACTCTGCGGGTCATAATTGCCCTCCTGGCGACCATTCTAGCAGCCGGAGGTGACGAGCCACAGAGGCACAGCGCAGAGTAGTTAGCGTGTTGCTCCTGGTGGCGTCCTCGCCAGGGCGGGCTGCCAGAGGATCACGCCCGATGTACCCTCTGGACGATCAACCCTGGCGGCTGGGCGCAGGGATCAAAAGTCACGATGAAGTTCTCAAAGAAGCCGTGCCTCCCGAGGATTGCGGCTGTGGAAAGTTGCTCCGAAAAGCCGCCCGTGATCGTGATAACGTCAGCCATCACCTTCAATTTGATCTTGTGGTAGTACACATCTCCTCTTGACCCGCCGATGACGCCTCCCAGTATGTCGTGCTGGCCGTTTTCAACTTTGAGGCCCAACTGCCTTCCGATGTGTGCATGGAAGAGACACACCGGCGATCCCGAATCCACCACAGCCTCGAACCTCTTCGAGGTAGCATGTCCAACAATAATCGCAACATTGAGAATCGGCACCCAGGTTTCTTTGGCGTTAGGTAGGCCCACCACTGGGTGTTTCAGTGGGTGAATCTTATAGGGAACTATCTGGCTCAAAATACCAGCGGAAACCATTCGTCGGGAATTTTGATTAGAAGCGGATCTTCGACGCCTTCCAGCTCCGCCATCTCCACGGCTTCCGCATAAGTGGAGCCTTTCCCGACAACGCGGGATTCGTCCTCCGAAAGAGCTATCCAGCTATTAGGAGGCGCATCCATCAGAATCTTGGCACGCTCTTGAGGAAGCATAAGTTAGCGTTCTCCGTCCTCGGATTATCTCTCAGCCGGAGCCGAGGGTACCACGGGAGGGATCTTTTCCACTCTTTGATTTGGCCCACCGAGCGGAAACTGCCTTTCTAGCGTTCTCGCTTCGCTGCTCTGGGGTCATCTTGGCTGCTTTGGCCAGACCGCCAATTCTTCCGCCAATTTTCCCCATCTCCACGAAGTACGCCCGGATCTCCGGCGGTAGCCTCTTCTTCGCCATACCTTCACTATACTTGACCCTCTTAAGAATGGCAAGAACTTTTCCACTTGACATTCTTAGGGGGGTCAAGTATAATTGGGCTATGAAACACAAAGCCCCGACCAACGCGCTAACGGCAGCCGGGGCCGTGATTCGCACAGCCGAAAGCCGCACGAGTCTCCAACGCTGGAACGGACAATCGGCCGCGCTGCGACCATTGCAACCGGCTTGCTTAAGGGCCAGGAATCCAGCGTACTCCGCCGCGCGCTGGATTGCCCCTAACCACTCTGGCTGGTGGAACACAATCTCCCACGAAGGCCCGCACAGTTCGCCATCGGTAAGGCTGTCCTTTGCTTGAATTCTCTGGGCCTTCGGCCCCAACCTGGGCGCAGCCAGTATCATATCAGACGGCATTGATGATAGAATCTCGTCGCCGGGACAAGGTGGTCGGCAGCACATGGCGAAGGCGTCGAAGCGTCCGGGAAGGGCGCTCTTCATCAGCCTGTTGGCGGCCGGAGCGTCGTGGGCCAACCGGGACGGCGCGCAGCCCCGCAAGACTGGCGGGGCTTTCCCGGCCGAGTCGGTCTGCACGGAGTGCCACAGCGGACCCTTCGGGTCCCGGCCGAACGCCGGCCCGGGCAGCATCACGTTTTCGGTGCAACCTTACAGGATCGGCGAGACGCAGCGGGTTACGATGGTGGTCGCCGATCCGGGTGCGAGCCAGATCCGCTGGGGTTTTTCGCTGACGGCCCGGCCTCAGAATGCGCCGGCCACGCAAGCGGGCAACTTCCGCGCCGTCGACGCCAATACCCAAGTGGTCTGCGACAACGACCTGCCGGCGCCCTGCCCGTCGCCGGCCATGCTGCAATTTCCGACCCACACCCGCAACGGCACGCGGCGAGGGACCCGCAGCCCGGTGACCTTCGACATCGAGTGGACGGCCCCGGCGGCTAACGTCGGCCCCATCGTCTTCGCGGCGGCGGGCAACGCCGCCAACGGCAATGATCTCGAGTCCGGAGACAACGTCTACACACGGTCGATCACGGTGGAGCCAGCGGCCGGGCAATCTCCTCCCGTGCCGCCGCCCGTCCCTTCGCTGCCCACAGTCTCATCGGTGGTGAACCTGGCGTCGGGAACCAACCTTTTGGCTCCGGGCACGCTGGCCGCCATCTTCGGGAGCAACCTGGCTTTGCAGCAACCGAGCACGGTCCCGCTGTCCGTCCTGGTCAACGGCCTGCTCGGCGCGATCGTGATGTCGACGCCCGATCAACTGGTCGCTCAGTTGCCGGTAGAGGCCCGAGCGGGCCCCGCCGTGCTTCAGTTCACCCGACTGGGCTTCGGGTCCGCTCCTTTTCCCATCATCCTGGAAACCCATGCGCCGGGAATCTTCACCAGCGCAGGGAACCTTGGATCCGTCTTGCGGCTCGATGGTCGGATGGTGACCCTGGCCAGTCCGGCCCAGCCGGGCGAGGGCCTCTCTGTGGCCGCCACGGGGTTGGGGCCGACAAACCCCGGCGTCTCGACGGGCGTTTCCGGCCCGGCAAACCCACGCTCGGTCACCCTGACAATGCCCTTGGTGACCGTGGGAGGGCAGAGAGCGAGCGTACAAGAGGCCTTCCTGGAACCCGGCGCTGTGGGTCGATATCGGGTCTTGTTCTCAGTGCCGGGCAACCTCTCGGGAGGGAACCACCCGCTCTGGCTCGAGATCGGGGGCAAGATCAGCAATACCGTGATCCTGCCGGTAATAGGGCAGGGGCTGCCGGCAATCAACAGCGTCGTGAACGCCGGCAGCTTTGCTTCGACGGGCGTCGCCGCGGCTGGCTCAATCCTGACGATATTTGGGGTCAACTTCGGGCAGCGCGATAACCTGGCGGCTTTTCCTGTCACGGCCTTTGAGGGGCTCACGGTCAGCTTCAACACCGTGCGGGCGCCGCTGTTCGCGGTCGTCCCCTCTGCGAACCAGATCAATGTGTTGGCCCCCACGGATTTGCCCGAGTTCGGCCGGGTAGCGGTCCAGGTGACAACCGCAGCAGGGAGAAGTTCGGATTTCTCGCTGCAAATGGTCCCGGCGGCTCCCGGCATCTTCCGAATCCCCGATCCTTCCGGGGTCGTAAAGAACAATGCCGCGGCGCTCCTGGCAAACACGGCGTGGCTGGCGATGCCGGAATCATTGGGCCGCGCCCTGCGAATACCTCAGAACTGCGCCTCCGCCGGCATTAGCCCCGCGTCGGTTTGCGGCCAGCCGGCGGCGCCCGGCGACGTACTCCAGTTGTTCGCCACCGGTTTGGGAAGGGCGACTCCGGGTGGCGCCCCAGGCGGCGGTCCGCTGCCGACCGGTTCGGTGGCGCCTCGGGGCGGCGAACCGCTGTACATGACCATCGATCTGCCGGTGGTTTCCGTTGGGGAGGTTCCCGCCCAAGTTCTATTCTCAGGCCTGGCTCCGGGGTTCGCCGGGCTGTATCAGGTCAACGTAAGGGTGCCGCTGGGAGCGCCTGCTGGCGATGAGATTCCAGTTCGGGTGTCGGCGCCAAACGGGCTCGGCGATACAGCCACGATCGCGATCCGGCGATGAGGGGATCACCGTCAGGACCGGCCATCCAGTCGTTCAAGATATGGTTGATAGGCGAAAACCCGATTGCGCCCGCCGCCGGTTACCTCTCGGAGCATGCGCAGCCGCACGAAATCCGCCACCAGTTCGGCGTTCATCGCTTTCACGTAGTTGACAACCTCCTCCACGTCGGCGGGTTGATCACGGCGGATCATGCGCGCTTCGTATTCCAGCAAGTCAAGTAGAGAGGTCTGGGTACCCTCGATCTGGGAGGAAAGAACCGCCTCCTTCCTAACGTACATGCCGACAAACAGGTCCGGATTGGGGAGCAGTTCAGTGGCTGCGTCGAGTCGGCCGATCGCGCGATCCGCTTCCGAGAGCAGAGCCAGCATCTCAGCGTCAATCGCCACCTGGGGATCTGGAGGCAGAGGAGTTGGTACGAACGCCCGGTAGCCTTCCGGCTGCAGGACGTAAGCTCCTGATCTATTTGAGGTTAGAGCTCCTATTGGACCCCTCCATCCGACCTAAGGAAAACCTTAACAAAGAACCGGCCGCGCTTTGTTATTAAGGGAAAGACGCCTTTCCCCTTAACATGATACCAGTAGCGGTTCCATGTTCAAGTTGGCCGAAAGATGCTAGGGGGGTATTTACTTGACTCAGGTGACTGTCAAGAGCCACCTGGGGCGGGCGCCCTCGCCCGCAGCCGACCCCCTGGTCGGCTTGTCTGAGGGGCGGACGAGGGCGTCCGCCGCGGTCCAGGGGGACCGCCCCACAAACTGCCCCCAAGTGAACCTGAGTCAAGTAAATACCCCCCTAAGATGCTATTCTCAGGTCTTCCGCGCCGGGAGGTGATGCATGTCGGAGAAGCTGACTCGCCGGGGCTTTGTGGGCCGGGCGGCGGCGGTGGCGGCGGCCCCCGCCATCCTGAGGGCCCAAGCGGCCAACGAAAAGGTCCAAGTGGGCTGGATCGGGGTCGGGATCCGGGGCTATTCCCTGTTGGGGACCCTGATGGAGGTGGCGCCGGCCGACTCCCAGGTCAAGGCCGTCTGCGACAGCTTTACCGGTCACCTGGCGCGGGGCAAGGACCGGGTCCAGACGGTGCAGAAGACCACCCCCGACACCTACGACGACTACCGCCGGTTGCTCGACGACAAATCCATCGATGCCGTCTTCATCATGACCCCGGAGCACCTGCACCGCGACATGGTCATCGCGGCGCTGGAGGCCGGCAAGCATGTCTACTGCGAGAAGCCCCTGACCCACACCATCGAGGAAGGCTTCGACATTCTGAAGGCCGTCGAGCGGAGCGGCAAGAAGGTCCAGGTGGGCACCCAGCGGCGCAGCTCGCTCCTTTATAAGAGGGCGCGGGAGATCTACCAGTCGGGCGCGCTGGGCAAGGTGACCTTCGTGCGCGCCTTCTGGTACCGCAACAGCCTGACGGATAACCCTCAGTGGCGCTACACCATCCCGCCGGAGGCCAACGAGAAGAACGCCGATTTCGGGAAGTTTCTGGGGCGGGCCCCGAAGCGGCCCTTCAGCCTGCCGCGCTACTTCCAGTGGCGGATCTACTGGGATTATTCGGGCGGCATCTCGACCGACCTGCTGGTGCACCAAACCGACGCCAGCCACCTGGTGCTGGGGGCGCGCCTGCCCAAGAGCGTGATCGCCTCCGGTGGATCCTACTACTGGGACAAGCTGGATAAGGAAAGCCGCGAGGTGCCCGACACCGTGACGGCGGCCTTCGAGTATCCCGAGGGATTCCAGGTCAATTACAGCTGCATGTTCGCCAACCAGCGCTACGGCTACGGGGAGCAGTTTTTCGGCAGCGAGGCCACCATGGAGGTCATGAACCTGCAAGACCTCCACGTCTACAACGAAACCTTCGCCAAGCAAACGCCGGAAAGCATCAAGAGCCGTCCGGAGATCCATCTCAACGCCACCAAGGATCTTGGCCAGGTCAACCCCACCGGCGACCATATCAAGAACTTCATCGAGGCGGTGAAGTACAATAAGCCGCTGAACTGCGACGCCCGCCTGGGGCACGAAGCGGCGGTGACGGGTCACCTGGCGACCATGTCGATCCGGCGGGACAAGAAGGTTTTCTGGGACGCCGCGACGCAGAGGTACCGGTTGTCGTGACAGGCAGGAATGCCTGTATTACTAACGTCGCGAATCTTCGCTGGCCGCGAAGATTCGTGACGTTAGTGAGCCGTCAGCGCTCAGCGGTCAGCAAACCCCGCGCTGGCGATGCAACGCCGTCGTCACCCCGAGCGCAGGGAGGGGACTGCTGGTGTCTCTGAACGTTGGGCGCCGCAGGGAGAACAGCAGATCCCTCGCTGCGCTCGGGATGACATGCTACGCTGAGCGCTGACCGCTTGCGCCGAAGGCGCACTGTGTTACTGGAGGCCGCATGCCTCGAGAATTCTCCAAAGGCCGGCTGATCTTCGCCGCCATCCTGGCGATCTACGTGTACGGATCGATCGCCCTGCTGCTGGGGACCATCCTGGCCCCGCTGGCCAAGCAGTTTGAACTCGACGATGCCCGAGCCTCGTGGCTGCCCCTGGCCAACGCCATCGGGCTGATCGTGGCTTCGCTGGTGACCGGGCCGATCATCGACCGCAAGGGCAAGAAGACCGGGCTGGTGGGAGGACTGGCGGGGATCCTGATGGGCCTGCTGGGCATCGCCCTGGCCCCCAGCTACCCGCTGGCCCTGGCAGCGTTGGTGGTGCTCGGCCTGGGTGGCGGCATGATCGTCACTGGGGCCAACGCCCTGGTGAGCGACCTGGACGTGGAACGGCGGGCCTCCAACTTCAACCTGCTGAACCTGTTCTTCGGTCTCGGCGGGATGACCACGCCGTTCCTGGCCGCCAACGTCCTGAACATCACCTCGGCTAACGCCATCTGCTACTTCCTGGCGGCCTTGGTAGGGTTCACCTTCCTGGTGCACGCCACCACGGGGATGCCGCCGCCCTCGGGCGCGGTCCAGTCGGTCGGCAGGGGCTACGGCCAACTGCTGTCGCAGCCCGCCTTCTACCTGCTGTCGCTGCAGCTGTTTCTCTACGTCGGGGTGGAGGTGGGGGCCTCGACCTGGCTGGTGAAGTACCTGATCGGGGAGCCGGCGCGGCTGTCGGAACGGGTGGCGACCAATATTCTCTCCTTTGGGTTCGCCGGAGGCC
>Ga0247727_10002919_pt1 | contig 38506 bp, 39 predicted proteins | sample WisWelCaveWW1625_FD_202498 | JGI IMG/M metagenome (GOLD analysis project Ga0247727, IMG submission 202498) | Biofilm microbial communities from Wishing Well Cave, Virginia, United States - WW16-25 | ecosystem: Environmental > Aquatic > Deep subsurface > Groundwater > Cave microbial mat | place...
TCTCGTCGTAATCCTTTTGCACATTTTTTTCCGTGCGTTCCATCAGTTTGATTCCAAATGTAAACCCAAAGAGACGGCTGATCAGGTAATACCACCACATGCTGAACCAGTTCGGGGCAACATCCTGTCCCGAATATTTTTTCAAACCCTCGTAATGTTTCAGCTCATCTGCCGCGATCTGGGCAACGATCCTTGCATTTTCAGGCGATTTGATGGATGTTACCAGCCTTCGATAAATATGATGCTCGGTGATCTCGGTGCGTTGAAATGCCAGTATTTTGTTTCGAACGTCCTCGGTAAGTTGCATCGTTTTCTCCTCAATTTGACTGCCAGTATTGTACGCCATTTTACCGGAGCAGGAACCGCATTCTTTCGCGCCGACACTTGCTACAGTTAAATTATTGTTTCCCACTCTTCTTTTTATGAAGGGGCATTTTATGTTCGGGCTGAATCCCTGTGCAAACAAGTGGGGTAGGTGTATCATTTCACTTAAGTAACACATTATTTAGAAAAAGTATCAGGAGATTGCATGTCCAACCCCGCGCTGGCAGAAGTGCTCGCCAGTTACGTCCCAAAACTCATCCAGAACCGGATTATCGCCGATCCGTCGCCTATTGAATCCCCTGTCTCTGACGATTTTCAAGCCGCCGTCCTATTCGCCGATATTTCCGGCTTCACGCACCTCACCGAACGACTCGCAGAAAAAGGACCCACGGGCGTTGAGACTCTGGCGCGCATCCTCAACGAATACTTCGGTCAACTCATAGACATCATCCACGAATACGGCGGAGACGTGGTTAAATTCGCGGGAGATGCAGTGATCGCCGTCTGGAACATCGCCTCTGACTCACCGGAGGCGGGTCCTGTTACCCGAGCCGATCAGTGGCAATGGACAATGCGCGCAACGGAATGCGCGCTCAAAATCCGTGAGCGGCTCACCAACTACAAAGCCGAAGATGCAAACCTTCTCCTTAAACTTGCCGTCAGCATGGGCAATATTACCTCTGCACACGTGGGCGGTGTTTTCAACCGCTGGGAGTTTTTGCTTACCGGCAACCCGCTTGTAGAAGTGGGAATTGCCAACAACCTCGCCAAGGCAGGCGAGATTCTGATCACCCCCTCTGCCTGGAAGTTGATCAGAAATGATTGTATTGGTGAGGCAATCGAATTTGAACTCAAAGATACGATTGCGCAGGGTGGGCGTTTGGATACCCTGAATAAACCATCCTCTATTTTTACAACCCCAGGCAAACCTCCCATCCCTGAAGGAGTGGAAAATTCGCTGCGCGCGTATATTCCGGGTGCGATCATCAATCGCCTTACAGCGGGTCAAGGCGGCTGGATCGCCGAATTACGCCGCGTCACCGTTCTCTTCATCAACCTGCCTGACCTCGATCAAAATACAGTCCTGGACAGGTCTCAGAACATTGCGCGATTGATACAGCGTTCCGTGTATCGTTACGAAGGGAGCATCAACAAGGTCAACGTGGACGATAAGGGTATCACGCTGGTCGCCGCGTTGGGACTGCCGCCTTTCTCGCACGAAGACGATCCTGCGCGCGGGGTGCAGGCGGCGTTGATGATCCGCAAAGAACTGACCAGCCTCGGAGTCCGTAGTTTTATTGGTATTACCACCGGAAGAATTTTTTGCGGGTCTATCGGCAATGAAACGCGCCGCGAATATACCACCATAGGGAATGCTGTGAATCTCTCTGCGCGATTGATGAGCGCGGCCGGAAACCAGGATGAACTGATCGCGAAATTTAGCATCCCCATCCTGTGCGACCGCGCTACGTACGACAGCGCCCGGGATGCCATCGAATTTCAATCGCTTCCGCCTCAACAGGTGAAGGGGCGTGCAGAGGCGGTGGAGGTCTTCCATCCGTTGGAAGTGAAGAAGAGCGTCATCCGCCCGAAGACGGATTTGATTGGACGGCAGGAAGAAAAAATCATGATCGCCAATGCCCTGCAGGAGTTGTCGCGTGGCGCTCTGCATCAGACGATCATCCTGCAAGGCGAAGCAGGGATTGGGAAATCGCGCTTGTTCGAAGACCTCGCCCGCCAGGCTGAGACGCTGCGAGTAAAAATGTTCAGTGGCAATGGCGATCCCATTGAAAAGAACAGTTCCTATTTCGCATGGCGCCCGATTTTCAATCGAATCCTTGAACTGGAGGAGATCATTGCCCAGCCGGAAATGGACGAGAAGGATCGCGATGCCATTCAATCGAAAGTCCTCGCAAAGTTAACCGAGATTGATGCAGACCTTGCGCGTTATGCACCGTTGTTGGATGTGCTTCTCCCCATCCCGATCCTTGATAATGAATTGACTTCCGCCATGATGGGCGAGATCCGCGCGGGCAACACGCGCGAAGTATTGACGCGTTTGCTCAGCCATGAAGCGACAAAAGCGCCCCTGCTGATTGTGATCGAAGACCTGCACTGGGTTGACTCTGCCTCGTGGGCCTTGCTCGCGGACGTGCAACAGAAAGTGCGGCCGATTTTGCTCGCGCTCAACACACGCCCGCTCTCTGAGCCCATCCCTATACAGTTTAAGCAGGTTACCGATACACCTGAGACCAGACTAATCAATCTCGAAGCGATGATGCTTGATGATGTGGAAGCGCTGGTCTGTCAGCGATTGGGTGTTAAATCCATCCCGCCGACGATTGGCAGGTTGATCCGCGAAAAATCGGAGGGGCATCCATTCTTTGCCGAGGAACTGGCATACGCGTTGCGCGAAGCGGGGATTCTGATCGTTGAAGATCAGGAAGCCCGCATCCATGGGCGGTTCACGAACCTGGAAGAATGGACCCTGCCAGACACGCTTCAAGCCGCCATCACAAATCGCATTGACAGTCTCAACCCTTCCCAGCAACTCACACTCAAAGTCGCGAGTGTGATTGGGCGCATCTTTGCGTTTCGCGTACTCCAGGCGATTCACCCCATTGAGGCAGATAAGCCTGCGCTCCACGAGTACATGGAATCGCTCACCCGCTTGAGCCTGACGCTCGTTGAATCCGAAACGCCCGATCTGGCTTATATTTTCAAACATGTTGTCACGCAGGAAGTGGCGTATAACCTGATGTTGTATTCCCAGCGGCGTCAGTTGCATCAGGCAGTTGCAGAATGGATCGAACAGAGCAACGAAAACAACATTGAGTCTTATTACCCGTTGCTCGCCTATCACTGGTCGCAAGCCGCTGAAATATCGGATGCGGCTCGAAATATCCACGCCATCGAAAGGGCGGTGGAGTATCTTGAAAAGGCGGGCGACCAGGCGATGCAAAATTATGCCAACCGCGAGGCGATCCAGTTTTTCAGTCAGGCGCTGGATTGGACAACGAGATTGGCCGGGTCTGAAGGAAAAAGCGCGGTACGCGATCGTCAAATTCGTACGGCGCGCTGGCATAGCCGCATCGGTTTGGCGTATTACGGTCTTGGCTTGTTGCCCGATTGTGAAAAACACATCCGTGAAGCCTTGCTGGTGCTCGGGCATCGACTCCCCAGGTCAACCACGGTGTTTGCGTTGGGTCTCTTTCCACAAATTGTTCGTCAGATATTTCATTGGTATGTCCCATCCCGGATTGGCTCCGTGCACGGCCGCGAGAAGGAAATTATGCTTGAAATTGCCCGTCTCTATGAACTCATGGGCAGGATGTATTTTTACTCCAATGAAACGCTTCCCATAATGTATAGCATCCTGCATTTTCTCAACGCCGCTGAAAAGGCGGGCACCTCTCCCGAACTTGCAAACGCGTATTCCGGTACAGCTGTGCTTGCCGGCTTTGCTCAATTGCATAAACTTGCTGATGCCTATGTCAATCGTGCCATCGCCGTTGCAAAAGACGTAAACCAGCCCTCCAACTTGATCACCGTGGACGTGGTAACGGGTGTATACCAGATCTCTGTTGGGCGATGGGAGGAGGTCCGCAAGAGGGCGGAGGAAGCCAAGGCGATTTGCGAAGAATTGGGCGACTCTCGTCAGTGGGGGGATTCAACTGTTTTGCTGGCGGAGAGCGCGTTTATTTCTGGTGATATTCCGTTTGCGATGAAAGTTCAGAAGATCCTGCTTGAGGATGCGCGCCGCAGGAATAGCCCCTTGCATAAAGGGTGGGGATTGTTTGGGGTCGCGGCGAACAACATTCGGCTGGGGAATGAAGCGGTGGCTGTCCCAATGCTCGAGGAAGCTCTCCAAATCCTCGAGGAGATTCCGAATCTCGCATCCTCCATCAACACGAATGCACAACTTGCGCTGGCTTTTCTGCGGCTGGGTGAAAATGAAAAAGCGCTCGAGTATGCCGGCAAGGTGCTGAAATTGGCGGAGGGAATTTCGCCGACGGTCTACTCGCTTGATATTGGATTTGCCGCCGTCGCCGAAGTCTATTTTAGTCTTTGGAACAATGCGCTTCACGCGTCGGGGATGTCTGATCCTGAACAATTGAAATTATCCGCCGAAAAAGCGATGAAGTTACTGCGCGCGTTTAAGAGTGTCTTCCCGATCGGTCAGGGATACGCGATGTATTATCAGGGATGGTATGAATCCCTGACGGGCAAGCCTCAGGCGGCGATAAAATCATGGATGAATGGTTTGGATGCCGCAAAGAAATTTAATGTGCGTTATGAAGAGGGGTTGATCCGCCTCCAGCTGGGAATCGTGCTGGAAAATCGCAATGAGCAAATGGAACATTTTCAAAAGGCTGTTCGAATCTTTGAAACTATGGGCGCTATGCCTGAGCTGGAGAAAACAAAAACAGCCATGGCGGGCCGGATTCAAGCATAAGTAACTCACCTTACGCAGTTTACGCTCCCGCTGGGTCTCCCCATTCGGGGATGATATGTGACCCTGCGGCATACCCTGCAAAATACGGCGGTCGCATACCATACCCTTCAGGGTAGACCGCCTTCGAGCGAGGGTGCGTAAGGTGAGTAAGTAATTAGCTCGTTGGATATGGGAAAGTAAAAATCAAGGTCGTTCAAGGCATCATCAATCAATCAAACGAAGGGAATCTTTCATAGTATGAATACCGTAAATGCCAAGCGCATTGATGGGCAGGCGGCACAGCCGTATTACAACCGTTTTGCCCACTTCTACGACCTGGGAGAATTCATCCGCCGTGGGACTCGCCGGAAAGCCGTTCTCCTCAGCGGATGGAAGCCGGGTGAAAAAGTTTTGGATCTGTGCACTGGCACGGGTGAGCTCGCGCTAACCTTTGGTTCAATGGGCGCGCGGGTGATGGGAACGGATATTGCCCGCGCGATGTTGAGGCGTGCCTCTGCAAAAAGCATGAAAGTGGGCGTTTCGTGGCTTGAGATGGATTCGACCCATCTGGCGATTGCGGATAAAGCCTTTGAAATCTCCGTCCTCTCGCTGGCTTTACATCACATGCCTGAGGCAGTGCAATTGCGGGTTTTGAAAGAATTACGGCGTGTGACGAGTAAACGAATTGTGATTATCGAACCGGATGTACCCGTCAAACTGAACTGGGTACCCTTATGGAAATTTGTGGCATCCATTATCGACGAGTCTGAATATATGAACGAATGGGTTCACCAGGATTTCATTGGAACGTGTGAGCACGCCGGTTTAAGAGTGGAAATGGTGGATGTTTCGACCTTTGGGCTTCACCGCATCGTTCTGTGCGATCCAAAGGATTAATTTACACCTCGCCATAATTGATACACCCCGAAACAAAATAACACAAATGCAGAAACGCTGGGCAACGCGCGGCTGACCTTCTGCCCAAATTATTGCACCGAACCAAAGATGACGATGATTGTCATCGAGCAGAGAACAAAAGTACCGTAAAACCCAACCAAAAGCCCAATGCCAAATACCGGAGATTCACGCCCGCCTTTGAGGTCGGCACCCTGCCGTGCCACATTCTTACGATCATATTCTTATTCTTGTTCAAACACGAACTTCGTTGGGTTTTTAGGCATATTCGTCCACGCAATACATTGATGCGGCGTGAAAACATACAGCCCGCCCTTGTCCCATGAATCGGGTTTGGGGGCGTAGCCGTCGGATTTGTATTTTTTTCGATAAGCTAGTGAGAGTTTCTTTCCCAGTTCCGGTGATGGTTTCCCGACAGGTGCACAGGTTCCATCGAGAATGATGGCTTCACTTCCGTTCTCGAGATGAAGCGACACGTGCGGATTCTCCATGATATTACGCGCGTGACGAGTCTCCGAACTGCCGTCGTAGTAAAACTTGTCATTAACGAATACCCCCCAACGCGGCACCACATGCGGATGTCCATTTGCTCGGACGGAACACAACCAATAATGCTTCGATTCGGTCAACCTGGCGACGACCCAGCCCCAGGTCAGGAATGAGTCGGGGTTGTCCAGATAGCCGGGAGGAAATTTCGGGCGGGTAACTTTCGGAGTATTCATGTCTAATCTCCTTTATGGCACGATCACGGCTCGTACATCGTTTGTAAAAAGTTCAAGATCATCCAATCGTTGGTTTATTTTATGAGCATCCAATGGAATGACTTGTGATACGACGCGGGACGTGTCAAGAATCTTTCGCCGCGCCATATCTACAAGCAAGGGCAACTCCTGCAAGAGATGGTCGTTCGAGCCGATGATCTCCGCCTCCTTACCAAGCACCTGCTTGTATGTATTGATCTCAATCGGTTGTTGATTCAACCCAACCATCACGGCGCGTCCCAAGTTTCCCACGCAATCAATCGCCTGCTCCATCGTCTTGCGCAGGCCGATCATCTCCAGCGAAACATTTACACCTTTGCCTTTGGTGAGTTTTCGGATTTCCTCCACTGCGTTCACACGGCTCGCGTCAATTGGGATGGCATTGTATTCAGATGCCAGTTCGAGTTTATCCTGCTTGATATCCACCGCGTAGACTTCGACCGCGCCCATTGCTTTCGCGAGTTGGATTGCGGACAAGCCGAGTCCGCCTACGCCGAAAACTGCCACCGTTTCTCCAGCTTTGACCCTGCTCTTACGCAGCGCGTGCAAAGCCGTTGCCGACGCGCACATGAGAGTCGCGCCCGCTTCAAACGGAATCTCCTCTGGAAGTGGAATCGCATTGCGCGCAGGTACAGCGATGAATTCCGCGTAGCCTCCATCCACGTGATGACCGAGCATCTTCACCGAGTCGCAAAATTGCTCGTTGCCCGTACTGCAATAATAGCAATCGCCGCACGTGATGTTGTAATGCAAACAGACTCGATCTCCCTCTTTGACATTCGATACCTGTGCGCCGATCTTTTCGACGATGCCTGCGACCTCATGCCCCAATGTGATCGGCAGAAATCCCATCGCCGAACGCCCCGCGCGGTAATGCGCGTCCGAGTGACAAATCCCCGCCGCGCGCACGCGCACGAGAATATCTTTCTCGCCGGTGTTTGGAATGGGAATCTCCTGCAACTCCAACGTCTTGCCTGCTTCTACTATGCGGACGGATTTCATCTTGAAGCCTCCTGTCATTGCGAGCCGCCAGTTTCGAGCGAAGCGAGGGCGGCGTGGTAATCTCGACCAACTTGCAAATAAATTCTTTTGAAACAACACGGGATTGCTTCGTCGGGCTAGTGCCCTCCTCGCAATGACACATCTCGCACCCACCCCGCAATAACAGATATATCCTCCGGCGTGGTGCGGCAACAGCCGCCGATTAGACGCGCGCCCGCGTCGTACCAAATCCTTGCCTCATCGCCGAAAGACTCAACGGCGGGACGACCATCCCAATCGTTTTTCGCGGCGTCATAACTTTCACCGAGATTCGGATAAACCAGTATTGGTTTTCTCGTTTGTTCTTTCCCTGCACGGATCAAGGATGGAATGTATTTCGGCGAAGTGCAATTGATCCCGATTGCCGCGATTTGCAGATGATCTTCCAACTCTTTCACACAGTCTGCAAATGCCTGACCTTCTGAAATGTGCTTTTCATCGCGCGCCGAGAAACTGATCCATGCTGTGATGTTTGGGAATTCTTTGAGCAATTTTGCAATTGCCTGGGCTTCGATCAGAGAAGGAATCGTCTCGCACGCCAGCATGACTTGCCCTGAGCCTGTCGAAGGGTCTGCCCCTGCTTCGACCAATGCCTTCATACGCGAACGATGAAAATCCATCAACTCTTTTTCGCTCAATCCATAATTGCCGACATACTCTTCACCGTTTGCGAGGAAAGCGCCGTACGGTCCCACCGACGCGGCGATGAAAGGTTTCGATCTGCCAGCGTGATTATTTTGATCTGCCCAAAATTCATCGCGTGCTTCGATTGCAAGTTTCACGGATTTTTTTATGAGGTCAATCGCTTCCTTTTTGTTCAGCCCGCGTTTGGTAAAGCCTTCGATGGTGGCTTGATAACTCGCAGTGATGGCACAGTCCGCGCCGGCTTTGAAGTAATCGTAGTGGATTTGTTTGATGGCTTCGGGTTCTTCGAGCAAAATCTTTGCAGACCACAGCGAATCATTCAGATCATAGCCGCGGCGCTCCAATTCGGTGGCGAGCGCGCCGTCTATCACGAGGGCAGGGTGATGTTCCAAGATAGAAGCAATGGGATTCATAGTCGGCGAGGATACCATTAAATGACAATTGGACGGCGAAAGTTGCCGTCCAATTAATTCAAGGTTAATAGCTCGTCAGTTATTCTTTACCGCTTGACCGGGCGCCAAGCCAGCCCGCGCCGATCGCCAGGATCAAGCTCACAAGAGCGTTGAGGCTGAACCCATCCAGCAGAAGATTCACGAGCCCAGCCAGCACGCCTAATATGACTCCGTGAAGCGAGATGGCCGCGTCGACGCGCTTTGCCACGTGCCTCGCGCCGAGGAGGGTGAACACGAAGAGGGCAGCGGGGCCAATCCACGGGGCGTACTGATTCGCAAACGTCTGAATCAGGGCTTGGTCGGGGGCGCCGCGCGCCTGAAAGGCGAGGACCGACGCATAACCGGTGACGATGGCGAAAACAGTGACAAAGCCAAGGATGTACACTACAAGCGCGGCTAACACAACGCGTACCCATTTGATCTGAGAAAGTTGGTTGGACATGACGGGAGTCTCCTTTGAGTTAAAGTACGCAAGGAGGGAAGGCTGGTTGCAAACAAGCCTTCCGAGTTGTTCGCGAAGCACCCCCCGAAGCGAAGGTGGGCAAAGAACTTGGCAGGCTCTATTACTTGACCCGTTGCAAAGCGATCCTCAAATGTGATATCAACCGCTCCACCGCGGTCGTCTGCATTTCCATTTCGTAGCGCAGGGAGTCGCCTTCCAGTTCAAATGTACGCGCGGACGATATCATGCGCGGGTCATTGCCTATCGGGTTGTTCGTAAAACGAATCGAGTCAAGCCGCCAATTCACAAATTGCTTCGCTTTTATCGTAGAACGTGACCCCTACGCGCTGGATATGCTCGATCACATCGGGATCGCCAATTGTGTCAAAGATGGATAGGTCAATGATATACGGCAGGAGCAGGTCGTCGAGCTCGTCCATGATTCTATAGAGCACCTTCAGCGTCAAATCCGCGCCGCCGCGCAGGATGGGCGCGATGAAGACCTCGTTCCAGTCGGAGGCGACCATCAGAGTATTGCCGAGCATCGCAACAGTAAACGCGATGAAACCAAATTTCCCCGCAGAAGAGGCGTGATGCAAATAAAGCGCGGGCAAGCCACAGACAACGAGAACCCTGCCGATCAGGAAAATGATCGAGCCAACCTGTTCTGTTGGACTGCCACTGTATTCGGTAATCAGAGTCTCGGCGACTGCGTGATAGATGTCGGCGAAGCCCATTAATGCGCCCGCGAAGATGGCGACAACTGCTCCAAATCGAATAAAGTTGGCGAGAGGGTCTTTCATCGTTTGCTCCTATTCAGGCGAGTCTTGTTAGGTGATTTATCAAAAAGGCTTGAAGACCATCAGCCACAACACAATCATGGGGATCACATATCCTACCGCAACCAGTTCGTATACGTTCATCTTCCTGATATGCGCTTCAATCTCGGACTGGCTGGCGGGCGTCTCGGCGGGGAAAACCTTGTTGCCCTGACGATAAGGCAGCCCAACCAGTTTGCGAAGAATCTTATAGCGCTTTTCATTCATGGTAGCCATTTGAACAAAGACAATCACCATCAACACGACGGATGCCCAGATCCAGCCTTTGTTCCATATTTTGAGAATGAAAGGCATGATCAAGCCCGTAAGCCCCATGATCAGAAAGGCAACCCCCATCACGATGATTGTCGATTCCGAAAGATCGAGCATGGCGCGGATGCGGGCAATGTCCTTCTCTTTGCGGATCTGGAACGCCATGGCAACCGACGTTCCGTGCCCCAGAAAAAACGTGAATGCCGATAAGGTGTGCAGGAATAGCAACCAGGGAACGAGCGCTAACATGTCAGCCTCCTTTGTGGGATGTATGGATCACAGTCCGAATTTACAACAGACCATCATACGGAATAACGGCCTGCGTTAGTGGTGGTGGGGCGGGCTGGGAAAATGCCTGAGAGCAGAAAAAACCCGAAGCCAGAAAAATGTTTCTCGAAGCCGCAGAATCCCACCATCCACTGCAGCACGCTGTGTTGGGCCGCTGGCCGGGACTGAAAGGCCTCAATGCTGTCCGCACTTACCTTCCTGCTGAGGCTGGCCCACGTGTTCTGTTTCGCTCAATCAATGTCAAGACACCAAAAACAATCATGGCTAGAGCTAACAGAAGGCTCAGGCTTTCCAACACGAGGATGCCTATTTCAAAGACACCAAACACGGGTGCTTGCAGGGTGCGCCACACAATCGGTTCCTGCAAGCCAGCCACTAGGGCTAGGATGCCTAAGAGGATAATCCCTACCACGCCCACCGTACCTACCCAGCCGCGCCGCAGGGTCAGCCCTGCACACAGGAGCAACACCAACAAAATGAACAGCGGCGGCGAAATGGCCGTGCCACGAGTGATGAAATCGGCCGCTACGGTGTTGGGGTCGCCTGTTCCACCCACTTCGTAGGGCAGCTTGTTGATAATCGCAAACACTGTACTAACGCCCATCACTCCCAGGACCAGCAGGACAACCAATCTGAGACGTTTTGACCACATGATCATACTCCTTTTGTGCAGCTCTGCACATGCTCAATAGGGCTGCTTACAACATACTATTTCTGTTAGGGACTACTCCATCCAAAAGCAACAAGTTTACCCCTCGATTGTCGTGCGAGACTGGAGTGCTTGTCAGCCGCCCAACGGTTTGCGTTAGCGGATTTTGGGCGGGCTGGGATAATGCCTGAGAGCAGAAAAAACTCGAAGCGAGAAAAATACTTGAAAAGCCGCACCGTACCCCAGCGTCCAGTGCACGCTTTGTTGGGCGGTTTTGTTGTGCAAGATTCATTGCCTTAATAAGACACCAACTCAAACTTTACAATATTTTACAAGTAACAAAAACTTTAGCGAACATCAAAAAAACACGACAACGAATCTATGGAGCAGAGGTGGCGGAGTCGGTTTGCTCTGTTACTATTGGGAATAAGGCTAGCATATCGGCAGGAATTGGGATGGGTCTGCCAGTGGTCAGCTCAACGAAAATCCATTGTGTTTCGCCTTTGACAATGATCTTACCATCCACTTTATGAATAAACTCATATCTGCGTTGCGCCAGAGAGCGCACGCTACGCAGAGGTGTTTGGATTATAGTCCGAATTTTCAATCGTCCATCATACGGAATAACACCGAACAGCAATCTGAGTGGCGGCTTGCGTAAGGTGAAACGTTCATACGAGAACTCCCTGCCGATTTGCCTTGCGAAGCAGGATGATGCCTGCAATCAAAGTGACGACCAATGAAACCACAGACGCTTCGACTCCGAGCGCACCGCCTGTAAATAAATCTGGACCGTTGAGGCTGGCTTGGAATAATCCATGCAGGGCTTGTCCTGTTTGCCCCGCAACGCCGACTCCGAAGATGCCGTCGTTGGCGAAGTCCCACAGCGCGTGGATGCCGAGCGCCAGCCACAGACGATGAGTCAACGCATACGCCGCGGCGAGCAGGACTCCCGCTTGAAGCGCGATCGAAACCGCGCTGAAAATTGTCGCGCCAGAAGTTGAGAGGTGAATCAAGCCGAAGAGAATCGCGGAGATCGCCAATGCCCACCACGTCCCCAGCCATTCTTCGGTGATGCGATAAATGACCGCGCGGAAGATCAACTCCTGCACGAACGCGCTTAATAATGCGCCAAGCAACGCGCCGATCAACGACAACAAGGTGAAGTCAATTCCGTTGACGCGGTAAAAGCCCAACAGCCAGAGAATCGCCATCACGAAGCCGAACAGCCCGAAGCCCGTCAATGAACCGAGTCCGAATTCGCTCAAGGCGTTTGAGAATCCGAGTTCGGTCATGCCGCGTTTTTCCACAGAGCGGACGTACATCCAATAAGCGAACCAGGTCGCGGGCATAAAAAGGATGAAAGCCAGAAGCTGGGCAAGGCTCGTGTTTGTGGTCCCAAAGGCGGGGCGCAGAACATTCAAAGCCAATTGCGCGACGATAAAGCCAACGCCGATAAATAGAATCGCGACGATGATGCGGACGAGAGGGAATTGCAGGATTTTATTCATAGTGTGATTTGTCCAGTGGTTCCATTTTCCTTTCAGAGAGCAATTTGAATTTTAGTCGCTAACAGCCTCGTTTTCAAGCAGGCTCCGCAGTCAATTTGCCTGATGCGAGAACGTAGCCAGTCCAAATCATCCATACGAGGAAACCGAGAATGGACGCGCCAAGCAGGTTCAAAAGAATTCCGCCGTAAGGTTTATGGCTTTTGTGCGCGAGATACGCGGTGATGATCAGCCAGAGACTCATCACAATGCTTCCGTAGGCATAGTACGCAAGCGAATCGATAAACCACATCACTTCAAAGACGAACAGGATGTGCATAATCGTCACGCCGATTAACGCGACCGCGCCGAGCAGCATGGAGAGCAGGCTGAGGCGCGGGGCGTACGCGCGATAGATCAAATACAACGCGAAGGGCAGCGGAATCAGGAATCCCGTCGTCAACACATCGAACGTTTCCACGAGGACCGAGTGCGAGCGCGTTCCAGGTATCAGCGTACCGTTTGAAACCGCGAGGATGTTGAATGTAATGCTCAAGATCATCGAGACCACGCTCGCGAGAACCGACCAGCCAACCCAACGAAACGATGAAGATGTTGTCATGTCACAACTCCTTTTCGTGATGAAGGGCGCCTTTATCGCGACGGGTGATTGGGACTGTATGTCAATTCGTAAACAAACCCATCCGGCGCGCGGAAGTGCGCCCAGGCATAACCATCTTCCATGACTTCGGTTTCACCCATGAATTCGATTCCCGCGGCTTCCATCTCGGCGCGGGCAGAGGCGATGTCGTCCACGAGAAAACCAGCGACGGGGTGAGTGAAGAACGTGTTGTACGACGATTCGTCTCCGAAGATTTCAACGCGGTCGCCGTTGGGTAAATCCATCACGACGAAGCCAGGTTCCTGATAGACAATATCCAGCCCCATGATGTTGTGGTATAGGTTTTGCATTTCATCGAATTTTGTCGTGCGAGTCCCCAGCCAGATTATCCCTTTGACTTTCATGAGGTGCCTCCTTCCCAAATACCAAGTACAAATAAATCACTTCTCGGCAACTGGTTTTCGATACAACGCATATCCCATCATCAACAGCCAAACAAAATTTGCGCCGAGTCCGATTCTCTGGCTGACTCCCAACGGTACGGATCGAGGAATGGCAAACGACAGGAAACCTATAGCTCCCATCACCGCAGAAAATATAGCCCAGCGTTTCCAAGCAGGGTCATTCCTTAAACTGACTCCGAATGCGAACGCCGCGACAATGAATGTAAAGAAACTGATCAATACCATTATGGTATGCAAAGTGGTTGCGGTGGAAGGCTGAAAGCCGATTGCCGCAGGGAAGATTCCCAAACCCATGTAACCCAAGCCTGAGATACCCGTGAGCGCGGAGATAAACAGTCCGCCTCGGATGGCGTTAAACTCCAGATACAGACTCCATGCAAAGACAAGAATCAAGACGCCGACCAGACCGAAGCCTAAAAGATTCCACAAAAAAGCATAGGGCGCATTGGACATACCCAGTTCGCTGACTGTCTGGGTGAGGTGGCTGTAGCCTGGAGTCATTGCGGAAAAAATAATCAACACGACTAAAAAGGTTATCGAAGCGGCAACGCCGCCAAGAGAAAGTTGTTTTTGGGTCATATACTATCTCCTATTCGTGATTGAAGTTTACGCAAGGCAGCGTCCGCCTTTTTTTATATTGAACCCCCACTGCATGATTCAGATGCGAAGCGCCCGTTTTGGTTTGGTCTTTGAAGTCTTCGGCGCTGGAAGTCCTCGACGGATTTAACCCTATGGCGCGTGGATACTTTACAAATTTTCCTTATCGAAGCAATCCCATGATCGCCATCGGGAAAGGACGATCAAAATACAGCTTTTGATTATTTGCTGGCGGAGAGACGACGATCTCCCCGCCAGCCTTGAAACGTTTGTCAACTAGAATCGCCAACCTAACAGGTTCCAGTAGTTCAGGAACCAGACAAAAGCGACCGCCGCGATTGTCGCCAGTGTGTAATAGGCGCGGGCGGCAACGCCCCAGTAGCGGTTCTTCCAAGCCAACACTGTGTAGACCAGCGCGACAACTGTCAACGCGGCGGACAGAACGCCCAGTCCCAGCACGATCTTGGCGATCAATGAGAGGGGATGCAATTCCGATATCATGCTCCACTGAAACGCGCCAAACTGAAACGCGGTCATTATGCCGACCAGGAACAGCAGGTTTAGAACGCTGATCCCCAGGATGACCCAGTAAGCCGCGCGACCGCCGCGCGGCGCGGGTTTCCGACGGCCCCGAATCAAGCCGATCAATACTATGGGAATCGTGGACAGGAATATCAAGACACAACCCAGGAGCAAAGTCATGTTGAAAGCGGACGTTTCGTACCAGTCCAGCTTTACAGCAGCATACTGGGGTATGAGGTCGGTAGCCATCTGGGTGATGCGCCCTCTGTCATCCTCACGAAAGACCATGGCAAGCGGGCCGTCTATCTGGCGGAAGTAAAGCGGTTCCACTTCGACAAATCGCCACTCAAGCCCCGATATGGTAAAGAGCAGCGCGCCGTCGCCAGGGTTGCTGATATCCACTGTGTTTCCGCCAAAGAGCGCGATGATCTTTAAGAGGCTGGTATGCGGATTACTGGAGAATCTATAACTGCCCACGAACTGACCAGCTCGCTCCGCGAAGTCCGCTGGAGGTTGTATTGGCTCAACAATGGGCGCGGGATAATAGTGGTCAAAAAACGCTCTCTGGAATCCGAGATGCTGAGTGGTCAACTGCCCAACATCCTGGCTGTTGTAGACCACAAATACGCCCAGGCTCTGGTCAGGCAAAAGCAACAACACGCTATGCATTGGCGGACAATACCCTTCATGCCCAAGCGTTCTCTGGCTGTTGTCGCTCCAATCGAAAATGCCGTAAGCGGTACCGCCGAGGCGCGGGTCGGCAGTGTACAACGTGTTGAGCATTTGCAGCGCAGTGGATTCTTTCAGGATGCGCGTCTCAGGTATGTTCGCATCGCTATAACGGCCGCCTTGCAGACGCGCGATCATGAAGCGCGCCATGTCCGTGACGCTGGCTTGCTGGCCGCCAGACGGAAGCAGCGACGGCTGAATGGCGTAATCGGGGAATGTCTGGAAAGCGCCGTCTACGTACGTATATCCCACAGATGCGTATGCGCGCAGGTCTGGCGGTATCTGCGACTGGGTAGTTGAGCGCTCCATGCCCAGTGGGTTAAAGATATATTCCTGGATGTACTGGTCGTAGGGCTGACCCGATACCCGCGTCACGATGTACCCCGCCAACATTGCATTGTAGTTCGAGTAACCCGCGCAATCGCCGGGCGGACATACCCGCGCCGCCACATGGGAGGTCAGCCATTCGCGCGCGGACACCAGGTCATTGGCATCTGACACCACACTTTCGAGAAGCACATCTTCGAACCCTGACGTATGAGTCATCAGATGTTTGAGGATGATCGGCTGTGGATAGGTATCCGGGATGCGAAAGTCGAGGTAGGTGTTGATATCCGCGTCCAGGTCCAGTTTTCCCTGCTCCGCGAGCTGCATCACCGCCGTCCATGTGAATGTCTTGCCGACTGAACCAATGCGAAAGATGGTCTGCTCGGGATCAACAGGGATGCTCTTCTCAACATCGGCGTAGCCGTAGCCCTTGGCAAAAAACAACTTGCCGTCTTTGACGACAGAGACGGCGGCTCCGGCGATGTGGAACTCTTCCATCTCCTTTCCCAATAACTCATCGAGGAAGGCTTCCACTTCGGCGGGATCAGTGGGACCTTGTAGTTGTGATGGCGCAGTGGATACATCCCTCCCCGGCGCGACGCTGCTTTCCTGGGCGCGGGCTGATCCGACGACCGATAGCAGTATCGCCAGGGTCAACATGATCGTCATGGATAACGCCAGGGATTTCTTCATCATGGGTAGGGTATTCATTTTCTTTCTCCTTAACATTATGTAGGTTTTGCGTACCATGCGCCTATGCCAAACCCAACACGACCCCAAGGATCAGGAATGCAAGGTACACACTTTGTGCAGAGTGGACGATGATGCCCAGCCAGGTACTACGGAAGCGCCAGCTCGGAAACGCGTACAGAAAGGCACCGCTAATAACAGATCCCGGGATACCCCAGGGCTGGTGGACATGATAGAAGCCAAAGAGCGCGCCGTTTGCCAGCCAGCTCCACTTGCCAAAAACACCTTCCATCTTGGGCAGCAATACGCCTCGGAATAGAAACTCTTCCCCGAGGATGGTATTGAAGATGGCATCTACCACAAACAGCGCCAGGAACCACCAGGCGCCCACGAGCCGATCCAGGATTTGCTGCGATTCAAAGACCGCGGCCATGCTATAACCGGGAGGCTCGGCAAAAAAGGGGAAGACCGATACCCATGGGCCGTCCACGTATGACGTCAAGGCAAGCTCCCACACGACGGTCGCGATAAGAAACAGAATTACCCAAAACCATAGCCTGCGGCGAGTTTCACCGGTCTTTGGATCGCGCGGCGTGTTGAGGCGGAGCCTGCGCTTGACCGTTGCCCAACGCAGATCGCCCTCTTCCTGCCGGACGATGATCATGGAAAGGACAAACAACCAGATCAAACCGAATGTGAGTAACACGATTCGGGTGACGCCCGCTCCCAGCGGATCCGAGTTGAAATCAGGCGACAAAGCGGGGAATACGATCCAACTGAGGATCCCCATCGGGACGGTAGCCAGGGCCCAGATGCCCAGGATTTTGCTGAGGGAATACTGTTGTCCCATCTCAGCAGTTGCATTTGCTCGTCTGCTGCTTTCCATAAGTAATGTGTTCATGTTTTCTCCTTGATTGTTCAAGATGGATGTTTATCGAAATCTGTCTGTGTTAGCCTTTCCAGGCAAAAGTGTTGTTGTCAATCAGCATAAGCGTCTCCTTCAGGAGTGGCCTGCGCGGTTTTCTGCCCGCTGACTGTAATACCCGGCAGGTCAACCCTCGTAGAGGCGCGTTGGCTATGCCTGATTCGGCTGATCATCCACTGGGCGACAATCAAGTTGGGAATCCAAGCCAGCCAGGCGACCACAATGTAGCCAGTCGTGAAATCAATTCCAATTGCTCCAAAGATGGGATTCCACACCCGCCGCATCCATGAAACAGACTCCAAGATCGGTGTATTGGTCCTTACTATGTTCGATGATGACGACTCCGTCTTTGCGGCGATGCGCGCAGGCGCGCGCGGTTATCTGCTCAAAGACGCGGACAAGGATGAGGTCGTGCGAGCAATCGTCGCTGTGGAAAGGGGCGAGGCGATTTTCAGTCCCGCCATCGCCCAACGCATGATTCAATACTTCTCCGCCGCGCCGTCTGCATCCGCATCCTCCAGTAAAAAACAACCTGACGAATTTTCCGAGTCGACCGAACGCGAACTGGAGATATTGAATTTGATCGCACGAGGGGATAATAACAATACAATTGCCAACAAACTTTCGTTGAGCATCAAGACCGTGCAAAATTACGTTTCGAGCATCCTCACGAAACTGCAAGTGGCAGACCGTTCACAAGCCATTGTCCGCGCCCGCGAAGCGGGGTTTGGGAAAAACCAGTAATCTGAGACTACTCTTATGTCCGGGCTCCTTCCATAGCCGGATGTGAGATGATCCGTTCACTTGTTAAACTCTTCATCCAACGCCCGAGCAGGAACAGCCAAAATGGAGATAAGAGAACCACAAGGAGGAAGCCTGGGTTGGGAAAGAGGATTCCAAAGGTCATTGCCCAGCCAAGCCAGCGGACCGAGCGAGGCAGGTTTGTAGATGGTGGGAGGAGGACAACGAGAATCCAGACGAACATCGAGCCGTATGAATCCATCCATTGCAGGGCGCTGTGCAAACCGCCTAGCGCGTCTGCAATCGGCATCAGTGTTGAGCGAACTGTGGAGTCTGCCGCGAGGTAAGCCGCGCCAAGTTGCGGGACCGTGAAGAAGGAAATCATGCCTTTGGTAAAGCCCAGGAGCATCTGCCATGCGCCACAGACAAGGATAAGGCTTGCCCTCACGGGGAAGGAGGAAAGCAGAATTGCAAAAAGAGCGATGGTCGTGACAAAGAACAACACATGGAACAAGCCATCCAATATCGCAATCGCTTTAAATGCAATGGGCGAGTTGCCCGCAAAGGTCAACTCCGCAACGATGTCTCCCGATGCGCTTGCGTCGCCGATGAGGATGATGAGGATGAAATACAAAATCATGTATGGACTGATGATCATCGTCCAGTTCGCGCCGAAGCGGATGCCGCGCTCGTAGCCAGGTGGGACGCGAAAGGTCGATTCGGTGGACATTGTTGTTTTCTCCTGTGATTGTAACTCCTGCACTGTTCTAGCTCTGTCAGCCAGTTCGCCATGCCTTGTTAATCTTACATTGATGGATGATTGGGAGTGTAAGTCAATTCATAAACAAACCCATCTGGCGCGCGGAAGTGACTCCAGGCGTTGCCGTCTTCCGCGCGTTCCAGGTTGGACGAAATCTCGCTTGCGTACTCGCTCATTACACTGCCACCCCTTCCCTTCGCGCGTTGCGATACAGTGAGAGGCTTCCCAGCTCAAAGTCGCTTGCCAGAACAGGCTTGGCTGAAATCAAGCGCTCCGATTCCAATTGGATGGGGTAGAGCAAATCCACGAGTTGACGCAACTCAGCGAAATAATCGAGCGGAGGCGGAAGAAGCACAAGCAGGTCAATATCACTGGCGGGACCGGCATCCCCGCGTGCCATCGAGCCATACAGGATAACGCCTTTCAGCCGCGCGCCGCCGTAGTATTTTGCCAGAGTCTCTTTGCACTTCTGGATAATTGGGCTGAAGATTTTCTCATCCATGAAATGGATTATACAGCAATTATCGGCGGGATACCCTAACGGGCACACGCAAATCCCATCATCAGTTCGTGAAAGTCGGATAAATCCGACTCGCGCAATCAGCCCGTAGCGGCTTCCATGCACTGAGCAGGTGGATTTATCCCCGCTCACTCGCCCTGCCCGCGCTCTTCGCCAGTCCAGGTCCCTTCGAGGAGGTCAAATACTTGGCTGCTGGTTATAGATTTAGTACTCATGATTTTGTCTTATAACAGAATGGCTTTCGAGTTCTGCCAGAACTCGGAGGTCTTAACCTGCAATACGCGGACGGATACATGGCGCTGTCTAATTCGCCAAAAATGGGTTATTCCTTGATGCGTCGCAAAGCGTTGTCAATGGCTGAATTGCCGCGCATATGCTTCATACGATTCCTCAATTTGTTCCATTGATTTCCCGGTGAGCAAGAGCAAAAGCTCGATGAGTTGATCATTCGAGGTAATAGCACCTGAATTAATTCCTTCAATGAGCCCATACAGAACCCCGGATTCCTGGTTCTGCAGATAGTTGAACACCATGCAGGATTGGGAGTATGCCCGTTCGGCGTCAGCTAGAAAAGCCTCTTTTGGGAGGAATACAAGCTCATTGAGCGGTATCAAGTTGGCCTGCTGGTTATACTTCTGAAAAAGAGAAGTACAGTAGGCGTGTGGTTCTGGAACTTCAAGAGAGCCATCTGGCGTGAAAACACTGCCCTCAAAGTACATGGCCGTGCCCTCTTTGAACCATGGAAAATCTTCGGACTGCGGCCACGTCGCGTATAGGAAGTCGTGGCCGATCTCATGTAGCTGGGTACCAAAGTCTGGGATCTGGTAGGGCAGGATGAACCATCGTGGGTAGTCAAGATAACAGGCTGTCAGGTTTCTTGCCCCCGGTATGAGAATCGTCGGGCAATAAGGTATCACCTTCTGAAAGATCGCTGTATTGGTTGTGTAGTAGACATCCAGCCATTCGCCGCGGTTTGCAGTATAGAGCGTATTGAAAAAATCCCACACCAGCTTTAGATGCTCTGCATGCTGGCTACTGAAGTCTGCGGAGATGTCAGAGAACACACGGACATTGTCCACCTGGTAAATATACGTATACTCAGAGACCAAATCTTGCAACCAGGGAGGATTTGTATCGGGAAAAGGGGACGATGGTGTGAGCGTAAGCCCAGGCGAGGGCGTCTGGCTGGGTGAAAGCAAGGTGTTGGTGGGTAGAAGGGCTGTGATGGACGGTGGAGCCGCCGTCAATGTAGGAGACGGCGTACGCGCGCAGCCGATCAAACCCATTGCCAGTATGAGGATTGTGCCAACAATACGAAGCGAATTTTTCATCTTTTGACCTTTCGTAGCAGGCAAGGCGTTGTCCACTTCGGCAAAAATAATATTACTTGATACGTCGTAAGGCAATTTCCAAATGTTTTGCGGACTGATTTACGGCTGTTGTGTGCATTTCCATTTCATACCGCAGGGAGTCTCCATCCAGTTCAAACGTGCGCGCGGACGATACCATGCGCGGGTCAGCGACCAGGGCCTTGCTCGCAAAACGGATTCGGGTCAAGCCAAAAGGAAGTCTCTTTCTCAAGTCCGGATATAATTCAAACGGGAGAACTTGCCATGCCAATCATATCCATGTTTTATGGCATTATTGTCCGCATGTATTATGCCGATAACCAGCAGCATCATGTTCCTCACATTCACGCGGAATACGGAGGAGATAAGGCCGTGTTCAGCATTGGAGGTGGAGAATTGCTGGCAGGTAAATTTCCAAAGAATAAGACCCGCCTTGTGCACGCGTGGATTGAAATCCATCGCGAAGAGTTGAACGCCGATTGGAAATTAGCGGTCAACAGTGAGGAAGTCTTCAAGATTGACCCATTGAAATAGGAGAGCGAATGAACCCGTACGTGAAATCTGTCCGACCGCAGGAGAATTATTGTCTTTTGCTGACATTTGAAAACGGTGAAAAGCGAATCTTCGACCTCAAACCCTATTTGGATAAAGGCGTCTTTACGCGACTTAAAAATGTTGCCGAATTCAAAACAGCGCGTGTAGTTTCTGGTTCAGTTGAATGGCATGGGGAAATTGATTTGAGTTACGATACGCTGTATCTTTCAAGTATTCCTGTAAAGACCAGTAAAGTCCGGTCTAAAACAATTCAGAGGGCAAAGAAGAAACTTGCGGCTTTTCCCGCAAAACGAACAAAGCAAACACGCGCAAGCGTTGGAGCAAAGTAAACGAGAACTCGGAGGTCCGCTTCGCGAAAACTTCCGAGTTCTTTTGTGATGCGTACATAATACAGGATAGCGCCCACCTCGGCAAAATATTACTTGATACGCTGCAACGCGATTTTCAGATGTTGGGTTGACTCATTTACTTTGGTCGTCTGCATTTCCATTTCGTAGCGCAGGGAGTCGCCTTCCAGCTCAAAGGTACGCGCGGACGATATCATGCGCGGGTCATTGATTATCGTTTTGCTCGCGAAACGGATTCGGGTCAAGTTGCCAAGTATTTCAATAGAACCAATCAATACCTCACTACGACCAATTTGAGCGCTGACCAATTCCAATTCACCATTTTCAAGGATGCGGCTGAAGCCATTCTCCCAATGCGATTCGAGCCATTCGGTTTGACCATCGTAACACTTTTGGGTGCGCTGTTCGTATGCCAACGTTTTCTCATCGCGTCGCGTAAAGACAAGTGTTTCGCGATAGTCGAATGAATTAACAGTGGGGAAATATCCACGCCCTTCGCCTGACCAAGTGCCTACAAGGAGGTCAAATACTTGACTACTGATTGTAGGTTGAGTACTCACGATTTGATTTTACAGCAAAAGACTCCAGCTCACACCACATTGTCGATGTAGGGTTGTTCATTGGGGTATCGATGAATTCTTTAGATCCAATTATTACTGAACAAATATTCTTTTGTGTTATAATAGAAACAGTCATCAGATGCCCGATTTTTCTGTTCTTGAGATTCTAGTTAGCTTGAGCGTGCAAGTAGTTTCAGTCTTGCTGGCAGATTTTGTGTTGTATCGTTTAAAAAAACTTCAATATTAGTAAATTTGTTCTATAAGCCGTTCTAAATTATCGAGTTCTCTTTCAATAATTCTATATTAAGAACAAAGAGGTATTGGTTGTTGAGCTTGAAAGCCTCGGAGATTAAAATCTCCGAGGCTTTTTCTTTCGGGTGGACAGCCGTACGCCCCTACAAGTAATCTTACGCACTTATGGTTCCTATTCACTTGGCATAAGATTACCTTAAAATTTCCGATTGAGCTTGAATTTTAAGGAGCCCGCTCTTGAATTTTTCATAATAATGTATACAATAAACATATGAAACGACAGGCTCACGAAAGTCCCAAAACCTTGTGAGCCTGCGTTGGTGGAGTTGAGCTAGCCTAGCTAGCTCTTCTCTTTTTTTGGCTTGTGCTAGACAGCATTCGCCAAATTAGCATCACTGTTATCCAGTGACCGACTTCGAACCCCACCACAAACAGAAGGATGGGGTCAATAACCATAAATGCCTCCTTTCTGAATGTAACAAACATTCACTACAAATTATAGAACAAATATACAAAATAACAACATGAATAGCCTACGCTAAACTTAAAACTTCTATTTTTTTTAGGTCACTCAATGTTAAAAATTCCGTGTGCAATCGTTGACACGAGCCGTTTTTCATAGAACATGCGTTTCAGCCATGCACGTTCCAGATTGTTATCCACACCCCATATATGGGGGCTCAGAGCTAATACTCTCCTATAGGTGAGGATATGAACGCATGTTGTTAAAAAACGCGTGATGTAATCTTTTTAATCATTTGTGAATGAGACTCAAGATTCTGTGATTCAATCTTAAAGAATGATCGAATCGATGATTTTATGATTTCGGATTGCCTGAAATCATTAGATTAGTGACATTGATAAACTATTTTCCTATAAAGCCTAATAAGCATTGTATGCTGTTTCAAGGAATAAAAGAGCCTCAGAAACATCACTCTCTGAGGCTCTTATTTCGTATAGCATTACTTACATTTCCAAATCATACCCTTCAGGCAACCAGCAACAAAGGACCAACTCCCGCGCCGCTTTGACCTCATCCATCCTGCCGAATTGCGTGGTGCTTGGGGCGTTGTGGAGCAGGTCGGGCTGGGATTTGGCTTCTTCGGCGATCTTGATCAGCGCCTCGGCGAAGGAATCGAGCGTGTCCTTGTTCTCGGTCTCGGTCGGCTCGATCATCAGCGCTTCGTGCACGATGAGCGGGAAGTAGTTTGTGGGCGGGTGGAAGTTGTAATCCATCAGGCGCTTGGCGATATCGAGGGCGCGCACGTCTGAGCCTTCAAATTGACCTTCTGCCACAAATTCGTGCATGCAGATTCTGTCGAATGGAACGTGGTACGTATCGCGCAATCTCGCTTGCAAATAGTTCGCGTTCAAGACCGCATATTGAGCGATGTCTTTGAGTCCGTCGGGTCCGTGCATCGCGATGTAGGTGAACGAACGGACGAAGCCGCCGCCGAAATGCCCATTGAAGGCTTTCATGCGGCCGATTGTCCTGGCAGGCTTGATGAAGCCATACAGTGGAGGCGTATTATCGTCACCTTCTTCGATGATACCGACCAGCGGCTCAGGCAGGAAATCCGCCAGATGCGCGGCGACTCCCACCGGACCGACGCCTGGTCCGCCGCCCCCATGCGGGACCGAAAACGTCTTGTGCAGGTTGAAGTGCATCACATCGAAACCTAAATCACCGGGGCGGACGATGCCAAGCAACGCGTTCAAGTTCGCGCCATCTCCGTACATCAAGCCGCCACAGCCATGCACCAACTCAATCACCTTTTCGATATGTTCATCAAAAAGACCGAGCGTGTTCGGGTTGGTGAGCATCATGCCGACGACCGTATCGTCACAGGCGGCTTCGAGCGCTTCCAAGTCAACGTTGCCGCGTTCATCGGATGGAATGGTGACAACGGTCATACCCATCATACCGACCGACGCGGGATTTGTCCCATGTGCAGCATCGGGGATGAGCATCTTCGTCCGTTGGTGGTCACCGCGTGATTTGTGATACGCGCGCATCATCAACACGCCCGTGAATTCACCATGCGCGCCTGCGGCAGGTTGTAATGTCACACCAGCGAAGCCTGCGATTTCTTTGAGCCATTCCTGTAAACGATACATCAACGCGAGATTGCCTTGTACGGTTTCAATCGGTTGTAACGGATGTGTGAAAAGGAATCCCGGCAATCTGCAAGTGTCTTCGTTTATCTTCGGGTTGTACTTCATCGTGCATGAACCCAATGGATAGTAACCGCTGTCCACCGAGTAGTTGAATTTGGAGAGATGCATGTAGTGGCGGACAACGTCCACTTCGGCGAGTTCGGGCAGGGGCAGTTCAGGGCGGAGAAGATGCTGGGGAGGCGGATCAGCCTCAGGGACGTCTGACGCGGGCATCGTCACGCCGATACGTCCCGGGGAGGATAAGTCGAAGATGGTTGGTTCCACTATCTTCGCGCTGAGCGGAGCCCTGTGGGCAGTGCTTGTCTGTCCCGCAGTCGAAGCGAAGTTATTCATGATTCACCTCCGATAACACTTCAACGAGCGTGTCAATTTCTTCTTTTGAATTCATCTCAGTCACCGCGATCAACAAATGATTCGCAAGCGATGGATAATCCTGACCCAGATCGTATCCGCCAAGAATTCCATGCTCGAGCAGATGCGCGTTGATTTCGCTGGCAGGCTTCGGGCATTCCAAAACAAATTCATGGAAAAAAGTTTCAGATGAAACTTTATATCCCTTGACCTTGTTCAATTCACGCGCGGCGTAATGCGCTTTTTGATAACAAAGATTCGCAACCTGTTGCAAACCAGTTTTGCCAAGCACGCTCAAATAAATTGCAGTGGCGAGGGCGAGCAAACCCTGATTAGTGCAGATGTTGGACGTGGCGCGTTCGCGCTTGATATGTTGTTCGCGCGCGGTGAGCGTGAGGACATACGCGCGTTGGCCTTTGTTGTCAACCGTTTCACCGATGAGCCGCCCCGCCATCTTGTGGACGTATTGCTTGCGCGTCGTAAAAAAGCCGACGCTTGGTCCGCCGTACCACATCGGGATGCCCAGCGGTTGCCCATCGCCCACGACAATATCCGCGCCCATGTCACCAGGCGTTTTGAACATCGCCAGCGCAGTCGGATTCGCAACCACGCACAAGAGCGCGCCCTTCGCGTGAGACGCTTCAATTAATTTTGTGTAATCGTAGACGCGCCCGAAGAAATCGGGATATTGGACGATGACGAGGCAGGTGTCTTCGGAGATTAGAGACGCTGTCCTGAGCTCGTCGAAGGGTTCGAGACTAGAGATTGGAGATTGGTAATTGGCAGTTTGTAATTGGTCATCATCGCCTGTTACCTCTATCCCCATACCTTGTGTGTACGTGCGAAGAACGGCGCGGTATTGAGGATGGACTGATGGAGAAACGACAACCCTTTTTCTTTTTCCGCGGAATTGAGCATATGCCAAGTTGACAGCTTCGGCAGTTGCCGTCGCGCCATCGTAGTGCGAGGCGTTGGAGACATCCATGCCGGTGAGGGCAGACATCAACGATTGATATTCGAAGATGGCTTGCAGTGTGCCTTGTGAAATCTCTGGCTGGTATGGAGTGTATGCCGTATAGAATTCGCCGCGCCTCAGCATGTGGTCAATCACGGAGGGGATGTAATGGTTGTACATGCCCGCGCCGAGGAAGGAAATCAAATCGCCGCGCACATTTTCATTGGATTGCGCGAGGTCGCTGAGTTCAGCATACGCTTCCATTTCGGTCAGCGCGGGAGGGAGGTCAAGTTTGGGAAAGCGATGTTTTGCGGGGATGGCATCGAACAAGTCATCAAGTGACTTGACGCCAATCACTTTCAGCATGGCATCGCGTTCGCGGGGGGAGGTTGGGATGTAGGTCATAATATTTTCCTCATGTCGTTGCGAGGAGCCGCTGGTCGAGTAGTCCCGCGTGCAATTCGCGGGACGTATCGAGACCGAGGCGACGAAGCAATCTCCGATTAGATGATAATACTTCTTTAATGAGAAGCCCCCATCGAACGGGAGATTGCTTCGCCCCTATCGGGGCTCGCAATGACATATAAATTAGTGCGCTCTGTCCTCACAATGTTTTTCATACGCGGCGGAGTCCATCGTATCACCCGCGGACGCGCCTTCGAGTTGAATCATCCATGCCGCGCCATAGGGGTCGCTGTTGATGGATTCGGGTTTGTTGGGCAGGTCCTTGTTTACTGCCGCGACTTTGCCAGAGGCGGGTGCATAGATCTCTGACGATGCTTTCACCGATTCAACAGAGGCTATCGCCTTGCCCGCTTCAATCATCTCGCCGGCTTCGACAAAGATTTCAATGAAGACGATGTCAGAGAGTTGATTCTGGGCATAGTCGGTGATGCCGACTTTCCCGGAGGCGGGGTCGAACCATTCGTCAGATTTTGCATATTTCAGGTCGGAGGGGGTGTTCATGGTTTTATTTTCTCCTTTATGGATTTTTCTTAACCGCGTAGCGCGCAAAGAGCGCGAAGATAATTTAGCGGTTAAAAGATAAAGGCGCACGAAATTCATCGCGCGCCTCTGTAATTGAACCTGAGAGATTCGCCCTTGTGGTCTCGATACGGGCTGAGACTTGCACTCAGCCCACTCGACCAGCGGGCGTTACACCGTCGGTATCCCTTGCGAGATTTTCCAGAGTTGATTCGGGGCAGGGTCCTTTTGCCTGAGAGATTCATCTGGTTTCGCCAGTTTCCAGATTTGCACCTTCGGCGCTCGTTGGACGACTAAAGTCGTCACTACTTTTGAGTCTCTTCCCTGTTGCCCGTTCGATTGTGGTTTGATTCTACGGTTGAGAGGGGTGAGAGTCAAGAGGTGAAATAAAAGACATCACAGGTTCATAGGCTTGTGAGGTCTGGTTGCTCGATTATTTCTTCGCGATCTTGCGTGGAGTCCGCTTGGGTTTGGCGGGAGGAGTCTCAGGTTTAAGTACTTCTGTAGGCTGAGGTAACGCTTCCATGACGGGATCAATTTCAGGCTGAGGCAATGAAGCGGGCGGGACGGGAGTCGCAGTCACAGGAGCGAGTGTTCCGATCAGGCGGGCGAAGTATTCCTTGACCACGTTGTCGTTATAAAAGACCAGCGACAAAATTCCAACGACCATCGAGAAGACGTTGCCTGCAAGGAAACATGCGATCTCGAAAACGGCAATGTTTGTGGATGGTTTCACTGATTGCGGCGGGTTGCTGAACAGCTTCGCGGCATAGATGAGTTCAAAAACGCCGAGGATGGTTGGCAATATGGTAAGGGGGAGGCAGACCACGCCAACAATGGTTGCAAGCGCAGTGCCCGATGCGGCAAAGCCCCAAAATAAATTGGTGACGCCGCTGGCAAGGGTCATCCATGCGATGACATGGACAAGAGTGGGTTTTTGTGTGTTCATATCTTTCTCCTGAATTGATTTCTATGGTTCATACGTGAGTTCAGGAGAATGGTTGCAAAAAGCCCGCAATTTGCAGGCTTGATGGACTTGCATGTTTACGAAGTTATCCCGTCAATGTATTGCGTACCCAATCGCCGATGAGCCAGTATTTGAAGTCCTGTCCCTGGCTGGTTTGCACTCCGCCATAAATTCCATAACCAAGCGCGACGAGGGGCATGGCGCTGATGATGCACGCGAAGGGAATGCATATGATCCCGATTACGAACACGGAGAGAAACGAGGTGGCGAACCAGGCAACTCCCGAGAGAATGCCGCCGCCGACCCACCAGACCAGTTGAAAGATCAACGCCTGTAGAGATTGATACGCAAGATATCTCGAACGATCTTTGTACACCATGTAAATGACGAGTGGAACGATGACACCTAAAAAGCCTGTGACCAGGTTGAGAAGCACACTCAAATGCGCGAACATGGCATATTGGCGTTCATCGCTTTGTGAGAGCGGAGGCTGGCTTGAATTCGGCATGGAGGAGACAGGTTCGTTGCTCATGAGGACTCCTTGTGAAAAGAGACGATGAGGAGAGTCTATCACAAGTTAAAACGAAAAGGCTCACTGCGAAAACAGTGAGCCCTCCTTGTTTGTGAACGTCTTAGCTTTTGAACATGCCTGAAATGATAGGAATTTCAACCATGTTGCCCTGATATGCCTGGTAGCCGCAATATAACTGATAGAACCAGATCAGGATGCCGACACAAAACGTAGAGGTCACTACGGTGACGATTCCGAGCACTAAAGCCTGGGTATTATGTGCCTTGATGAACGGGCGATCCTTCTTGTCTGGCATCAACATGATGATGATGGGAACAAGAGGTGAAAAAACATATGCCAGCGCCGCCCAAAGTTTGTCATCGCTTGTGGTTTCCATGGTTTATTCCTCCGAATAATTTGTGTTTGGATTTTCATTATTTTACAACCAAACAGAGCAAAAAGCAACCGAAATTCTCCAACATTGGCAGGGGAAGTGGTTACACCTTTTCTCTGCGGTAAAATGAACTCATGACGAAAATTGTCTTCATGGGCTCGCCGGAGTTTGCGTTGCCGAGTTTGCGCACGCTCGTTTCTCATGGCGGGTCTGAGACCCGCCATGAGCCGGTGGTGGGCATCGTCACCCAACCGGACCGCGCGTCGGGTCGCGGGCGCGAGATTAAGATGCCTCCCGTCAAAACGCTCGCGCTGGAACTTGGGATTCCAATCATTCAACCTGAAAAGTGGCGCGCGCCCGAGGCGATGGAACAACTCCGCGCGTGGGCTCCCGATTTGATCGTTGTTGCAGCGTACGGTCAAATTCTCAAACAGGATGTGCTGGATTTGCCGCCCCTCGGATGCCTCAATGTGCACGCGTCGCTGCTCCCGCGTTGGCGCGGCGCGGCGCCAATCAACGCTGCAATTTTGCATGGGGATGAAGAGACGGGCGTCACCATTATGAAAATGGACGCGGGACTCGACACCGGTGCCATGCTGGCGAAAAAGACGATCCGCCTCACGCGGGACGATACGGCTGGTTCCGTCACCGACGCGTTATCTCACCTCGGAGCGGATTTGTTGATTGAGACCCTCCCGCGCTGGATCACGGGTGAGATCCAACCACAAGCACAGGATGACTCACTGGCGACCTACGCGCCGATGATGAAAAAAGAAGAAGGAAGACTCGATTTCACGCGTGACGTGAATGAATTGGAAAGGCGCGTGCGCGCGATGAATCCGTGGCCCGGCGCGTTCATGGAGTTCGACGGCGCGATTCTCAAAATCCATCGCGCGCGCGTGGAGGCGGGGAACGCCTCAGTGGGGCAGAGGCTGGTTTGGCAGGGTCAGCCTGCGGTCGGCGCGAGCGGCGGGTTTCTCATCCTGGAGGAAGTGCAACCTGCGGGGAAAAAACCCATGAGTGGCAAATCGTTTTTGTCCGGCGCGCGGAATTGGGTGTAGGATATCAAGTGGTGGTCGAGTAGTGGCGCGGTCCGCGCCACGTATCGAGACCATTGGGGTTTAATTATTACTCACCTTAAGCACCCTCGCTCGAAAGCGGTCTGCGACCGCCGTATTTTTCAGGTTATGCCGCAGGGTCACAGACCCAGCGGGAGCGAAAACTGCGTAAGGTGAGTTATCAAACTAAAATTTTGGAGGATGTATGTTTAATTCAAAAGTGTTCGTTGCCGAGTTGATCGGGACGTTCGCGCTGGTGTTCATCGGCGCGGGCGCAGGAGTTACCGGCTTGGGCGGAGTTGTGGGCGTTGCGCTGGCGCATGGTCTGGTGATCGCCACATTTGTTTATGTTTATGGTCACATTTCCGGCGCGCATTTCAACCCCGCGGTGACATTTGGACTTGCGTTGAATGGTACAGTGAAATGGGCTGAGGTGGTTACGTATTGGCTTGCCCAATTCGCAGGCGCGATCCTTGCCGCGGTGGCGTTGAATTACATTGCGGGCAGTGTGAACGGATTGAGCGGCGGCGGGACAGTGGGCACGTTGACCGAATCCCAACCGGCTGCCGCATTTTTGGTGGAGGTGATTCTGACGTTCTTTCTGGTGAACGCTGTGTTGCACGCGGCGGTGGCAGGGAAGGCTGGTTCGTTTGCCGGTCTGGCGATTGGTCTGACATTGACCTTTGCCATCCTCGCGGGCGGACCAATGACCGGCGCGTCGCTTAACCCGGCGCGTACGTTCGGTCCCGCTATTTTTACAGATCCGAGTTATTCAAACCCCTACACGTATTTGATCTATCTCGCGGGTCCGTTGCTGGGTTCGGCGCTGGCTGTTGGCGTGTTCAAGTTTTTGAACAGGGAGAGCATGGCGGCTACCCCTGCCTCAAAGAAGGCGCCGAAGAAGAAGTAGTTTATGGAGAAAGAAATAGCTGGTTTCTCCTATAAGGAAACTACTTTCCTGAATGTTGATCCTGATCTTTTTTCGAGATCTGATCTTCAGCCGCTTGTAACTGCATTGGGCCAGAAGGTTTTTGTGCTCCATGTGGGACGTGATAGACAAACTTATAGTGCGCACCTTGAGTAGTCGGGAGAACCCAAGAGTGCGGATGTTGCCATTCGCCGTTTCGCTCGTCTTATATCTACGTTGCCGAAAATGGAATGGAAACTATGGGATACGGCCAAAATCTGTGACTTTAATATCGGAGTTCAAACTGCAATGAAGCCCTATGCCTACGAGATTCCACTCACGAGTGAGGTAATCGAGGCTGTTTCAAGGCTAAAAGCACGAATCGTGGTTACCATCTATGCGCCCAAAAAGTTGTTCCAGCAGACGTCGCATACGGCCCGCCTCGGCTGAACCTATTCGTTGTTTCTTTTTCCAAGACAGGGCTGGCACATCAACGCCAGCCCTGTTCTGTTATAAAATATGGGAAAGGTGAATCATGCCAAAATACATAGCGGCGATTGACCAAGGCACGACCAGCACTCGTTTTATTATCTTCGATCACGGTGGGAATGTGGTTGCCGTTGACCAAAAGGAACACCGACAGATTTACCCGAAGCCTGGCTGGGTGGAGCATGATCCGCTGGAGATTTGGCGGAATACCTTGGATGTGATGAGAATTGCAGAGTTGAGTGGACTGAAGCCAACCGACATTGCCGCGATCGGGATCACGAATCAACGCGAAACGACGGTTGTTTGGGACAGGAACACCGGGAAGCCAGTATACAATGCCATTGTCTGGCAGGACACGCGGACGGATGAAACGATCAAAAAGTTGGCGCGCGCTGGGCGAAGCGATCACCGGGAGCGAAGTCGAAGCGCAGGTGGGCAGGATCGTTTTCGCAAAAAAACCGGGCTGCCCCTCGCCACGTATTTCTCCGGTCCGAAAATCAAATGGATTTTGGACAACGTGGAAGGCGCGCGCGCCAGGGCGAAAAAAGGGGAGTTGCTATTCGGCAACATTGACTCGTGGCTGATGTGGAACTTGACCGGTGTGCATGTCACCGATGTGACCAACGCCTCGCGCACAATGCTGATGAATCTCAGGTCGCTGGATTGGGACGAGGAGATTCTCAAGATCATGGGGATTCCGCGTGCGATATTGCCGGAGATCAAATCCTCCTCGGAGATTTATGGATATGTAGGGACAAAGCATATTTCACCCCTGCAGGGAATCCCTGTCGCTGGCGATCTTGGCGATCAGCAAGCCGCGTTGTTCGGGCAGACCTGTTTCAGGGCGGGCGAAGCAAAGAACACCTACGGCACAGGTTGTTTCATGTTGTTGAACACAGGCCATAAACCTGTGCAAAGCAAAGCAGGCTTGCTTACTACACTCGGATACAAAATCGGGAATCAAAAAGCAGTCTACGCCTTGGAAGGTTCGATTGCGATCACGGGCGCGCTGGTCCAGTGGCTGAGGGATAATTTGGGGCTGATCCAGTCGTCGGGTGAAGTGGAGGCGTTGGCGAAGTCCGTTGAAGATAGCGGCGGAATCTATTTCGTCCCCGCGTTCAGCGGATTGTACGCGCCGTATTGGAAGTCCGATGCTCGCGGCGTGATCGTGGGCATGACTCGCTACGTCAACAAGGGGCACATCGCCCGCGCCGCGCTCGAAGCGACCGCGTACCAGACGCGCGAAGCGCTGGACGCGATGGAAAAAGATTCGGGCGTGAAGTTAACCGCGTTGAAGGTGGACGGCGGCATGGTCTTCAATGAATTGCTCATGCAATTCCAGTCCGATATTTTGAACGTGCCAGTTGTGAGACCGAAAGTTGCGGAGACGACTGCATTGGGCGCGGCATACGCGGCGGGACTCGCGGTTGGGTTCTGGAAAGACTTCGATGAATTGAAAAATAATTGGGGTCGCGATAAGGAATGGAAGCCGGCAATGGACTCGAAACAGCGAAAGAAGTTATACTCGGGTTGGAAGAAGGCTGTCACGCGCACGTTTGATTGGGTTGAATGAAGTTCCATGTTCCAAGTGTCAGGTTTCAGGTTGGTTGGCATGGCACGTGACACCTGATACTTGACACCTGACACTGAATCATGAATCGTAACGAAGTATTATCCTCACTCAAAGCAACCCCGAATGTCTCTGTGCTCATTGTAGGCGGGGGCATTAATGGCATTGGCACATTCCGCGATCTGGCGATCAACGGTGTGGATGTGCTTCTCGTCGAACGCGGGGATTTTTGTTCAGGCGCGTCGTCTGCATCTTCGCACATGGCGCACGGCGGCATCCGCTATCTCGAAAACGGAGAGTTCAGTTTGGTGCGCGAAGCGGTGCAGGAACGCAATCTCATGTTGCAAAACGCGCCGCATCTCGTCAAACCATTGCCGACGACGATTCCCATCTTCAAAAGACTCTCAGGCTTGCTCAACGCGCCGCTCAAGTTTTTTGGCATGTTGGATAAGCCAGTCGAACGCGGGTCACTCGTGATCAAACTCGGTTTGATGATCTACGATGCCTACGCTGGCGCGCAGAAGATACTCCCGCGCCATAAACTCTTATCGCGTAGAAAGTCCCTCGCAAAGTGGAAGGACATCAATCCCAGGATCGTCAACACAGCGGTTTATTATGACGGCGCGATACTAAGCCCCGAAAGGTTGGGAGTGGAATTGGTTCTCGATGCCGAATCTGAAAACCCCAACGCGCGCGCCCTCAACTACGTCAGCATGGTGGGCGGCAGTGAAGATATGATCATCCTGCGCGATGAGCTCACCGACGACCCCTACGACGTGCGCCCGAAACTTGTCATCAACGCCGCGGGTCCGTGGATCGATTCTGCCAATAAAAAACTTGGCTTGGCAACGCGCTTTATCGGCGGCTCGAAAGGCTCGCATCTTGTCGTTGATCACCCTGAACTCCGCGCGGCTATCGGCGATCATGAATTTTTCTTCGAGAACGACGATGGGCGCATCGTGCTCATCTTTCCGCTTTTTGATCGTGTGCTCATCGGCACTTCGGACATCCCGATCGAGAATCCCGAAGAGGCACGTTGCACGGATGAGGAAGTTGATTATTTTTTAGGGATGACGAACCGCGTCTTTCCCAGCCTGAAACTGACTCGTGACCACATCGTTTTTCGTTACTCGGGTGTTCGCCCCCTATCGCGCTCCACAGCGAAGACCATCAACCAGGTCTCGCGCGATCACAACATCGAAGTGCTTAGCGGCGATTGGACGAATCTCACTTTTCCGATCTACTCCCTCGTCGGCGGCAAGTGGACTTCGTTCCGCGCCTTCTCAGAACAAGCCACAGACAAGGCGCTTTCCCATCTTGGCATGACGCGCCAGAGAGATACGCAATCCCTGCCCATTGGCGGCGGGCGTGGTTATCCTCACGACCCTGACGAGATGAAACGCCAGATCGAGAGTCTCTCAGCATGGACGGGCGTTGCGCGTGAACGAGTGAAAATCTTATTCGAGCGCTATGGCACCCGCGCCGAAGCCGTCGCCACCTACATGAACGGCGGCACCGACTTTTTGATCAAGTCTCTGCCCGATTATTCGCATCGCGAGATCGCTTTTCTAGTGCATCACGAAAAGATCGTCCATTTGGATGATTTCCTCCTGAGGCGTTCCATGCTCGCCATGTTGGGTCGCCTCACACGCGAGATGATGATCGAATTGACGAATACGCTGGGCAACATCCGCGGCTGGGACGCGGAACAGAAAAAGGCTGAGGCGGCGCGCGCGCAGTCCATTTTGGCGGACAGGCATGAGGTCCGCTTATGAGGCGGGTGGTAGCATAACGTCCCGATGAATATTTCAGTTGTCATTCCCGTCTATCGCGGTGAAACTTTGATCGAGCCGTTAGTCGAACGGCTGGCGAAGTCGTTGCCCAAGTTTTCAAAAAAATACGAAGTGTTGCTCGTCAACGATGGCGGTCCTGATGACAGTTGGGCTGTGATCAAGAAACTGGCGCGCAAATATGAGTGGGTAAAGGGAATCCACCTGATGCGAAATTATGGACAGCACAACGCCACCTTATGCGGCGTGCGTGCCGCGCAACATGAGATCACGATCACAATGGACCAGGATTTGCAACACCCGCCGGAGGAGATTCCCGTTTTATTGACGGAACTCAAAAACGGATTCGATGTGGTATACGGCTCGCCGAAAAAAATGCCGCAGGGATTCTTGCGCAATGTATTGACGGCGAACATCAAACGCATTCTCGCGCGGGTGATGGGTATTCCATCGGTGAAAAATATTTCGGCGTTCCGCGCCTTCCGCACTGAATTACGGAACGCTTTCGCAAATTTCCAAAGCCCCACATTGATCATTGACGTCCTGCTTTCGTGGGGCACCTCGCACTTTACATCGGTTCCAGTTGAGATAGAAAAGCCCGAAGAACGCTCGAACTATAAGTTTTCCGCGCTGGTCAAAGCCGCCTTGTTGATCCTCACAGGCTACAGCACCGCGCCGTTGCGCCTGGCAAGTTGGATCGGATTCCTGATGACGGTGTTTGGGATGGGAGTATTTATTTACGTGGTGATTATTTCTTTCATGGCAGGGAGCATACCTGGGTTCCCATTTCTTGCATCCATCATTGCGTTGTTCAGCGGTGCGCAATTGTTCGCGTTGGGAATCTTCGGCGAATATCTGGCGCGCATGTTTGATCGAAGCATGGATCGCCCTACATACATCGTCCACGAAACGGTGGGGAAATGAATGTTGTCATTTTGCAACCTTCCTACATTCCCTGGCGCGGCTATTTCGATCAAATCCGCCGCGCCGACCTGTTCATTTTTTATGACGATATTCAATATGACAAGCATGGTTGGCGCAACCGCAACCAGATCAAAACCCATCAGGGAAACCAATGGTTGACCATCCCAGTTCATACCAAAGGTGTTACACAGCGTGTTCCTATAAAGGATGTCCGCATTGACTGGTCAAAGCCGTGGGCGAAGAGTCACCTCAAATCGTTGACCATTTCCTACTCGAAAGCGCTTCATTTCAAAGGATATCTGCCCCTGCTCGAAGAAATCTATCAACGCCGCGATGAGTTCCTCGCCGATTTCACCATCGAGACTTCCATTGTCCTTGCGCGCGAACTGGGATTCACATCCACGCGTTTCATGCGCTCTTCGGAGTTATCGAACATCGAGGGGCAAAAAACCGACCGCGTCATCAATATTTTGAAACGGGTTGGCGCGACGCATTACATTTGCGGTCCGTCCGCCAGTTCATACATGGAGCCTGGGAAATTCGACGCGGCGGGAATTACATTTGAATACATGCAATATGACTACCCTGAATATTCGCAGATGTATCTTCCATACGAACCCTACATTTCGATTCTTGACCTGATGTTCATGGCAGGGAGCAAGGCAGGTGAGTATTTTCACATGCAGAAGGAGAGGAACCATGAGCGTGGATGAAACCCAGAAGAAGCTCGGTGAATATTTTTCTGAAAAACTGGAAGCGTTCGGCGCAACCCCAAAAGGTGTGGATTACAACGGACCCGAATCGCAGGAACTTCGCTTCGAGCAACTTGTGAAGGTGATTGACGCATCCCAGCCGTTTTCCGTCATTGACTATGGAAGCGGCTACGGCGCGATGTTCGATTTTTTGAATCGGAAAGACTGGCAGTTCGAATATTACGGCATTGACTTGATCGAGAAAATGGCGCAGGCTGGACGCGAAGCGCATAAGGATTTTCCAAATGCTCATTTCACTACAAATGAAAGTGAAGCGGACGTTGTAGATTATGTTTTGGCAGGCGCGATCTTCAATATCAAGCTGGAAGAGTCGTATGAGGATTGGCAAAAGTTCATCTGCGAAACTCTGAAGCGGATGGACAGGCTTTGCTCAAAAGGGCTTGCATTCAACATGCTTACCAAGTATTCGGATGCCGACCGTATGGAGCAACGCCCCGACCTGTTCTACGGCGACCCGCTGTTCTTCTTTGATTTCTGCAAGCGCAATTTTTCACGGAACGTGGCTTTGCTCCACGATTATGGATTGTATGATTTCACGATCCTTGTCCGCAAGGATGTATAGAGAGCAGGGGCAACCCGTCAGGGTCAACAAAAACCTTCTACTTTCGCTGGGCGGGTTGCCCCTACGGTTATATATAGAAAATGAAAACCATCCAAGCCCCGCGCGCCTCCGCCATTCTTTATCAATTGTTGGTAAGCCAAAAGAATAAGCGACCCTGGCTGTTGCCTGCGAATATCTGCCCGATTGTCCCGATCACCTTTATGAAGGCGGGCGTCTCGTTTGAGTTTGTAGACATCTCAGCGGAGACTCTACACATGGATCTGGATCAGGCAGAGGCGCGGATCAAGAAGCGGGAGATCGGCGGCGTGCTGTACGCACATACGTATGGGGAAGAGTCCACGCCAAATGATTTTTTCAAATTCGCCAAATCTCTTAATTCTGATCTGATCCTTGTTGATGATAGATGCTTGTGCGTTCCAACATTCGATGAATCTTCCTGCGCCGATGTGGTTTTATTTAGTACGGGGTATGCGAAGATTGTGGAGTTGAACGCTGGCGGATATGCGTTTATGCAGGATGATATAGCGTATCAAGCTGTGCATCTCAAGTACGATCCCACACATCACGATGAAGTTGAAACATCGTACAAGACCGCTATTCAAAATCATGATCGTTTTATATACCGCGATAACAACTGGCTCGAAACAGAGTCGCAGTTGCCAACATGGGATGAATATCGGAAACAAATTGAAAGTGAATTAGAGTCATCGCTGATTCAACATAAAATATTGAATGAAATTTATTCTTCGCGTTTGCCAGCGGAAATTCAAATGCCGCAGAATTTTCAAACCTGGAGATTCAATGTTCGCGTAAAAAATAAATCGCCGGTCATCGACGCGATTTTTGCAAACGGTTTGTTTGCCAGTTCGCACTATGCTTCGCTGGCTGGCATCATGGCAGATGGGCGCGCGCCTGTGGCAGAGTCGCTGGCAAACGATGCGATCAATCTCTTTAACGATCATCATTTCACCCCGCAAATGGCGGAGCGCGTTTGCGAATTAATCGTGAAGTATGAATCCTGATGAATTTGGCAAAGTGGTAGAATTCTTCCGATGCCTCCCAAGAAACGCAAACCGACAATTGACCTTGTTATCCCCGTCTATAACGAAGCGGGTGTGATTGAGGAAATCCACAAACAGATCCGTTCTGTTGTGGATAAACTTCACTGCGACGTTCGCTTTCTGTTCATTGACGACGGCTCAGACGACGGGACGGCTGATTCGCTTCGAGCCATCGCGGACTCCGACCCGCGCGTGACCGTCCTCACCTTCAGCCGCAACTTCGGTCACCAATATGCTCTCACGGCGGGCATTGACCATTCCACCGGCGACATTGTCATCACGATGGACGGCGACGGACAGCACCCACCGGAGATGATCCCGCAGATGATCGAGCTGGTTCGGCAGGGCTACGATATTGTGCAGGCACAGCGGATGACCGAATCGCGTCCATCCTTCTTTAAAAAATGGACATCGGATGCTTTCTACAAACTTCTCAACACGATTAGCGGAACACAATTGGTGTCGGGCGCGGCGGATTTCCGCGCGCTAAGCCGCCAGGCGGTGGACGCGCTCAAGTCTATGCCCGAGTATCATCGCTTCTT
>Ga0247727_10002920_pt1 | contig 38485 bp, 34 predicted proteins | sample WisWelCaveWW1625_FD_202498 | JGI IMG/M metagenome (GOLD analysis project Ga0247727, IMG submission 202498) | Biofilm microbial communities from Wishing Well Cave, Virginia, United States - WW16-25 | ecosystem: Environmental > Aquatic > Deep subsurface > Groundwater > Cave microbial mat | place...
GCAGTGGCAACCGGTCGTTTACGACCACACAGCCGGTGCCGCTGGCGCACAGTAGTTGGCCGACGGTTTTGAATGTTGATGTCCTGTGGGCCAATGGCAGCGCCGACCCGCCGATTGGGATGTACGAGGGCTATTACGTCAGCGAAAAGGAAACAATCTTCGATTGGCACTACGACGTGAAGGTGTCGTATCCGGCTAGCCCTTGCGAGAGTACGTATCCGTATGGCCTCGGCCGGCACGGCGAAGAGCACGACACATATTCCTTCAGCGATCCATTTGCCAGTGGCGGCAATACGGCCGAGACGAGCCATTTCCTCGAAGAAGGATTCGACTGCGATGGCACGGCCAACATTCGCGAATCTGGCGACGGCAAAACGAACTCGGTGATCCGCTGCTACATGAATGCCACGAATCAAACGGGCGCGATAAGTATTCTCTGCCCGCCAAATATTACGCTGAGCTTCCCACCGGGCGAATGCACGATTAGCTGCCCTGATCTTGGCGAGCCGGCCGTTGCCGCATTCTGTGGATTGGCCGACCTCGTGAATGACGCGCCGGCGACATTCTCTGCCGGCACGAACCTTGTCACTTGGATCGCCACTGATACAAGCGGGCATAGCAATTCGTGCGTGCAAATAGTGGTTCTGCTGGATGCTGAGCGGCCAGTCTTGACCCCGCCGCCTGACGTTGCGGTGCAGTTGCCCGCCGGCTCGTGCGTCGCGTCCAACGTCAACCTCGGCGTCCCCTCCGTTGCTGACAATTGTGCCGTCGCTTCTGTCACGAGTAATGCGCCCACGGCGTTCCTGCTTGGAACAACAACGGTGACGTGGATAGTATCGGACACAAGCGGCAATACGACCAATCGCCAGCAAATCGTCACGGTTTATCCTGCCGCCGGCAGCGATTGCGACGGAGATGGGATGCCGGATGACTGGGAGATCGCTCACAGCTTGAATCCTTACGATGCTTCAGATGCGCAAGCCGATCCAGACGGCGACGGCTTGGTGAACCTTGACGAGTATCTCCGGCAGACCGACCCTCATGCGCTGAATCTGGCAGGGCCGGCAAGTGATAGCAAGATGATCGTCCATTACTGGTTCAGCGAAGGCGCCGGGACGCTCACGGCCAATTCTGGTGCTGACGGCACTTTCGCAAACGCGACTCTAACCGATTCCGCTGCCTTTAGCTCAGATGTGCCACCGATAAGCTTCAGCACGGGCGCGAGTCTCCTGATTCCTAACAGCGGAACCGGTGAAAGCACTCCAAGAGCGGAAACGAGTTCTACGTATGATCCACTCGCCGGCTCGCAACGGTTCACCGTCATGGCGTGGGTCAAGCGCGAAAGTTCCGCATCCAATCAAAACACGTCGGCGCGCATAGTCAGCGACGAACACCCTCGCGGATTGTCTGAGAACGACGGGTTCACATTCGGGTTTACCGGAGCCGATGGACAACTCGCGTTGCGCGTTAACAACAATTTGGCAGCTACGTCCGTTAGCGGCGGACTGGTTCCACCTAACGAAGGCAATTGGCATCATGTCGCCGTTGTGTATGATGGCACACTGCCGGCGACGAACACGCTGACGCGGAATGTTCATTTCTACGTGGACGGCGTTCAGCGCGGCGATGGCAACGTTCTCATAAGCCAGATTGTTGAAACGAACGGCAACCCCATGCGCGTCGGCAATGCGTCCGAGAGCCCGTCGCAAAGCTCGTTGATGGTTGGAAAGCTTGACGATGTGCGGATTCTACGCGGTTACGCCCCGGCGGCTGTGGGGCCTGGCAATACCAATATCGTCATACTGTCTTATAGCCGTTTTCTGGATAGCGACTTGGACGGATTGAGCGATTACGATGAAGTAAACGTCTATGGCACCGATCGCAACAATCCGGACTCCGACGGCGATTCGATTCCTGATGACGTGGAAGTCAAATTCGGGCTCAATCCACTGAGTTTAGATGGTCTGAGCTCCGATGCGGATGGCGATGGGTTTACGCTGCTCGAAGAACTCATCAACCGGACCGACCCTAATGATCCCGACAGCAATCCGAACCAAGGTAGTGGCGGAGGCAGCGGCCTCGCCGCTACGTCGGAGGACAATACAGTGTCAGTTAGTTTTGTCGGCAGCGCGGGATGGTGTTGCCACGAAACCGGTGTGCTACGCTTGGGCTTGAACGGTTTCGAGGTTCAATCTTCCGGGCCGTCAACGACGATTAGCAAATCGCTCGACGTGCGATTGACCAAGGGACAAACTTATCCGGCCACATACGCATTCTACGAGAAGCCATGCTGCGACGGCGATGAAGTGCCTGTCTCGGCAAGTTTCAGTGGCCCGATTTTAGTGAAATTGGATCCTGACAGGGATTGGCAAACGACGCCATATTCATATCAGACGACAGTTACCGAACCGAATTCCCCGCAGTCATCCGCGCCTGTTCGCAAATCATGGCAGATCGCCGTACGAAAGGTGAAGATTACGCAGACTGATCCTGATATCAGCGTGTTGTGCCCTGGATGCACCATGCAGTTCTACGCTGAGACAACTCCTGAAGATGCAGAGGTTACATGGAGCATAGCTTCGGACGAAACCGGTGCAGCGACGATTGACGAAGATGGGTTACTCACCATCGGAGGAAGCGCCCAAAAAGGCAACGTCGTGGTACGCGCGGCGGATGCTGAATTCTCCCAGATTTATGATGAACGAAGCATCTTCGTTTTCGTGCCGCCCGCAAATACTCCAAAGGAGAAGCATTTGGGCAGGGACATAACCCCAGCGGAATGGGCTTTTGCGAAAGCGCATAAAGTGTGCGCTGCCAGAAATTACGATATTAATGACGAGGCTCACAAAGTAATGCAAGGGCGCTTCCCGGATTCCAATGAACAAAAAGATCCGAATGTTGGAAATGCATTCTTACATGCTTACGCCAATTGCCTGTTCTCAAAGCGATGTGGCACTGCATTGGCAAAGGAGTTCTGGGACGGACATGAAGAGTACACAGGTAACTCATGCCAGTATGCCGGTATGGACTTCCACAACAACGAAATTGGCCGACAATTGAGTACTGGGACCCAAGATTGCGCTGATGCGGTAATGACGGCCATAGCAAATGGTCAGCTGCGATGGATGAATCCACCGCCCCAACCCGGCGATTGTTCGACATATCAATCACACCGATGAAATAAGAGAATGTCATGAAAAAAACCGCTCTCATTCTAATGTTCGTCCCAATCCTTTTCGGTTCATGTAACCTGAGCTCTGAAAACCCTGTCTCGCAATCAGCGTCCATCGATACATCTGTCTATACAGGCAAATGGGATTGCGTGAGGTTCGGAGGAGAGGCGCCCTCTTCGCAGATGCTACTAACTGTGGCCAAAAATACGAACGGCACACTGCTGTTGACTGTATCGGAAGGTTCCGATGCACACAGCCAGTCGGCTGTCATGGGGATGGCGGGCAACAAAGTAATTGCGTCTGTGCAAGGGAACAGCGGCAATTGGGAACTCCTAAGCATCGACATACAGAGCAATAATACAAGGCTTGTAGTCGGGGTTTTGGATGCTGCTATTGTCAAGCAGGATATTCAAAGTGGTGTAGTAACTGGAGAAGTGTCACAAATCGACACCGACACTTCATTGATCAGAATCAAAGCAGCGTGTACGAATCTGGCGCAGTATCTTAGTGCGCACACGAATGCATTCACCGAGGGTTTCATCTTCGACAAGGTTCCGTGAGTCGACTTAGGTCGACACATGCTCCCGGAGTACCTCGCATAGAAGCATTGACTGTTGTGATTCAAACTGGCAACCTCCCGCCTCTGTAACCGGGCGGGCGGGAGAATGATCCAACGAAGGAGACGCGCCGCCCGATGGACATTGATATTTTGACGTTGTTCCCTCGGATGTTCGAGGGGCCGCTGGATGAAAGCATCCTGAAACGCGCGCGGGAGCGCGAGCTGGTGCGGATTCGCGTGCACAACTTGCGCGACTTCACACACGACAAGCATCGCGTGGTGGACGACAGGAAAGAGAAAGGGGTCAGACCGCTTATTATCACATTCAAGGAGGTTCGTTATGAAAAGCGGACTGACCCCTTCTCGCGGAAATCCTCGATCTTAATATTTGCCTTCGGCGTTGCGTGCGCATTAGAAACTGAGTGTAAGGCCGGCCAGTATCAATTCTCCGGTACCGCGCTGACCGAATCTAACGCTCCCGTTACAGGAGCAGCGGTGGAGGCTCGAAACACCAATACTGAAGCCATTGCCACCGAGAGAACCTCCAGCAACGGAACATACTGCGTTGCCGTCACTGGTTCACCCGGCGATCTAGTTACAATCTCTGTTGATAGTTTCGGTGGCTATGAATGGCTTCGTGACCAGAGCCTGACAGGTATCACAAATATCCAGAACATTAACTTCACGATACCGACTGTAAATACGGCTAAGGTTTCTGTGGCGGGGGTCATAACGGTCCAAGGAAACTCGCCAAGCCTTGCTTCTACAATCCTCTTGCAAAAGATCAATCCGGTGAATGGTCAAAAGTTCACAGCTATCCGTGGAACGCTTACCGGATTCTCTGGGACAAATGCCTATCAGTTCTTTGACCTGCCAGCCGGTGATTACAGTGTCTATGGGCAAGCAGATTCTGGTGCGGTGACGCAGATCGTTATTTCCGTCACTGCAACCAACACACCTTTGCGCCTCGATATAGACTTCTAGCTGGAACGCGCTGTTCAGCTTCAAGTAGCCTGCAGATATGATCTCGGACCACATGCGCGGAGCGAAGCGTCCAGACGTGCAATGGCGAGATCTATTGGAACTTTCGCCCATTGAAAAACTCTGGGAGCTATTCCTGCCTGTTCCGTGGCTCGTTTCGTCACTTTTTTGTTATCATTCGCGCTGGCTTGTTGTGGGCTTGATCTTTTCCTTTTACTTCTTTCTCACGGCTTTGCGACAGGCTCACGGAGCGCAACACTATACGCTCGGAGTTGGGCGACAGTTGCAGGATTTCCTTATGTTCATTCTCAGCATTCTAATGCTTTGCAGCATTCATGCGGTTCAAACGACGCATTTGCACCACCACCGGCACTGTCTCGATGCCGAAGATGTGGAAGGGTCCACCGCTCGGGTTTCCTGGTGGCGTGCAATTCTTCTCGGCCCGCTGTTCCCCCTGCGACTGCATCACGCGGCGTGGCAACTAGGGTCTTTTTGCAAGCGTGTTTGGATGGCTGCTGAGATCGCGGCTGTCTTGCTGGCAGTGATTGCAATCGTTGCCTCTTCACGGTCTCATGCCCTCCGATGGCATTACGGAGCAATGGTCGCAGCCGAATCGCTGACCGGGTTTTTCGCTGTCTGGTTAGTACATCATGACTGTAGTTCGACGGGCTTGTTCGCGCGCACCCAACGTGGAAGATGGATGAACTGGATTTCCTACAACATGTTCTATCACGTGGAACACCACTTGTTCCCTGCAGTTCCGACCTGCCATCTCTCGCGATTGGCATCTCGTCTTGATGAAGGTGCGGTACTTACAGCGAAAAAGCAGGTCATTGGTTGCCGTAAGGACTAGGGCCACATCTCTTGATTCTGGGCTGCTGAGATAAAGACCGTCACCGGCTCGACTCTGTAGTTTTCGGCGCGGATAGGTTAGGGCTGCTTCGCTAACTCCGCGATGTCCTTCACCAAACTGTCCACGTCGGACTCGGTTGTGTTCCACGAGCACATCAAGCGCGCGGCGCCGTCGGGGCCGACGTCGTTGTAAAACATCCAGCCCCGACGCCTCAGCGCTTCGCAGAGGTGTCGGGGCAAGGCGGCGAACACGGCGTTGGCTTGCCGGGGATAGAGCACCTTCGCGGCCGGTATCTTGCGCAGGCCGGCGTCGAGCCGTTCGGCCATGCGATTGGCATTCGTCGCGTTGCGCCGCCACACGTCGTCCTGCAACAATCCGATCCATTGCGCCGCGAGGAACCGCATCTTCGAACACAACTGACCGGCTTGTTTGCGTCGCCACTCGAATTCCTCGGCGAGTTTGCGGTTGAAGAACACGACCGCCTCCGCCGCGAGCGCGCCGTTCTTCGTGCCGCCGAATGACAACACGTCCAGCCCGGCCTCCCACGTGATCTCGCGCGGCTTCGCGCCGAGCGACACCAACGCGTTGGCGAACCGCGACCCGTCCATGTGGAAATGCAGTTTGTGTTTCTGGCACGTGCCAGCCAGCGCCGCGATCTCGTCGCGCGTGTACACCGTGCCGAGTTCCGTCGCCTGCGTGATGCTGAGCGCGCGCGCCTTGTTGTGATGAATGTCCGTGCGCGCCGTCGCCGCCTGCTCGACCATGGCCGGCGTGAGCTTCCCGAGCGGGGCCGGCAACGTCGTCAACACCACGCCGTGCGAGAAGAATCCCGGCGCGCCGCACTCGTCCGATTCCAGATGACTGCTCCGGTAACAAATGACCCTGTGATACGACTGACACATGCTCGCCAGCGATAGCGAATTCGCCGACGTGCCGTTGAACACCGGGAACACAGCGCAATCCGTCTCGAAGAATTCCCGGATGAGTTCCGTCGCCCGCTTCGTGAACGGATCGTCGCCGTAACTGCGCACGTGACCGGCATTGGCCGCATCAATCGCCGCCAACACCTCCGGGCACACGCCCGAATAGTTGTCGCTGGCGAATTGGTTGCGGAATTCCCCCGTCACGCCGAGCCGATTCATGCGCGTATTATGCGTCAAGCCGGTAAGACTTGCCAGCAAGAAGGGGAGGCGGCGCGACCGCCGGGCCGTCCGTCCGGTAGGTTCACTGCTGCTGTTGTTGCTGCTGGTGGTTGACTTCCGCCTCCGCTGAAGCTACGGCGGACAAGTCGACGTCGGCTTGCCGGCGTTGTTGCTCGGCGAAGAAGGTGGTCGGTTCTTCTTCGGGAATGTCCGGTAACGGCGGTCGCGCCCTACCGGGGCCAAACTGCAAGAGTTGAAATCGCATAATGGATGCGGTAATCTGCGGCTGCCATGAGCAAGACCGAAATCTTGGATGAGTTGGCTCGGCTGAGTCCGCAGGAACGCCGCGAGATTGCGCGTCGCATCTTCGAGTTGGAGGATGAGGTGCAAACGCTGGCGGACGCTGATCGCCGCGCGGACGAGCGCTTTCAGATGTTGGACGCGATGGAGGCCGAGGATGCCAAAACCAAGCCCCGGTGAGGTTTGGCAAACCGATCTCGGCTTGGCCGCGAAAGTCCGTCCGTGTCTCGTTGTAAGTGATTTCCCCGCCGATGACGAACTTGCCTTGATCGTCATCATTCCTCACACGACCGCCGTTCGAAACAATCGCTGGGAATTCCCGGTCGAGAAACCCTTTCTGAAGCCGGGAGTGTTTCACCTCCAGCAAATCCAACCGGTGTCGCTGCCGAAACTTCAACGCAAGCTGGGCGCGATCAGCGCTGACGAATTCCGGGAACTCGGCAGAGCGTTGGTACGTCTGCTGAATTTACCGACGACGTAGTGCACGGCAGACTTCGGCGGTCATAGACCGCCGCTACAGTGCCGGCGGATTACTGCTGCTGTTGTTGCTGCTGATGGTTGAGTTCGACTTCGGCGTCGGCTTGCCGGCGTTGTTGCTCGGCGAAGAAGGTGGTCGGTTCTTCTTCGGGAATGTCCGGTAACGGCGCGTCGGTCGGGGCGACGCGGACGGCAACGCCGAGTTCGCTTTCGGCGACGCTCTCGCCTTTGAACACGCCCCGCGTCGGCGGCACGTCGGCGTAGTCGCAGCCGATGGCGACGCGAATGTGGCGCTCGGCGGCAATGAGATTGTTCGTGGGATCGAATCCAATCCAGCCCAACCCCGGCAGGAATGCCTCGACCCAGGCGTGCGTCGCGCCGTCGGACGAGCGGTCGTTGTCCTGTTCGCTGTGAATCAGGTAGCCGCTGACGTACCGGCAGGGGATTCTCACTTCGCGCACGAGCGCGGTCATGATGTGCGCAAAATCCTGGCAGACGCCTTTGCGGTTCTGCAGCGCTTCGTCAATGGGCGAGTCCACCTTCGTGCTCTTCGGCACGTATTCAAACGCGCCGAACATCGCGATATTCAGTTCACGCAAGAAACTCAGCGGGTCGTCGCGTCGCTGAAGTTTGAGTTCCCGAGCAAACGCGCGCAGCAACTCGGTCGGACGTGCGAACCGACTCGGCATCAGCATTTCCCAGTAATCGTTCGCGGCAACGGTGCGGTCGAGTTCATCCCACGCACTCGCGTCGAGCGCATCCGGCAGCGTCGGCGGGAATTTCATCTCGACGACTGTGCGCGCCGTGACGGCCAACGCGGTGTGCGTGCTCGGGATTGTGAAATGATGCACCGTGTTGCCGGAGTAATCGCGGTACGACCAGATGCGCGCGTGCGGGCTGACGTTCAACTCGAACGACAGGCAACGCTGGATGCCTTCCGAACGTGGTTGCATGCGCGCTTCCATCACGCTCTCGGTGATCGGCGCGCTGTAACGGAATCGGGTGTCGTGGCGGATCGAGTAGTACATGGCTTAGACCGTGAAGACCGATTCGATGGGGTAGGTGATGTACATCTGGTACACCGCGCCGTGAATCTGCGCGCATTGAACCTGGATCGTTTCGAGATACGTGTGCAATCCGCCCGCGAGGATTTCGTCAATCTGACCGTAACTCAGCGTCGAGCGCAACCGGCCCGCGAGCCGGTCGAGTTGATCGGCCTTCCGGTGCGTCAACTGGCTGACCGACCGCAACGCGATTTCGATCGAGTCGGCGGCGAATCGCACCGAGCGCGGAAATTCGTGGTTCAAAAGCAGAAACTGCGCGATGCGTTCCGGTCGGAGGTCGGCGGTGTACTCCTTGCAGTACGCCTCGAAGCCGGTGCAGGATTTCAGCAACCCGATCCATTCCAGATGGTCGCCGACTTCGCTGCCGGTGGCGCGACCGTCGAGCAGCTTGCCGAAGTGAACGTCGAGCAATCGCGCCGTCGCCGCCGCGCGTTCGATGGACCGGCCGAGTTGGATGAAATGCCAGCCTTCGCCGTGACCCATCGTCGAGTCGGTGATGCCTTGAAACAAATGCGCGCCTTGCTTGACGGCGCGGAAGAATTCGCTGGGCTGCGCGTTCCAGATTTCGTTGAGATTGGTCTGCCGGACTTGCAGGTACAACCGATTGATCTGCTCCCACATTTCCGAACTGACTTGCTCTCGGGTTTGCCGGGCGTTCTCTCGCGCGGCGGCCACGCAGGCGACGATGGATGCGGTATTGGTCAAATCGAACGTGAGCGTCTGCGTGATGCTGTAGGCATCGTGCGCTTCGGCAGGCAGTTTCGTGTTGAGGCTCGCAAACAATCGCTCCCAACGTTTGAGCCCCGACGCCGGTGATTGATCGAGCATGAGATTCAAGTTCACGTCCACCAAACGCGCAGTATGTTCGGCGCGTTCGAGATACCGGCTCATCCAATACAAACTATCGGCGTCGCGCGAGATCATGATTGCAACACCCACGTGTCTTTGCTGCCGCCGCCTTGCGATGAGTTGACGACGAGCGAACCACGTTTGAGCGCGACGCGCGTCAACCCACCCGGCACGATTGTGACCCGGTCGCCGTAGAGAATGTACGGGCGCAGATCAATGTGACGCGATTCGACGAGCCCATCCACGAAACACGGCGCGCGAGAGAGCGCGAGCGTCGGTTGCGCGACGTAGTTGCGCGGGTTTTCTAGAATCTGCTGGCGAAAATCCTCACGTTGCGCGGCGTCGCTATGCGAGCCGATCAACATGCCGTAGCCGCCCGATTCGCCGACGGCTTTGACGACAAGTTGGTCGAGCCGGTCGAGGACGTGCTGGCGTTGCGCGTCGTCGCTGAGGATGTAGGTCTCGACGTTCGGCAGAATCGGGTCTTGTTGCATGTAGTACTTGATGATGGCCGGCACGTAAGCGTACATCGCCTTGTCGTCCGCGACGCCGGTACCGATGGCGTTGGCAAGCCCGACGTTGCCGGCACGGTAGGCGTTGAACAACCCCGGCACGCCGAGCGTCGAGTCAGGCCGGAACGTGAGCGGGTCGAGAAAGTCGTCATCCACACGCCGGTAAATTACGTCCACGCGCCGCAGCCCAGCCGTCGTGCGCATGTAAACGATGTTGTCGTGTACGAGCAGGTCCCGGCCCCCAACAAGTTCGATACCCATTTGCCGGGCGAGGTACGTGTGCTCGAAGTACGCCGAGTTGTAGACGCCCGGCGTGAGCAACACGATGGTTGGATCATCGCGTCGTGCCGGCGCCAACGCGCGCAGCGTCGCGAGCAACGCCTGACAATAGTGGTCAATCGGCCGCACATCGTAGTTGCGCGAGAAAATCGGCAGCACGCGTTTGCTCACTTGCCGGTTGGCCGGCATGTACGAAACGCCGCTCGGCACACGCAGGTTGTCTTCGAGCACAGCGAACTCGCCATTGCCGGCACGCACGAGGTCAATGCCGGCCACCGACACGTAGATGTCGCGCGGCGTCTGCAATCCGCGCATCTCGCGCCGAAAATGTTTGCAGGTGTAGACGAGTTCACGCGGCACGATGCCGTCGGCGAGGATGCGTGCCGGGCCGTACAAATCTTTGAGAAAGAGATTCAACGCAACGATCCGCTGCGTCAACCCTTTCTCGATGTGTTCCCACTCCGCGCCGGTAATGATGCGCGGGAGCAAGTCGAACGGGAAAATCTTCTCCGTGCCTTCCTCGTGGCCATACACTGTGAACGTGATGCCCTGATGCAAGAACGAGAGATCGGCAGCCTGTTGCCGGCGATGCAGTTCGTCCGCGGAAAGCTCCGTGAGACGCCGGTAGAGCGGCTCGTAGTGTGGCCGGGGTCGATGTTCCGCATCGAACATCTCGTCAAAGACGTGATCGAGCTTGTAGCGGCTGAACAATGCCGGCATGCCGTCCACGTCACTCGCATGGTCTCGCCCCACGCGCGGGGAGGATACGAAATCCGGGGCGCGTTACAAGCTTTGATAGTGGAAGCCGGCAGCTTTCGCTGTGCCGCGGCTGAAGAGGTTCTTGATGTCCACGAGGACCGGCGGATTCATCTTCGCTTTGAGCGCGTCGAGCGTCAGCGATTTGAACGCATCATGTTTGTTTGCGATGAGGACAGCGTCAACTTTCGGCGCGCTGTCGAACGCAGTGTTCTCGATGCCGAAGCATTTCCGGGCGTGGTCGGCCGGTACGAGTGGATCGCAACCGGTCACCTTGATTCCGAAGCTCTGGAGATACGTGATCGTGTCGTGGACTTTGCTGTTACGGATATCCGGCACGTTCTCCTTAAACGTGAGTCCCATCACAAGGACGGACGCGCCGCGCAATGGTTTGCCGGCAGTGCTGATGCCTTTGATAACGAGTTCGCCGACGTGTGTCGCCATCGCGTCGTTGACGCGGCGGCCGGCCAGGATAACCTGCGGATGATAGCCGAGTTCCTGCGCCCGGTGGGTCAAGTAATACGGATCAACGCCGATGCAATGGCCGCCGACGAGACCGGGGAAGTATTTGTGGAAATTCCATTTCGTACCGGCGGCGGCGAGCACGTCGTCGGTGTGAATACCAACGCGCTCGAAGATGAGCGAGAGTTCATTCATCAACGCGATGTTGAGGTCACGCTGGATGTTTTCGATGACCTTTGCGGCTTCGGCGGTCTTAATATTCGGTGCCGGGTGGACGGCTTTTGCGACAAGACCGTACAACGCGCACAATTCGTCGAGCGTTTCCTTGTCGCAACCGCTGACGACCTTCGTGATCTTGTCCACGGTGTGTTCGTGGTCGCCGGGATTGATGCGTTCCGGCGAGTAACCAATCTTGAAGTCCCCGAGTTTCATGCCGGACTTCTCTTCGAGAATCGGCAACGCAATTTCCTCGGTCACACCGGGATACACAGTGCTTTCGAACACGACAATGGCGCCTTTGCTCAGGTTCTCGCCGACGATGCGCGCCGCGCTGCGGACCGGCTCCAGGTCCGGCACGTTGGCTTGATCGATAGGAGTCGGTACGGCGACGATGATGTATTTGCAGGCGCGCAATGCCTTCGGATCGGACGCGAACGAGAGGTTGGAATTCTTCAGATCGCCGCCGAGCACTTCGCCGGTGCGGTCGATGCCTTGAGAGAGTTCGCCGACGCGCTGGGCGTTGATGTCAAAACCGACAACCTCGATGTGTTTGGCAAACGACGCGGCCAGCGGCAACCCGACGTAGCCCAGCCCGACAACGGCGACTGTTCCTTCGATTCGTTTCATGTTTTAGAGGTACGGGACGTTGACTGGGTGGACACGACTCTGGTTGAGCAGGCCGGTGAGCAACGTGCGCAGCGTGTGATACGTCTTCATGTCAAGTTTGTGACCAGCCGCGGCGCCGTTCAGCGGTTTTGCGCCGACAATTCTGTGCGTCGTCGTATCAAATGTCACTTCGAGCACGCCGTCGTTGTAGACCGGCCCGGCGAGCGAATACACCTTGCCCTCGATGCGACCGACGATGGAGGTCGCGGTGATGTAGAAGCCGTCGCGCCCGGCATTGTCGAGCCAGGCGTCCCGGTCGGCGAAGAAACTCGGCTTCTGGATAAACGGCCCGCCGTACTCGGGGCAGAACGTGTCGCAGTTGCCGCACTCGTTGCACCAATCGGCGAAGTTCGCGATCTGATGTTTCTTCTCGACCTTGAGCTTGCCGGCGTCGGCGGGTTGAAGCGACCGGCCATCCCACGTGTAATTCGTGAACTCAATCTCGAACGGTTCAATCTCGTAGAAAAAGTTTGCGTCGTTCGGGCAGACCGGGATGCATTTGTCGCAACTGATGCAATCGTAAATCCACAACTTCGAGTCGATGCGCTTCGGCACCGCCTTGTTTTTCTCGAACGTGTATCGAGGATCGGCGAGCGTGCGTTTTACGATGGCGCCCGTGTTGAGATAACCGGCCATCGCCACCGCCTCGTCGCGTTCCCGGTCGGATTGTTTCCAAGCTTCCGCTTCGTTGCCTTCGGACTTGAGAATGAAATCGCCGATGTTCGTCACGCCGGCTTCTTTCATTTTCGTTTCGAGATTCACGAGATACTCGTACAACCGGCCATAGCCACCGACCTTGAGCAAATCCGAGCAAGTCGTGATCGGCGTGAAACCGGCGGCGACACAATTGACGAAGTTGTGCTTGTCCACGCCGGCACTGAAGCTGATCGGGCAATCCGGCCCGTACACCTCGCGCCATTTCTCAACGAGCCGCAACGTGATCACATGCAGAGGCGCACCGCTCAGATACATGATCTGATCTTTCGGGAAGAACGACCGGTGATTCACGACTTCGAGCGTGTTGCTGAATTTCACGCCGACACCGAGGCCGAGCTTGCGGCCAGTCGCCTGCAACCGCCGCACCATCTCGATGCCGTCATTGAACTGCAACCCGGCTGCGAAGGCCTTTTCGTTGACGCGAATGTCCGTGTAACCGAGCCGGTCATGCAACAGGTGACTCAACTCTTCCGGCCCAAGCATCGTCGGATTCATCTTCACGATGACGTCCATGCCGATCTCGGTCAACAGGAAGTGGCAAATCTTCTCGATCTCACCGGGCGGGCAATTGTGGAACGTCGAGAGCGTGATGCTCCGCGAGATTTCTTCGGGGTAGGGGAGATCCCGGTATTTCTTCCAACGATCGGGAATCTCTTGCCGGAGTTTGTCGATGTGCGGTTTTGAGTTGCGCAGCGCCGCGATGAAATTGCGGATGGCCGGGCTGCTGATGCCTTTCAAATCGTAGCCGAGACTGAAATCGTAGATCGTTGCGGTTTTGTCGGCCGGTAACTCAAGGAACTTGCTCGCCTTGAGCATCTCGATGAGCATCATACCGGCGACATACTCGTGGATGGATTCCTGCAACCGGAGTTCTTGCGAGAACTCGATGTTGTAACCGACATTCGTCATGTCGATGCACGGCCGGTTGATCACGAGTTGATCGTCGATCTGCACCGTCTTGAGTTCGAGGATGCGCGAGCCGGCCACCCAACTCAGCACGAGATTCTGCGCCATCTGCGTCTGCGGCCCGGCCGCCGGACCGACCGGATTCGCTGCCGTTTGTTTGTGAAACTTCACGCTCGTGTCGAGCGTCGGATCGGGCCGGTAACACTTCTTCAGCGGCAGATCGAAGATCGTCTGCTGTTTTAGCGGCTCAAGAAACATCCGTGTCACGAGGTCGCGGAATGGTGATGGATGCAGGTCTGCCATTGGTTGACTTTACGGTTTATAATCGCTTAGTCTGCGAAAGTCACCGTGAAACTCAATCGTCTGATCAAAGTCGCCCGCGGCATTGAACCTCCCGACCTCGTCCTCAAAGGCGGCCAGATCGTCAACGTCTTCAGCAACGAAATCTATCCCGCCGACATCGCCATTTGCGGCGACCAGATTGCCGGCATCGGGAGTTATACCGGGCCGCGTGAGGTCGATTGTCGCGGCAAGACGATCACGCCGGGTTTCCTCGATGGTCACATGCACATCGAAAGCTCGATGGTTACCGTGTGGGAATTCGCCAAGACCATCTTACCGCACGGCACGACCACCATCATGGCCGACCCTCACGAAATCGCGAACGTCCTCGGCACGGAAGGCATCGAGTATGTCTTGAAGACGGCCAAGCATCAACCGCTCAGCGTCTACGTGATGTTGCCGTCCTGCGTGCCGGCCACTGACCTCGAAACCTCCGGCGCGCGACTCAAAGCCGTAGACTTACTCCCGTACCTCGACAGCCCGTGGGTGCTCGGTCTGGCTGAGATGATGAATTATCCCGGTGTCGTTTATGAAAACGGAGAGGTGCTGGAGAAGTTGCGCGTTGTCGGCGGCAAGATCGTCGACGGCCACGCGCCGCGTCTCTCCGGCAAGGATTTGAACGCGTACATCGCTGCCGGCATCAGTAACGATCACGAATGCACGACTGTCGCCGAGGCGCAGGAGAAAATGCGCCTTGGCATGCACATCGCCGTCCGGGAAGGCTCGGTCACGCGCGACCTGCTCACTCTCTTGCCGCTCATCAAACCCGAAAACGCCGACCGGTTTTTCTTCTGCACCGACGACCGCACGCCGGCTGACCTTATCGCGCGTGGACATATCGATTCGATGGTTCGCATGGCCATTGGCGCCGGACTCGATCCCGCGCTCGCGATCCGCTTGGCAACGCTCAACACGGCGCAGTACTTCGGGCTACACAAAGTCGGCGGCATCGCGCCGGGTTGGACGGCGGACTTGAACATTCTTACTGACCTCAAAGGCTGCGTCGTTGAGAAAGTCTTTAAGCGTGGCAGTCTTGTTGCGGAGAAAGGGTATTTGCTTGGCAACAAGCCGATGACGTCGACGATCAGCCTGCGAAACACCGTCCACATCCGCCCGCTCGGAGAAAGCAGCTTTACGATACCGGCGAAGAACGGGAAGGCGCGCGTGATGGAGTTGATACCGGATCAGATCATCACACGCCAAATCTTTGCCGAACCGAAACGTGAGAACGGACACGTCGTTTCCGACACGAAGAACGACATCTTGAAGATTGCCGTCATCGAACGCCATCATAAGACCGGCAACATTGGGCTTGGATTGACGAAAGGCTTCGGACTCCGGTCGGGCGCGATTGCCGGGAGCGTGGGGCACGACGCGCACAACATCAACGTCGTCGGCACGAACGACGCGGACATGCGGGCGTGCGTCGATCAGATTGTGAAGATGCAAGGCGGTTTCGCCATCGCCGACCATGGGGAGATTCTCGCGAGCGTGCCACTACCGATTGCCGGGTTGCTGAGCGACAGGCCGTTGCCGGACGTGAAAGAAGAACTCGATCTCGCCAACGCCGCCGCCGCCAAACTCGGTTGCCGGATCAAAGAGCCTTTCATGGCCTTGTCATTTATGGCGTTGTCCGTTATCCCTGAACTGAAACTAACCGACAAGGGACTGGTGGATGTGAATCAGTTCAAGATTGTGGAGTTGTTTGAATGACCCGGTCGGGCGCGGAAGCGCCCTCCCACATTGTGGGAGCGCCTTTCCAGGCGCGATGGGAAGACGGAGAAAGTTATGAGCATACAATTTGTCTACGGCCCGACCTTTGCCGAGATGCGCGATCCTTCGCGGATCAAACCGGAGGTGCGCAAGCAGGCGCTAGAACAGAAACGCAAAGACCCGCTGCATCCGGTCAATCTGTTTAACATCACTTGGAAAGACGAGAGCCTGAACGTTCCACACGTTGTCTTGCCGGCGGCGTTGACGGGCGTGGATGCGAACATCGCGGTGATGATTGCGAGGCATTTCCCGACGGGGGCGCACAAGGTGGGGCCGGCGTATAGCTGTCTCATCGAGAAGCAGCTTGCGGGGGAATTGCAGCCGGGACGCGACCGGTTGGTGTTTCCGTCCACCGGCAACTACGGCATCGGCGGAGCGTGGGTTGGGCCGCGGATGAATTATGAATCGCTCGTGGTGTTGCCGGCGGAGATGAGCGCGGAACGATTTGTGAAGATCGAAGGGTACGGCGCGACGGTCGTGAAGACGCCGGGCAGCGAGAGCAACGTCAAAGAAATCTACGACAAGGTCAAAGAGCTTCGCGCGGATAAGAAGAACCGCATTCTGAATCAGTTCGAGGAGTTCGGCAATTACCGGTTCCATTACGATGTGACCGGGCACGCGGCCGTGGAAGTCGCGGCGAAAGTCGGCAACGGCAAGGTCGCGGCGTTTGTGTCGGCGATGGGGTCGGCGGGGACGATTGCGGCGGGGGATTTCCTGAAACAGAAATTCTCCGACTGCCAGATCGTCGGGCTCGAACCCGTCCAGTGTCCGACGCTCTACAATGCCGGCTTCGGCGCGCACGCCATCGAAGGCATTGGCGACAAACACGTGACGTGGATTCACAACGTGTTGAACATGGACTGGCTCATTTGCATCGACGACGCGCAATGCCTCAAAGGTCTCCAGCTTTTGCAGGAAGGCGGTGAAGCACTGATCGAAGAGGGTGTGGAGCGTAAGAGCGTTGAAGCGTTTAAGGATACCTTCGGTATCAGTTCCATTTGCAACATCCTCGGCGCGATCAAGACCGCCAAAGCCATCAAGGCCGGCAAAGGCCAGAACGTCGTCACCGTCGCCACCGACGGCTTCGACCGGTATCCGTCGGTGATGGAACGCCTGAACCACACGACCGGCAAGATGACCAAGGACGAAGCCAAACGCCGGTTGGACATCTTCCGCAAAACGCCGCTCGACGAATGGGCGCAAGAAGGCACGAAGTTCCACCGGCAACGCTGGCACAACCAGAAGTACTACACCTGGGTCGAGCAGCAGGGGAAGGCGATCGATGAATTGCGTGCATTGGCCAACCCAGACTTTTGGTTAAAAGAGCAGGCAAAGACTCCCGAAATTGACAAGCAACTCGCCAAGGCTAGGGGATTCTAGCCGGTAGTGTGAAGGTTCAGATGACCAAACAACAAGGCAAGCCGAGTGCGGCACTGGCCGCGCGAGACGCGGCGATGTCGTATTCGACGCAACAGAGCGACGACCTCCGCGCGCTCGCGAATTCCGACTTCTGGTTGAAGGAGCAGGCAAGAACGCCGGAGATCGATAAGCTACTTGCGAAGGCGAGAGGGTTCTAACTCGACGGCGTCTATGCGTAGAATTGCGGTAGGAGTCGTGCTGGGGATTCTGATCACGGTTCTGCTGCTTTGGAAGTGGCAGCAGCCGCACGTGCGGATTCTATGGCCCACCAGCGATGTTGTCGTCAGCGGCTTAATTAACGTCGTGGTGGATGCCGGCGGTGGAGGCTGCATCAAGTCGCTGACATTGATGGTTGACGGTAATGACTTGTCCACCGTACGGGACGGCCCTATGGAGTTCCATCTCCCCACTAACTATTTCACCAATGGAATACATACAATCTCAGTTCGCGCATTCGGTAACGCTCGATGGCATAATGCGGCGATTTCGTCGCCCATACGCGTAGGCTTCCAGAACGACGTGACCATCGAATGGCAGCCTCTCTTCGGAACTCGCTTACCGATTCGCGCTAGGCTTGTGTATCCCGAAGCCGACTGGTCGATTCTTATAAAGAACGACGATGGGACGAGCCTCAGAACCATTTCCGGCGTGAGCACCAACGGGAACATTGACGTGGTGTGGGACGCTAAGGACGAACACGGCAACGATGTGCCAGCAGGTGTTCATTATTTCCTTACAGTCGAAGCTACCCCACGTGGTTCAAGCCGATTGGAGAAACCTTGGTCTGACACGAGCGTCAGCACTCAGCCCGCTGCAATCAAACCGGGACCTAATCCTCCTTGGTGCAAGCCAGTTCAGCGGGCGGACTAGCCGTTGCGCTAGTTGACCGGCCTGTAGTTCTGCCGTAACCGTAGCGCGATGACGACGAGCAAGCCGATTGATCCGCGAGTTCACATTGGCCACATCCATCTAAAGGTCGCCAATCTTCAACGTGCGCTCGATTTCTACGTGGGCGTGCTCGGGTAGCAGTTGCCGCGAAAACTGCATCGCGGCGTCTCGTCAGACTCGGCTCGTGTCGGCGGGCGGGTCGCTGCGAAAACGACATCGCGGCATCTCGTGCGGCTGGTACCGCAGCTCGGTTTCACATTTGCGGCTGAAACGTCGCAGCCGCGTTTGCGTGCCCGCTTCTCGTCAGACTCGATTCGTCGGACTCGGCTCATCCGGTTGAACACGTGGGAGAGTGTGGGTGGTGCGCCGCCGGCGGCCGGGACGACCGGGCTGTACATTTGCGACTGAAACGACACAGTCGCGTCTCGTCTGACTCGGCTTGCAATCGTGTATCCGACGCGCGCGGCGCTGGCGGATGCGTTGCGGCGGTTGGTGAACGTCGGCATTGCGCTGGAAGGCGCGAGTGACCACGGGGTCAGCGAGTGTTGGTGATGCTCACGCCCGTTCGCATCATCCTGCGGACCTCGAAACAACACGAGGCCGTCTCGTGGCTACCCTCGCCACTCGGCTTTATCTGCGGGATCCGGACGGGAACGGGGTGGAGTTGTATTGGGATCGTCCGCGCGAGTTGCCGCAAACTACAGCGGCGTCTCGTCCGACTCGGCTGTGGCCATGCACGCCGGAGGGTGGGATCGCGATGTTCACACACGCGCTCGATCTGGATGGTTTACTCAGCGAAGGGAAGTAACGCGGCGCACCCCCCGGTCACGGGTGGACGAAATGGATGCCGTGTTCGCCGGCGATCTCGACGATGCGCGGCATGTTCGGGCCACCGGGTTTGTTGAATTCCTCAGCGCAACGCGCGAAGAATGTTTCGAAACCAGACGGCGCAGTGTGCACCAGCATTTTGAGCGGTTTGTCGGTGTTGTTCTTGAATGTGTGCGGGATGCCGCGCGGGAGGAACACTGCGCCACCGGGGCCGACGTCGGTCCATTTGCCATTCGCCCAAAAACTGCCGGTGCCTTCCAACACGATGAACCATTCGTCTTCGTTGCGGTGAACGTGGGGAGGCGGCCCGCCGCCCGGTTGAGTGACGACACTGCCGGCCGCGTACTGGCCGCCGGTCTGTTTGCCGTCGAGGAGAATGGTGACTTCGTCGCCGAACGCGTACAACACGCGGGCGTTGCCGGGCTGTGTGATCGCCGGAGAAAGAGTAGGGATCTTGCTCATGCCGGGATGATGACGAGCATCACGGCATCTTTCAAGCCGATGTTGTGCAGGCGGCTATGGAGTTAGTTTTGTCGGTTCGTCGGGGCCGGTGGCTTTCCAGATGTGGCCGACATCGTCCACGGATTTCGGCGGAGAAATGTTCGGCACGGCGAAGCCGTAGGCTTTGCGGCGTTCGCGAATCTCCTTGGTGGAGACGCCGAATTGTTTGTCGCGGCTGTCGATTAAGTCCTGCCGGAGTTGTCCGTCGCCATTGGCCGACCACATCAGGATGGGATCGCCCATCGGGAATGCAGTGGATGGGTCGGGCCACGTGTGCCACGTCTTACCCCACGTGCCGAGAAAGCCGGGAAAGGCGTCGTCGCCTTGCTTCGGCATGTCAGGCGCGATGAGTTGGCCGGACGTGATCTCATAGGCGTGCGGGTGCCAGTATTTCTTCTCGCTGGCCGGCAACTTCGCATACGCATCGCCGGTAATGATGTATTCGACGCCGAGAAGTTTGGCGTTGGGGCCGCGTCCATCGTAAACGACGCATTGGTGCAGGTCGCCGCTTTGAGGCGAACAGTAATGGTGCGCTTCGACTTGGAACGATGGATTGAGTTTTGCGACGTGGAACGCGCACAGGTACAAATGCATCTTGTCCACCGGCACCCAGTTCTCGCGCGACGGCGCGGCGGCTGGCTTGGCCTCTTCTGCGCGCGCGGCGGGGAACGTGGTGAATGCGGCAAGAGCGACGACTAGCGGAATAAGTCTGCGACTCGCGATCATAGGGCCTCCTTCCTGTAGTTGCCTGAGAGCATATCCTCGCGCCTTCGCTTGTCAATCGTTTGCGGACGGCGACGGGAACCGGCGTGACGCGGGCGAGCGGGTCGGATAGACTGCCGGCAATCACAGGAGGCTTCCGATGCTCAAGCGAATCGTTCTGGCGGTGCTGGCGGTGTTTGTGGCGTGGTCGGTGTTGGACTTTGTGATTCACGGGGTGATTCTTGGGTCGACATACAAGGAGACGGCGCAGCTCTGGCGGCCGATGGAGCAGATGAAGATGGGGTTGATGCACGTGGTGGTGCTCATCGCCTCGGTCGTGTTCGTGAGTTTGTACGCGTGCTTCGTCGGCAAGAAGAGCGTGGCGCGAGGAATCGCGTTTGGGTTGATCTTCGGCTTGGGTGTCGGCATCTCGATGGGGTACGGCACGTATGCCGTGCAACCGATTCCGTGCAAGATCGCGTTCACGTGGTTTGCCGGCACGGTTGTCGAGACGACGATTGCCGGACTTCTTACCGGGTTGATCGTCAAAGAGTGAGCCGCGCTTGCTGAGAATCTTCCAACCGTCGCCTCCTGCGCCGGTAACGCTGACTGAGCCGGCGGAGATCGCGGAGAGGTACCGGTATTGGCAATGGCGCGTGCTGCTCGCCTCGATTGTCGGTTACGCGACGTTTTATTTCGTTCGCAAGAATCTCAGCATCGCGATGCCGGCGATGGAACACAACCTCGGCATCGGCAAGGCCAATCTCGGTTTGTTTCTGACGTTGCACGGATTGCTCTACGGCGTGTCGAAGTTCGCGAACGGATTTCTCGCGGACCGGTCGAATGCCCGCGTATTCTTGGTGACCGGGCTTGTGGCGTCGGCGCTGTTGAACGTGATGTTCGGTTTCAGTTCGGCTGTCGTGGCGCTGGGCGTGATCTGGATGTTGAACGGCTGGTTTCAAGGCATGGGCTTTCCGCCGTGTGCCCGGCTGATCTCGAATTGGTTTCCACCGAAACAACTCGCCACCAAATTTTCCATCTGGAACTCGTCGCACTGCATCGGCGGCGGACTGATCTTGATTTTGAGCGGCTATCTCGTTGGATTCGGGTGGCGGTGGTGTTTCTGGGTGCCGGCAGGCATCGCGCTCGCGGTCGCCGTGTTTCTGTGGTTCACGACGCCGGACACGCCGCCGTCGGTCGGGTTGCCGGAAGTGGCGGGGACGCGAACCGAGGCGACGCGCGAGGGAGTTTTCCGAAACAAATACATTTGGATTGTGTCGGCGGCGAATTTTTTCGTGTACACGGTCCGGTATGCGGTGCTCGACTGGGGGCCGACGATGCTCGGCGAGACGAAGCACATCCACATCGCTCACGCCGGATGTATGGTGGCGGCGTTCGAGGCATGCGGGTTGGTCGGCGCGATCTTTGGGGGATGGATTACGGACCGGTTTCTCGGCGGGCGCGCGGTGCGGGCGTGCGTCGTGTACATGATTCTGGCCGGGATTTCGATTGCGGTGTTTTGGAAAGTGCCGGTGCGATCGGAAGTGTTGACGACGGTGCTGCTCGGTGCCGTTGGTTTTTTCATCTACGGCCCGCAATGCCTGCTGGCGGTTGCGGCGGCGAATCTGGCAACGAAACGCGCGGCGGCAACGGCGGTGGGTCTCACGAGCATCTTCGGGTACGCGAGCACGGTGCTGTCGGGTTGGGGCTTGGGCAAGCTCGTGCAAACCTCCGGTTGGGATGCGGCGTTCCAGTTGCTTATCGCGGCGACGGTTGCCGGCGCGGTGCTGTTCATCGCCGCGTGGCCGGCCAAGGCGCACGGTTATGAACCGACAGGCTAGATTCTATTTCGGCGGCGCGAGCTTTGTCGGTTCGTCAGGGCCGGTGGCACTCCAGATGTGGCCGAGATCGTCCACGGATTTCGGCGGTGGAATGTTCGGCACGGCGAGGCCGTAGGCTTTGCGACGTTCGCGAATCTCACTCGTCGAGATGCCAAACTGTTGGTCGCGCTGCGCGATGAGTTTCGGGTCAACTTGTCCATCGCCACCGGCCGACCACATCAAGATCGGCTCGCCCATCGGATAGGACGTTGCCGGGTCAGGCCACGTGTGAAACGTCTTCCCCCAAGTCTTCAAGAATCCGGGAAACGCGCCGTCGCCCTGTTTCGGCATGTCCGGCGCGATGAGTTGGCCCGACACGATCTCGTAAGCGTGCGGATGCCAGTATTTCTTCTCAGCCGCCGGCAACTTCGCGTACGCCTCGCCGGTGATGATGTATTCGACGCCGAGAAGCTTCGCGTTGGGGCCACGTCCATCGTAGACCACGCACTGATGCAGATCGCCGCTCTGCGGCGAACAGTAATGGTGCGCTTCCACTTGAAACTCCGGATGCGCCTTGGCGACGTGGAACGCGCACAAGTACAGGTGCATCTTGTCCACCGGCACCCAGTTTTCCGACTTGCGCGTGTCTTCACCAGCAACGGCGAGCGTTGCGGTGAGCAACGAGCAAACAACGAGCAGACTTTTCATAGGGCCTCCTTCCTATGGGTTAAATCAAATGATAGGCTCGAATCGGCTTATTGCAAGCCGAGCTGTTTGCGGTACTTCTCGTCACCGTTGTTGTGGAGTTTCCAGTACTCAAGCCGAGCGCTGCCGGTCAGATCGGCGGAAATATCCGGCGATAATTCCCAGTGCGTGATGCGATGCGGATACTCCGTCTCAATCGTGAACTTGCCGGTGCGACCGTCGGCGAGTTTGACGGTGTAGGTGTTCTCGACGCGCGAGATTTCGGCGTCCGTCCATGCCGGCGACTTGTGAGCGAGCCGACCGGAGTAAACGCCGGTCAGCAACGGCACCGTCTTCTTCTCGCCGGGCTTCAGAAAGTCGCCACGCAGCCCGCGCAACAGAATCCACAAGCTGTCTTCCGTGATACCGTCCTTCGGCCAGTCGAGATCGCGCTTCCCGGTTTCGCCTTCGAAGTAACTGTTGTAGAAGCCGGTGACCTTGCCGGCAGGGAACAGCAATTCCTCAAACACGTGTCCGCACCATTCGCTGCTGCTGAAAGTGATTTTGACCGGCGCGAAGTCGGCCGTGCGCGCAAAGACGCTCACCATCGTGTTGTAATCGTAGATGCCGGTCTGGAAATCGCGGACGAGATTCAACTTCAGGATGTCCACGCCGTCGCGCGGATCGTCCACCTTCACGCGTTTCGATTCGCTGAATGGTTCGGTGACATAGATCGCGACGCTCTGCGCCTGCCGGGGTTGGCCGTAGCGCATGATCGTCATCCGGTAACCGTCGAGTTCGGCTTTGCCGTCGTGCCAGTACGAATCGAAGTCGGCGGCAAAGACGGACAGCGGGCAGACGAGTAGAAGCAAAGCTGATTTCATGTTGTTCCCTTTCGCGGCGTCATGAGCCACATTGTGATGATTCCGGCCAGAATGCAAATCAACGCGCCGAGTGTGACGGTAAACGCGGCACTCGTGGTCTTCGCCAGCGCACCGGCAAGCAAACTCCCAAACGGCGTCAGCCCGATGAACGCCAGCGAGTAAATTCCCATCACCCGGCCCCGCAGTTCATCCGGCACGCGGGTCTGGACAGCCGTGTTCGCCGTCGCGAAGAAGATGATCATGAAGAAACCCGAGCCGGCCAGCGACGCCAGCGCCAGCGCCCCGGCCAGCGCGCCGAGTCCGTTTGCCGCCATCAGAAAGCCGAAGCCGCTCGCGCCGGTATGCAACGTGTCGCGCGCGAACACCGGCAACAGCACGCTGTACGGCCAGCCGAACAAACTCACCACGGTCACCAACCCCATCACCGCTCGCAATGTCCGATGGCCGGCCACGTAGCGCATGGCGTCGAGCGTCTCGCGCCACATCGGTTGCCGGTCGGCGCGTGGCGGAGCGGCCGGCAATCGCATCGCGAGATACGCGGCCACGACCGCCAGGTACGACACGCCGTTGACGAAGAAGCATCCGGTCACACCAATCACGGCGATCAGCACCCCGGCCAAGGCGGGGCCAAACACGCGCGCACCGTTGAACAGCGACGAGTTCAGCGCAATGGCGTTCATCAGATCATCTTTGCCGACCATCTCGACGACGAAACTTTGCCGGGCCGGGATGTCGAAGGCATCCGTGATACCTTCCAGCAAACCCACCAGCGCGATTTGCCAGACCGTGACGACCCCGGTGGCCACGAGCGCCGCAAGCGCAAACGCCAGCAGCATCGCCACGCTTTCCGTTACGACCACGACGCGCCGCTTCTCCATCCGGTCGGCCACGGCACCGCCGACGAGGGCGAGCAGCGTGACCGGCACGGCCGACAGAAACCGCACCCAGCCGAGCGTGAAGGCCGAGTGGCTCAGGTCATACACCAGCCAACCGAGCGCGACCTGTTGCATCCACGTGCCGATGACCGACACGAGCTGGCCGGTGAAGAAAAGCCGGTAGTTGCGATGCCGGAAGGCCGCGAACGTGTTGTGCCACACGCTGCGAATTTCGTGCAACCGACACGAAAGTGCGATAGAAAACTGATGTGAGATGGCCCTTAGCATTTTTACTCGTCGCAGTACCGGCTTACGCCGCGGATGTGCCGAAGATTGCCCTCGCACCGTTCGTGACCGGCGTTGAGTTTCCGACGCAACTCACACACGACGGGACGAAGCGGCTGTACGTCGTCGAGCAGCGCGGTCGGATTCGCGTGATCGAGGACGGCAAGCTGCAGCCGGAGCCGTTCCTCGACATCCGCGACCGGGTCAAGTTCGGCGGCGAGTGCGGGTTGCTCGGACTGGCGTTTCATCCGCAGTTCGCGAAGAACGGCCGGTTCTTCGTGAACTATACGAGCACGCAAGGAGAAGGGTTGCACACGCGCATCTCAGAGTTTCAGGCCGGCGACACGAACGAGCACATCCTGCTGAAGTTCAAGCAACCGTGGGCGAATCACAACGGCGGCGGCATCGTGTTCGGACCCGATGGCAAACTCTTTATCGGTACCGGCGACGGCGGCGCGGCCGGTGACCCGCTCAACAGCGGTCAGCGTCTCGACACGTTGCTCGGCAAAATGCTGACACTCGATGTCGAGAAGCCGGGAGCGAAGCCGGAAATCTACGCTTACGGCTTGCGCAATCCGTGGCGGTTCGCGTTTGATCGTGTGACCGGCCTGCTGTGGTGTGCGGACGTCGGGCAGAACAAGTGGGAAGAGATCGACATCATCGAGCGCGGCAAGAATTACGGCTGGAACATCCGGGAAGGCGCGCATCCCTTCAAGCAAGACCGCTCGACGACCGGCTTGGTGGAGCCGATCAAGGAATATGACCACGATCTCGGTCTGTCCATTACCGGCGGGTTCGTCTATCGGGGCAAACAAATCCCGGCGCTCGTCGGCTGGTACGTGTATGGCGATTACGAGAGCGGACGCATCTGGGGACTCCGGTATGAGAACGGTCGTGTGACCGGCGATGCCGAACTGTTGAGGACGAACTGCAAGATCAGTTCGTTCGGGGAGGACGCGGATGGCGAGTTGTACGTGTGCGACCACTACGAAGGTCGAGTGTTGCGGGTGATGACACCGCGATCGACTCCCTAGCCGCGCAGCTTGTTCGTCGCGCGCTTCAGAGCCTCCACGGTCTTGGCGCTCAAGTGATGTTCGATCCCGTCGATGTCACGGGCGGCGCTCGTGGCATCCACGCCGATGGCTTCAAAGAAAGCGGCCAGTGCCTTGTGCCGCTCGTGGATGTACTCCGCGCGTTTGCGGCCGGCATTGGTCAGCACGAATCCGCGATAGGGTTCGCGTCGCAACAAGCCGGCTCCGGCAAGGCGTTTGACCATGCCACTGGCGGACGCTTGACTGACGTCGAGGTTGGCGGCGAGGTCCACGATACGCGCGTAGCCTTTGCGCTCGTTCAGTTCCAGGATGCGCTCCAGATAGTCATCCTGCGAAATCGTGGTGTGGTCATCCTTGATCATGCCGAGCAAAATGCCCTTGCGGCGGCGCATAGTCGAGCAGTTTTTGGGGGAGCGTTTCAAGTTAGGCACGCCTAAGTTTATCTGTTGACATTGCACTTCTGTGCAGCTACTATTTCCGCAGGCTGTGGCATGAACTCATCAGGCATAACGCGTAGAAAATTCCTCCGGGCCGGCGTGCTGGGGGCCACCGGCGCCCTCGCGCTGGGCAAGGCGCTGCCGCGCGCGGCCGGTTGCATGGAGTGTCTCACGGACAAACTCGAGGGGAAATTTCCGATCGGCAAGACCCGGATGATCGGTAACGTCGTTGTCCCGGTCTCGGACGGAAACACGCTGCCGCAGACAAAGTCCTATCAACCTCCCCAGACGGGCGCGATGGATCCCATGAAGTTCCTGACGACGTTCGATTACGGCCAGACCAGCCGCACAGCCGGTCGCACGGAACGCGAATATCACGTCTGGGCGGAAGACAAGGAGCTGGAGGTCGCCGAAGACGTGAAGTTTCCGACGTGGACGTACAACGGGTTCCTGCCGGGGCCGACGTTGCGGGCCACGGTGGGGGACCGGATCGTCGTTCACTTTGAAAACCGGGGGAGCAAGCCGCACACAATCCATTTTCACGGGATCCATCCCGCGAATATGGATGGCGTGTTTGAGGTCGTGCCGGTGGGAAAGACGTTCACGTATGATTTCGTGGCCGAGCCGTTCGGGATTTTTCCGTATCACTGTCACATGATGCCACTCCGCAAACACATCTCGCGCGGGCTGTTCGGGACGCTGATCGTGGACCCACCGGCGCCGCGACCGGCCGCGACGGAGATGATCATGGTGATGCATGGGCTGGACACCGACATGGACATGGAGAACGAGTTTTACGCGGTCAACGGGCGGGCCAACTACTACGCGGAACATCCCATCACGATCAAGGTCGGCGAGCCGGTGCGCGTGTATCTCTCGAACATGACGGAGTTCGACTTGGTCAACAACTTTCACTTGCACGCCAACATGTTCGACTACTATCCCAGCGGCACGAGTCTGACGCCCTCGGAACACACGGACACGGTCAACCTTTGTCAGGGCCAGCGCGGCATTCTGGAGTTCAGCTACCGGTATCCGGGCATGTACATGTTTCACGCGCACACTTCGGAATTTGCCGAGTTGGGTTGGATGGGTTTTTTTCACGTGAAGGAGTGATGGTCACGTCATGCGCAAACCACTAATCATCCTCAGCGCCATCACGCCGCTCGTGCTGCTCGGCGGGTTGGTGTGGTGGTTTTTTCATGGCGGCAGCAAACTGATCGAGCGCCCGGTCCCGCCGATGGAAGAGATCAGCATCCGCCGCGTTCAGTTTTCGCCCGGAGAGATCAAGCTGACGATCCGCAACACCGGCCCGTTGCCGGTGGACATGACGCTCGTGACGGTGGACGAAGCCATCTGGAAGGCAGAATTCAACCCCGGCCGTCACTTGGAACGGCTGCAGGAGGCGACGGTGCGGATCCCGTTTGACTGGGTCGAAAGCGATCCGTACAAGCTGACACTATTCACGTCCAATGGTTTGAAGTTTGAAAAGGACGTGCCCGTCGCGACCACGACGCCGCAGCCCAGCACGCGGTTGTTCTGGGTGTTTGCCGCGATGGGTGTGTACGTCGGCATCTTGCCGGTCATGTTGGGAATCCTGTGGTTGCCGTTCTTGCGGCAGTTGTCGGGCCGGTGGACAAACTTTCTGCTCAGCCTGACGCTGGGGTTGCTGGTGTTCTTGGGCGTGGACGCCCTGAGCGAGGCGCGCGAAAAGGCCGACGAGTTACCCGGCGTGTTCCAAGGCGTGGTGGTTGTGGCGATTGGATTTCTCATGGCGTTTTTGGCGATCACGGCGGTGGATCGGGCGGCGCGCGCCGGTGCGAGCCGCAAGGGTCGCGACACAGCGCTGGTGCTGGCCTACCTCATCGCATTCGGCATCGGCGTGCACAACTTCGGAGAGGGCCTGGCTATCGGCGGTGCGTACGCCGTCGGCGAAATCGCGCTCGGCGCATTGCTGTTGTTGGGCTTCACCATTCACAACACCACCGAAGGCCTAGCGATCGTCGCGCCGCTGACGCGGTCGAAGGTGCGCATCTTTCATCTGGCGATGCTGGGACTTCTGGGAGGGGCGCCGGCGATTCTCGGCTGCTGGATGGGCGGATTCACCTATTCCGATTTTTGGGCCATGTTCTTTTTGGCCGTCGGCGCGGGCGCGATCTTCCAAGTGGTCTGGACGATTGGCACCGGAATGATGCAGACCCCCGAAGGCAGCTTGTTCAATTTTCAGAATGCCGTGGGCTTCGTCGCGGGCCTGGTGCTCATGTACGCCACGGCGTTGTTGGTGACAGCGTAATACGTAAACAAACAGGAACAATGAAATGACACAGATGATCAAAAACCACGGTGGCAAGATGTTCGCGGCTGGGGTTGTCGCGGGCGTCGTGGCCTTCACAGTGATGGCGTTTAGCATGGACCGGCTCCCAAAGCACTCGGTGCGCGAAATTGTATTGATCGCGAAAGATGTTTCGTTTCGACTGGCGGACCAGCCTGACGAATCCAATCCGCCCCTGCGCCTCAAGAAAGGCGAGCCGGTGAAACTGATTCTCCGCAACGACGAGCCCGGCAAAGTTCTGCACTGCTTCACCATTGGCGGACTCAACGTCAAGACCACACGCGACCTGGCCACGGGCGAATCCGAGACGCTGACGTTTACGCCGACGCAGAAGGGCGCGTTCGCCTACGCCTGCCTGATGCACCCCATGATGACCGGCAAGGTTGTGGTTGAGTAATCTCCGGCTACTCCCGTTCCTCCTGACTGCATTCGCCACGGCTGCGGCCGCGGCCGATGAACCGGTTTCCCGCACAGCCGAAGGGATTCAGGACAACTCATTCCTAGTCGAGGAGGCCTACAATCAGGAGGCCGGCGTCGTGCAGCACATCTTCAATGTCGCTTGGAATGCGGACGAAGTCTGGACGCTGGCCTTCACACAGGAGTGGCCGGTCTTCAGCCAGACGCATCAATTCTCGTACACCGTGCCGTATCTCTTCGAGCGTTCCACCGACGGCCTCGGCGATGTCCTCCTGAATTACCGGCTGCAAGCGCTGATGGAAACCGATTCCCAGCCGGCGCTCGCGCCGCGCTTCAGCGTGATCCTGCCGACCGGTGACGACGGTTTCACCGACGACACCGTGGGCTATCAATTCAACTTGCCGGTGAGCAAAGTCCTCACCGACCGCTGGACGGCTCACTTCAACGCCGGCATGACGCTGTTGCCGGGCGCGGCCGATGGCGACTTGGAGAACTTCAACCTCGGCGCCAGCGCCATCTACGCCGTCTCGCCCACGTTCAATGCGATGGTGGAGTTGGTGGCCAATTGGGACGAAGAAACCGGCGGTCGTCGCCCGGCCGCCGTCGTCATCTCACCGGGCGCGCGCTACGCCATCAACTTCACCCGCGGCACGCAACTGGTGCTCGGCGTCGCCGCGCCGGTCGGCCTCACCTCCGCCGCGCCCGAGTACGGCGTGTTTCTGTACTTCTCCTTCGAGCACGCGTTCCGTCGATGATCCGTCGTGAACCGACGAGTAGGAACGAAGAAGCGTCTGGGCTGGCGCAAGGAATCTTCTGCGGTCAGTCTGTCCGAGGTACACCGGACCATCGGGGTGCCGGCCGGCGCGGGTTTCTGGCGCAAGATGCTGGCCTTTGCCGGCCCGGGATTCCTCGTGGCGGTCGGGTACATGGATCCCGGCAATTGGGCGACCGACCTGGCCGGCGGGGCGCAGTTCGGCTACACGTTGCTGGCCGTCATCATGATTTCGAATCTGATGGCGATTCTGCTCCAGCATCTGTGTGTCAAACTCGGCATCGCTACGGGCCGCGATCTGGCGCAGGCGTGCCGGGATCATTACCCAAAGCCGGTCGTCTTGTTTCTGTGGGTGCTGTGCGAAGTCGCCATCGCGGCCTGTGATTTGGCGGAGGTAGTCGGTTCAGCGATTGGATTGCAGTTGTTGTTCGGCATTCCGCTGGTGTGGGGCTGCATCATCACGTGTTTGGACGTGTTGATCGTGTTGTATTTGCAGAACCGGGGCTTCCGGTACGTCGAGGCGTTAGTCATCGGGTTGATCACGGTCATCGGCACCTGCTTCGCCATCAACTTGTTCCTCGCGAAGCCGAGCATTACCGGCGTGCTGCTTGGCTTCGCGCCGCGCCCGCAAATACTGTTCAATGCCGACATGCTCTACATCAGCATCGGTATCATTGGCGCCACGGTCATGCCGCACAACCTCTACCTGCATTCCTCCATCGTCCAGACGCGCATCTTCGATCGCACGCCCGCCGGCAAGGCCGAGGCCATCAAATTCGCCACTATTGACTCTACCGTGGCGCTGATGTTCGCGCTGTTCATCAACGGCGCGATCCTTGTGCTGGCGGCGGCAGCGTTTCACTGGTCGGGGCATCAGGACGTGGCGGAAATACAGGACGCGTACAAGCTGCTGAGTCCGCTGTTGGGCGTTTCCTTCGCGAGCATTCTGTTCGCGGTCGCGCTGCTGGCGTCGGGACAGAACTCGACGCTGACTGGCACCTTGGCCGGGCAGATCGTTATGGAAGGTTTCCTCAACATCCGCCTGCGGCCGTGGCTGCGTCGTCTGATCACGCGCGGCATCGCGATTGTCCCGGCTGTGTGTATCATCGGCTACTACGGCGAAAGCAAGACCGGCGACCTGCTCGTCGCCAGTCAGGTCGTGTTAAGTATGCAACTCGGCTTCGCCGTCTGGCCGCTGATGCGCTTCACCGGCGAACGCGCCAAGATGGGCGAGTTCACCAACCCGGTCTGGATCCAGGTCCTCGGCTGGACTTGCGCCTTGATTATCATCGGGCTAAACGTGAAATTCCTGTGGGACAAATTATGTACCGCAATATTTTAGTCGCCCTCGACCACACGAAAGCCGACGACGCGTTGTTGCCGCACATCTGCCAGCTCGCGTCACTCGTCAAAGCGCGCCTTCTGCTCGTGCACGTCGCCGACGGCTGGGCGGCGCGCAATTACGATCAACTTCAACTCGCCGAGTCCGAGGAGATGAAGGCCGACCGGAAATACCTCGAGGAGACAGCGGCGCGCGTCCGAAAGGAAACCGGGCTGACCGTCAACGCAAAACTGGCGATGGGCGATCCGCCCCGTGAGATTCTCAAGTTGGTCGAAGACGAGAAGTGCGATCTGATTGCGATGACAACGCACGGTCACCGGCTCATTGGCGACATTCTGTTCGGGAGCACCATCGAATACGTCCGGCATCGTACGCACATTCCGCTGCTGGTCATCAGCGCGGCGCCAAGGTCCGACGTCTAACGAAACCGCTGCGCGACGATCGCGTTCGTTCGTTCGACCAACTTCGGCAGGTGCAATGTCACAATCTGGCCGTACTTCACCACAACCCGGCCATTCACGATGACGAACTTCGCGCGCGTCGGCGCGCACAGCATCAACGCGCCGAGCGGATCTTGCGCCGCCGCGCCTGCATACTCGACGGCGTTGAGATCGAAGATCGCGATATCAGCGGCGTGACCGGCCGCGAGGTTGCCGAGTTCCCCGGTACGATTGAGTAACCGGGCGCCGCCGAGCGTGCCGAGGCGCAGCGCGTCTTCGGCGGTGAAACTCTCCGCGCCATTCTTCACGCGTTGCAGCAGCAACGCTTGCCGGCATTCGCCGAGCACATGCGCACCGTTGTTCGATGACGACCCGTCCACGCCGAGGCCGACCGTCGCATCGGCCTTCAGGAGTTCGCAGACCGGCGGGATGCCGGAGCCGAGAATCATGTTCGACGACGGACAATGGGCCGTCGCCGTGCCGGTGTCAGCCATCAGCTTCACTTCGACGGCGTTGAGGCAAACGCAATGCGCCCACGACACGTCCGGGCCGATCCAATCCGCGCTCGCGAGATAGTCGGCCGGTCGCTTGCCGAATTTCTTCAGGCAAAACTCGTTTTCGTCCATCGTCTCAGCGACGTGCGTGTGGCAAAGAACCCGGTGAGACTTCGCGAGTGACCGGGTTTCTTTGAGCAAATCGAACGTGATGGAGAAGGGCGAGCATGGCATGAGATCAACCCGCGTCATCGCGTACGGCTTTGCGTCGTGAAACTTGTGAATGACACGCTCGCAATCTTTCACGATGGCCGGCTCGCTTTGCACAACGCTGTCCGGAGGGAGTCCGCCTGCCGACCGGCCCAGCGACATCGAACCGCGGCCGGCATGAATGCGCATGCCGAGTTCACCGGCCGCTTCGATGACGGCTTCGGCCTTCACATCGGACTCGCGCGGATAGACGTAGAACATGTCGTTGGTGGTCGTGCAACCGGACAGGAGCATCTCGGCCATCGAAACTTGCGAGCCGAGTTTCACCGCCTCGAAGTCGAGTCGTCCCCAGACTTCATACAAGCCGATGAGCCAATCGAACAACTTTGCGTTCTGTACCGGCAACAAGCAACGCGTGAGCGACTGGAAAAGATGATGGTGCGTGTTGATGAGGCCCGGTATGACCGCGCAGCCGGTTGCGTCAATGGTCTCGTCGGCTTCTTGCGCCGTCGTACTGACCTCGATGATCCGGTTGTCTTCGATCAGGACATGGTGACCGGGCAATTGCTCGACGCGCCCGGCCGCGTTCCAGCGGATGACGTGACCGTTCTTGATGAGAAGCTTCATTGATTTTGCGTGGCGGCAAGCTTAGCATCCGCCGGCATGGCGATTCAACACATCTCCCATTTGCGCTGCGTCATCTGCGGCGCGACGTACCCGGCCGACAACCGCTACACGTGCAAGAAATGCGGCGTCACCGGCATCCTCGATATTGAATATGATTACGATAAGGTCGCCAAGACGCTGACCCGACATTCGCTGGCGCAGCGGCAACACACACACTGGCGCTACGAGGAACTCATCCCGGTGGATTTCACGCTGCACTTGCCGGCATTGCAGGTCGGCTGGACGCCGGTCTATCACACCGACCGGCTCGCCGAATGGGTCGGCGTGCATGGACTCGATTTGAAGGACGACGGACGCAATCCGAGCGCGTCGTTCAAGGACCGCGCCAGCTCCGTCGGCGTGATGAAAGCCGTCGAGTACCACGCCACGAGCATCGCCGCCGCCTCGACCGGCAACGCTGCATCGTCTCTCGCATGTTTTGCCGCGGCGGTTGGGTTGCCGGCATTCATCTTCGTGCCGGAGAAAGCGCCCGAACCAAAGATCGCGCAGCTGCTCGTCTTCGGCGCGACCGTCATCAAGATCAAGGGTACCTACGACGTCGCTTATGATTTCTGCATGGACGCCTGCGCGAAGTACGGCTGGTACAACCGCAACTGCGCCATCAACTCCTACCTCGTCGAAGGCAAGAAGACCTGCGGCCTCGAAATCGCCGAGCAATGCGCCGACGCCATGCCCGACTGGGTTTGCCTCAGTGTCGGCGACGGCTGCACCATTGCCGGCGTCTGGAAAGGCATCAAGGAGATGTACCACCTCGGCTTCATCAAGAAACTCCCGCGCATGCTCGGCGTCCAAGCCGAAGGCTGTCAGCCGGTCCGCGCGGCGTTGCATACCGGCAAAGACCTCGTGCCGGTTGACGGCGTCACCCGGGCCGACAGCATCAATTGCGGCACGCCCCGCAACTGGCGCAAAGCCATCACCGCCATCCGCGAATCGAAGGGCGACGTCATCGCCGTCACCGATGACGAAATCATGGAAGCGATGAACAAGACCGCCCGGCTCTCGGCCGTGTTTGGCGAACCGAGCGGCGCCGCGAGCGTGGCCGGCGTCAAACGCGCCGTCGCCGACGGCCTCATCAAGAAGAACGAGAACGTTCTGGCCGTCATCACCGGCAACGGCCTCAAAGACATCAAAGCCGCCATCGAAACCGCCGGCACGCCCATCCACATCGCCCCTGACCTATCCGCGCTGGATGAAGAGTTGAAGAAGCGAGCAGGTTAGACCCTAGGATGCGCCAATTCATTTTCATAGTGCCGCTCCTGCTTGTGGCATCCACGGTTCGCGCGAATCCGGTCATGCTTGATGGAGGCTCATTGGTTGCGTTTCCTATCGTCGCAGTTTCCGCTCTTGTGCTTGAGGCAGGCGTTGTCGCGCTCCTTCTGACTCTGAGCGGGTTAGCGCCCGTGCCGGCTTTCGGTGGCTATTTTCTGACGAATCTCTTTGTTTTCGTTTCGTTGTTTTCTGCGCGGCTGCTTGGGCACACGATCCCTATTCCTCTCTTTGAGTTGATCGCAGTCGTCGCTGACGGCATCTGCATCAAGTTACTCACGGCTTTCGACGTATTTCAGGGCGACGACTTCCAAGGCGTGAGTTGGTTACGCGCAGGGCTGATTTCATGCGCCGGCAATGCCACGTCTTTTTTTGTTGGAGCAGCAGCGCAGCGTATGTTCTAACGAGCTCGCTAGCTCCCGCGTTGTCGTTTGAGGATCTGGGTGCGGGCGCGTTGCGCTTTGGCAATTCGCTTCCACTTTGTATGTTCCTCCCGGCGCAGTTTGTCATCCTGTTGCATTGCGAGGTAACGTAACTCGCGTTGGAGTTTCCGGTAACGCTTGTACCGATCACCGGCGACTGAGCCGTCGGTCAACGCTTGTTGCACGGCGCAACCCGGTTCGTTCTCGTGCCGGCAATCGCGGAAACGGCATTGCGCGGCGAGCACTTCGATGTCGGCGAACGTCGCGTCGAGCGTGCTGCCGTCGTCGCTCCACAACTGCAACTCGCGCATGCCGGGGTTGTCCACGAGCAGGCCGCCGGTCGGCAACAGGATCAACTCGCGCCACGTCGTCGTGTGACGACCGCGACCTTTCCATTCGCTTGTTTCGCCGGTATCGAGCCGGTCTTCACCGAGCAGCGCATTGATGAGGGTGGATTTGCCGACGCCGGACGAGCCGACGAGCGCGATTGTCTTGCCGGTCACCAAGTACGGCCGGAGTTCGTCGAGACCATCGTGTTCGAGCGCGCTGACGAAATGCACCGGCACGCCGCAGGAGACGGCTTCGACTTCGGCGGCGCGCATACCGGCATCGTCGCAGACATCGGCTTTGTTGAGCACGATGACCGGCGCGGCGCCGCTGTCCCATGCCGGCACAAGGTAACGCTCGATGCGGGCGACGTTGAAGTCGCCATCGAGTCCGCAGACAAGGAACAACGTGTCCACGTTGGCGGCGACGATTTGCTCGGTTGTCTTTTCGCCGGCGACTTTGCGCGAGAACTTGCTCCGACGCGGCAAGACGGCGTGGATCGTCGCCTTGCTTTCGTCAGGACGCGGTTGCGCGGCGACCCAATCGCCGACAGCCGGGAAGTCTGTGGCCGATTCCGCCTCGTGGCGGAACTTGCCGGAGACTTCGGCGTCGAGTTCGCCGGCCTCGCTGTACACTAGATACGCCTCGCGTTCGACGCGGGCGATGCGCGCGGGCGATAGTCCGCGCGTCTTGTACGACTCAAAGCTGTGTGCGAATTCGGGATTCCATCCCAGTTCGGTCAGGTTCATTGCTGCGTTTACCTTCGTTGACGAGATTGCGTTTCGGAAACGCATCACGCTCGAAGGGCGCGCCAGAAGTCAGAAACTATCAGCGCAACGCGAGCGTGATGTGGAGGAGTAGGTTGGTGGCAAGTTCCATATTCATCACGCTCCTTTCGTTGGTAGCGACGGAAGAATATCACGCGCTGGTAGGTTGTCCAGCGATCTTTTCGTAGACCGGTACGATGAGACGGATGAGGTTGCGACCGATGAATGAACCTTGCGCGAACGGTAGGCTCACAAAACCAAGCGGCATAAGTCCAATAAAGACGATCAATGTACAGGCAATGACGAGCGACCGGAGGCTTCCGACGATTGCGCCGCCGCGCAGCTGAAAGTTCTCGTCGGGGAATCGTTCGCGGAGCCGTTGCGCGAACCGGGTGCGAGCGTGTCGGGCGAGCAGGAATGCCATGGCGAAGAGGGCCACGAAGCTGACACCACCGGCGGCGAGGCCGGTCACGACGTTGATCTTGCCGAAGATGACGCGCATCCAGTGACTCAGCGTGCAGCCGGTCAGGACGAAGAGCAGAATCATGATGAATCGCGGCAGCTCCCTGCTCAAGCCGCGTCGCGCCCCACGCCATGCGCCGTAGCCGGTGTAGCCAATCGCCAGCAAGTCGAGAAGATTGAAGCTCACGAATGTTCATCTCCGCAAAACACAAAGGCGGCCGATGCCGGCCGCCCTTGCGCGAAAACGACTAACCGCCTCACGCCTTGTCGAATTCCTTTTCCATCTCCGCCATTTCGGGCGAATCCGTCTTTGATTTGTGCACGGCCCACACGATGGCTGCAAGCGCCACGACCGAGATGACGACGGCGATGGCAAAAGGTGACTTGCCGCTGTCGGCGACGCCTTCGACGCCGTGGAACTTGAGCACGAGCGGCAATAACAACAGACTCACCATGTTCATCACTTTGATGAGCGGGTTGATGGCCGGGCCAGCCGTGTCCTTCAACGGATCACCAACGGTGTCGCCGGTGACGGCCGCTTTGTGACGCTCGGAGCCTTTACCTGTGTTCCGCGCTGGGTCGCGCGGCTCGTCTTCGATTAATTTCTTCGCGTTATCCCAGGCGCCACCGGCGTTGGCCATGAACACCGCCAGCAATTGGCCGACGAGAATCATACCGGCGAGGAAGCCGGCCAGCGCCAACGGTCCGAGCAGGAATCCGACGGCCAGCGGGGCCATAATCGCCAACAGGCCGGGGCCGATCAATTCCTTCTGCGCCGCCGTCGTGCAAATGCTGACGACACGCGCGTAATCGGGTGTCTTCGTACCGGCCCAGATTTCCTTGTCACGGAATTGGAGACGGCACTCTTTCACGATCAGGAACGCCGCCCGACCGACCGCGCGAATCGTCATCGAGCTAAACAGAAACGGCACCGCGCCGCCGAGGAGCAGGCCGATGAACAACGTCGGGTTGGCGACAGTCAACATACCGGCCACGCCGTTATATTGCGCGGTGGTCATTTCGCTGATTCTCTCTTCGCTGCCCATCGCCATGACGGCGATGAAACTGGCGAACAGCGACACGGCGGCGATGACCGCCGAGCCGATGGCGATGCCTTTGGTCTCGGCCTTGGTCGTGTTACCGACGGAGTCGAGGTCGGCGAGAATCTGCCGGGCTTTCTTGTATTGCGCTTCGCCCATCTCGGCCTTGTCGTAACCCATTTCACCGATGCCGTTCGCGTTGTCGGCGACCGGGCCAAACACGTCCATCGAGATCGTGTTGCCGGTCAGCGTCAACATGCCGATGCCGCACATAGCCACGCCGTACGCGACGAAGATGGGGGAGGTACCGGAGTAAATTCCTACCGACGCGCCGATGGCAATCGCGATGATGATGACCGCCCACACCGTGGATTCATAACCAACCGCGAACCCTTGGATGATGTTCGTCGCGTGCCCGGTCTGACAGGCTTTGGCCATGGATTTGACCGGGGCGTGCGTCGTGTGCGTGAAGTAACTGGTGCACTTGTTCAGCGCCACCGCGAGGAACACGCCGATCAAGCACGTCCACGCTGGGCGCAAATCCAAATCCGCGATGCCGAAGTTCGCCCAGGCCGGCAGTGCATTCACGCCGCCCGGAAAACCAGCGAGCGCTTGGTGATAATCTTTGAAGTATTCGACGGGAAACTTCAGGTAAAACACGCCGACCAGAAAAAAACCCACGACACTGATGACCGAGCCGATCAAGAATCCGCGATGCACCGAATCCAATGCCGCGTCGCCGGAATCGCCTTCCTTCGAGCGCACGCTGTACGTGCTGATGATCGAGCCGATGACGCCGATGGCGCGCACCAGCAACGGAAAGATGACGCCCTTGTGACCGAACGAAGCATAACCGAGAATCATCGCGGCCACGATCGTGACTTCGTACGACTCGAAAATGTCCGCCGCCATACCGGCGCAATCGCCGACGTTGTCGCCGACGTTGTCCGCAATGGTCGCCGCGTTCCGGGGATCATCTTCCGGGATGTCCTTCTCCACCTTGCCGACCAGGTCCGCGCCGACGTCTGCCGCCTTCGTGTAGATGCCGCCACCGACACGCATGAACAACGCAATCAACGTCCCGCCGAACCCGAACCCGAGC